>Ga0207684_10000262_pt1 | contig 78292 bp, 83 predicted proteins | sample KBSK5501metaG_FD_184342 | JGI IMG/M metagenome (GOLD analysis project Ga0207684, IMG submission 184342) | Corn, switchgrass and miscanthus rhizosphere microbial communities from Kellogg Biological Station, Michigan, USA - KBS K5-50-1 metaG... | ecosystem: Host-associated > Plants > Roots >...
GTAGCGACTATCCGAATCAGGTGAACAACGTGCTCGCGTTTCCCGGCGTGTTCCGCGGGCTTCTCGACGCCCGCGCTCGCGGTGTGTCGGCCGAGGTCGAGCTCGCCGCCGCGAAGGCCCTTGCCGCGACGGTCCCGACGGAGGTCCGCTCGGCCGAGTACATCCTGCCGTCGGTGTTCGACCGCGACGTCGTGCCCGCGGTCGCGAAGGCCGTCGCCGCCGCCACGCGCGATGCCGGTCTCGGGCGGAGGAGCTCGACAAGCGAGGACTAGCGCCCCGAACGCCGCGGGCCTGTCCGCGATCGGCGCAGCGTAGGGCGCGGCCCTACGAGGGATGTCAGGTCGCGAGGGCCGGTCGGCATGGTGTTTCGGGCGGAATGGCCCTTCCGGCGTTTACCTGTAGGACGTCTCCTTACGACAACAAATCGAAGGAGATGGAGATATGGCACGGGTTGGGGCACTGCTTGTCGCGGTCGCCATCTTCGCCGCGGCATGCGGCGGAGGCGCGGCGGCGCCGAGCACGATCACGACACTCATAGCGACCCTCACCGATACCGGCATAGCCCTCAGCCAACCGACGATCCCGGCGGGCAAGGTCACGTTCCAGGTCGTCAATAAGGGAACGGTGGCGCACAGCCTCGTCCTCCTGAAGACCGATCTGCCGCACGACAAGATCCCGGCCGACGCGAAGGACGCGTCGAAGGTGAGCGAGACGGGCAGTCTCGCCGCGACCGGCCCGTTCGGCGTCGGCGAGACGAAGACGTTCACGCGCGACTTGGCCGCGGGTAACTACGTCCTCGTCTGCAACGAGCCCGCGCACTACATCGTCGGAATGCACATCGGACTTGTCGTCAAATAGGGAAGGAGCGAGAACCAATATGGCGAGCCATCGCGCACTCACTCGCGGGATCGCCCTGCTCGGCGCCGCTGCGATCCTCACGTTCGCGTGCAGCGCGCCCCAGAGCACGGCATCGGCGGCACCGAAAGCACCGACCACCGTCGATCAGAGCTCCGCTCCCGCCGTGCCGAAGGCCGGCGGATCCCCCGCACCCGGTCTGCCCGCCGTGAACCCGGGGCCGAACCTCCTGGCGAAGAACTGGTCCGAGCGTCTCGGCGTGCTCGTCTCGGAGCTGAAGCCGGCCACCGGCAAGGCGCTCATCGATCCGAAGCCCGGCGACCTGTACTTCTTCTCGAACTCCAGCACCGCCTGGGGCGCGACGAACACCAAGAACTCGGTCTGGGTCATCGACGCAAAGACCAAGCAGACGGTGGCCGAGATCGCGCCGTTCGACGGCGAGAAGAACTCGAGCCACGGCCTCGCGGTCTCGGGCGACGGCAAGTACATCTACCTGCCGATGCTCGGGAGCGACAACCACATCGACGTCCTCGACGGCCGCACGTTCGAGGTCGTCCAGACGATCAAGACCCTGGGTCGCGTGCACCACCAGAAGCTGTGGCACGACCCGGTCACGAACAAGGACTACATCATCGGTGAGGACTTCAACTGGAACTTCAGCGGCTCCGGCTTTTACGTCATCGATCCGAGCCAGAACAACGCCATCGTCGGCGGGCTCTCCAACGGCGACTTCCAGGGGAACCCGTACGTGAGCACTCCGTCACCCGACGGCAAGTTCATCTACATGACGGTCCCGGCGCCGATGTCGAGCTTCCGCGACAAGATGGACGGCTTCTTCGCGAAGATCGACCCCAAGAAGTGGCAGGTCATCGGCATCACGCCGATGATCGATCCGCTCTGGGCCGAGATCTCGCTCGACGGCAAGTACGCCTACGTCACCTCGGGTGGCGAGGCACGCATCCACAAGATCAACACCGACACCATGAAGGACGAGGGCGAGGTGCAGACCGGGCCCGGCCCGTGGGGCGCCCGCATCTCCTACGACCAGACCAAGCTCTATACCGCGGACAAGGGCGAGGGCCCCGGTTACAACCAGCAGGGGCGCACCAGCACGATCATCGATCTCGCGACCATGGGCGTCCTCGGCGTCGTGCCGATCGGTCTCACGACCGACCACGCGCTTCTCTCGCCTGACGGCAGCGAGATCTGGTTCACCTCCAACGCCGACCACTCGATCGTCATCTACGACGCAAAGACTGACCAGCTCAAGCAGATCGTCAAGGATCCCGCCGACGGAGACATCCACGGTGGCGTGTGGGTGCAGTACCGCAACGACGGCAAGGGTGGCGCCATCGGCGAGGTCGTCGCGGACTACGCAGGGCTGCACGGTACCGCGCTCGCGACGCAAGTCGCGTACAACGCCGCACCGCAGCTCACCATCGCGATCGACCGCAGCGGCTTCACCAACAAGACGCTCCAGGTCGCACCCGGCCAGGACGTGCGCGTGACCATCAAGAACGTCGGGAGCACCGGCGGCGGCAAGGTCACGTTCGAGAGCGCGGCCATGGGCATCAAGCCGATCACGCTTGACCCCGGCAAGAGCACCGAGGTCCGCTGGACCTCGCCGGCTCAGCCGACCGACGTGACCGCCAAGGTCAGCAAGACACCCAACGCCGATCTCACCATCAAGGTCGTGGCCCCCGCTCCGGTCGCGACGGCGGCTCCGGGTGCCGTGGGTCCGCGCGAGATACTCATGAGCAGCCATAACTTCCTGTTCGACCAGAAGACCCTCGAGGTGAAGCCCGGCGAGACGGTCAAGATCACCTTCACCAACGGCGACGACGAGAAGCACAACTTCGTCAGCGTCGGCGGCGGCAATCTCCTGAGCCCCGACATCGGTGCCGGCCAGAAGGCCTCGTTCAGCTACACCGCGCCTACCACAACCGGCACGTTCAAGGTCCTCTGCGCGTACCACCCGACCATGACCCTGGATCTCGTGATCAAGTGATCACAGCGAAGGGGGCGGCGCGAGCCGCCCCCTTCCCCCTCTTCCGCGTCGGCGCGGCCGCGGCGGCCGCGCTCGCGCTCGTCTTCGCGATCCTGCTCATCGCGCCGGCCTTCGCCGGCACCGGAGGCCAAGACACGGCGAAGATGCGCGCGCAGGACTCGACCGACCTCACGGCATCACTGACGCGCGCCGTCACGCTGGGTGACGGCGACGCGCAGATCACGCTGACGCCGCAGCGTTTCTGGCAGCTCACCGGCCGCGCGAAGGATGGCCTGGAGTTCGGCGCCGACCGTGCGGTCGTCTTCGTCGTCAACGAGAACGTGCACTACACCGACCTGCCGCACCACCTCGGCGTGATCCTGCGCATCGACGGAGCCGACTTCGCGGTGCCCACCGAGATGCGCGTGCTCACCGACGCGGTGCATCACCGTACCAGCGCGATCATCTTCGGCGGCACGCCGGCCACGCTTCTCGACGGTGAGCACCAGCTCGAGCTTCTCGTTCCGATGAACACGAGCGCAGACCGCGTCGCGGTGCAGTGGCGCACGCCGATCGACTATCCGGGCGCATCATCGGGCCTCTCGCCGGCGATGCTGGCCTCGCTGTTCGCCGGCCTGCTCGCCTCGATGTGGCCGTGCCTCCTGCAGCTGTCGGCGTACTTCCTGCCGAGCGTCGCGGGTCTGTCACTCGCGGAAGCCGACCGCGGCGTTCGACGCGCACCGGTGCTCCGCACCGCGGTGCTCTTCGTCTCGGGGATCGTCCTCGTCTACACGCTTGCCGGCGCCGCGGCCGGATTCGCCGCCCAATCCCTGTCCGCCACGAACCTGTTCGATGACCTGCGCGGCCCGATCACCTTCGTTGCCGGCCTCGTCGTCATCGCCATGGCCGCGAGGCTCGCGGTCCAGGCGCGGGCGCCTCTGGTTTGCAAGATGCCGGTGCTGAAGATGGCCGGACGCTTCGGGAACGGTCCACTCGGCACGGTGGCCCTCGGGCTCGCCTTCGCCACCGGATGCATGACCTGTTTCGGTGCGGCGCTCGTACTCGGGATGTTCGCATATGTGGTCACAACGGCATCACCGCTGACCGGAGCATTGATCCTCTTCCTGTTCTCGCTCGGGATCGCGGTCCCGCTCGTCATCGCGGCCGTGGCGATGGCGCGCATCCTGCCGCTGCTGGGTCACCTCGAGCGGAACGCGCGCTATCTTTCGCTCGCGAGCGCCGCGATCATGGCCGTCTACGGCGTGCTTCTCCTCACCGGGAGCACCCATGTGATCAGTGACGCCGTCGCCTCGCTCGCCGGCCGGAGGTGAGCGGAGATGACCGCCACACCGATCCTCGTGTCAGCGCGCCGAGACAATCCTCTCTGCGGCGACACGATCGATCTGAGTGTCGGGATCGTGCAAGGGCTCGTGCGTCCGGCATGGCATCAGGCCCACGCGTGCTCGCTGGTCATCACCTCGGCTGCGCTGCTCTCGCGCGTCGTAGCTGGAATGACGGTGGCCGATGCGCTCGCGCTGGCCGATCGTATCGAACGGGCGGTGCGCGGCCTGGAGGCACTGCCGGATGATTGCGAGGCGATCAGGCGGTGCTCCTGCTCCCTGCGCGGCGCCGCTGCGCGCTCCTGCCGTGGCAGGCGCTGCGGGACGCGTTAGCTGGTCAGTGATGACGACGATCAGCGTGACGCGAACGCGGATGGTGGGACCGGTCATCGTGGCGGTCGCGATGTTCGGCCTCGCGGTCGCCGCCGTGGCGCTCACCGAAGGTGTCGCGCCTCGCGTCCAGGCGACCACGCCGATCGTGACCGTGGCCGAGGACAGCATCGCGGTCGTTCGCGGCGGCGTCGCGAGCCCGCTGGTGCCGGGCGAGCGCCTCGCTGTGGCGGGCGATCTGGTCGCCACGATCGCAGTGCGCGCCGTTCCACAGACGCGCTACGCGCGAACGCTCGTCGTCACGCTCGCGAACTCGGCGGGAACGGTAGACGGCGGCGCGGTTCAGGTGCGCGGGCACATGCGCTACATGGATCACGGCGCGTTCGCGACGCGGGCTGTCGCGGACGGCGGGGGTCGGTACGTCGTGGCGCTGCCGTTCGTCATGCCCGGGGAATGGGAGCTCGTCGTCGCCTGCGGCGCTGGCGTCGATTCGGGCGAGCTCGTCATCGACATCAGCGTCTTCGAGTAGAGCTTTCCGCGCAGTTCAGAGTGGTGTTTTCGGCTCGCGCTCAGCGCGACCGGCGAAGAACGGACCTCGGTGGCATGTGACGCGCGTCACAGCGTCGCCTAGCTGGATCGAATGATTCCTCTCGCGCGAGCGTTGAGGTCACTGGACACCTTCGAGAGGAGCGAGAGTGATGACGGTAGAGACGGAGCCCGGGCCGGCCGGAGTGGAAGAGCAGCGACCACGGCTGGTGGCCGGGGCCACATTCCCCAACTACGAGCTCACCGGGCACGACCGTCGTCGGTACCTTCTGAGCGACGTGCAGGGCGGCGATCCGATGATCCTGATCCTCTCGCGCGGGCACTACTGTCCCAAGGACTTTCAGCAGCACCGTCTCCTGGTCGACTTCTATCCGCAGATCGCGGTCTCCTACACGAAGATCGTCACCATCTCCACCGACAACATCTACGAGGCCAATGAGATGCGCGCGTCGCTCGGCGCGCAGTGGCTCTTCCTGACGGATCCCGGCCGCAAGGTCCAGAAGGACCTCGGCATCAAGGAGTACACCGACCCGACCCACGATCCGATGATCCCGCACACGCTGGTCCTCGAACCCGGCCTGCGCATCCATCGCGTGTACAACGGCTACTGGTTCTGGGGCCGGCCCTCGTCCGAGGAGCTCTGGCGTGATCTGCGAGAGGTCAGCCGCCGCATCCGGCCCGATTGGGACCTGAGCGATCCACAGCTACGAGCGAACTGGGACGGCGACAAGACGCAGCACTATCCGTACGCTCGATGAGCGAGGCTTGCGTGCACGTGCCCGCACAGGTCGCCGCCCCGCGTGCGGCGGCGTGCGAGGGATGCGGGAGCACGTTCAACCTGCGACTCTGCGCCGCGTGTGGCTACGTCGGCTGCTGCGAATCGCAGCGAGCCCACGACCGTAGCCACGCGCTCGGCGCCGAGCATCCGGTGATCAAGTCACTGCGCTCTCGCAAGGCTCGTTCACCTGGTGCTACTCGTGCGGACGATACGTCCAGCTCGACGATGCGTCGCGCCGCCGGGGTGTCCGCCGAACACGCCACGCACGCCAGCATCTTGTGAGGTTTCGCACATCCACCCCTGCGGCCACGGGTACTGTGACGAGGGTCACATGAACAAATTGTGGTTCCTTCGACACCTCGATCTGTTCGAGGGCATGACCGAGGCTGAAATGGAGCGGCTCGGCGCAATGCTCCAGATGCGGACGTGCCGCACCGGCCAGGACGTCGTGGTCCGGCCGTCGGGCGACCGGCTTTATCTCGTCAAACACGGGCGCGTGCGCGTAACGAACGGCGCGGTCAATGTCGCGGTACTCGGGCCGGGTCAGCTCTTCGGGACGTCTTCCCTATTTGGCGCGGCGGCGACGACGCAGCGCGTCGTCGCGCTCGATGATGTCGTCGTCTGCGACGCGCCGGCGGGCCGCTTCCTCGGCGCGATGGCGACCCACCCGCGCCTCGCTGCGAAAGTGGCGATGCTGCTGGCGCGACAGCTCTTCGACCTCGAGCAGGCCGTCGAGCGCACCGCGACGGAGCCGATCGAAGCCCGTCTTGCCGATCTGCTGCTTCGCCTCGCCGATCGCAAGACGCGGCCCTCGCGCGTCCGCGGCCTCGCGCAGTCGGACATGGCGAGCATGATCGGCGCGTCCCGTGAGAGCGTGTCGCGCCAGCTCGCGAGCTGGGAGCGCGCCGGTCTGGTCCGCAGTGGGCAGCGCGCCGTGGAGCTGCTCGACGAGGACGTGCTTCGCGATCGTTCGCGCGCCGGCTAGGGCAGTCGTGGACCGCCTCTGCGGTTACGCTTCGTTCTTCTTCTCCTGACCCGGAGCGGTCTTCTCGGACGGCTGCTGTTCGTGCTCACGCTGCATATGACCGTCGAGCTCGGCCTTCGACTTGAAGGTGCCTCCGCAGGCTTCGCACGTGTAGTTCTCCACAGGATCGTCCTCCATTTCATCTCGCGTCGCGGACTGCGCTCGTGCAAGCCTTCTGCCGCAGCTACGTTGTGCGTCAACGCACATCTTCTCGGTGGCACGGCGCGCTGAATACACTTCGCGAGGTGCCCACGCTCCGGTTTGTCCGGCCCGAGGAGCTGTCCGACGCCGATCGGGCGATCCTCGAACGTCTCGCGAAGCGCCGCGGCACGACGATCGACGACCTGAGCGCCATCTGGAAGGCGCAGGCGCACTGGCCCGCCCTCGTCGAGGCGAATCTGAACGAGTCGGTCCACGCGTTCATGCTGATCGCGAGACTGCCGATGCTCGCGAAGCAAGCGATGCACGTCGCGGTCTCGATGTCCAACGCCTGCGACTTCTGACTGAGCAGCCATGTCGTCGCCGTGCTGCGACTCGGACTCGACGAGCGGGGGATCACCGAGATCATGGCGATCGCCGAGCACGTCGTCTCGGTCATCGCGGCGGCGGAAGGCCTGCGCCTCCGACCCGACGTGCCAGATGCGCCCACCGGGCCCCCGACCGAGCTCATCGCGCTGTCGGCGGGCGCTGCCGACGACGCTTCACGGGTGCTGCACGAGATCGCCGACTCCTCGAAGCAAACGCTCGGGATCGGTCACGTGCCCGCGTTCTGGCGCGCGCTCGCGGCCCGGCCTGGCTTGCTGGACTCCGTGTGGGCGAAGCACCGCCTCGTCCTCGGCCCGGGTGAGCTCGACGCGAACACGAAGCTCGCGGTCGCGCTGTCGGTCGCGATGAATAGACGCAGCCCCTATTGGACGTCGTACTTCGCGCAGGCCGGCCGGTGCGCCGGCGCGTTCGACGACGATGTGATCCTTGAGATCGCCGGTGCGACGCTGCACTACGCCGCGTTCAACACGATCTCTCACGGCATGATGCTGGACGCACCGCACCGGGACCTCGTCGCGGCGGACGTGGCAGCCAAGCCGGAGTAGCGTCAGACCCACGCGAGCGCGTCGAGAATGTCGCGCACGTCGAAGTCGGCCGCGGCGAAAATGCCACAGCCGGTCCGCCCGCGGCTCAGGCCGAGGCGAGTGCGGTCGTGCGCTCGAGCCGGCGAGCGCTCCACGCCAGGCTGCCGAGCAGCAGCAGCACGGCGGTCGGAACGACGTACGGGATCACGGAGACCACCGCCCCCGCCGCCCCGGCGCCGAGCAAGAGCAGCACGGTCGGTGCGCAGCACGAGAAGCTCGCGAGGAAGCTCGGGAGGATCGCCGCGATCCACCAAGGAGATCCGCCGCTCGCACACGCGGGCGGCCGGCGAACGATCGCTTCGACCGCCATCGCGCCGTTCGCCCCGACGAGTGTGCCGAGCACGAGTACCGTGAGCATCGCCGGGACGCTCGGCGCGAGGACGACGGCGTCGGTCAGGTAGAGGACGAACGCCGGCCCGATCCAGTCCGTGAGGCTGTGCGCGGACAGTGGGGACAACACGAGGTTCGGGAGCGGGCCGAAACGCGAGAGCTGCGCCGCCGGATCGATGACGAGGGCCCTCGCGACGAGGAGGTACAGCACGCCGTACGCGGCGAGCAGCCCCGCCGCGACCCCCCACGCGCGGCGTGAGGCGAACGTCCAGCGCAGCGCTCTCAGCGCAGCACCTCGGTCGTCGGGTTGAACGCGTACCACGCGAACCACATGACGTTGTACGCGCTGACTGGCTCGAGCGTCCGCCGATCGAGGACGCGCACAGCGTCGAGCTCGGCGTCGTACCGCGCGACGAGCTCGCGTCCTCCGACCTCGATGCTGGCCTCGCGCCGCTGCGCGAACTCGTCCTTCGGGATCGCCAGAGCAGCTCCGTTCATGCGGATCCCAACGACGATCTTCTTCTGGTGGAAGCGGTCGTCGGTCGCCCGCACCGGGAACATCACCCCGCTGGCGGTGTCGTAGTCGCCGTACGGCCACGTGCCGTACGCACGCCCGTGTCCCGTGTCCTTCGAGAGCACCACGCCGTCCGGGAATCTCGCCTTCCAGCGGCCGAACGTCGTCGTCACCGCGCCCCCGATCTCACTGAGTCGCTCGCCCTTCCGCTCGCCCCGTACCGCGATCCCCAGCAGCTGCGGCCACATGCTCCTGGTGGCGCGGTCGTACATGACGAGGTTGCTGTTGTAGAGCATGCCGCTCGTGCCGAACGTCGTCGTGCGGCCATCCGCGAGCTGCCCCGAGAACACCAGAGTCGACCCGGTGAGCGGGCAGTACGTGATCGCGATCGGCTTCCCGCCAACGTTCTCGTTCACGATCTCGTGCCAGACGGTGATGAACCGCGGGTACGCGCGCGGCTGGCCACCGATCGTGAACGTGTCCACCACCGCGTCGTCGCCCCATTGTTTCGACGCTTCGGCGATCGAGATGTAGGTGGGCCTCTCCACGGGCGGGATGCCGTCAGGCGGCGGACCGCCCGATTGGATAGCCTGCGAGATCGCGTCAAGCTCATCGGAGACCGATGGAGCCGCCGCCGGCGGTGGCAGGTCCACACGCTGCACGCACGCCGCAGCGAGCGCCGCGCCAGACACGATGAGGAGACGCCGTCGACCGAGCTTCATCGATCTGTCGCTCTGTCGGAACACGGGATTGCCCGTTCCGAGTCCAGGCGCTGTGCGATACGTCACCACTTCACCGCTCTCGTCGTCCCATTTGGGAGACGAGCGAGGCCGGCTCTCCGTGATCAGCTGCCGCCGCGAAGCTTGAGTGTCGCGAGTCCGTGCTTCAGGTATTCCTGCGCGATCATCCGATACTTGGCGACCTCCTCCTGCAGCCGTTCGTCTTCGGGCTTGCGACCGCCGATCGCTTCGAGCGCGAAATTCACGCCGCGCATGTACGGTGCGAGATGCTCGAGCGGAAAGGGCACGCGACCCGTATCCGTCGGCTCGCGCGGTCCAGACGGGAGTGTCGCCGGCGCTAACTTCTTCGCCGGCTCGTCCTTCATCGCGTCAAGCGCGTCGAGCAGCTCGTTCGTAAGCGGTCGGTCGGCGAAGTCGCGCCCGATGTAGCGATACGCGATGGAGAGATCGCGACCGATCACGAACGCCGCGGGCCGCGCACGCTGCTCCGTTTCGTGATAGACGCCGTATGCCGCGATGACCGAAGCGTCCGGATCCGCCAGCAGCGGGAACGGAAGCACGAGTTTCTCGACCATCGCCCTGTTACGCGCGACGCCGTCGACTGAGATGCCGACGATGCTCGCGCGGTGGCTCCTGAACTGTTCGTACTGTCTGGCGCAGCTGACCAGCTGCCCGTTGCAGTACGGTCACCAGTCCCCGCGCAGGAAGAGCAGGACGACCGAATCGTGAAAGTGGTCGGCCAGACGCCAGCGCTCGCCGCCCTCGTCAGCGAGGATGAAATCGACCGGCACATCGCGCACGAAAGACACCGTAGACGAGATGCGTCCATGTGTTCCACCGCTCGGGGGTCCGCTGCGCGGTCCTGTGCGGTACGTCACGCCCCGCACCTGATGTGCATATCAGCCGGCGTGCGGCACGGCGCGAGGGCGGAAGCCGATCTGCCCGTGGAGATGCGGAGCCTCGAGCGCGGTCGCGGGCACAGGAGCGACGGCGGCGAACGGAGTCCAGAACTGACGGCCCTCGGCCCAGATCGCCTCGACCAGCCGCCCCACCGTCGCGACCGGCTCACCAGGCTGGACGGGAGCGCAGACGCCGTCGCAGTGCACGTCGTCCTCGCTCGACACGAGGAATCGCTCGGCCAGCACGCCGAGCTCGGTCCCCTCCGTCACGACGAACACGTACAGCGCGCCGTGCGGGACTGGGTGATCCGGCACGCAGGCGACATTTCGCTGGCCGAGCAGGACGATGCGCTCGGGGAGCCCGGTCACCCGCAGCGCGAGCCGTGAACGCGCCTCGCCGCGGCCCCGCTGGCACTCCACCTGGACGCCGTCATGCCGCAGCTGGCGCGCGCGCGCCTCCATCGCGTCGAACAGACGATCCGTGAACTGGTCGAGCTGCGCCCGCGCGCGCCGCTCGTCAGCGATCCGATTGGCGATCGAATCCGCGAGCATGCCGCTGCGAACCCGCGTCGTGGACGGCTTCCGCAAGGCTCATCGCCAGTTCCACGCGAGCCACCCGCCCACGGCACCGAAGACCATGTGGCCCATGACCCAGATCCATACCGCGGCAGCTCCCTTGACGATCTCGCCGTTCGCGCCGAGGGGAAGGACGGCAAACCACATCAGGGCGAGCGCCCCGAGAGCGAAGACGATGCCGCCGACGACCGACGGCAGAGTGCCACTCAGCTGAAGCACGCGCGTCGCCACGAAGGCGAACGCCAGCCCGAGCAGAGCCGAGTTCATCATGTGGCCCATCGCACCCAGGACGACGGCGACGTCGAGAGCGTGCGGGTGGTACGCGCCGGGTCCGGCGAAGAACGCCCAGATCGACGAAGGGGCGGCGAAGAACCCCTGGTCGATGAGGCCGAGCATCATCATGACCATGGCCATGGCGAGCCCGGCGATAACGCCGTTGCGGGCGCCTCGTAGGATCCAGCCGGTGTCGGAGTGTCGCTCCGAGCTCCCGTAGGTGGTGGTGTTCGCAGCTGTCACTTGAGTTACCTCCTGCCGCTCGGCTCTAGGTCCGTCCGGCGCGCCGAGCATCGGTCGGATCGAGCCTCGCCGCCTAGCGACGCCGGTACTCGTCCTCGTGGTACCGCGGTACCGAATCTCGGGACGTCGACGTCTGGTTCCTGTTAGCGTCGCACGACGTGGATCCGCCGATGCGCGTCGCCGTCGTGCATGGCGGCCGCCTCGTCCGCGACGGCCTCAGCGATCTCCTTGGCCACCACGACGAGATCCAGGTCGTCGGCTCCTTCTCCGACGCTCGCAGCCTCGGCACGCTCCGAGCGGATGAGGATTCAGTGCTTCTCTACGATCTCGACACCGCGCACCGGGACGGTCCTGACGAGATCATGGCGCTGCAGCGGTCGCTTCCCCGCGCGCGGATCCTGTTCGTCAATGTGGACGACGACGATCGAGCCATCATCGAGTGCGTCAAAGCGGGAGCGTCCGGCTGTGTGCTGCGTGACGCGTCGGTGCAGGACCTCATCGCGGCGGTCCGCGCGGTCCGGGACGGCAAGCCGCCGCTGTCGCCGCGCGTGATCACGTCGCTCTTCGCCTACGTCGCGAGCCTGCGGGATGACCCGGATGCTCCGGCACCCGAGGCGCTCACGCCGCGCGAACGCGAGATCCTTTCGCTCATGGCCGAAGGCCTGAGCAACAAGGAGATCGCGGAGCGGCTCGTCCTCCAGCCGCAGACCGTCAAGAACTACGGCCACGTGATCATGCAGAAACTCGGCATCCACAGCCGACTCGACCTGATCAAGTCGTTCCGCGCGCGCAGGCGCCCCTAGCGCGGTCGGCGGTACCGGGATACCGGTACCAGATGGCGCGTTTCCGAGTACGCCGGTCGCTGGTGTGGCCACGCCCACGGCCCGACCGTGATCGCAGCGACCTCGTCCGGACGAGGCGCGCCAAGATCAACTGGAGGTCACCCTCATGGCACTCACATCGATCGTCGCGGGGCTCACGCGCCCCGCCGAAACCACCTCATCGCAGACCGGCACCGCCCACCGCACGGCCGGCATCACGCTCGCCACGCTCGGCACCGTGTTGGTCGCAACGAGCCTGGGGCTGAGCGTCCTCACGGCGGTGCTCGTCGCTAGCGGTGGCGAAGAGAGCGTGCGCGCGCTCGCGGCGCTGTCGTTCGGTCTCGCCGTCACCGGTCTCGGGACCGCGAAGACCGGTATCGCATTCCTGCTCTGGGGCATCGTGCGCCGCATCTGGCTACGGGTCGCGTCGCTCAAGGCGGCACTCGTCGTACTCGTGCACGCGAGCGGCGAGCCGCCAAAGATCACGTCCGCGATCATCGCGACCCGCTACGGGACCGCCACCGTCGCCTCCCGGGCCCCGGCTCCGCTGCTCATGGACCGCATGGCCCGCGTCATGTGGGCGCCCATGCTCCTGATGGGAGTCATGGCGGTCTATCTAGGCCTCGCCCTCGCGTACGCGCAGTCGCAGGTCGCAACGAGCGTCGCCCTCTACAGCTCGCTCGACGCTTGGGTGAAGGGCACGCAGTTCCTCGGCGAGGGCTTCCTGCTCTCAGCCGTGTCGTTCTTCCTCGGCACCATTCTGGGCGCCATACGCTCCGGCGGCGGCGAGGTGCAAGAAGGCCTGCGCGTCGCGGTCCGCACGCTGCGCATGCCGCTCACGGCCAAACTCTTCATCGCGCTGATGATGGCCGGCCTCATGGTCGAGGTCGCGCAGTTCTTTGCGTACGCCTATGTCTCGACGCTGAACGACCCCGCGGCCGGCGGAGTGTTCACGACCTGGCTCGGACCCTTCCGTGAGTTCGGGCTCGGCCTCCTCCTCTCCGGGATCGTCCTCGCCCTCGCCTCGATCGCGAACGCGCTCGACTTCCAGTTCGCGCGGATCGTCGAGCTCATCCAAAAAGGTCAATAAAGGAGCTCATCACATGTCCCTCGCCATCTCTCGCGTCCGCCCCGCCGTCACGATCAGCGATCGCGCGCTCGGCCGAAACCTCCCGCAGAAGCTCGGTACCCTCCTCTGGGCGCCCATGCTCGTCATGGCGGTGATGGCGTTCCCGGCCGCGCTGGCCCTCGCGATCTATCGCTCGAGCCTCGTCGCGCAAGGCGCCGCCCCCGCCACGGTCGCCGCGCTCGGCCAGCTCGTACCCGCCGCGATGTTCCTTGGCTTCGCGAGCGTCTTCGCCGCGATCAGCTTCGCCATCGCGCGCATCCTCGGTGTGCTCCGCACCGGCGGCGGAGCTGTACAGGCCGCGGCCGGCCGCAAGGTCCACACGCTCGAGATGCCGGCCACCGGGCAGCTCTTCATCGTCCTCATGGCGATGGCGATGATGCTGCTGCTGTTCGCGGTCGTCGCCCACGTCGTCCTCGCGACGCAGCTGCTCGCGAACCCTGCCAGCTCGACGACGTCAGCGACCGCACGGACCTGGGCCGAATGGCTCGAGGGCGTGCGGCGATTCGGCGCTTCGACGTATCTCCTCTCGATCGCGCTCGGGCTCGCGAGCATCTTCCGGGTACTCGGCTTCCAGGCGGAGCGGCTGCGCCAGCTTCCGACGGAGCGGGTGCTGGGCGATTAGCGCGACCCCTTTCCGGTCACCGCCGCGACGGACAGAACGACCGTCCGTCGCGGCGTCTGTGACGAGGAGCACAGCGAAAGACCGATCAGGCCCTTCGTCCTATGCGAGCGAGGAATAGTGGGCCTCCGGCGCTGGTTCCGCGAGGCGAAGATCTATCGCAGAGGATGATCCGATGAGACGCGCAAACGTGGTCGCTGCCGTTCGCACGATCCGCGAACCCGGCACCTACCGAACGTCGACCGGCGTGCTGGTGCATTGCCGCGTCGGGACAGACGGCAGCCTGCGCATCGACATCGAAGACGATCGCGGGCGCGAGCAGGGATTTCTGCCGGACGACGCCGAGATGGTGAAGCTCTCTGATGATCCGTTCTGGCCGGACCGTTGAGATCGCAATGCTGTCGGATGGCGTTCGCCCAGATAGTCGGTATCCGCCACATCGTCGACACCGCTTGACCGCGAGCCAACGCAGCTAGTCTCCCTCAGCGAGTTGCTCGAGCACTTGCGTACATGCTCGCGAGCGACGCGAGTTGGTGGATGTAGCGGGTCGCCCGCCCCGCACGCGCTCGACGGTGATCCGGCACGGGGTCCCACCGCCGCGCCGGCATGTCCCCTCTGATACCAAGGTACCGGAGCGAATTGAGTACCGCCGCGCGGAACGTTTGCCGCCACGCCGGGTGTTTACTGGGCATGAGCGGTACACGACGCGACACAGAGATCGACCAGTACTCCGTCGCCGAGGACCTCGCCCTCGAGGCACTTGTGTCGATCGAGCGCGCTTGGGAACGGGCCCACCGCGGTGTCGAGTTGGCGCCTGACCGCTGGGGCGAGGGCCCATCACGCCTGCGGCTCGCGGATCTCGGTCTGGACGCGCGCTCGCGTACCCACACGTTGTTCGGGGTGTGCCATCGCCACGGCCAGTTTTCTGTGGAGTGGACCGGAGTCATGGATGAGCAACCGCCGGACTTCGCGCGCTGCACCGCGATGAGCGAAGGAGAGCGCTGCCCGCTGAGCGGACCAGTGACGCGGAGCGGCCGCGGCGGCCCGTTGCGGAGGTGAACACGCTGATCAGCGGAGGGATCGCCGGTCTTATCGCGGGGCCGCGACATGGATATGCCCTGGCCGCGCACGTCGTGTACGGTCTCGCGCTCGGCTCCGGCTCCTACCTGATTCGCACCGCCGTCCTTCGGTAGCCCCCTCCTCCTTCCTCGGCCCGGGCGGGGCCCTCAGCCGTTGCGCCCGGGGCGCTGGCCATGCGCGCAGCGATCCGCTTTGAGCTCATCGTCCGGCGGTGCCCGGCGCGGTGATCGCGTGCACATGTCGGACGGCCGCCGCTTATCGCCCTCCGGCCTCCACGCGCCTGGAAGCACCTGCGACGGCGATGATGTGGTCGCGGCCTTCCCAACGATCGGTCGATGGGTCGAAGCGCGTGAAGCGCAGCTCCCGTACGCCGCGCAGCTCTGACGCATCGAGCCGAACGCCGAACATGCCAAGACCGAGGAGCTGCGTAGCGCGGTCCCGGGGCGCGTCCCACCCGTCGAGGCCAAAGTGCAGAACAAAGGGATGCCGGTCCTCGATGACGAGCGAGCGATCCTGCGGCAGGGTCGAGATCGGGACCTCCGCGCGCCAGTACCACGTCCCTGCTCTTGGAGGTCGCCCGTCGTACCGCTCGCGCACGACGTTGAGGATCTCGACCGGCCGGCCCTGCGCGCGAGCCGACAGAAGCTTTAGGAACTCGGCATGCGCCCACACCAGAGGCATCGCGCTGCCGGTCGGCTTTCCCGGGAGCAGGCCCCGCTCGGGGATCGGGTCCGTGTCCCAGACCTGCTCGGGCATCAGGCCCCACCTGCCGGTCATCGCGGTCATCGCCCGGAGGTACGGCAGCGGATCGTCGCCTTGGAGCAGCGCCAGGTGGCCGCGCTCGCCGGTGAGGAGGGGCCAGAGACGGCCGATGCCCTGCCCGTCGAACGGCGAGCCGTCCGCGTGCTCACCGTAGCCATCACCGTTGTACCGGTAGAAACCCGGCCCGGCCGGCGTCTCGACGCGGATCAGCGCGTCCACGACCGCGAGCGTATTCCGCATCCGCGGGTCACCAGGGTCGCGCAGTCCCAGCCGAGCGAGATATGCGAACTCGAGGCCGACCATCTCATGCGCGCGGACCACGAGGCCGCCGCGGTTTTGCACGACGACCGGGCCCTCGATGCCGCCGGCCGTGGACGCCGGAGCTATCCGCACGTAGTGGCCATCGACGCCGCACCGGCGGGCCAGCGGCGTATCGATGGCGTAGGTCCACTCTTCGATCCGCTCGTTCCACGAGTCAGCCAGGCCGAGTGCGTACTCCCGGTCCGCGCCGTCGAGGTACTGCGCGGCGGCGACGAGAGCTACGATCTCGGCGGCCAGCGTGAACGGGCTGGCGCCGCCGTTCTCCTCCCATCGCTCCTGGCCCGTGAGCGGGCCGTGACGCGCGATGTAGGCGGCGGCGCGCCGAACCATCGCAGCGGTCGCCGCGGTCTCGTGCTGGCCCGCTTGCCGCAGTGTCGCCGCGAGGATGGTCGGGAACGCGACCTCGTCGAGCTGAACTCCGCCCCAGTAGCCCCGGCCGTCGGGGTAGAAGTTCTGACGCCAGTGGCCGTCGGGCTCCTGCCTCGCTGCCAGGTACGCGAGGACGCGCGCGCAATCCTCGACCTCGCCGGTGACGAAAAGGCCGAGGGCGGCTTGTACCGCATCGCGCGTCCACACCAGGTGGTAACCACCCGGATCGTTGCTTCGCGTGCCCCAGGGGATCGAGAGGCTCGCAACGATCGCGCCCGGGTAGGTCCGATCCTCATGGCTCCGCAGCACCGCTGCGGAGACGCACGCCGCTTTGCTGAGCTCCGGTTCGGACGCGGGGAGCCTCAGGCGCTCCGCCCAGCGCGACCACTGGGCGACGTACATCTCTCGGACGTGCGAGTAGCCCTGCGCGAGGCTGGACCACGCGAGCGTGCGAGCGCCCTGGGGCGTGATCGCGAACGCCAACGCGAGGACACCCGCGGGCGCATCGAGTTCGCCCATGAGCGCGACGTTGCCGTCCTCGGCACGCGGGAACTCCCACGTCATCTCGCCGCTGCGCGCGAAGTCCTGCCAGCCGTCCGAAGCTCCGACGAATCCCGCGCTCCCGCGGCGGAACGGCGGATAAGTCGCGAGACAGAGCGAGCGATCCTGGCGCTGGGCGTAGAGGTCGCCATCGACCCACGCCGTGTTGTTCGTGCCGCTCCGGCTTAGATGCGGAGCCAGCAACGGATACAGCCGCATGCCCTCGCCCTCCAGCCGATACGAGATCAGGAACACGTCACGGCTCGGGTCGGCGAGGAGCTCGAGAGTGAGGCGATAGCCCTGGCCCTCGTGCACGACCAGCGGTAGCGGGAGCCAGGGCGCGGGCGTGGTGATCGTGTAGCGCTTCTCGCGCTTCACCTCAGACCACCTGGAGCCGCCGGCAACGATGAAGCCGAGATCACGGATCTGCGGCAGACCCGTCGCGGGCCAGTAGATCTCGTTCACGATCCCGTGCCCGAGCGTCGCCCAGAGCCGGCTCGGGCCGAGCGCGGTGATCACCATGTCCTTCGCGCTGGTGCTCCAGGTCGGAGCGATGCCAGGGCGACCGAAAGCTTCGTGATGGGTCACGTGATCACCTGCTCACCGTCGCACCGCCGCCGAGCCCTTCTCGGGTGAGCTGCGCGACGGCGGCGATCGAGGCGACATGCGGTCCGGTTCTGGGGCCGCGAAGGACCGGACCGCCCACGCAGGCCGCGTTAGCGTGTGTCGTACGCCGACGCAGGGACTGGGATGATGTCGGCGCGCGCGAAGATCGGATCCACTCGGAGCCCGACGCGCTCGTAGACGGCTTGCGGCACCGAGATGTCGGCGAGCCAGAGCCGACCCACGAAATCGCGCGCGCTCGACCGGAGGAGTCCCACCTTCGGCAGCGCGAGCGTGAGCGTGCTCGCGGCGCGGATCGTCGGCTCGCGTGGCTCGCCGCTGTCGGCATCGAGGCCCGAGGGTATGTCGAGCGCAACGATCGGGACGCTCGACGCGTTCGCGGCGCGGACGAGGGAGGCGGCGGCCCCGCGCGGCGCGCCTGCGAGGCTGTAGCCGATGAGCGCGTCCAGGATCAGGTCCGCGTGTTCGAGTCCGAGCTCGCCACCGGGTACCGCGATGGGCACGCCCATCCGCCCGAGGATCGCGAGCTGGCGCCGCGGGGCCGCATCGAGCGCGGCGGGCTGCCGGGCGAGCGCGACCGACACGGCTCCGCCCCACGTCGCAAGGCGGCGCGCCGCGGCGAGGCCCCCGCCGCCGTTGCCGCCGCCGCCGGCGAGCACCACGACGCGTCGGTCGCGCGCATCGCCCCCGAGCGCGCGACGAGCGAGCTCGGCGAGCGCGCGCCCCGCGTTCTCCATCATCTGCACGAGCTCGATCCGAAACTCCTCGACCATCAGCCGATCGACCTCGCGCATCTGCGCGACGGTCACCGCGGGGATGCGCTCCACGGCCACCACCAGGCGCTCGCTCAGCCCAGGACCTCATCAACGCGCCTGGGCACAGGCTAAGTCGCCTGAGCGCGGAGACGTCCCTGACGCACGAGTGCCACGCCGCCGCCGAGGAGGAGCCCGTAGAGAAGATGGCTAGCCAAGAAGCCCGCGCCGTTGACCAACAGCATCGCAGGGTCGATCAGTGGCAAAACGACATACCACATGACCGCGAAGATCGCCGCCGCGTAGACCGTGCCGAGCACGGCCAGGCCCACCGTGCCGCTCGTGAGCCGGCTGACCCATAGGCCGTAGATGATCCCGAATATGACGGAGTTCATCATGTGGCCCATGAGTCCGACCACTACGGGGATGAGTGAGAAGCTCGGATCGGTGTCCTTCCCGAGTGTGAACACCGAGGCGATGAAGCGCAGCGGTGCCCACAACCCCTGACCGATGACCGCCTCGATGATCATCTCCATCATGCCGTAGCCCATCCCGGCGACCAAGCCGGCGACGAGGTAACGAGGGTCGAATCCGGTTCCTCCGCTGTTAGCTACCTGCATGGCCGCCCTCCCTTCGTGGTCTTCACCGGTCTCGGCCGCCAGCCGGGCTGGGTGCCTCCGGCACGTCGTCGCTGATGGCGGGCGCGGTGATCAGCCGATGGCGCTGTAGGTACGCGCGGATCTGTAGCAGAGCCGCGATGCCCTCCCCAACAGCGGCGCCGAGCTGCTTCGTCGAACCCGCACGCACGTCGCCGCCCGCGAAAACGCCCGAGAGCGAGGTGCTGAAGCTCGTGTCGGTCGTGACAAAGCCGCGGGCGTCGCGCCCGACCGCGCCGGACAGGAAGTCGCTGTTCGGGTCGAGTCCGATGAAGACGAACGCCGCCGCCGGCCGCCAGCGCAGCTCTCGTCCGGTCGGCCGGTGCCGAGCCACGACTTCCCGCAGCTTCCCTGGTCCGTTGAACGCGACGATCTCCGTGTCGACGACGATCTCGATCCGTGGATGGCGGCGCACATCGTCTTGCACCAGCGCCGAAGCGCGCAGATCGGGCCCGTGGGTCACGACGCGGACTTTGCGCGCGAACTCGGTAAGGAACAGCGCCTCCTCGAGTGCGGAGTTTCCGCCGCCGACCACTAGGATCTCGTCAGCCCCGCGATAGAAGGGGCCGTCGCAGGTCGCGCAGAAGTGCACGCCGGAACCGATGAGTTCCGACTCGCCGGGCACCGAGAGTTGCCGGTAGCGCGATCCGGTCGCGATGAGCGCGGTGTGGCCGCAGAGCTCCTGACCGCTGCCGAGGGTGACGACGACGTTGCCCTCCTCGGGCGCGAGCCTGATCGCCTCGACCGCCGAAAGCAGCTCCACCCCGTAGCGCCGCGCCTGCGCGATGAAGCGCTCGGCCAACGCGGCGCCGTCGATGCCGTCCGGGAAGCCCGGATAGTTCTCGATCCGTTTGGTCGCGCCGGCCTGGCCGCCAAGCGCGCTCTTCTCGACAACGACCGCGGTGATCCCTTCGCGCGCGGCGTAGAGCGCGGCCGCGAGCCCGGTCGGCCCGCCGCCGACGATGATGAGCTCGTAAAAGGTGCGTGAGGCTTCGAGCCTGAGGCCGAGCTTTCGCGCGAGCGCGTCGTCGCTGGGCTCGATCAGGTGCGAGCCGTCGGGGAAGACGATGGTCGGGATCGATCGTCCGCCGTGCTGGATCTCCTGGACGATCCGAAGGCCGTCCTGGTCCTGATCGATGTCGATCCAATCCATCGGCACGCGGTGCTCGGCCAAGAACTTCTTCGAGCGCTTGCAGTCCGGACACCACGGTGCGCCGTAGACCTTGAGCTTATCCACGAGCGGGCCAGCGCCGCCGCGTGGTACGGCGCGCGAAACCGGTGCCGAGGCTCTCAGGTGCGAGTCGTTCCATGCTCATGCGAACGTACTCTTCGATCGGCGTGTTCGAGGAAAGTGACGTTCGTCACAACTCGGGGGAATCGTGACTTCAGGTGATCGGTTACAAGGTCATGGCCCGTCGGAACCCAAGCGAGCTCGTGGTGTACACCAGCCGCACCTGTGGTCAATGCTGGGCGCTCAAGTCATGGCTGGAGCGCCGGCAGATCGAGTACCGCGAGATCGACATCGGGGGCGACGCGGTGGCCCGGCAATTCGTCCGCCGGGCCGCTGGAGGCTACACGTCGGTTCCGACCGTGGTGCTCCCAGACGGTCGAGTTCTCGTCGAGCCTAGCCGGAGCGACATCGCGGCGGCGCTCGCGTGATGTGGCTACTGCCGCGCCAGCGTGTGACGCACCGCGTGACGCTCTTTACCCGCGGACCGAAGGCGTGCGCGGGTTGCCACCTGGTCGCTCGCTGGCTCGCGCAGCGCAACATCCGGGTGACCGAGGTCGACATCACCGCGAGTTCGGCGGCGAGCGACCGGCTGCGCAGGCTGACGAACGACGAGCTCCCGGTGCCGACGCTGCTCCTCAGCGATGGCGAGGTGGTCGTCTGGCCTGGCCGAGGCACACTCGAGGCGCTTTTCCCCGTCTGAACGTCAGCGACGGGCGACGATGACGCCGTAGCCGAGCGAACCGGCGGCCACCGCCGCGCGTGCCGCATCGAGCAGCGCGCTGGCACGATCGACGAGATCGCCCAGCGGTCCGCCGCCGATGAGACGCGCAAGCCGGAGACGTCCGTCGATCCGGTCGAGGATCTCGCCGATCGCGTCATCGCGGCGTGCGACGAACTCCACCGTGAGCCCGGCCGCGGCGAGCATCGTCGCGGTCTCATCCAGCGGTCGCGCACCAGCGACGCAGGCGACGTGGGCGTCGAGCGTGTGCAGCTCGTCGGTCAGGCGTGCGGGGTCCGCCGTCACGTCGGAGAGCGCGAGGCGCCCGCCGGGCCGGAGGATGCGCGCGATCTCGCTCGCGGCACGCGCCTTGTCGGGGAACAGACAGAAGGCGCATTCGCAGAGCACGCCGTTGACGCTGGCGTCGGCCAGCGGCAGCGCCTCCGCATCGGCGCACCCGAAGCGGACCGCGGCATCGAGACCGGCTTCGCGGGCGCGAACGGTCGCCGCGGCCGCGCTGCCGGCGGCGAGATCGAGCCCGAGGACCTCGCAGCCGCTCGATCTTGCGAGGCGCAGCGCGCTCGCGCCTGGTCCGCTCGCGATGTCCACGACCAACTGCCCCGGACCGACATCGAGCGCGCGCGTGAGCTCCCGAGTAAGCGCCGTTCCGCCAGGATGGAACGCGTCACCGAGCAGGAAGCGCGCCGCGGTGCTCGCGTAGGCGGCCGCGCAGCACGCCTTCGCCTCCGCAGCCGCGATCACTCGAGACGCCGCCCGACGTTGCGCGCGTCCCGGGGTGGCGGCGCGGCGCTCTCGGCCGTCGTCTTCGACCCGTAAGGCGTGTCGCGTAGCAGTGCGCCGAGCGGGAGGGCGTTGGGGACCACCGGCGCGACGGGCACGCCGCTGAGCTCGGCGCGGACCTGTTCCCGATAACCAACGGAGTTGTATGCGCAGAACGGGATGAGCCGACCGTCGGGGACGATCTCCGCGACGCAGCACTTCATGAGCTGCCTGACATTCAACGTGTAGGCGTCCTGGAAGTCCTGCACCACGATCATGAAGAAGTGCTTCCACACGTCGCTCAACACCTTGGGCAGGTCGATGCCGCACTCCTCGCAGGCGAGCAGCGCCCGCTCGGCTCCGGGGAGTGCCGACGCCGAGAACATCCGCTCGAGTGCGGTACGCACCGCAGGGTCGGGCAGCATCCGATTCGAAACGTAGTCGAGGTACTGGTCCACGTCGACCAGCCGCGTGAGTGGCAGGACGCCGTTCCCGTCGACGATCGCGTAGCACATGCTCCGACAGGTCGGGAAGCAGCACGGCACCGGAACGAAGTCGGAGACGCGGAACCACTCCGGGACCTGAGCCGCGAGCAGCCGCATCACGTCGGCGTTCGTAAGTCGCTCGAGCGGGTCGAAGGCGAGGTGCCGGCCGGAGTGGGTGACGGGCTGGAACGCGACGCTCATGACGGCTGGGTGGCGCACGCCGAAGCGGACGATCTCACCGACCTCGTGCTCGTTCACGCCCCGCTCGATGGCGGCGACGAGTGTGACCGTCAGTCCCGCCTCGGCGCAGCGGTCGAGCGCGCGCGACTTCACGTCGCGCAGGTCACGTCCGCGTATGGCGAGATGCGTCGACTCGTCGAGTCCGTCGAACTGCAGGTAGATGTGCGGCTTCACACGCGCGAGCTGCCTCAGGAAGGCATCGTCGCGCGCGAGTCGTATGCCGTTGGTGTTCAGCATCACCGCCTTGATCCCCCGCGCCTTCGCCATCTCGATGAACGTCACGATGTCGGGGTGGATCGACGGCTCGCCTCCCGAGAACTGCACGACCTCGGGCTCGCCCTCCGCCGCGACGAACGCGTCGAGCATGCGCCCGACCTGATCGACGCTGAGCGCGAAGCCGTCGGGCTGATGCCCGGAGTCCGCGAAACAGACGGGGCAGTCGAGGTTGCAGTTGCTGTTCACCTCGATGACGCCCAGGCACGCATGCTGTTTGTGCTCCGGGCACAGGCCGCAGTCGAGCGGGCAGCCGTCGCGCAGCTCGGTCTGGAATGCGAGCGGCAGCGTGCCCGGCTTGTTGTAGCGGACCTGCGACATGTACAGGTCCGCGTCGGAGTAGACGAGCGCCTCGAACGAGCCGTGCGTGGCGCAGCGCTTGCGGAGGATGACGCGTCCGTCACGAGCGTTGATCTCGCCGTCGATGATCCGTTTGCAGACCGGGCAGATCGACTTGGTGTACTCGAGGAAGACCTCGCCGCGGTCCACTTTCGCCTGGGTCATCGCTCTCTCTGCCCCATCCTGGCGGCGCGCACGGACCCGCGGGCTGCCATCCGCTCGGCCGACACCTTCAGCGACTCCAGCGCGTTCGCCACGGTGCGTTCCCAATAGCGCGCGACGAGCGCTCCCCAGGCCGCGCCGACGCCCCAGAAGTCCATACCGAGCTCGCCCGAATACTCGAGCTCGGTCGCGGCACCGCCGTCGGTCTCGCGCAGCACGAAGCGCTCGGCGACGAAGGGCACCGGTCCACGCAGCAGTCGGAATGCGATCCGCTCCGGCCGCACGAATGAGACCGACTCGACCGTCACCGTCGTGAACACGCCGGCTCGCGTCCTGTGCGCTGCGATCACCATGTCGTCGCCGCGCTCGAGCACCTCGACCTTCTCTCGTAGATCGCGCGGCGGATTTTCCGACAGGTACGGCACGGCCGCGAGGTCGAACACGGTCTCGCGCGGCGCCTGGATCCGCACGACCTGAGGACCGAGCGACCGCACGCGCCGACCCCAACCCGTGTCCACCGTGAGCCGGCCGGTCGAGATGGAGACGAAGACGAGCCCGAGTAGTGCGAAGAGCGCGCTCACGACCACCGCAGAGGCCAATACCATCCGTTCATTGTGGTAGTTCAGCGAGCTGTGGCATTCCGCACAAACGCATCCCTACTCGGCGCAGCAGCTCATCTTCGAGACGTCCTTGAAGAACGAGAGCGCGACGATCTTCAGCGCCTCGGCCATCGTCGGATAGACATGCACCATGTCGATGAAGTCGTGGACCGTCGCGCCGAAGCGCATGGCCATCGCCGCTTCGTGGATGACCTCGCCGGCGTCGCGCCCCACCATCGACACGCCCAGCACCCGGTCTGAGCCGCGCTCGCGGACCATCTTGATGATGCCGCGTTCGTCGCGAACCGCTCCGGCTCGCGGTACGAGGTGCAGCGGGATCGTGTTGCACATGCAGCTGTGGCCACGGGCGTTCGCCTCCGCGTCGGTGAGGCCCACGACCGCCACCTGCGGATCGGTGAAGATCGTCCGCGGGATCACCGCGTGATCCACCCTGCGGACCTCCGCGCCGAGCGCATTGCCGGCGGCGATGTTGCCGTCGTGCGCGCCCACGGGTGTCGCCAGCTGGCTCGCGGTGTGCGTGCCGATCACATCGCCCGCCGCCCAGATGTGCGGCACGTTCGTGCGCAGGCGCTCATCGACCGCGATGAACCCTCTTTCGTCGAGGGCGATGCCCGCAGCCGCGGCACCGATGCGATCGCTGTTCGGCACGCGCCCGGTCGCGACCAGCAGCCGCTCCGCGCGCACCTCGCCGTCGCGGAGCACGGCCGTGACGCCACCTGCCTCCCGACGGATCCCCTCGATCGTCACGTCGGTCCGGACCACGACGCCTTCATCTACGAGCGCGTCGTGGAGCGCCTGCGACACCTCGGGCTCCTGCTCCGGCAGGATGCGGTCGGATCGCTGAAGGATCGTGACGGCGGTGCCCAGGCGCGCGAAGAACTGACCCAGCTCGAGGGCGATGTACCCGCCACCGACGATCGCCAGCGAGCGCGGCTGCTCGGTGAGCTCGCCCTGCTCCGCGGACGCGAGCAGGTCGCTCGTGAGGTACGGCACATCGTCCAGGCCCGGGATCGTTGGAATGGCCGGCCGGCTGCCCGTCGCCACGAGCACCTGGTCGCCGCGCAGCTCACGACCGTCGAGCCGGACCGTGTGCGGATCCGCGAACTCGGCATGGCCGGTGTAGACCGCGATCCTGTCGCTGTCGTCGAGGATGGATTCGTACTTGCGCTGGCGGTAGTCGGCGATGAGCTCGTCCTTCCCAGCGACGAGCGCGGCGAAATCGAGCTCGAGCTGTTTTCCGCCCAGACCCGGATAGCGGGGATGCGCGGCATCCCAGTAGATCCGCGCCGCTTCGATCAGGTTCTTCGAAGGTAGGCAGCCGCGGTTGACGCACGTCCCGCCAAGGCTGCGCTCCTCGGTCATGGCCGCGGTCTTTCCCAATTCCGCGGCCCTCAGCGCTCCCGCGAACGCGGTCGAGCCTGAACCGAGGATGACGAGGTCGAGATCATTCATCTGTCGCATCTCCTACGACCCATCCATATTTCTCGATGGGTTCCCCACGCATGATGGTGAGCCTCGCAGGGTCGAAATGCAAGGCAGATTCATCGAGTTTGGTGGATAGGTTGTGGTTGGCGTTTTCCAATAACGCAGGGCCTACGTGCGAGGCAGGCGCGGTCACGCGCCGTCCCGCGTTCGTGGCCGAGCGGCGCGTGACGGATGAGGGGAGAGGGCGTGGCTACTTCTTGTGATCGCGCTGAGCGTGCTCCTCGAGCTGCTCTGTCGACTCGAAGTCTGCGCCGCACCCGCAGCGGATCTCAGGCTTCTGGTCAGCCGTCGCCTTGTCGGTCATCTCATGACCTCCTTTGATCGCACGTGAACATGACGCTGATCGGGATGCCGCCGTCGGCATCACTCTCCCCCGGCACAACGCGGCGTTCAGCCCGAGCCATCCCGATCCTGTGCGCCAGATCACATATTCATTGAGTTTTCTCGATGGGTCCGCTAGTCTTGTGCGGATGCCCGCGAGCACTGCCAGGGCGCGTCGCGCGGCCCTGCCGGCCGATGATCCCGACGTCCTCGCCCGCTTCTTCCACGCTCTTGCGGACCCGACGCGGGTCGAGATCCTCTTGTTCCTGCTCGAGGGGCCGAACACCGCCGGGGAGATCGTGCGGCACCTCGGCCGCCACCAGCCGAGCGTGTCGGCGCACCGCACCTGCCTACGGTTCTGCGGCCATGTCGAGGCGCGGCGCGACGGGCGCAACGTGCGCTACGAGCTGATCGACCGGCGCGTTCGCCGGCTCGTCGAGCAGGCGGAGCGCATCATGGCTGACAACGCGGAGCGGATCATGGCCTGCCGCGTCATCGCGCCCGCTGAATAGCCACGACCCCGAACCCGAACCCCGCTGGCTCGGGGATCGTGGCAGGAACGGCCGGTGCTAGGTGAGCAGCACGAAGACCGTGGAGCCGCTCACCTCATGGTTGAAGTTGATGAGGCGTTGAACGTTCAGGCGGACTCCCTCCATCGCGCCCGCTCGGATCTTGTCACCGAGTTCGCATGTGACAGTGAGCAGACCGTCGGCCTCGATTGTGTCGCCGCTGTCCGCCATCGCGATGTCCGGGCAGGCGGTCGGAGCCAGGCCGCATAGGGGCTCGGAGCCGACGAAATGGGCATAGGTCGCAGAGCCAGTGTCTGCGCTGGCTCGGCCGGGAGAGAGTGACGCGAGTGCGAGTGCGAGAACGAAGAACAGAGCGAATCGTCGCTTCATGCCAAGACGCCTCCACTCTGGTCGCTTCGCGCGAAGAGAGCCCAACCTAGGCCCGGCCTCGGGATGTGACGCACTGCACACCGGCCGCGAGGCGACCTCGAAGAACCAGACGCTACTTCACGACGAAGTCGTTTGGGGCCACGATCGGGCTCGGGCAGTTCACGACGAAGCCCTGGCCGCCGGTGTCAGGCGTGCCGTGATGCAGCGCGATCTCCCCCGCCTGCACCTTCGCGTCGAGCTCTGACTGCGTCCGCAGCAGCACGGCCTTGCCGGGATCCTTCCACAGCGCGGTCCAGTGGTCCCACATCGGGCTCCATGTCGCATCGCCTGCCTTCGCCTGGAAGATCGCCGGCTGGAAGCCCATCGCCCCTGGACCCGCGAGGCCGTTGCCGAACACGGTGATCTTGCTCGTCGCGCCAGCGTCGATGAGGCCCGCGGACGCGGGCGAGCCGATGATGTTCATCATCGGCGCCATCGGGACCGCGGACGTGTCCGTCACGATATAGCGGCTCTCGGGGAAGCACTGGTGCAGCTTGAACGTCACCTCGAGCTTCTCGGTGTCCGGCTTCGCGAGCAGCGGCCCGCCCTCCAGTGGTTTCTCGACCTTGGGGTCCACCGGCAGCTCGCCGCCCGGCCACTTCACGATCGGATAGTTCACTACGATCTTCGTCGTCTCGATCGAGATACGACCCGCGCTCGCGGCGGCGCGGACCTTGTCGACGCTGTCGAGCATCTCCTTCCCTCCGGTGAAGCGCACGTTGTTCACGATGTACAGCGACACGAAGTCGGGCGCGCCGGGCCCCGTGCTCAGGACCGGGAGCTGACCCGACGCGCCGTCGGCGAAGAGGTAGAGCTGGCCCGCGCCAGCCGGCTTCGCCGACAGCGCGCCGTTCAGGAGGGGAACGTACACAAGGCCTTCGCGCTTGGCGAACTGCGGCTCGCTCGCGTCGGTGCGCACAAAGAACGCCTTCTGCCCCCCGACGAACGCGGCGTGGAGCTTCATCGTCACGCTCCCGCCGTTCCACTTGTACGGACCTTTCAGCTCGAAGTCGATCACGTCCCCGACGAGCTTGGTCGCTGCCGACTTCGCCGTCGCCACAGGTGAAGTGACCGAGCGCTGCGATCCGGACCCTCCGCCGCATGCAGTCGCGAGCGCGCTGACCGCAGCGGCCCCGAGGAACTGACGCCGAGTGAAGGATGTCGCAGGCATGGTGAGACCTCCCGCTTTCGTCCTGTCCTCGGAACGTGGACCGCAAGGATTCGCTTCCCTCCGATGTGCGTCATCGCACAGTGGTGGAATCGGCGTTTGTGCCGTACCGCACAGCAGCGTCACCCGTACGGGGCTGTCGCAAGCCGGGGGATCGAGCAGATGCTCGCGTGATGCGTCTGACGTTCGACCTCGTGCTGGCCGGGACGCTGGCTGCAGGCTTCCTGTTCGCGCCGCTGGTGGCCGCGCACTTCGCGGCGGTCCTCCTGGTGCTTATCGCGTTCCGCTACTCGTGGCGCGTCGCCTCGTTCCGTATCGGGGTGGCGCTCGCCGCGACGACGGTCGCAAGCGTCATCGCTGATGTACCGCTACGCGATCTCGCGGTCCAGCTGCCATTCGTCTACGGCGTCAGCGGCCTCGTCATCGGTCTCGCCGAGCAGGTGCGGCGTTCTCGCGCGACGTCCGAGCGCGCGTACAAGCAGGCCGAGCACCTCGCGCTGTACGACGCTCTCACGGAGCTGCCGAACCGGGTGCTCCTCCGCGACCGCCTGCGGCAGGCCCTCGCAGGCGCGCGGCGCGACCATACGCATGTAGCGCTTCTGCTCATGGATCTCGATCGCTTCAAAGAGGTGAACGATTCGTTCGGCCATCACGCCGGCGACGAGCTGCTGCGCCAGATCGGCGCCCGCCTCACCGGGCCGCTGCGCGAGACCGACACCGTGGCTCGACTTGGCGGCGATGAGTTCGCGGTGCTCCTTCCTGGTGCCGACGTCTCGGCTGCCCGTGACGTCGCGGCCCGCGTCCTTCGCGCGCTCGCGAAGCCATTTGCGGTCGAGGGCCAGGCGCTGGACGTCGGCGCCAGTATCGGCATCGCGGTCGCTCCTGGCCATGGTGACGACCCCGACATGTTGCTTCAGCACTCCGACTCTGCGATGTACGCTGCGAAGCGCGCGCTCGGGAGCTTCGCGGTGTACGAATCGCAGGACGAGGGCAAGGGCGCCGAGCGGCTCACGCTCATGGCCGAGCTGCGCGCGGCGATCGACCACGACGAGCTGCCGCTCCATTACCAGCCCATCGTCGGCGCGCGCGACGGCGCGGTCTGCGGCCTCGAGGCGCTCGTCCGCTGGCAGCATCGCGACCGCGGACTCGTGCCGCCTGGCGACTTCATCGGGCTGGCCGAACGCAGCGGCCTTATCCGCCAGCTGACCTTTTGGGTGATCGCCGCGGGCTTGCGGCAGGCGCGCGAGTGGAGCGATGCCGGGATCGTCGTTCCGATCTCGCTCAACCTGTCGATGCGCAACCTCCTCGACCCCGAGTTCCCGGATGTTGTGGCCGGGTTACTGGTCCGTTCGCACGTCGATCCGCGGCTCATCACGTTCGAGATCACCGAGGGCGCGCTGATGGCCGACCAGGAGCGAGCTGCGCGGACCGTCGCGGGCCTTCGCGAGCTGGGGGTGCGGCTGGCGATCGACGATTTCGGCACCGGGTACTCGTCGCTCGCCTACCTCACGCGGCTCGCGGTCGACGAGGTCAAGATAGACCGCAGCTTCGTGGGGGCAATGGTCTCCGATCCGACCTCCGCGGCGATCGTGCACGCGACGCTCGAGCTCGCGCATACGCTCGGCTTCAGCGTCGTCGCCGAGGGTGTCGAGAACGAGCCGACGCGCGCCGCTATCGCCGCGCTCGGCGTCGACTCGGCGCAAGGCTTTCTCATCAGCCGGCCGATACCCGCGTCGGCGGTGCCGGCGTGGATCACAGCACGCGCGCGGGTGGCACCGGCAGCCTGAACGGTGCTACTGCGATTCGTGGGGCGTTCGCCTTGATCACTGAACTGCGGGCATCGCGTGGTGTTTTGGACGCGTTTCCCAGGGTTTATGGCAAGTGTTTGGATGTGGAGCTCGCCCTTGTCATTGGATCTCGATCAGTTGACGCGCGACCGCCCGCAAGCCGCTCACCGTTCCGCACGTGACCTCGACGGGCCACGAGCCTGGAGGCGCGGCCGGGTCCACGATCCACGACCAGGAGACCGAGCCCCCACCATCGGCGTCCTTCGGCGCGAGACCCTCAGCAGCTGTCGGACGCGACGCGTACGTGACCGTGATCGAGCAGAACGCATTCGGATTCGTCGTGACGGTCGCGCGCGCTGTTTGGCCGCGCGTGACCGGGCTCGCGACGAGCAGAGTGATGTCATCCGAACCGATGACGCTCTCGATCCTGATGGCCGATGGTGCCGCGGTCCTTGCCACGGCCGTTGCGGTCACTGCCGCCGCGGTAGCTGTCTGTTTCCCGTCCGGCGTCGTCGTCGGCGGTGCGACGGCGACCGCACAGCCATCAGCCAGCAAGGCCATCGCGACGATCATGAAGGACGCTCGAGAGCCGATCGTCTCATTCTCCCGCGCCACACCACCATGTGGTTGTGACGCACCGCACGTGCTGAAGTCTGGCCGCGGGAGTCGTGAGGCCGGACCCCCGACGCCATTTGTCCGTGACGCATGATTGAGTCGTGGTTCTGTCGTTCGCCCACAGTTTTTGGCGAAGTGCGAGTCGGCCGGCGGTCTTCCGACGATGCTCAGTCATTGCCCTAGCCATCGGAACCGTCTTGACCCTCGTGAATCAGTCCGATGCGCTCGCCTCTGGGATATCGGGGTCGACGGCGTTGCGGATCGGTGCTAACTACCTGATACCGTTCATCGTCAGTAATCTCGGAGCTATGAGCTCGCAGCGGGAGGGGTGAGCCACTCGTTGGACCGCCACATTCCGCTCGGCGCTCGCGAGCTGACCGATCTGCGCGTCGTCATCGCCGGGGCCGGAGCCGCGGGGATCGCGACCGCTCGTCTGCTGCATCTTGCCGGTGTGCGTGACATCACGCTTTGCGATCGGCGAGGGATCGTTCACGCGAAGCGCGACGACCTCAATGAGGAAAAGCGGGACGTGGCCCGGATGCTCCCGACGGCCCGACGCGGCTCGCTCGAGGACGCGCTCGTCGGCGCGAATGTCTTCATCGGCCTATCCGGCCCGAAGATCCTGTCGCAGGCCGCGCTTCGGACGATGGGACGGCCGCGCATCGTCTTCGCGCTCGCCAATCCCGACCCCGAGATCGACCCGCTCGACGCCGCCTCGGAGGTCGACGTGCTCGCGACCGGGCGTAGCGACTATCCGAATCAGGTGAACAACGTGCTCGCGTTTCCCGGCGTGTTCCGCGGGCTTCTCGACGCCCGCGCTCGCGGTGTGTCGGCCGAGGTCGAGCTCGCCGCCGCGAAGGCCCTTGCCGCCGCCACGCGCGATGCCGGTCTCGGGCGAAGCACGCCGACACCGGAGTCGTAAGGGTGCTCATCCATCGTAACGACGAGCCGCTCAGTGACGCCGAATGGCGCGCGTTCCTCGCCGACCACGATTTCGGCGAGCTCATCGTACCTGGCGTCGGACGCGATCTGCCGATCGTCGTGCCGACGCATTTCATGTATGACGGCGACATGACCGTGCTCCTCCACCTCGCGAAGCCGAACCCGGTGTGGGCCGCGCTGGCCGAGCGACCGCGCGCGCTGCTCTCGGTCTTCGGTGCGTACACCTACATCCCCGGTCACTGGAACCAGGACGAGTACGGCGTCCCGACCTCGTACTACGCGGCGGTGCAGCTCGCGTGCGACGCCGAGGTCCTCGATGACCCTGCGCAGATCGCGGCCATCCTCGAGCGCCAGCTCGCGCACTTCCAGCCGGAGGGAAGGCACGCGCCGGTCGAGCCCGGCGACAACCGCTACGGCGCGCTGCTCGGATCCATCCGCGGGATCCGACTCTCCGTGACCGACGTGCGCGCGAAGTTCAAGTTCGGCGCGAACCGCACGGTCGAGCACCGGACGGTCGTGGCCGCGAAGCTCGCCGAGCGCGGCCGGCCGCTCGACCTCGAGGCCCGCGCGAATCTCCTGCGCCGGATCGAACGCCGGTGACGCTCGACCCGCTCTTTCTCGCCGGGGTCGCGGTCCTCGCGCTCCTGACGATCTCACCGGGCGCGGACATGGCGCTCGTCGCGAAGATCACGCTCGAGCGCGGTCGGCCCGCGGCCCTGCTCGCGACGGTCGGTATCTGCTCCGGCTTGCTCGTCCACGCCACGGCGTCGGCGCTCGGGCTATCGGTGATCCTCGCGACTTCGGCGGAGGTCTTCGCGTTCGTGAAGATCGCCGGCGCGGCGTATCTGGCGTATCTCGGCGTACAGGCGCTTCGCAGCTCGCTCCGTCACGAAACGTCCGAGGCGCCGTCGCCTCGGCGCGGCGCCAATTCGTATCTGCAGGGCGTGTTCAGCAACGTGCTGAACCCGAAGGTCGCGATCTTCTACCTGACCTTCCTGCCCCAGTTCATGACACCGGGGGACAACGTGCTCGTGCGGTCGCTCGCGTTCGCGGTCGTGCATGGCGTGATCGGGATCGCGTGGCTCACGGCCTACGCGTACGCGCTCACGCGCATCAGCGCCCTGCTCGGTGGCGCCGGTGTGCGACGCTGGCTCGAGCGTGTTACCGGCGGCGTCCTGATCGCGCTGGGCGCGCGCCTCGCTTTGGAGCGGCGCTAGGCGATCGCTCCGACCGTCGCATCACGAGGAGATCGCGCAGCTCGATCAGACGCGCCCGTAACCACTCGCGCTCGTTCCCGGCAAGCTGCGCGAGGGAGCCGGCGAGGAGCGCGATCTCGTCGGCCTCGAGGCCCATGACGACGTCGCCTTCCGCCGGATAACCCGCCGCCGCGAGGAGCGCCGCGGCCGGCACGCCGAGGGCCTTGCCGAGACGCGCGAAGACGGCGGCACGCGGCTGTTCGATGCGACCGGCCTCGAGCTCGGAGATCGCGCTGCGTGACACACCCACCTGTTCGGCCAGCTCGCCCTGCGTGAGACGAAGGCGCTCGCGGTTCGCGCGTACCAGCCGAGCGAGCGGGGGAGCCGGTGTGAGGGCGCGAGCGGGCATGTCAGAAAACTTACCGCATGTCGCCACCGCGACAGGCGCGCTCACACGCTCGACAGTATACTGTCACAATGCTCCACCCTCTGACGGCATCTCTCCTTGACCACGTGGAGCTCGCGACACCGATGGAGGCCGCGGGCTATATCGCCGCGGTCCTCCTCTGGCTCGCCGGTGTCGTGTTCGTCGTCCTGCGCAAGCTCCGCATGTCGCGTTAGATGCTCGAAACGCTCCAGGCGGTCCTCGCCATCGTCCTGATCGACCTCGCCCTCTCCGGCGACAACGCGTTGGTCATCGGCATGGCAGCGCGCGGCCTGCCGAAGCGGCAGCGCAGACGAGCGATCGTCTTCGGCGGTCTCGGCGCCGTCGTCCTGCGGATCGCGGCGGCGTCGGTCGTGACCCTGTTGCTGGCGATCCCGTACCTCCAGCTGATCGCCGGGGTGGCCCTACTTGTCATCGCCTACCGGCTCGTGCGTCCGAGCGCGGGGCACGGCAAGACCGTGCGCGCAGCGACGACGCTGCCGGAGGCGATCACGACGATCCTCATCGCCGACGCGGCGATGAGCCTGGAGAACGTCCTCGGCGTGGGCGCGGCCGCGCACGGCAGCATCGCGCTCCTGGTGTTCGGTCTGGCGCTCTCGATCCCGATCGTCATGTTCGGCAGCGGTCTTGTCGTGCGTCTCCTCGACCGCTTTCCACAGGGCATCTGGCTCGGGGCGTTCGCGCTGGTCTGGACCGCGGCCGAAATGATGGTCGACGAGCCCGCCCTGCACATCCGCGACGCGATGCCGCTGGGGGCTGAGGCCGTGCTCGCGGTGGTCTTCCTGCTGCTGATCGTCGCGGCGCGCGGTGCGCTGCGCGCTAGGCGTCGCGCCGCATCGGCGGGATGACCCCCATGCGCCCGGCGCGGTAGTCCGCGATGGCCTGGATGATCTCCTCGCGGGTGTTCATCACGAACGGTCCGTAGAAGGCGATCGTCTCGCGGATCGGACGTCCGCCGAGCAGCAGGATCTCGAGCCGTGGCGCGCGGCTCGTCTGCTGGTCGTCCGCCGCGATCGCGAGCGCATCGCCGGGACCGAAGACGGCGAGCTGGCCTTCGTGGAGCGCGACCCGTCCGATACCCGCGGCGCCGCGACCCGAAAGGACGTACGCGAGCGCGTTGAACTCGCGGGGCCATGGCAGCTCGAGCCGCGCGCCCGGGGCGATGCTCGCGTGCGCGTAGACGATCGGCGTATGCGTGCGGCCTGGACCAGCGTGTCCGCCGAGATCGCCGGCGATGACGCGCACGAGCGATGCGCCGTCGTGGGACGACAGGAGAAGCACGTCGCTCCCGCCGATGTCCTGGTAGCGCGGCGGGCTCCACTTCTTGTCGGCGGGCAGGTTCACCCACAGCTGCGTGCCATGGAAGAGGCCGCCTCGCACGAGCAGCTCATGTGTCGGCATCTCGGAGTGGACGATGCCGGCGCCGGCGGTCATCCACTGCGTGGCGCCGTCGGTGATCACACCTCCGCCGCCGGTCGAGTCCTTGTGCTCGATCGCGCCGTCCATGATGTAGGTCACTGTCTCGAAGCCGCGGTGCGGATGATCCGGTGCGCCCTTCGCCTCACCCGGCGAGTACTCGACCGCGCCGAGGTGGTCGAGAAGAAGGAACGGGTCGGTGAGATTCGGGTCGATCCCGGGGAAGGGCCGGCGCACCTGGAAGCCCTCGCCTTCGAGCGTCACCGTCGCGTCGACGACGCCGAGCACCGGTCGCACCGCGGCGGCGAGGTCGGGCCGCTCGATGCGGGGTAGCGCAAGGGTCTCAGCTTCGACGGCGGGCATCGCCTACTCCAACCGCGCGACGGCCGCCGTTGTTCCGCGGCTCAGGACGCCCTCGGTCTGAACGCGGCCCAGAGTAGGAGGCCGGAAACGAAGAGGAGCACGGCTCCGATCGCGGCCCACACGATCTGCCCGGTCATGAACGAGCCCGGAAGCACGCCGATGCCCTGAAGGATCCACACGATGCCGGTGAGGTCGCAGAGGATCGCGAACACGATGAGAAGGTTCCGGCGCACCAACGCACAATAGACTTATCACATGTCCCCTTTCCGCGGCCCTGCCTAGCCATGCGCAGGACCGATATCCGCAACATCGCGATCATCGCGCACGTCGACCACGGGAAGACGACGCTGGTCGACGCCATGCTCCGGCAGAGCCATATCTTCCGTGACAACCAGCAGGTCGCCGAGCGAGTCATGGATTCGAACGTGCTCGAGCGCGAGCGCGGCATCACGATCATGGCGAAGAACACCGCGGTCATGTACCGCGGGACGAAGATCAACATCGTCGACACGCCCGGTCACGCCGACTTCGGTGGCGAGGTCGAGCGCGTGATGAACATGGTCGACGGCGTGCTCCTGCTCGTCGACGCGGTCGACGGCCCGATGCCGCAGACCAAATTCGTGCTGCGGCAGGCGCTCCGGCGCGGCCACCGCGCGATCGTGGTCATCAACAAGATCGATCGTCCGAACGCGCGCCCGGTCCACGTCCTCAACGAGACATTCGACCTGTTCCTCGACCTCGGCGCCGCGAACGAGCAGGCCGAGTTCGCGACTATCTACACCAACGCCATCACCGGCGCGGCCAGCACCGACCACCGGCACATCGGCACCACGCTCGAGCCCCTGTTCGACGCGATCGTCGAGAGCATCCCCGCGCCTGATGTCGACGCCGATGCTCCGGCGCAGCTGCTCGTGACGACCACGACCTACGACGACTACAAGGGCAAGATCGCCGTCGGGCGGCTGCAGAGCGGCGTGCTCCGCCGAGCCCAGCCCGTCACGCGCATCGATCATTTCGGCGCGCTCACGTCCGCGCGCGTCACGCAGCTCTTCACGTTCCAGGGTCTGGCGCGCGAAGAGGTCGAAGAGGCGCGCGCCGGTGACATCGTCGCTGTCGCGGGCGTCCCCGACGTGGGCATCGGCGATACGATCGCGGACGCGGCGGACCCGCGGCCGCTACCACCGATCCGCGTCGAGGAGCCGACGCTGCGGATGACGTTTGCCGTGAACACCAGTCCCTTCGCGGGCCGCGAGGGCACGCACGTCACGAGCCGCAAACTGCGCGAGCGCCTCTACGCCGAGCTCGAGCGCGACGTGGCGCTCCGCGTGGCCGACACCGAGAGCCCGGACACGCTCGTCGTGAGCGGCCGCGGCGAGCTGCATCTCGCGATCCTGATCGAGACGCTGCGGCGCGAGGGCTATGAGTTCCAGGTGTCGCGACCGGAGGTCATCTACAAGCAGGAGGGTGGCGAACAGCTCGAGCCCTACGAGCAGCTCGAGGTCGAGGTCGCGCAGGACGCGCTCGGTCAGGTGGTGGAGCTTGCCGGCCGGCGGCGCGGAGCGCTGGTCGAGATGAAGTACCGCGAAGACGGCAGCGCGCACTGCGTGTACAAGATCCCGACCCGCGGGCTGCTCGGATTCCGTCAGGCCTTCCTCACGAACACACGCGGGAAGGGCGTGATGAACACGCTCTTCGCGGGATATGGGCCCTACGCCGGCGCGATCGAGTCGCGCGATCTCGGGTCGCTCATCGCCTTCGAAGCGGGCACGACGACCACGTTCGGCCTCAACCAGGCGCAGGAGCGCGGCCAGCTGTTCATCGGCCCCGGCGTCGAGGTGTACGAGGGCATGGTCGTCGGCGAGCACATCCGCGACCGCGATCTCGAAGTGAACGTGGTGCGCAAGAAGCACCTCACGAACATGCGCAGCAGCAACTCGGACATCGCCGCGAAGCTCGACGGCATGCGTGAGCTCTCGCTCGACGACGCGGTCGAGTTCCTGGCCGATGACGAGCTCCTCGAGGTCACGCCGGCCGCCTATCGCATCCGCAAGCGCATGCTGGCGAAGCAGGACCGCGATCGTCTCGCGGGCCAACGTAAGAAAGCCGCCGCCGTCTGAGCGGTCGGTCAGGCTCTAGGATTTCGCTCGGATGAAGACCCCTCACGACGACGCCGCGCTGCTCGCGGAGGTCGAGCCGACGATCGCGCGCCTCCTCGATCGGCACATCAGCGTGGCGAAGGAGTGGTTCCCGCACGACTACATCCCGTACAGCCTGGGCCGCGATTACGACAAGGAGCCCTGGACGCCGGACCAGCCGCGGCTCACGGGCGTCGCGCAGACCGCCTTCGAAGTGAACCTGCTGACCGAAGACAACTTGCCCGCGTACCACCGGCTCATTCACAAGATCTTCAGCAAGGGCGACGGCGCCTGGAAGAACTGGGTCAACCGCTGGACCGCCGAAGAGGGGCGGCATGCGATCGTCATCCGCGACTACCTCGTGGTCACGCGCAACATCGACCCGGTCGCGCTCGAGCGTGGTCGGATGCAGAACGTAATGGCCGGCTACGACCATGACGCGGACGTCCTGCAAGGCCTCGCGTACACCTCGTTCCAGGAGCTCGCGACGCGGGTGTCGCACCAGAACACCGGCCGCTACTCGGACGACCCGGTCGCGGACAAGATCATGACGCGCGTCGCTTCGGACGAGAACCTGCACATGGTCTTCTACCGCGATGCGCTTGCCGCGATGCTCGAGATCGCGCCGAGCGCGGTCATCAGGGCGATCACGCGCGAGGTGCTCTCGTTCGCGATGCCCGGCAGCGCCATCGCCGGCTTCACGCGCAAAGCGGCGCGTATGGCCGATGCCGGGATCTACGACCTCCGCATCCATCACGACGACATCCTGTGGCCGCTGCTGCGTTACTGGCGGATCTTCGAGCGGACCGGGCTCGACGCCCAGGCGGAGCACGACCGCGACCGCCTCCACCGGTTCCTCGACAAGCTCGATGCATCGGCGCGCAAGTACGAGGAGCGGCGCGCGGCGCGTCGCGATCGCGAGAGCAGCGCAGCCAAATAATCCACGACGCACCGAGCTACCGGCGGCTGTTCGCCATCGCGGGCTTCCCGCGTCTGGTCGCGAGCATGATGCTCGCGCGCACCGCAGGGCAGATGGTGTCGCTCGTCCTCATCCTCTTCGCGTTGCAGCGTTACCGCTCCGCGGAGATCGCCGGCGCGGTCACCTTCCTGTCGATCTTCCCAGGACTCGTCGGCAGCCCGATCGCCGGCGCACTGCTCGATCGCCATGGCCGCACTCGCCTGATGGTCCTCGACTACGTGATCGCGGGATGCTCCCTGGCGCTCATCGCGGGGCTCGCCGTGGCGAACACTCTGCCGGTGCCCGCCTTACTCGCGATCGTGACCGTCACCTCGCTCACGCAGCCGCTGTCGAACACCGGCGTGCGCACGCTCTTTCCTCTGATCGTTCCCCGGCACCTCTGGGAACGGGCCAACGCGATCGACAGCAACGGTTACGTCGTCGCCAGCATCGTCGGGCCGGCGCTGGCCGGCGCGCTGGTCGCGGCATTCGGTGCGCCTGCGGCGCTGGCTTTCACCGCCGTTCTGTTCGCCGCCGCGGCCCTCGTCGCGTTCGGCATGCGAGACCCGGAGACGAAAGGCGAGACCGGCCGGCTTCTTCCCGACGCGTGGCGAGGTCTCGAGTACGTGGTCCGCAATCGCTCGCTGCGCGCGCTGGCGGTGTCGGTGTCCACCAGCAATCTCGGGTGGGGCATGTTCTTCCTCGCGCTGCCGGTGCTCGTGCTTCAGCGATTCGGCGGCGGCGCGGAGTTCGTTGGGGTGCTCTTCGCGCTGCTCGGGATATCGGGCTCGGTCGCGGTCCTGCTGATGGGACGCGTGTCCACGCGTGGCCGGGAGCGCCAGTGGCTCGCCACCGCGATGCTCGGCCAGGCGGCGGCGATCGGTCTCGTCCTGCTGTTCCCGGCGCCCTTGGTCGTCGCGGTCACGATGCTCGCCCTGGGCATCGCGACCGGTCCGTTCGACATCGTGCTGTTCACGCTGCGTCAAAGACGCACGGATCCCGCGTGGCTCGGGCGCGCATTCGCGGTCTCGATGGCGCTGAACTTCGTGGGGTTCCCGGTGGGGTCGGCGATCGGAGGCGCAGTCGTCTCGTTCTCGATCGAGCTCGTGTTGCTCTTGGCGGTGGCGTGCGACGTGCTCGCCGCTGCCTTCGCGTTCTTCGGCATTCCCGACGAGGACGCGCTAGCGTGAGGGCGTGATCGCGCTCGCCGTTCGGCAGCACCGGTCATCGCAGCACACGCGCACTCTTCGGCGCCGCCGCGCTCTCGCGCGTGACGCAGGACGTGGCGGACGGCGTGCTCGAGCTCCTGCAGCGGCACGGCGTGAACCACATCGACACCGCGGCCAGCTACGGCGACGCCGAGCTGCGCGTCGCGCCGTGGCTCGCGGGCGCCGGACGAGATCGTTTCTTTGTCGCGACGAAGACCGGCAAGCGGACGTACGCCGAGGCCCGCGACGAGATCCGCCTGTCGCTGCGGCGGCTGGGCACCGGCCACATCGATCTCATCCAGCTCCACAACCTCGTGGACCAGACGGAGTGGGAGACCGCGTTCGCTCCCGACGGGGCGCTTCGCGCGGCGGTCGAGGCGCGCAACGCGGGTCTCGTGCGCTTCATCGGCGTCACCGGTCACGGTCTGCAGGCGCCCGTGCAGCACCGCCGGAGCCTGGAACGTTTCCCCTTCGACTCGGTGCTGTTCCCGTACAACTACGTGCAGCTGCGGGACCCGACCTACACGCGCGACACCTTTGCCTTGATGGCTCTCTGCGAGGAGCGCGGCGTCGCGATGCAGACGATCAAGGCGATCACGCTCGGCCCGTGGCACGGGGAACGTCCGGCCACACCGACGACGTGGTACGAGCCGCTGCGCGAGGAGCGCGACATCGAGCTGGCCGTGCGCTGGGTGCTGAGCGATCCGCGCGTGTTCCTCAACACGGTCGGTGACGTGGGGATCCTGCCGCTCGTCCTCGACGCGGCGTCGCGTGGTGGCGAGCGCCCGTCGGACGCGGCGATGGACGACCTGGTGCGCCGCCGCGAGATGAGTCCCTTCTTTGTGTCCTAGCTTCGCGACGCGTCCACGATCGCAACGACGCGGTCCAGGCCGCGCGGTCTGTCCGCCGCGCCGTCGGGCGGCAGCAGGTGGAATCGCAGACCAGCCACAACAGCTCCGGCGTCGGCGACAGGGTGGTCGCCGACCATCAGGGTCTCGCCGGGCTGCGTGCCGAGCGCCTCGCACGCCCTGAGAAAGATCGCGGGATCGGGCTTCTCGGCGCCGACCTCGAACGAATGAGTGAACGCGTCGACGAGATCGGCCAGGCCGTGTCCGCTGAAGATGGGTCGTAGGTCGCGCGGCACGTTGCTGACGATCCCGATCCTCACGCCGCGCGATCGCAGTGCTCGCAGCGTCGGAGCGCTGTCCGGATAGGGGATCCACGCACTCGGGTCCATCACGCGCTCGTACAACGCGCTCGCGATACCAGGCACCGCGGCGTCCGCGCGCTCGAAGAGCGCGGTCCAGACCCCGCGGTGCGCCGCCATTGTTAGGTCGCGCCCCTTCGCGAGCTCTTCCGGAGTCTTGCCCATCGCCCAAAGCTCGTCCCAGAGCGCGCGCGCCTGCGTTGGATCGATGCGCACGCCGCGCTCCGCGGCCGCGGCCACGATGACGCTCGCCGCATCGGGTGGTGAGAACAGCGTGTCGCCCCAGTCGAAGAGCACGCCGCGGACGGCAGTCACGGGCGCGATTCTGACGGACTGGCGCGTTCCATCGCAGAATGCGCGGCATGCGTGTCGCGATCCTCGGTGTCGGCCGTCTCGGCGCGTTCCACGCGAAGGTCCTCAGTGAGACGAAGGACGTGGACGAGCTGCGCGTGTACGACGCGGACGGAGCTCGGGCGAAGGAGATCGCCACGACGCTGCGGGTTCGCGCCGCGGGGACGATCGACGAGGCGCTCGCCGGGGTCGACTCCGCGGTCATCGTGACCCCGACCGACACCCACGCGCCGCTCATCAAACGCTGCCTCGACGCACGCATCGCGACGTTCTGCGAGAAGCCGGTCGCGATCGGGATCCCCGAGACACGCGATGTCGTCGCCCACGTGGAGCGAACGAAGGGGCGGCTGCAGATCGGCTTCCAGCGTCGTTTCGACGCCGGGTACCGGCGGGCGCGCGATGAGATCCGAGCCGGCAAGATCGGTGGGGTGTTCTCGTTCGTCATGGTCAGCTGCGACCGGCTGCCGCCGCCCGACGCGTACATCGCGACCTCGGGTGGAGAGTTCAAGGATCAGCTCATCCACGACTTCGACATCACCCGCTGGCTCTTCGGGCAGGAAGTGGTCGAGGTCACGGCGACCGGCTCGACGCTCGGCGTTCCGCAGTACGAGGCGATGGGCGACGTCGGCACCTCGGCCGTCCTCCTTCGGCTCTCCGGCGGATCCCTCGGACTCATCACCGGGCTGCGCCACAACGAGGCGGGGTACGACATCCACGTCGAGATCCACGGCGCGAAGGACACGCTCGCGATCGGCGTCGATCCGCGGACGCCCTGGCGCCCGGTCGAGGCTGACGCGCCGCCGCTCGCCGGGCCGCCCTACCCGACCTTCTTCGTCCGCTTCGACGGCGCGTACCGCGCCGAGCTCGCGCACTTCCTGCGTTTCGCCCGCGGCGACGCCGAGAACGTCTGCACCGCGGCGGACGGGCTCGAGGCGCTGCGCATCGCCGAGGCCGCGAGCCGCTCCTATCGCGAGCGGCGGACCGTGAAGCTCGCCGAGATCACGTGACCGTTCGAGTCACCTTCATCGGGAGTGGGAACGCGTTCGCGGACGGTGGCCGCTCGCATGCCTGCATCCACGTCAGCGCCCCGGGCGTCTCGCTGCTGCTCGACTGTGGCGGCTCGGCCCTGCCCGCGATCAAGCGCGAGATCGATCCCGAGGCGATCGACGCGATCGCTATCAGCCACCTGCACGGCGACCACTTCGGCGGCATCCCGTACCTCGTCGTCGAGCAGCATTTCGCCGGACGGACCGCGCCGCTCACCATCGGTGGTCCGCGCGCGCTCGCCCAGCGGCTTCGCGCCGCCGAGTCCGCGCTCTATCCCGATTTCTTCCGCAGAACGAAGGTCGCATTCGCGATCGAGGAGACGGTGCTCGGCGCCAGCGAGACCGAGCTCGGGGGCGCGCTCGTGACCGCGCTCCCGGTGAAGCACGTGGCCGAGTCCAATCCGCACGGTCTGCGCGTGCGCGTGGCCGACAGGCTCGTCGCGTACTCGGGTGACGCGACGTGGAGCGACGAGCTGGCTCGCGTCGCGAAGGACGCCGACCTCTTCATCTGCGACGCGTCGTTCTTCGACACCGACGACCCGTCGCACATCTCGTATCGCACGCTCATGTCGCACCGGGCGGAGCTCGACTGCAAACGGATCGTCCTCACGCACCTCGGCGCGGAAACGCTGGCCCGCATCGGCGAGCTCGAGCTCGAACACGCGGTGGACGGGAGCGTCGTCGAGGTCGCGTAACCCGACTATTCCGCGATGACGTGGATGCGCTCGGGCTTCACCGCGACGGTCACCGCTCCATCGAAGTCGGCAGCCGCGCCCGGATCGGGCTGATCCACGATCCATTCACGACCGTCGACCGTGACCCAATAGCGCATGAGATCGCCGAGGAAGGCGCGCCGCGCGACGACGCCGGGAAGCCGAACGCCGTCCGGGTCCGCGGACGGCGGACGGAGCGCGAGGGCCTCGGGTCGGACGCAGAGTCGCACTTCGCGCCCTCTCTCCAGCGCGATGCCGACTGGCTTGCGCACGGTGACGGCTCGCTGGCCGAACGCGACGACGACGTCATCGCCGCGAATCTCGCGCACCGTCCCAGGTACGAGATTCACCGCGCCGACGAAATCGGCGAGGAACGAGGTGCGTGGGTGGTAATAGATCTCCCACGGCGTGCCCGCTTGCTCGACCTTCCCGGCATTCATCACCGCGATCCAGTCGGACAGCGACAGCGCCTCGTCCTGATCGTGCGTAACGTACACGAAGGTCATGCCGAGCCGCTGCTGCAGCGCCCGCAGCTCCCAGCGCAGCTGCACGCGGAGCTTCGCGTCCAGGTTCGACAGCGGCTCGTCGAGCAGCAGGATCTGCGGCTTCAGCACGAGTGCTCGTCCGACCGCGACGCGCTGCTGCTGTCCGCCGGACAGCTGATTCGGCCAGCGGTCTCCCAGCGCAGCGAGTCCTACGAACTGCAGGGTCTCGTCGACGCGGCGCGTGCGATCGCTCTTCGACACGCCGCCGAGGCTCAGCCCGTACCCGACATTGGCGCGGACGGTCATGTGGGGAAAGAGCGCGTAGTCCTGGAACACCATCGCGGTGCCGCGGCGGTGCGCCGGCAGATCATTGATGCGGCGGCCGTCCAGGAGGATGTCGCCCTGATCGGGGTCGTAGAAGCCCGCGATCATGCGGAGCGTCGTCGTCTTCCCGCAGCCCGATGGTCCGAGAAGGGTCGCGAACGAACCTCGCGGCACGTCGAAGGAGATGTCGTTCACCGCGGGCGTCTCGCCGAACCGCTTCGTGATGTGATCGAGCCGGAGGTGGATGTCCTCGGGCGGCGCGATCGGCGCGGTTCGCTCAGCCACGCGCGGCTCCGAGCGAGACCCGTCCACGCGCGAGGACCGCCATTACACCGAGAGCGACGATCGCGAGACCGATGTCGATCACGGTGAAGGCCGTCGCGCCGCCCCAGTCGAGATCGTTGACCAGCTGGAAGATGCGGATCGTCGCGACGGTCGTGCCCGGCGTGAAGAGGAAGATCACGACCGAAAGCGTGGTCACCGCGCGCACGAAGGTCGTGACGAATCCGACGCGCAGCGAGCCGCCGAGCATCGGGAGCAGCACGTCGCGGAAGCCGCGCAGGCTCGACGCGCCCAGACTGGTCGCCGCTTCGTCCATCGTGCGATCGATCTGCCGCAGGCCCGCGACCGCGGCCTGGTACCCGACCGGGATGTTCCAGAAGATCATCGAGATGATGATGAGCACGCCGCGGTTGAGCCAGTCCAGCCACTGCTCGTTGAAGGCGGTGGCGTAACCGATCCCGAAGAACAGACCGGGTACCGCGGCGGGCATGATCAGCAGGAAGTCCAGGATCCGGCGCCCCGACCAGACCCCGCGCTGCACCAACCACGCGGCGAGCAGCGCGAAGACCGACGAGAGCGCCGCGGCGGAGAGGCCGTATACGAGCGTGTTGCGGAGCGCGACCCCGTTCACACCGGAGAAGACGTATTCGAAGTGGCTCGTCGTTAACCCGGTGTTGACCGGGAACGTGAGCGTGAACGCGCTGACGACGAGCGACCCATAGATCAGGAGGATCATCGCGCACAGCGCGCCGCAGACTGCGAAGCAGGCCCACGAGAGCCGCGCGGGCACCGGGGGACGCGGCATCGACGACGCGCGCCCGCTCACGGTCACGAACGACTGGCCGCCGTCGAGGCGGATCTTCGCGAGGTACAGCACGAGCGCCAAAGTGAGAAGGATGGTGCTGACCGCCGCCGCGCTCGGGAGGTCGCCGAACCCGCTGATGAGCCCGTAGGCCTGCGTCGGCAGCACGGTGAATTGACCTCCGACGAGCGCCGGATTCCCGAAGTCCTCGAGCACGTAGATCGCGGTCGTGAGGATCGCCGCGCCGAGGCCGGGCCGGGAGAGCGGCAGCGTCACGGTCCGGAACACGGACCACGGCCCGGCCCCCAGATTGCGCGCGGCCTGCTCCATGCGCGCATCGCTGCGCGAGAGCACGTCCGCGATGAGCTGGTACGCGAACGGGAAGAACGCGATCGTCTGCACGCCCCAGATGCCGCCCAGTCCGAAGATGCTGATCGTCTGCCCGAGGACGCCGTACGTGATCACGCCGCGCGGCCCGAACAGCAGGATGTACGACGCGGCGACGACGAACGGCGGCGACAGCAGCGGCAGGATGCCGATGAGCCTGAAGAGCGGCTTCCAGCGCATGTCCGTGTACACCATCGCGTATGCGAAGACGAACCCGATGAGGACAGCCGTCGTCGTGGAGAGCGCCATGACTTGCAGCGAGTTGCCGAGTGGACGCACCCAGCTGCCGGCCGCCAGGAAATCGACGTACGCATTGCCCGGTGTGAGCACGACGCGCACCTGCGGGTAGACGATGAAGATCGCCACCGACGCGACGACAGCAAGCAGCGCGAGCAGGACACCCGGCTCGCGCTGCAAGCTGCGCATCGTCGTTAGATCGCGGTGATCGCTAGAGGCCCACCGTCTGCTGCCACTTCTGGAGGAGGCGGGTCTTGTTGTCGGTCGCCCACTGGCGGTCGTAGTTCACGAGCTTGACGGACGTGAGGCTCGGCGAGCCCGGAGCCGCGGCGACGTCGGTTCGCACCGAACCGCGGTTGCTGAGCTTCACGTTGAGCTCGCCGGCCTCCTTCGTGATGGACCAGTCGACGAGCGCCTTGGCGGCGGCAAGATTCTTCGTGCCCTTGACGATGCTGATGGCACCGACCTCGAACCCGGTGTCCGGTGGGACGGTGAGGTCGACGGGGTTGCCCTTGCCCTTCTCGGTCAGGATGTCGTGGCTCCAGTTCGGGCAGCCGACGAACTGACCCTGGTCGATGAGCGTGAGCGCGCCCGGCGAAGTCGGGATGTACTGCGCGATGTTGGCGTGGAGGCTCTTCATGTACGCCATCGCCTTGTCCTCGTCCTTGTTGAACCGGAAGATCTGCGTGGCGATGAAGATGTAGCCGCCTCCGGTCAAGGTCGGGCTCGGCAGGATGAGCTTGCCCTTCCAGGCGGGGTCGAGCAGGTCATCCCAGGTCGCGGGCTTCTTGCCGCCGAGCTCCTTGGTGAGCCGGTCGTTGTTCGAGATGAAGCCGAAGATCCCGGTGTACCAGCCGGTCCAGAGTCCGGTCGCCTCCTTGAATGGCGCCGCGATGTCCTTCGCGTTCGGCGAGATGTAGGCCTCGAGGAGTCCCTGCTTCCCGAGCGGGTCGTGGAACTCGCTCGACCCGCCGATGAAGATGTCAGCCTTCGGACTGGCCTTCTCCGCGGTGATGCGCGTCTGCAGCTCGCCGGCCGCCGCGAGCGGCAGCAGGTCGACGCTGACGCCAGGGTACGCCGCCTTGAAGGCCGCGAAGAACTGGTCGTTCGTCGACTGGTTGAGCGCGGAGTACACCGAAATCGTCCCCGTCACGGGTGCTGCGGTCGCGGTCGCGGTGGCGGTCGCCTTGGTCGTGGCTGTCGGTGATGGCGTCGCCGCGCCTCCACACGCCGCCGCCACGGTGACGACGCCGAGGCCCTTCAGGAATGTGCGTCGGTCAAGCTGTGGTGTCATCGTTCCCCCCTTCCCGGATCGCGCCCGAGTCTAGACGTTGCGCTCGGCGGAAAATGTGTTCAACGCATGAGCCGCAGGTGGTCGGGATCGAAGCTCACCTTCCACTGCCGGAGCGGACCGGCCATGACGTTGAGGTAATAGAGGTCGTAGCCCGGCGGCGCCGAAACGGTGTGATAGCCGCGCGGAACGAGCACGCACTCGCCGTTTCCTACGGCAAGGCTCTCGTCGAGCGTGCGGTCCGCGGTGTAGACGCGCTGCAGCGCGAAGCCGCGCTCGTCCCGCACGCGGTGGTAGTAGATCTCCTCGAGCGCGGTCTCGCGCGGCGGGTCGTTCGTGTCGTGCTTGTGCGGCGGGTAGCTCGACCAATGTCCGCCCGGCGTGATGACTTCCGTCACCAGCAGCGACTCGGCCGGCGCGTCCTCCATGAGGATGTGATGGATTCCCCGCTCCATCGCGCCGCTTCCGCGCATCTCGAAACGCGCGTCCGTCGGCTTGATGAGGCGCGCCGGCGCGCTGCGCTCCGCCGGGGCGTGGCCGAGTGCGACGTCTACGGCGGGTCCGCGTGCCACGATCTCGAACGCCGTCCCTGGTGGGAGATACGCGCCGGCGGGCGGGCCGTCGAATGGAGACGCGCGGGTTCCCACGGCCCTCCACTCACCGGCCTCCGATCGGATGTCACAGCTGCCTCCCAGCACGACGATGCAGGTCTCGCGACCCGCGAGCTCGCGTTGCAGCTGCGCACCAGCTTCGATGCGATAGACCTCGAATCCGACGTACCGCCAGGCAGCGCTCTCCGGCGTGATGCGCATGACGCAGCCGTCGCCGTCCGCGGGTTGCGCGCGCACCAGGAGGTCCGTCACTCGGACGGCCGCAGCTGGCGGCGAACACGCTTCCGGCCAATCTCGTACTGCTCGCGCGCCGCGCGCACCGCTGCCAGGCCGGAGACCTCCGCCGGCACGACCTCCCACCACGATCCGTACGCGGGCACGCTCTCGTAGCGGTCGGTCTCGATGGTGATGACGTAGGGACGCTGCGCGCGCTTCGCCTCGAGGAGCGCCGCGCGCAGCTCCGCGATCGTCCGCACGCGTTCGGACACCGCGCCGAGGCTCGCGGCGTTCGCGGCGATGTCGATCGGGAGCGTGTCGCCCTGCGGCCCCTCGCGATCGAGTCCGAGCGAGCCCGATTCGCGGTAGCGGTAGTGCGTCCCGAACCCCTGCGAGCCGAGCGATCGCGAGAGACTGCCGATCGACGCGTAGCCGTGGTTGTCCACGACGATCACGACGATCTTGATCCGCTCCTGCACCGCGGTCACAAGCTCCTGCGCGAGCATGAGGTAGCTGCCGTCGCCGACGAGGACGTGGACCTCGCGGTCCGGTGCGGCCATCTTCACGCCGACTCCGCCGGCGATCTCGTAGCCCATCGTCGAGAAGCCGTACTCGACGTGGTAGCCCTTCGGGTCGCGCGTGCGCCACAGCTTGTGCAGGTCCCCGGGCAGCGAGCCCGCCGCGCATACGACGACATCGCGCGGACCGGCGGTCTCGTTCACCGCGCCGATGACCTCGCTCTGCGCGGGAAGCGGCGTGTGCCCGAGCGAGTACAGACGGTCGACCTCGACGGACCAGTCGCGCACGAGGCGCTCCACCGTTTCGCGGTACGACGGCAGGGCGACGTACGTCCAGCCCGCGAGCGCGTCGATGGTCACACGGGCGTCACCGACGAGCGCGAGCCCGGAATGCTTGTACGCGTCGAGCTCGGCGACGTTCACGTTGATGAAGCGGACGTTCGGATCCTGGAACGCCGTCTTCGACGCGGTGGTGAAGTCCGTCCAGCGCGTGCCGACCCCGATGACGAGGTCGGCTTCGCGTGCGACACGGTTCGCGGCCGAGCTGCCAGTGACGCCGATCGCGCCGAGCGCGAGCGGATGGTCGAAGGGGAGCGCACCCTTTCCCGCCTGCGTTTCGGCGACGGGTATCCCCGTCGCATCGACCCACTTCCGTAACGCTTCGGTGGCGCCGGAGTAGATGACCCCACCACCTGCCACGATCATCGGACGTTTCGCGGCACCGATGAGCTCGGCCGCGCGCACGATCGCCGCCGCCTCGGGGAGGCGACGCTCGATGTGCCAGGTGCGCCGTGCAACGAAGTCCTCCGGTACGTCGAACGCCTCGGCCTGCACGTCCTGCGGGAGCGCGAGCGTCACCGCGCCCGTCTCCGCCGGGCTGACGAGCACGCGCATCGCCGCCAGCGCCGCCGGCACGATCTGCTCGGGGCGCAGGATGCGGTCGAAATAGCGCGAGACCGGACGGAAGACGTCGTTCACCGAAACGTCGCCCGCCCACGGCACCTCGAGCTGCTGTAGCACCGGATCCGGCGCCCGCGACGCGAACACATCGCCCGGCAGAAGCAGGACCGGGATGCGGTTGACCGTCGCGGCCGCCGCGCCGGTGACCATGTTGGTCGCGCCTGGTCCGATCGACGTCGTGCACGCGAACGTCGCGAGCCGGTCGCGCATCTTTGCGTAGCCGTGCGCGGCGTGCACCATGGCCTGCTCGTTGCGCGCCTGGTAGTAACGGAGATCGTCGGGTCGCTCGTGTAGGGCTTGTCCGATCCCACCGACGTTCCCGTGACCGAAGATGCCCCAGCAGCCGGCGAAGAAACGCTGCTCGATCCCGTCGCGCTCGACGTACTGGTTCGCGAGGAATCGCACCAGCGCCTGCGCCATCGTGAGCCTCACCCTGGAGTGCGTACAGTACAACCTCCGACGATGAACACACCGCGCATTCGCATCGGCACCGCTCCGATCAGTTGGGGCGCATGTGAGATACCGAACTGGGGCGATCAGCTGCCGTGCGCGCAGGTGCTCGACGAGATGGCCGCATCCGGATACGAGGGCACCGAGCTTGGCCCATGGTCGTATCTCCCGGCCGATCCAGCGACGCTCCGTCGGGAGCTCGACGCGCGCCGGCTCGCACTCGTGGGTGCGTTCTGTCCTGTGACGCTGCACGACCGCGATCGAAGTGCCGCGTCTCTGCAGACCGCTCGGCGGACGATCGATCTTCTTGCGGCCGCGGGTGCGCCCGTCCTCGTACTCGCCGAGGCGGGGGACGAGCGACGTGCGGCGATCGCCGGCCGCGTGCCGGCGGATGGGTCGGCGGGCTTCAGTCACGGCGAATGGCGGCGGTTCAGCGACGGCGCGAATCTGGTCGCGCGTTACGCGCGCGAGCGCGGTGTCGTCACCGCGTTCCATCCGCACGTCGCGAGCTATGTCGAGCGGCCCGAGGAGATCGCGCGTCTCATGCGCGACACCGATCCCACGCTCGTGGGGTTGTGCCTTGACACCGGCCACATCGCGTACGGCGGAGGCGATCCGGTGGAGATCGCCCGCACGCATGCGCGGCGCGTGCGGCACGTGCACCTCAAGGACCTGCGACGTGAGGTCCGGGCCGACGCGCTCGCGCGACACCTCGATTTCCCGGGCGCCGTCAGCCTGGGTGTGTTCGCGCCGCTCGGTGACGGGTCACTCGATCTGCGCAGCACGCTCAGCGCGCTGCGTGCGGCGGGTTACGCCGGTTGGCTCATCGTCGAGCAGGACGTGCGGCTGGGGGTGAGCCCGATCGCGGCGCCGCTACGCGACGCGAAGCGCAGTCGCGCATTCCTGACCCAGGTGCTCGCCGCGTGATCATCGACGCCTACGTTCTCGGTCGGGTCGGCGCGGACCTGTATCCGCAGCAGCTGAACACGCCGCTCGAGGACGTCCGCACCTTCGAGCGGTTCGTCGGCGGATTCGCCGGCAATGTTTCGACCGGACTCGCGCGCCTCGGCGTACGCACCGGCATCGTGTCGGCGGTCGGAGACGACGGGCACGGCCGCTTCATCCGGCGCTTCCTCGAAGCCGAAGGCGTCGACTGCGCGGCGCTGCACGTGCATCCGACGCTGCGCACCGCGCTCGCGTTCTGCGAAGCGTGGCCGCCGGACGACTTCCCGATCACCTTCTATCGCACGCCGACCTGTCCCGACTGGGAGCTGCGGGCCGCGCAGCTGCCCGCCGATCTCGCGACGACACGTTTGCTCTACGCATCCGGGACCGGACTCGCACGCGAGCCCAGCCGGGCGACGACACTCGCCGCGCTCGAGCGATGCCGCGAGCGCGCGATCTTCGATCTCGATTGGCGTGAGGCGCTATGGGAGGACGTGCGTGAATACCCGGATCTCGTCTGGCAGGCTGCGTCGTTCGCGATGCTCGTGATCGGCGGCGCGAGCGAATTCGTCGCCGCGGCGCTCGACCCGCGGGATCTCCTGAAGCGCGGCCCGAGGATCGTCGTCGTGAAACGCGGCGCGCAGGGCGCGACGATCGTCGATGCCCGCGGGTCACGTGACATCGCGGGACTCGAGGTTCCCGTCGTGAACGGGCTCGGCGCGGGCGACGCATTCGGCGCGGGACTCGGGGCCGCGCTCCTCGCGGGGCGCGGTGACGACGAAGCGGTGCGCCGGGCGAACGCGGCCGGTGCGATCGTCGCCTCGCGGCTCGCCTGCAGCACCGCGATGCCGCGCGCGTCGGAGATCGACGCGCTGCTGGCCGGTGGCAGCGTCGTCGACGGTGCCGTCGTCGCACGATGATCGAGCGCATCAGCTCCGCGCGTGGAGCGGTGTGCGGACTCGCGCTGGATCATCGCGACAGCCTGCGCGTGGCCGCGCGGCGGCGCGGCTATCCCGAAGACGCTGGCTCGCTTCGCGCGCTCAAGGTCGAGTTGGTGCGCGGGCTCGCGCCGTTCGCCACCGTCGTCCTCCTCGACGTCGAGCTCGGCCTCGATGCTTTCACCGAGCGGGGCGGCACGCCGCTCGTCGTGCCGCTGGAGGCGCAGGGGTACGTGTCGCTTGGCGAGGGGCGCATCACCACGCTCATCGGCGATGTCGATCCGGCGCGCGCCGCGGCACTCGGCGCGGTCGGCTGCAAGCTCCTTCTCCCATACCGGCCTGACCTAACCGACACGGCGCGGATGCAGGAGGAGATGGTCGCGCGCGTCGTCGCCGAGTGCCGCACCGCAGGCGTGCTCTCGATCATCGAGCCGATCGTGTACGGCGAAGTGCCCGAGTTGGGCGCGGCGGTGGCCGAGACCGCGCGCCGGATCGCGCGTCTGGGTCCCGATGTGCTGAAGCTGCAGTACCCCGGAAGCGCGCGGCTGTGCGAATTGCTCACCCGCGCGTGTGGCACGGTGCCCTGGGTCCTGCTCGGCGGGGGCGCGGACGAGGCCACGTTCCTCGCGGAGTTACGTGACGCGATGCGAGGCGGCGCGCGAGGTTACATCGTCGGTCGCACCGCGTGGGAGGCCGCCCTGGTCGAAGACGAAGACGAGCTTCGTCGTTCGGTCTCGGAGCGAGCGGCCTTCCTGGCGCGCGCGGTGCAGGTGGCCGAGGCGGGCTGACTCGGGGAACAAGCCGGCTCGGTGCCTTGTTGCACCGACAGCACCATCGGGAGGGCACGATGCAGGTCAAAGAGCTCGGCCACCTCGTCCTCTATGTGAAGGATCTGGCGCGCTCGCGCCGCTTCTACGGCGAGTTGCTCGGCTGGCGTGAGATCACGCCCGAGGGCGGCATGCAATTCCCAGCGGCGGCGTTCACGTCAGGCCGCACGCATCACGAGCTGTTGCTCATCGAAGTCGGGCCGAGCGCTGCGCCCCTGCCGAAGGGGCGGCGCCTCGGTCTCTATCACTTCGGACTGAAGGTCGGCGAGACCGACGACGAGCTGCGCGAGGCGCGTGATGCGCTACAGGCGGCGGGCGCGAAGATCGTCGGCGCATCGGATCACGGCGTGACGCACAGCCTCTACATCGAGGATCCGGACGGCAACGAGATCGAGCTCTACATCGACGTGCAGCCCGCGCGCTGGAAGGACGATCCCTCGGCGGTGTTCGCCGAGATCAAGCCGCTGCGGCTCTAGCCCTTAGCGGACGGGAGGAGGACACCCATGAACAACACCGATTTCGCGATGCTGGTCTTACGCATCTCGGTCGGCGTCGTGATCGCGATGCACGGTCGCATGAAGCTCGGTTGGGTCGGTAAGGGCGGCTCGCCCGCCGCGACCGCCGGCTGGTTCGAGAACCCTCTCGGCTTCAAGCCCGGGATCTTCTGGGCCTGGGTCTCGATCTTCGCCGAGGCGCTCGGCGGAGTCCTGGTCGCGCTCGGACTGTTCGGTCCGTTCCCGGCGGCGGCGGTCGCTTCCGATCTGGTGGTCGTGACGATCGTGGCGCACGTGCCGAAGGGCTTCTGGGCGGGCAACGGCGGCTGGGAATTCCCGGTGCCGCTGGCGGCGGGCGCCCTCGCCATCGCGCTCGTCGGCAACGGGCAGTACTCGCTCGACGCCGTTCTCGGCCTCAAGTATTCCGAGACGCTCGTCGGTCTCTGGTGGATCGCGATGGTCATCGGCATCGTGCTCGTCTTCATCAGTCGCGCGATGTTCGCGCCCAAGGCGGCGGCCAAGACAGCCTAGGGTCGAGGGCTCGGACCCTACGTACGTAGGTGTTCCTTTTCGAGGAGCGCGGCCCTTGACTGCGTGAGGTCGTGACAGCGGAACCGCCGGGCGTGCTTGTCGTCGAGGACGACGAAGACCTTCGGAGCCTGATCGGCACGGCGCTCGCCGACGCCGGCTACACGGCGATCGAGGCTGCCGACGGCTCCGCGGCGCTCGCCGCGTGCGCGCAGCGCGATCCGGACGTGATCCTGCTCGACCTCTCGCTGCCGCGCCTCGGTGGCCAGGCGTTCGCGGACTCGTATCGTCGCGGACTCGGTCGCGCCAAGATCATCGTCATCAGCGGCGCGGCGAGCGGGGGTGAGACCTCCGCGCGGATGCAGGCCGCCGTGTTCCTCTCGAAGCCCTTCGACATCGAAATGCTTCTCGGCGCCATCAGGCGCGTGCTGCCGCCGGCGAAGGTGTAGCGCAGCTCACTCGCGGATCATCCCGAAGCGTTCGTTCTTCGCGCTCATCCGCACGAGATTGGCCAGACGCCTGCGAAACTCCGCGGGACGCCGGCGTGCCCCCTCGACGAACGCGACGCGGATCCGTCGATATGCGGCGGGAAAGCGCTGGAAGTGCTTCCAGGCGGTGGGTTCGCGTTCGAGCGCCGCTTTGACGTCGGCGGCAACGACGAGTCGCGGCGCGCGCAGCGTGCCGATCGCCTTGAGCCGTGCTGGTGTCATCCGCTGTTCGCGCACAAGCCGTCGGGCGCGCGCCTTGTTCATCTCCGACGTCGGCGAGCCGGGGCGTCGTGAGGTGAAGCGTTGCGCGGTGCGATCCGCGTCGATCTTCTTCGCTGTGCTGTCGATCCAACCGAAGCACAGCGCCTCGTCGACCGCGTCGTTGTACGAGATCCGCGGCTTGCCGCTGTCCTTGCGGTAGTACACGAGCCATATCTCGCGTGACGTTTTGTGATGCGTGCGCAGCCACGCGCGCCAGTCGGCGACGCGATGGACGTAGAGCGTGGTCGTGACCTTCGTCATCCGATCATGTCTCACCCGGTCGTCGCTCGCACGTCGACCGCTTCAAGCGCACTCTCCTGGGCTCGAAAGCCGACGGCCCGTGCGAAAAAGAGCGTTCCCGGTACCAGCATGGCGACGCTCGACACAAGCCCGAGCGGGATCCCGTACGCGCGGCCGATCGCGCCGGAGATCGGGCCGCCACCGACCTGACCGAGGGCACTGGAGACGCTCGTCGTCGAGAGCACCGTCGCGCGGACGTCCTCATCGGTCCGCTGGATCAGCCAGGCGTTGAACAGCGGAGAGAAGGAGGCGCGGAACATCGAATTGATCAGATATGGCACCAGGGCGAGAGGGGAGAACGGGGCGAAGACGAATGCCGCCTGGGAGGCGATGCGCGCGAGCTGCAGACCCACGAGCAGACGAGACACAACGTGTTCGTCGACGCATCGCACGACCCGGCGAACGACCTGCGCCGTGATGATGATCAGGATCGTGCCCACCAGCGACAGGACGCCGAAGGCGACGACCGGCGTGAGGCCCAACGGCGGGAAGTTCAGGTCGAGGAGCAGATGCGCGTCCGACAGGCGGTCCCAGCCCTCGCTTGCCGCGCCCCAGAAGAACTCCGCACCGAGAAGCGCGACGAGCAGCGCGCTCGTGCGGACGGCCAGCATGCCGCGACGCGCGGTACCGACGGTCGCGCGCCAGGTGCGCACCGCGTCGCGCCGAGGGTGACGGCGCTCCGGCATCACGAAGGCGAGCAGGACGGCCAGGCCGATGCCGAGCCCGCTCCCAAGGACGATCGGGATGCGCAGGTCGATGGTCGCGAGCGCGACGCCGACGGGCAGACCGACGATGCCCGCGATCTGCGTCAGCTGTGTCTCGCGGAGAAACAGCGCGTCGAGACCGTCGTTCCCGCACTCTCCGGCGACCCAGGCCTCGACCGCGCCATGCGTCAAGGCCTCGCCGAGGCCGCGCAGGATCTCGAAGCCGACGATGGCGGCGAAGAACGGGATGAGGCCCTGCCCCAGCCACGCGACACCGATGACGGCCGTGCCGAGGATGACGGACATGCGGCGGCTGAAGGTGTCGGCGAGCACTCCGGTGGGGATCTCCCAGACGAAGTACGACGCCTCGAGTGCGGTGCCGACGAGCACCAGCTGGAGCGGGTCGAGGTGCGCGACGTTGACGTAGTAGAGGAACCAGGCGGCGTTGATGAGCGACCAGGAGAAACCGCCCCACGCTCCGAAGGCCAGGTAGACGGACCGCGCGGACAGGCCGAGACGATCAGCGAACAAGAGATTCTCCTCATGCGCAAAGTGGGATGCGGCGGAGGAGTGCGCCGAGGGGTTGCGTCAGCTCAAGCGAAGGATCGCGAGGATCGAGCTAGAAGCGGACGCGGAGCGGCGCACCGTTGTTGGCTGTCATTCGGGTGCGCCTCCTTTAGTGCGGTGCGGCCACAGTACCACCGGCGCATCCGACCTCCGGGTGGGACCATGAGCCGGTGGCGCATCGACTGGGACTGGCCGCGGTCATTTCAATCGTGTTGTGGGCGTCGTGTTCTTTGCCCCGCCCCGAGTTGGGTCTGCGTGTCTCCGGCACGCTGGTCCCCGCATCGGGCGAGGGGAGTTACTGCCAGAGCGGCACCTGCAGCGGAGTCTGTGGCGACGGACCCGCACCCGCGCCGATGCTCAGGGTCGTCCACGCGACGGTGCCGGTTCGGCTCGACTTCCTGGTCGTCAGCGAGGTGAATCAGATCCACGGTGACGTCTGGCCGGGAGACAAGATGGCCGGGAAGCCGATCGAGTCGTTCACTCTCGTTGGTGAAGCGCGGTCGTACACGACGACCCAGATGAAGCCGGGCGGCCGGTATTACATCGCCGTGACGATCGGCTGGTCGAGGCTGCTGTTCGATCGCGGGGACAGCTCTCGTGCCTTCCTCGTGGAGATCGTGTCGCCTTGATCAGGTCCGCTCGATCGGCGCGAATCGGATTCGGGCTCGCAATGCAAATGCACACACGGCGATACCTGAAGCGAGCAATAACACCGCGATAAGGCCACGTGCGAACGGATCAAACTCAACTGCGAGCACGACCATCCCGCCGCCGATCTGCGAAATGCCTGGCCCCAGCAGGAGCAATCGCGCCGCCGTCGGTGAGCCAATCCGCCGACGCAAAAGACTTGCGAACATAACGATCAGTCCGAACAACATCACCGTCGGGCCCGCGAATACCACGGCAAACGCGACTACCGACAGGATGTTCATCCAGCCTGGCGAATGCTAGCGATGACGTTCGCTCGCAAAGCGCCCGTGGAATCCCTCCGGGTGCGACCTGCACGGCCGTATGACGCGCAGTTGCCACGGCACGAGCGCAACACTTAGCGTCCGCGGGGTGGGCGCGGCAGACGATGCTCTGACCCCGGTGCCGCGGGCGATGAGCACGCAGCACCCCGACAACGTCGCGACACCGATCTTCAGCCGCGACTCGCTCATGAGCGCGGACGACGAGGTTCGCGAAGCGTTCTACGCCTTCGCCCACCTCGGATGCGACGAGCAGATGTGGGACTTCGAGGGCAAGGAGGTCGACAACTTCGTCGTCCAAAAGCTTCTCGCGTCAAACGAGCAGTACTTTCGCGCGAATCCACTTGGCGAGCGGCTCCGCCTGACACCACGGGTGCCGAATCCTCGCCTCGAGCGCGTGCAGGCGAAGGGCCTGCTCGAGGTGCTGCACAGCCTTCCGCGCCACGCCGATGCCGCGCGCCTGTTCTTCGGGGATTCGCGACCACCGATCATCGAGCTGATCTTTCCGATGACGACGTCTGCCATCGAGCTCGAGCGGATCCACAGCTACTACCTGCGCAACGTCGTCGAGGCCTCGAACGCGCCGCTCGTCCCCGGCGACATTTCGGTTTCGAGCTGGTGTGGGGCGTTCGAGCCAGCCGACATCGGCGTCATCCCCCTGATCGAGGATCTCCCGTACCTCCTGGAGCCCGAGTCGATCGTCGCCGACTACATCTCGGGCAAGGACCTGCCGTACCAGCGCGTGTTCATCGCCCGATCCGACCCCGCGCTCAACTACGGCGTGATCGCCGCCGTCCTCGCGTCGCTCATCGCGCTCGACAAGCTCAGTCGCCTTGAACGGCGTGTTGGTATCCCGATCTTGCCGATCATCGGCTGTGGCGGCGCGCCGTTCCGCGGCGGCCTGCGGCCCGATTCGGTAGAAGGTGTAGTGGAGACCTATCCGAGCGTGCAGACCTTCACGCTGCAGTCCGCGTTCAAATACGACTACCCGGCCGATCAGGTGCGGAGGGCCATCGACGCGCTCCACGCGGTGCGGCGCGCTCCGCCTCTCGATGTCGCCGATGACGCGCGGCTGCTCGCGCTCATTTCGCGGACCGCCGATCGTTACCGCGCCGAGGTGCGCGAGATCGCCGGACTCGTCAATCAGGTCGCGCCGCACGTTCCGCGGCGTCGCCTGCGCAAGCTGCACATCGGCTTGTTCGGGTATTCGCGCGACGATCAGGAGATGTCGCTCCCGCGTGCCATCACCTTCTGTGCGGCGCTCTATTCGGTCGGGCTACCTCCCGAGCTGCTCGGGTTCGCCGCGCTCGACGCGGTTGAATGGCAGTACGTCGCTGATCGCGTGCCTGGACTTGCTCGCCACATCGCAGAGGGACTCGCGTTACTCGATCCCGAGACTGAGTCCACGTTGCCAACGCTCGTCGCTGAGAGCGTGCGTGTCGCTCGCGAGAGGTCCGCCGCGGACTCGAACGAGGAACACCTCGAGATCGTGCGACACATTCGCGGGCGCTTAGGCGATGGTCAGATGTACCTGTTGCCTGAGCTGATCACGCGCGCGGGTAGCGCGCGTCGATTCTTGGGGTAAACCTATGTGCGTCTGAGCTGAGCGGGAGACGGGTCTCGAACCCGCGAAACCTCTTGCTTGGGAAGCAAGCGCTCTACCAACTGAGCTACTCCCGCGTCGCACGAATTCTACGCCGCTGAATCACCCTGAAGCTTGAGGCGCGTCCACCCGAATTGTCGCGCGGTCCGGCGCCGGTGGCAATTCACGCAGCGCACGTCGCACTTTGCGATTTCCTCGAGGAAGCCATGCCAGTCCTGACTTCGAGCGAACGCGCCGACCGCCTTCAACTTGTCGACCCCGTCACGATGATCGAACTCAAGCACCATCGGATCGGTCTCACGGCAATCGACGCAGGGGTGGCTGTTGAAATAGTCGAGCAGAAAAGCCGCGAAACGGTCGCGGCCGCGCCGATTGTGCCGTCGCGCCTTCTCGAGGTACTTGGTGACGTTGTTGCGGTAGTGCTGTTTGGAATACGTGCGCTGGCAGGCCCTGCAAAGCGTCGCACGACACCCCGTGTTTCTGTTCTTCAGCGCGAACTCTGTTAGGGGCTGATGCTTTCCACACGACCTGCACCTTCGTAGGCCAGCCACCGCGGCAGCCGCTGGCTCCGCATCAGATTCAGCGGGTCTGAGCACCATCTGGATGGAGCTGTCATCGGAGAGGGACTCGACGCCCCGCGCACGTCGCCACCCGAACTGCGTCGCGGTCCTCCGTCGATGGCATGACGCGCATCGGACGTCACACTTGTCGATCTCCTCAAGCACGACCGGCCATGGCCTTCGGGCTGCGAGCTTCGCGACCTCCAGACGCTTGTTCGCGGGGTCGCGGTGATCGAAGTCGAGGACCACGGGATCGCCCTCGCCGCAATCGACGCACGGATGCTCGGACAAATACAGAAACAGGAGCACACGATTCCGCTCGCGATGCCCGCGAACGCGATTTCGCTCGTTTGCGATGTACTTCGGTTTCGTGCGTTCGTAGTGCGCCCGCCGGGCGATCGCGTGGCATGCGCGGCAACGCGTTTGACGCTTGCCGGTTGCGATCGAGTGGAACGCGAAGTCGGCGTCAGGCTTGTCGACTCTGCACGTGATGCAACGCGGCATGGGGAACCTCCATTTGGTCGGAGGGGCCCCCGCCGCGCTATTCGTAACTTTCGCCCGCTAGAACATATGTTCGCATGTCGACGCGCGATCTGCAAGCGGGAATTTCGTCGGTGCGCCGCTTGTCATGCTTCACGCATGCGTTTCAACAAGGACCTCGACATCGAGCGCGCAATGGTCATCTACGCGCATCCCGACGACGCCGAGTTCGGCGTGGCCGGCACGGTCGCGAAATGGGCGAAGGCCGGCGTCGAGGTCACGTACTGCATGGTCACCAACGGCGCGTCGGGTTCGCAGGACCCGGAGATGACGCGCGAGAAGCTGCGCGACATCCGCTACGACGAGCAGCGGGAGGCAGCGAAGATCCTCGGCGTGAAGCACGTCGTCTTCCTGGGCTACGAGGATGGCTACCTCTACCCGACGCTCGAAGTCCGCAAAGATGTCGCGCGCCAGGTCCGCATTCACAAGCCCGATGTCATCATCGCGATGGACCCGCGCTTCCGCGTCGCCGACGAGGGCTACGTCAACCATCCCGATCACATCGCCGCCGGCGAGGTCGCCCTTCGCACGGTCAACCCCGACGCCTCGACCCGCCAGATGTTCCCCGAGCTCTGGCGCGACGAGAAGCTCGAGCCTCATAAGCCGAAAGCCCTCTTCCTCGAGACATTCGGCGAGGGCGGAACGGTCATCGACATCAGCGAAACCATGGACACGAAGATCAAGGCGCTGCTCGTTCACAGATCGCAGCTCGGACCGGAAGCTGAGGGGTTCATCCGCGACTGGAACAAGCGCACCGGCAAGTCTGCCGGCTACACGTTCGGCGAGTCCTACAAGGTCATCCGGCTCGACCGAGAGCCCGCCGCCGAGACGAAGCCGCGCCGCCGCGCTCGTTCGGCAGCCGCGGTGTCCAAAGCTGGCGCCCGAGCGCGACGTTCCGTCCCGCGAACGTCACGCCCTCGAGCACCAGGCGCGCGCGCTGCGAAACGAAGTGGGGGGCGAGCCCGCCGCTCGCGTTGACCACGCGGTGGCACGGCACGGTCGGGTCGTCGCAGTGGTGCAGGGCGAGACCGGCGAACCGCGCGGCACGCGGGTAGCCCGCGACCATCGCGAGCATCCCGTACGTCGCGACGCGACCCCGCGGGATCCGCCGCACGACATCGTATATCCGCTCGTACCGCTCGCTGCGCATCAGCGCGCCGCCGCCGCCGCGGCCCGAGATAGCTCGCGGACCCGCCGTGTGAGCACGACCAGCATGGCGTGACTCGTTTCGGGGCGCTCGCGCAGGATCGTCTCGAGCTCGCGTCGTCCGATGCGCAGGGCGCGCACCGTGCCCCGCGCGACCAGCGAGGCAGAGCGAGGCTCGCCGTCGAGCACCGCCATCTCACCGACGTAGTCACCGCGTTTGCACCTGGCGATCTCCGTATCTTCAGTGACCACGCCAACTTCGCCGTCGACGATGACGAGCAGCTCGTTGCCGGCATCGCCCTCCCGTGCGATGAAGGTGCCGTCGTCGTAGAGCTGTTCCCCCGCGACCGCCGCGATCTGCTTGAGGTCGCCCGGTGGTAGGTCGGCGAAAAGCGGCACGTGACGCAGGAACAAGATGCGCTCCATCGTCGATAGCGTCGCAAGCGTCTCCATTCCGGCACCTCCCAGGGGCGTGGGTCGATTCGTCGCGAACGTGCAAACCTCGCGTATCCAGGCGTCGGGATCGGCGACCAGTTCGGCAAGGTCCGTGGGTCTGTCGGCTGGCGAGAGATCCTCGAAGACAGCCAGCAGCGGTCGCACGAGCTCCCGGTCGCCGACCGCCTCGAGCGCCTCGACCGCATTGGCGCGCTGCACGCGCTCGCGGCTGCGCAGCCCGACGAGCGCAGCCTCGTAAGCATCGTCCGGCGCGAGGGCCGCAAGCGCCCCCAGCGCGACCGCGCCGTGCGTGCGTGCGGCGCGAACGACCGCGTCGCGCGCGAATTCCGTGCGTTCGTCATTTCCACGCAATCCGCGCGCGATCGCGTGATAACGCACGGCATCAGCCGCGTGTCGGCGCGCCACGTCACGCACCCGGGCAGCGACCGCGGCGGTCGGCATCCGTCGAAGGGCGTCGAGCGCATCGTCCACGGCGGTGCCGTCTTCGATCGCACTCATCGCGACCTCGAGCGCGAGCGTGCCCATCTTCACGAGCGCATCGGCGGCGGCGCGACGCACCGCGTGGTCCTCGTCGCGGATCGCGGCGGCCAGGAGGGGGAGTGCCGTGGCGCCGGCCGCAGGCAGCGCGCGCACGGCCGCCGCGCGCACCCGCGGGTCCGTGTCGGTCGCGAGGTCCATGATCGCCTCCGCTGCAGCGCGCCCGCGAGCGTGTCCCAGGCAGCGCACGGCAACGAGCCTCAGCTCCGCATCACTCGAGCGGAGCAGCGCGTCGAGCGTCGGCCAGGCGCGAGGGTCGTTCTCGAGAAGCGCGGCGGCGCATGTGGCGCGCAGCGCCGGATCGACGTCGTCGAGGTAGGAAGGCGGGATCGGCGCGCCATGGCGCGCGAGGCCGTTCGCCTCGGCGCGACGCACGTCGTCGTCGGCGTCATCCAGCGCGGCGATGAGCAGATCCTCCTCGCCGGCGAGCTGACCGAGCACCTCGACCGCAATAAGCCGCGTCCGCGGATCGGCATCCTGCGTGGCCGCGCGCGCCGTAGACACGGCCGCAGCGTCGCGTCTGAATCCGCCGAACGGCTCCTCCTCGCCGGTGAAGACGATCGGCTGGCCGGTGCGAAGCGTCCGGACCAGCGCCCTCGCGTATTGGCGCGATGCCCGCCACCAGATGTACGCGGTGACGAGCGCCGCGCCCAGCCCGATGACGGCGAGCTGGCCCGCGTCGAGCGTTCGGTCGCCGATCAGCAGCACGGCGCCGGCGATGACGATGCCGGCCTGATCGGGCACGCCGTTCACGAACGCGCGCACGGCGTCGCGGCGTTCCCTGGGGATCACGTTGAACACCGACTCGTAGGCCGGGCTCGCCACGCCCTGGATGTACACGAGCTGCGCGAAACGGAAGGCGACGAGGGCACCCAGCGCGGTCTGGGTCACGAGCAGCGTCGCAAAGCCCGCCGCGTAGAGCAACGGGAAGACGAGGATCGCGGCCATGATGCCAACGCGCGCGAAGAGCCGGTTCGCGACGAAGAGCGACGCGAGGAACGCGGCCCCAGTCGATGCGCCACCGAAGAGACCGAAGAAGCCCGCGAGCTGTTCGGCACTTGGATATGCCAGGGTGGCAGCCTTTGCGAACGGATATGTGAGCGAGAAATAGAGCACGGCGAAAAGCACCGTCGCCGCCGAAACGTCACGCCAGAGCGGAGAGGAACGCACGTATCGGTAGCCGGCCTGCATGTCCTGGATCAGGCTCGCTCCCGTGCGCACGGGTGCGACGACGTGTCGCGCGAGTAGCGTTCGCGCGACGAGGAACGCGAGGACGAGCGATACGGACCAGACCGCGAGCAGGTTCTCCGTTCTGAGGAGACCCGCGAGCGGACGGGTGACGAAGCCACCGACGACACCGCCGAAGATCCCACCTGCCCCGAACAATGGGAATAGCCGCTTGGCTTGACGCGTGTCACAGACGATCGACGCGATGCCCCAGGCGAGCATGCCCTGCAGCAAGCCCTCGACATTCATGAGGAGCCAGAAGGCCGGGTAGGTCCACGGGACGTCGAGCGCAAGTACGACGCGTTGCAGCGCGAGCGAAATGGCGAGCACGAGCGGTAGCGCGAGATAGACGCGGGCGCGAGCGACGCGCCCAAGAACCGCAGTGATCCCGAGCGACACCACGAAGTTCGTGACGCCGAGCGCCATGTAGAGCGCGGGCAGCGCGGCGGTGCCCTGCCGTGAGAAGAACAGCGCCTCGATCGCGTTGCTGCCGACGGAGCCGCCGACCGTGATGAGGAACGTCATCGCGAGCACGAGCGAGGCGGTGCGCCCCTCGCCGGCGCGAACTTTGAACAGATCCGCGAGCCGCTTCGTCAATCCGGCGAACAGCATGCGCCTGCGGCTCTAGCGGACGGGCAATCTCCGCGCGGCGACCGTTGGAGCAGCCTCTTCCTCGGGCTCCGGTCGCTGGGTCGCGCCGATGATCACGCCCAGCGCCGTCGCGAACGCCACGCCGACCATGGCGGCAACGAGGAGCACGCCATCGGCGGGCCGTCCGGCCGCGTGGTCGAGAGGACCCCAGGTGATGAACAGCAGGTAGAGGATGGCGGCGCCGGACATGACGCCGACGAACTGCGCGGCCACGTACAGCGAGAACCAGCGCTGCGGCCTACGCAAGAGCGTGTCGAAGAACGTTCGCAGCATGCGTGTGACCGACCAGACGGTGAGGCCGGCGATCGTCCACGCGATGACCGTGGCGAGCGCGGCGACATCCGCGCCGACGAGCCGCGAAACGAGCGCGGACATCTGAGAGATCAGCGTCTCCGGATTCATGACTTCGCTCAGCGTGGTCCCGCGCCCCTGAAGCACGCCGATGAGCGCGCTCTTCGTATCGATCGCGCGCACCGTGCTGAAGAGCGTTTCCTGCCTTAGCGTGAAGCCGGTCTGCACGAATGGACCGAGCGACTGTTCCCCGGCCGCGATGGCGAAGATCACGGTGAGGATCGCGCCCCACGTCGCCGTGATGACGCCCATCAGCCCGTCGATCGCCGCGGCCGTCAGGATGAAGGCCGGTGCGAGGCCAAGCGGGGCCGTGACCGGCATCGCCATCGCCATGATCGCCTGCTCGCTGCGGACGTCTCGTATCCAGACCCACACACCCATGAGCGCGAACAGGACCGCGAGCCCTGGCACGAACAAGAAGATGAGGATGGTCTCGATGACCCACGCGATCGCGAGCGCGGCGCCGAGCTGGCCCGCGAAGGCGACGATGGCCACGAGGCCCGCCGCAGCGAGCGAGGTGATGAGACCAAAGCTCGCGAGGATCATGAGGGCGAAGACCGGTAGTGCGGCCATGAACGCGAAGAAGGCGCGGCGGATCGGCTGGCCGTAATTCGAGAGAAGCGCCACGACGGGACTCTGATCGACGGTCGGCACGAAGTCGGTGATCGGCTCGGTCATGACGGCCGAGATGCGCGTGGTCGCGAGCTCCTTGTCGATGTTCTCGATCGCGGCCAGCGCCTTCGCGAAGTCGCTTGCCTTCTGATAGCGGAGGTTGGGTTGCTTCGCGAGCGCCTTGAGCACGATCGTGTCGAGCTCCTTTGGAAGCGATGGCCGCAGATGGCTCGGTGGGACCGGCATCCGGACGACGTGGTCGCGCATGAGGACGCCAGCGTTCGTGCTGGTGAACGGCGGCTGCCCGACGAGCATCTCGTAGACGACGAGGCCCAGACCGTAGACGTCGCTCTGGATCGAGGCCTGCTTGCCCTCGATGCGCTCCGGCGCGACGTACATCGCGGTCGCATAGAGCTCCGGCGTTGCCCCATCTTCCTTCGGCGTGCGCGCGATGCCGAAGTCGGCGATCTTCGCGTGGTCGTTCGCGTCGAACAGGATGTTCGACGGCTTGAGGTCGGCGTGGATGATGCCCTTTGAGTGAGCGAACGCGAGGCCGTTCGCCACTTCGATGGCGATGCGCACCGCCTCGCCGGCCTTGAGCGGACCCGTCCGCTCGATGCGGTCCTTGAGCGAACCGCCGGCGAGGTGCTCCATCACGATGTACGGAAGGTTGTCGACCTCGCCGACGTCGTAGACGGAGACGATATTCGGGTGGGTAAGCTGGGCCAGCGAGCGCGCTTCCTTCACGAACATCCGGCGGAGATTGCCGTCGGCAGCGGCCGCGGTGTCGAGGACCTTGATGGCCACCTCGCGCTTGAGCGCGGTGTCCTGCGCCAGGTAGACCTGGGAGGAACCACCGGCGCCTAGCGGTTGAGAGATCTGGTACCGCTTGTCCAGTACATGCTCCTGCGCGAGTTCGCTGAGCCGACCGCGGGCCGACTATACCGCCGACCTCCGGCCAGCCTGCGATGAGCAAACGAGCCGGTAGCCACCGCCGTTACCCACCCGTCCAACGGCCCGACGATCGCGGTGGCCTCGCCACCGAACGGATACCGGACGTTCCCGCTAGCGCTTGAAGATCGCGGTCGGGCCCTTTCGGTCCACGAGGGCTGTTACGGCCGCGCCGACCTGGGCTTTGAACGCGGCCGCCTGGTCAGCGGTGATCTTCCCACTGGCCTTGGCCGCGTCGATCTTCGCGTTGGCCGCGGTGGTGAGCTGGGCGACCAGACCGTCCTTGCTCTTTCCAGGGGTGGCGTTCGCGATGTCGCCGAGGCTCTTTCCGTCGTGCAGCGCCTTGGCGAGATCGGCCTGCGAGATGCCGAGATAGTCGCGCGCCGCGCCGAAGAGATCACCGGCGAACTCGGTGACCTTCGGCGTGCGGTGCTCGTAGACGTGATCGACGAACTTGGCGATGTGTCCCGGCGCCTCCGCCTTGGCCTTCTCGCCCTGTTCCTTGGTGATCTTGTTCGCGGCGACGAGCTTTTCGATGGCCGCGTTCACCGTGCTCTGCAGATCGGCCACGAGTCCGGCGCGGCTCTTGCCCGCGGTCTTGTCGGCGATCGCGCCGAGGCTTGTCCCAGGAAGCTTCGTCTTGAGGTCGGCGGTCGTCGTGCCGAGGTACTTCGCGGACTCCTCGAAGAGACCGGCGAAGATCCGCTTGAGCTCGCCGTCGCGCTTCGGCTCGGCGTCGCGGATCGCGGCGATCACCGCGTCCTCTTGAGCCGCGGTGATCACACCCTTGGCGACGAGCGCGTCCAGGATCGCCTTGAGCTTGTCAGTCCCGCTGTTCGCAGGTGCCGCGGTGCCGAGCTGTGCTTCGACCACGCTGACCGGGTCGTAGGTGACCGGCGCGAATGCCGCGAGCGCGGCGCCACCGAGCATAGCCGCGGTCAGGGCGCCGGCGCCGGCTGCGACGAGAAGCTTCTTGCTGCGGAATGAAACGCTCACGTGTTCCTCCTTGGATGCGCTTACCACCACTACCTGGCAGCCTAACGAGCCGGTTTCGTCCGCCGTACGGTTTCGGTCTCGAAGCGTGATCTCCTTACATCTCGTTAACATCCGGTGGCTCGTGCAGATCGTTTTTGCGGCCGCCGAGGCCGCCCCGTACGCGAAGGTCGGCGGCCTCGCTGACGTCGCGGGCAGTCTCCCCCAGGCGCTCGCGGCCCTCGGTCACGACGTCACCTTGTACTTGCCGCTGCACCGGGCGATCGACCGCGCGAAGTTCGAGATCACGGAGCGCGCGCCATCTCGATCCGTGCCGTATGGGAAGGCAAAGCTGAAGGTCGCGTACCCAAGCGTCGTGCGAGACGGCGTCCGGGTGGTGTTCGTTCGTAACGACCAGCGGCTCGGCCGCGATCGCGTCTACGGCGAGCCGGACGATGCGAAGCGCTACGCGTTCTTCTGCCGAGCGGTGCTCGAGGATCTTCGCGACTCACCACCTGACGTCGTCCATGCCCACGACTGGCACGCGGCGCTCCTCGTGCCGCTCGTCGGGCGGATGCGCGCGCTCGCGGGCACGTCCACCGTGTTCACCATCCACAACCTCGCCTACCAGGGGCGCACCAACAAGAGCGTGCTCGCGCTCATCGGACTCCCGCGCGCGCGCCTCCCGGTCGAGGACCCCGGCGAGGCGAATCCGATGGCGCGCGCGATCGTCTCCGCCGACATCGTCAGCACCGTGAGTGAGCGCTACGCGAAGGAGATCCTCAGCGACGAGTTCGGCGAAGGCCTACAGGGCCTGCTGCGCGAGCGACGTCGGCGTCTGTTCGGCATCGTGAACGGCATCGACGCCGTTGCCTTCGATCCCGCGACCGATCGTCACATCGTGGCGCAGTACAGCGCGGACGACCCTAGCGGCAAGCCGTTGTGCAAGGCCGCGCTGCAGAAGGAGAGCGGGCTCGCGGTCGATCCGCGCGCGCCGGTCTTCGGGGTCGTCGGACGGCTCGTCGAGCAGAAGGGCGTCGACCTTCTGACCGCGTCGGCACCGAAGCTTCTCGACGCCGGCGGGCAGCTCGTCGTCCTCGGCTCAGGCGACCCGGCGTACGAGGCGAAATGGAAGGCGCTCGCGTCGCGCTCCGCGGGGAAGCTTTCGCTGACGCTCGGATTCGACGCCGGTCTCGCCCAGCGGATCTACGCCGGCTGCGATCTCTTTCTCATGCCGTCGCGCTTCGAGCCGTGCGGCCTCGGCCAGCTCATCTCGTTCCGCTACGGGACCATCCCCGTCGTGCACGAGGTCGGCGGGCTCGCCGAGACGGTGCGAGATGTCGACGGTGACGCCGCCCGCGGGAACGGTTTCTCGTTCGCCGAGTACTCGCCCGCGGCGTTCGACGACGCGATCGCGCGAGCGATGCGGGCGTATCGCGCGACGCCCGAAGCGTGGACCGAGCTCGTGCGGCGCGTGATGCGCGAAGATCACTCGTGGGGCGCGTCGGCGAAGCGGTACGTCGAGCTGTACAAGACGGCATCGAGGGTGCGCAAGGCCGCGTGACGGCTTCGATCGTCGATCTCGAGGAGGCCGTCGCCTCGCTCCCAGCGACCGCACGCGCCGCGGCCGGGCGCATCCTCGCGATCTCCACGACGGTCGGTCGGCTCGAGCCACCACCCGAGATGCACGAGTGGATCCGCAAGTTCTTCGGGTCGGTCGAGGCCGTGCGCGAGCAGCGCATCGTGCGCGTGAGCAACCAGGTCACCTTCGAGGGTGCCCTATTCAACGAGCTCCGCGCGCTGCGGCCGATGGAGGTGAAGGGCGGCGACGAGGTGCGCGCGACCATCGCCTCGTCGGCGAACGATCCGTTCGACCGTCCGCTGACCGGGACGCCCGCGGACGTGTTCGGGCGGGTGGAAGGCAAATGGGGGATCACCGCATCGAACGTCGCGAAATACGACGGCTTCCACGGCGTGCTCGTGTTCAAGGAGCACGACCCGCTCGCACCGCTGGACGCGAGCGCCATCCGCGATCACCTCACGACCGCGCGCCGCTGGGCCGAGCGCGCGCTCGAGGCAGACCCGGCGGCGCGCTACTACTTCCTCCTGTGGAACTGCCTGTGGCGCGCGGGCGGATCGATCGTCCACGGTCACATGCAGATGACGGCCACCCGCGGCGGGCACTACCCGAAGATCGAGCTGCTCCGCCGCCAGGCGCTAGCGTACGACGCGCGCTACAGAAGCGATTACTTCGACGATCTTTGGGTCGTCCACGACGCGCTCGGCCTCGGAGCCGAGATCGACGGGGTCCGCGTCATCGCCTCGCTCGTTCCGATCAAGGAGCGCGAGATCCTGGTCCTCGGACGCCCGGGAGCTGACGAATCGTCACTTGCTCCGGCGATCGCGAAGGCGGTTTCGGCCCACCGCGCCGCGGGCGTCGTCTCCTACAACATGGGGCTGTATCTGCCGCCGCTCTCGCCCGACGGCGAGGACTGGAGGCGCTTCCCGCCACTCGCGCGACTCGTGGACCGCGGCGATCCGGCGAACAAGACGAGCGACATCGGCGCGATGGAGCTGTACGCTGCTTCCGTCATCGCCGCCGACCCGTTTCGGCTGGCCGGAGCGCTGCGCGCTTGAGTGCTAACACCGTTCCGCCACCGTCTGTGCCACGTGGGCTATTGACGCGGCGATCGCCGTCCTGCTTACTTTTGCGCCAATGGCGGATCTGACCTTCGTATCGCGCCGCGATTCGAGCTTCAAGGAATTCCCTCCTGCCTCGGCGCAGATCGCGATGGTCCTTCCCTTCTACGGCGATCTCACGGTCTGGATGCGCACGCCGGACGCCGGCGGCTGGCACTTCCCGACGAGCGCGCGCCGGTCAGGCGAGACGATCCTCGAAGTCGCGCGCCGCGAGCTCTGGGACGCGGCGCGGATCGTGGCGAATCGTCTCGATCTGCTCGGTGCGATCCGTTACGAGCTTCCCAAGCCGACGACCGCGTACGTCTACATGTGCGAGCTCGATCGGCTTTCGTGGTGGTACGAGCTGCCGGACAAGGACAAGTGCGCCGAGCTCGGTGTTTTCGCGCGGCTGCCGCGGCCGATCGCGTCCGAGGCCGTCGAGATCGTGCTCGAGGCCGCGCTCCGAGCCCGCCGCACCGGACTCCGCTAGCAAGTCTCCCCTCGCTCGCGCGCCTGCCTTTTGTATCGGTTCCCTAACGGTCTTCGGTCCTCCTCCTGCTCGTCGGCTGCCCGGCCGGCAACTTGCGGCCCCGCGAAAGCGCTTATGGGTCACGATGAGGAAGCCGAGAGAGCGGTGGAGCGCTGGGTCCGCCTGGGTGACGAGGTCGTCACCGGCAAGACCGGTGGGGAGCGCAACGAGGAGGCGACGCGCGCCTGCACCGCATGCGGCACGACCTTCAACATCCTCGCGAGCGACGACCGCGCGCTCTGTGCGCGCTGTTTCTTGCAGACCGGAACTAGTCGAACGATCGAGTGATGACGCGCACGAGCTCCTCGCCCTCGAGCCAGTCGCCGAGATAATCGTCGCCGATCCGGACCTCGAAGTGCAGATGCGGTCCGCCTTCCTCGAATCCAGAACTGCCGACCACGCCGATCGGCTGCCCGCGCGTCACGGTCTCACCGACACGTAGATCCGCGACCGAGTCGAGGTGCGCGTAGCGCGTCACGACCTGCCGTCCCTGATCGATCCACACCTGGCGTCCGCGGATCCGGTCGAGCGTCTCCTCCGGTGTGTAGCCGAGCGCGATCGCGGCCTCGAGCGCGGCGTTCATCGCCGCAGCATCCCAATCCACGAAGTCACGGTCCACACGCACGACCCTGCCTGCAGCCGCCGCACGCACCGGCGTCCCGCGGTCCGCGGGGAAGTCGATCCCCTCGTGCCAACCGGCCCGGTACTCGCGTGGCGAATTCGGCAAGAGGTCCGGCGCGGTCGGGATCTCTGCGCCGTCGATCGGGACGAGCAGGCCGCGCACGACGGGGGATATCCCTCTCCCCTGACCGGGGGAACTTCCGATCGGGTGAGCGAGCTCAACGCGTGCGGTGTTCGACGGATCGGCCGTAGCCCGTGGTGCCACATTTACTGCGTCTTCGCGGGCTTTTGACGCTGTTCCGTTGGCCGTCGCGGCGACCGCGATCGCCGCGAACGCGAGCACCAGGAGTACAGCGAGCAGGGGTCGCATATACGAAGACGCTACTGCAGCGAACCGATAATGCACGCGTGGCACAGGAGCATTCGGTGTTCACCTGGGACCCGGTGGGTGCGCGCTGGATCCACGAACGTGGACCAGAGATGACCACGCCGCCGGTCCCGCCGGACGTTCACGCGATCCAGACGTACTTCTTCGACCTCGACAGCAAGGAATGGATCGCGACCGTCCTCGCGCCCCGTGGCCGTGAGCTCGCGGCGCAGTGGCAAGGCGCCTACAAGGTCCCGGACCGCGTCGCGCCGCCGACCAAGCGTGCCAAGAAGAGCAGTCCCGCACCGCTGTTCGCGATCGTCCTCGTGCTTCTCATCGTCGGCGGTGGCGCGGCCGCGGTCGTCGCCGGCACTCAAAACACGCCAAACGCGAGCGCGGCGCCGACGAACGCACCGGGCGCGACGACGGACCCATCCGCTCCCGTTGCCGTGTCGGCGGATCCCTCGCCGACGGTCGACGGAACGCCCGCACCGACGCAGCGGCCGGGCGGCACGCCGGTGCCGACGCCGGTCCGCACACCCGCGCCGACTGCTCCGCTGGTGCAGGGAACGTCGATCACGCTCGCCGATGGAAGCGTCGTCACGTACAGCGGTCCGGCACGAGTGAACATCGGCACGCCCTTCACCGTCACCTTTACGGTCCGGAACGCCAACAACACGCCGGGCGCGGGCACGCTTCTCGTGAGCATTGGCAACGCGAGCACCGGTGGCTCGAAAGCCTCGTCGGGGACGCTCAACGCGAGCGGCCAACTCGTGATGTACCTGGCCGGCTACCCGCTCCCCGGGAACTACCCGTTCGTGGTGAACTACAAGAGCCAGCTGGGGCAGGTCGCGATCCTCCGCGTCGGCTAGCCTCGCGGCCCGCTACCATTCCGTCAGCGCCACCCTTTAACGACCGGTCCTGAGAGGCCGGGAAGGAGACAGGCCTGACCATGCTGCTCGGCGCCGACGACGTTCGGCGCGCCATCTCGCGGATCGCGCACGAGATCGTGGAACGCGATCGCGACCTCTCCTCACTCGCCATCGTCGGTATCCGATCGCGCGGCGACATCCTGGCCGCGCGGCTGCGCGATGCGATCCGCGCGAATGAGGACGCCACCGTGCCACTCGGCTCGCTCGACATCACGCTCTATCGCGACGATCTCACGCGCATCGGCTACGCGCCGGTCGTCCACAAGTCGGACCTGGACTTCTCGGTCGACGACAAGGTCGTCGTCCTCGTGGACGACGTCTTGTTCACCGGACGCACGATCCGCGCTGCGATGGACGCGCTCGTCGATTACGGGCGCCCGCGGGCCATCCGCCTTGCGGTGCTCGTCGACCGCGGCCATCGCGAGCTCCCGATCCGCGCCGACTTCGTCGGCAAGAACGTCCCGACGAAGCCTTCGGACGACGTGCGCGTGCACCTGAGAGAGGTCGATGGTCGCGACGAGGTCGAGTTGATCGCGCGGGAACGAGTGAACGCATGAGGTGGTCGCGACGGCATGTCCTCGACACGGATGACTGGTCGAACGCGGAGATCGAGGCCGTCTTGGACACCGCCGGCGCGATGGTCGAGGTCCTTTCACGGCCGGTCCGCCGCGCTCCGCCGCTCCGCGGGCGGACGGTCGTGCTGTTCTTCGCCGAGGCGTCGACTCGGACCCGTGTGTCGTTCGAGCTCGCCGCGCGCACGCTGTCGGCGGACGTCGTGAACATCTCGGCGAGTGGCTCGTCGGTCGAGAAGGGTGAGTCGCTGTACGACACCGTGCGCACGTTGCAGGCGCTTGGCGGAGACGTCGTCGTGATGCGGCATGGCGCGTCCGGCGCGCCGTACTTCGTTTCGGAGCGCACGGACGCAGCCGTGATCAACGCCGGCGACGGCTGGCACGCGCATCCGACCCAGGGCCTGCTCGACGCGTACACGCTGCGCGGCGCGCTCGGCGACCTCGCGAAGAAGCGAATCGTGATCGTTGGCGACGTCGCGCACAGCCGCGTCGCGCGGTCGGACATCAACACGCTCGTTCCGCTGGGGGCCACGATCACGCTGTCCGGTCCGCCGACGCTCATGCCGAGCGCGTGGCGCTGCGGACAGGCTCCGGCTGGCACGACGTACGAGCCCGACCTCGACCGCGCGCTGGATGGCGCGGACGGCGTGATCGCGCTCCGGTTGCAGAAGGAGCGCCAGGAGGGCGGACTCCTGCCGTCGCTGCGCGAGTACACGCGTGTGTGGGGACTCACGGAGGCGCGCGTAGCGCGGATGCGACCAGGCGCTCCGGTCATGCATCCCGGTCCGATGAACGAAGGCGTCGAGATCGACGCGGCCGTCGCCCATGGGGCGCGCTCGCTCGTCGAGCGGCAGGTGACCAACGGCGTCGCGGTGCGCATGGCGCTGCTCTATCTGCTCGTCGGCACGCCAACGCTCGAGGTGAGCTGATGGAGCGAAGGGAACTCGAGGCGAGGGGCTACCTCGTCACGCCCGGCTTCATCGACCTTCACGCGCATCTGCGCGAGCCGGGCCACGAGGATTCGGAGACGATCGCGTCGGGCGCACGCGCGGCCCTTCGCGGTGGATTCACGACGATCTGCGCGATGCCGAACACCGAGCCCGCGATCGATTCGCCTGGTCTGGTCGCGGAGGTGATCGTACGAGGGAGAGCCGCGGCCGCAGCGCGCGTGCTGCCGATCGCTTCGATCACGCGCGCTCGCGCCGGTCGCGAGCTCGCCGACCTGATCGAGCTCGCCACCGCGGGCGCGGTCGCATTCTCGGATGACGGCTCGCCGGTCGACGATGCGCGCTTGTTCCGCCATGCCCTGGAGTACGCACGCACACGCGATCTGCTGATCATCGAACACGCGCAAGACATGACGTTGTCCGGCAAGGGCGTGATGCACGAAGGCATTGTGTCGGCGAGGCTTGGACTGCCAGGGGTCCCAAGCGCCGCCGAAGAGACTGCTGTCGCTCGCGATCTCGCGATAGCCGAACTGACTGGAACGCGCCTTCACCTCACTCACGTATCGACAACAGGTGCGGTCGCGTCGATCCGAGACGCCAAGTCGCGCGGCGTTCGTGTCACATGCGATGTGACGCCACACCACCTCGCAATGACGGACGACTGGGTCGGCGGTGAGCGCGGCTTCGCATGGGAGCGGCAGGCTCCGCGAACGAGAGTCGAGACCAGGCTCGGTCGGGAGGCTTCTCTCGCTACGCCTTTTGACTCGTCGACGAAGGTCAACCCGCCACTGCGCACGTGGAGTGACGTCCGCGCCCTCTGGGAAGGACTCGCAGACGGCACGGTCGACGCGATCGCGACCGATCACGCTCCACATGCATCCGTTCGCAAAGATGTCGAGTTCGATCAAGCGGCGTTCGGAATCAGCGGTCTCGAGACAGCGCTGTCACTGGTGCTCGGCGGCGTCGCGGCGGGATGGGCGGATCGCGACACCGTCCTTCGGGCTCTCACGACTGGACCCGCGCACGTGCTCGGCATCTCCGGTCGTGACGACGATTGGATCGCGATCGATCCCGATGCGGAATGGACGGTCACGGCGGCATCGCTCGCGTCGATGGGGAAGAACACGCCGCTGATGGGACGCACGCTCCGCGGACGGGTCGTCTATGCGGTGGTCGGCGGCGAAGCTCGCTACGAAGGAGGTCTGCGTGGCGCGACGCCGGTCGGCTCTCGCTGAGCGAACGCTCGCCGAGACGCAGTTGCATCTTTATGCATCGGAAACGTATAGTTATGCACCAATGACCAGGGCAGCGGTCTTGGCGCTCGAGGACGGCACGGCGTGGTGGGGAGAGGCGTTCGGAGACGCATCCGCCGCGTCGGGCGAGGTCGTGTTCAACACGGCGATGACCGGATATCAGGAGATCGCGTCGGACGCTTCGTATAACGGGCAGGTCGTCGTGCTCACGTATCCCTTGATCGGCAACTACGGAACGTTCGAGCGGGCCGCCGAGTCGCGCCGGCCATGGGTCGAGGCGCTCGTCGTACGCGAGCTGAACTCAACGTGCCGTGAAGACACCGTCGACCTCGACGCCTACCTGCGGCAATACGGCGTTCCCGGTATCTCCGGCGTGGACACACGTGCGCTCGTCCGCCGCCTTCGCGCGAAAGGCACGCTGCGCGGCGCACTGCTGCAGGTGCCACCGGATCTCGCGCAGGACCGGGGTGTCGAGCAGGAAGCCGTGGCGAAGGCGCGTGCGTCGGCGCCGCTCGGCGCGCGACCCTTGGTGGTCGAGGCGAGTGGCATCGGCCGGCAGGTCGGAAGCGGTCCGAAGATCGCGCTGCTTGACACCGGCGTGAAAGAGAACCAGGTCCGCTGTCTCGTGCGGCGCGGCGCGACCGTGCGGGTCTTTCCCGCTACCGCGAGGGCTCGCGAGGTGCTGTCGTGGTCGCCCGACGGGATCGTCATCAGCAACGGCCCGGGCGATCCCGCGGCGATCCCGCAGATCGCTCACAACGTGAAGCTGCTCCTCGACGCGGTGTCGCAGCGTGGAACGGCGCGGCCCGTGCCGATCCTCGGCATCTGTCTCGGTCACCAGCTGATCGGTCGCGCGATCGGAGCGACGACGTCGCGCCTCCCGTTCGGGCACCACGGCGCGAACCATCCGGTGCAGGACGTGCGGAGCGGCAGCGTCGTCATCACCAGCCAGAACCACGAGTTCCAGGTCGACGAGAGCTCGATCCCGTTGGGGAGCGAGTTCTACGTGAGCGCGCGGAATCTGAACGACGGCTCGGTCGAGGGTCTCGCGCATCGCACGCTGCCGGTCCGCACGTATCAGTACCACCCGGAGGGCGCGCCCGGTCCACGCGACAACGAGCCGGTGTTCGATCGATTCATGAGCGACGTGCGCGAAGCCGTGTCTCGGAAGTGAGCGTCGTGCGCCGCGAGTCGCGCCGTTGAAGGTCGTCATCATCGGCTCGGGGCCGATCACGATCGGACAGGCCGCGGAGTTCGATTACGCCGGATCGCAGGCGTGTCGCGCGCTGCGCGAAGAGGGCATCGAGACCGTCCTCGTGAACTCGAACCCCGCGACGATCATGACCGACCCCGGCGTCGCCGACATCACGTACATCGAGCCGCTGACCGTCGAGGTCCTCGAGCGGATCATCGCGAAGGAGCGCCCGGGCGGCCTGCTCCCCACGCTCGGCGGGCAGACCGGCCTCAACCTCGCCGTCGCGCTCGCTGAAGCGGGGGTGCTCGAGCGATACGGCGTCCGTCTTCTCGGCACTCCGCTCTCCGCGATCCAGCAGGCCGAGGACCGCGAAGCCTTCAAACAATTGCTGATCGGGATCGGCGAGCCAGTGCCCGAATCGCTGACCGTCCACGGCGTTGACGAGGCCGTCGGCTTCGCGGACCGCGTCGGGTACCCGCTCGTCGTGCGGCCCGCGTACACGCTGGGCGGCACCGGCGGCGGCTTCGCGACGACCCGCGAGGAGCTCATCGAGCGGAGCGCGCGCGGCATCGCCGCTTCGCCGATCGGGCAGGTCCTCGTGGAGCGCTCGCTCGTCGGCTGGAAAGAGATCGAGTACGAGGTCATGCGCGATGCCGGAGACACCTGCATCACGGTCTGCAACATGGAAAATCTCGACCCGATGGGCGTCCACACCGGTGACTCGATCGTCGTCGCGCCATCACAGACGCTGACCGACAAGGAATATCAGATGCTCCGCAGCGCGGCGCTTCGGATCATCCGCGCGCTCGGCATCGAAGGCGGCTGCAACGTGCAGTTCGCGCTGCATCCCGAGCGCGCGCCGTCGGCCGATCCCGACGCGCAGGTCCCGTACTACGTCATCGAGGTGAACCCGCGCGTCTCGCGATCGTCGGCGCTCGCGTCGAAAGCGACGGGTTATCCGATCGCGCGCGTCGCGGCGAAGATCGCGATCGGCAAACGGTTGCACGAGATCCCGAATGCGGTCACGAAACGCACCTCGGCCGCCTTCGAGCCGGCCCTCGACTACGTCGTGGTGAAGATCCCCCGCTGGCCGTTCGACAAGTTCCCGGGCGCAGACCGATCGCTCGGGACACAGATGAAGGCGACGGGCGAGGTCATGGCCATCGACCGCTCCTTCGAGGCCGCGATGCAGAAGGCGCTGCGCTCGCTCGAGGTGAAGGGTCAGGGCCTGCTGTGGGAGGCGCCGTCTTGGGTATCGAGCGAGGCCGCGGAGCCAGCGCCGTTCCTCGACCGCTTCCTCTCGAGCGGTCCCACGGATGACCGGCTCTGGCGTCTCTTCGCGGCGCTCCGCCGCGGGGCCACGGTGGAAGACGTGCATCAGCGCACGCAGATCGATCGCTGGTTCCTGCGCAAGCTCGCGTCGATCGTGCGCTTCGCCGAAGACGAGCTGCAGGGAAAGACCCCGACACCGACGCTGCTTCGGCGCGCGAAGCGGCTCGGCTTCGCGGACGCGGACATCGCAGCGCTCGCGGGCATGCTGCCCGCTGACGTGCGCCGACTACGCGCGCAGTGGGGGATCCGGCCCGTCTACAAGATGGTCGACACCTGCGCGGCGGAGTTCGAAGCCGTCACGCCGTACTTCTATTCAACGTACGAGAGCGAGAACGAGGCGCTGCCTCTCGAAGGACAGAAGGTGGTGATCCTGGGCTCGGGTCCGATCCGGATCGGGCAAGGGATCGAGTTCGATTGCTGCTGCGTGCAGGCTGCGGGTGCGCTGCGCGACCGCGGCGTCGCGTCGATCATGGTGAACTCGAACCCCGAGACCGTCTCGACCGACTTCGATGAGTCTGCTCGCCTCTATTTCGAACCACTCGATGAAGAGTCGATCGCCGCCGTGATCGACAACGAAGGACTGGGCGACACACCTCCGCTCGCGAGCCCGCGCGACCGGTCCGCCGCGGCGATTCCCGTGTTGGTGCAGTTTGGAGGGCAGACCGCGCTCAATCTCGCGGATCGGATCGAAGGCATCGGCGGTGTGATCGCCGGAACGTCGGCCGACGCGATCGGGCTCGCGGAGGATCGGCGGCGCTTTCACGAGTTCGCGGAAGCGCTCGGGATCCCGCAACCGCCGGGTGGCACGGCCGAGTCGTTCGTCGAAGCTCGACGCATCGCCGCCGAGGTCGGCTATCCCGTTCTCGTCCGCCCGTCTTACGTTCTCGGGGGTCGCGGGATGGAGATCGCTTACAGCGACGACGACCTGGAGCGCTACTTCCGATCCGCGTTGGAGGCAGGCACCGGCCGCGTGCTCGTCGACAAGTATCTGCCCGGCAGAGAGGTCGAGGTCGACGCGGTGAGCGACGGCCACGACACGCTCGTCGCGGGGATCATGGAGCACATCGAGCGCGCCGGCGTCCATTCGGGCGACAGCTACGCCGTGTATCCCGCGCAGAATCTGCTGGCGAACGAGCGCGACCGCATCGTGGAGCTGACCCGGCAGATCGCGGCCGCGCTGCCGGTCAAGGGCCTCCTCAACATCCAATTCATCGTCGAGGAAGGGCGCGTGTGGGTGCTCGAGGTGAACCCGCGGTCCAGCCGCACGGTGCCGTTCCTCACCAAGGTCACGGGCGTTCCGCTGGTGCGGCTCGCTGTCGCGATCTCGCTCGGTTCGACCCTCGCGGCCGAGGGGTATGCGCGAGAGGACGGCCTCTGGCCAAGTGGCGATCTCGTCGCGCTGAAAGCGCCGGTCTTCTCGATGGCGAAGCTGCTCGACGTCGACACCTACCTCGGGCCGGAGATGAAGAGCACCGGCGAGGTGATGGGCGTCGATCGAACGTTCGCGCCGGCGCTTTGGAAGTCGCTGGTCGCGGCCGGGCTCGCGCCAGTACCAAGCGGCAGCGTCCTGATTACCGTGGCCGACAAGGACAAGCCGGAGGTCGTGCCGATCATCGAGGGCTTTCACTGGCTCGGGTACGAGCTCGCCGCCACGAGCGGAACAGCCGCGCTCATCCGCTCGCTCGGGATCGACGTACGCGAGGTCGGCAAGTTGTCGGAAGGCGATGACGAGATCCTGCGCATCGTGCGCTCGGGACGCTGCGCCGCTGTGGTGAATACGCCGACGCTGGGCAAGACCGTGGACCGCGACGGATTCCTCATCCGGCGCGCCGCGGTCGAGGCGCGCGTCCCCTGCCTCACCTCGCTCGACACGGCGCTCGCGGTCGTGACCGCGCTGCGCGCCAGCGCCGTCAGTTATTCGGTCGCGCCGCTCGCCGAATATCGCGCTCCCGCCGCGGTGGCGGCCGCGGACTGAACCGATCGGCCGCGGCGCCGGAACACCGCGAGGCGCCGGCGCTCTCCACCGCACTGGTGGTCTCGGCCTCGCTGCTCGGCGACACCCTCCTTTACACCGTGCTACCGGTGAGCGCGGCGTCGCTCGGCATCTCGCGGCCGATGGTCGGCGTCATCCTTTCTCTCAACCGTTGGGTGCGTCTCTTGACGAATCCGATCGCGGCTCGCCTCTATGAACGGTTTCCCGCGGGCGCGCTCATCGTCGTCGCGATCGTCCTGAGCGCGGTATCGACCGCGATGTACGCGCTGCCCGCCGCGCTGGTGGTGTTCCTCATCGGCCGGC
>Ga0207684_10000263_pt1 | contig 78040 bp, 87 predicted proteins | sample KBSK5501metaG_FD_184342 | JGI IMG/M metagenome (GOLD analysis project Ga0207684, IMG submission 184342) | Corn, switchgrass and miscanthus rhizosphere microbial communities from Kellogg Biological Station, Michigan, USA - KBS K5-50-1 metaG... | ecosystem: Host-associated > Plants > Roots >...
CTTCCGATCTAGAGCTCAAGGGAGCAGGCTCAGCCGTAGCTGAATACGAATCGGGCAGGAAGGGCCCTCGGAGGAAGGCGATTTGGGGTCGGACGGGGCAGGCATCACCAGGCTTGGCCTTAATAGTTGTAAAGATTTTCATAGCTCGATAAAGGCACAACCCCGTGCCGTCGTGGGGGCTCGGTCGCGCCGCAGGGTGGCGATCGCGGCCATCACCCTGGCCGGGGGGGTCGGCCTGCTGCTGTCGCCGGCCGGCGCGCTGGCCGATACGGCTGGGGCGGCAACCGCATCCCCCTCGCCATCGGGGAGCTCAAGTCCGGCCGCCAATCCGTTGATCCCCTCACCGACGCCGTCGCCAACGGCTGCGGTCTCGCCCAGCGCGAGCCCAACCAGCGCGCCCCTCCAGAACCGCCAGGCGCAGGGCCAGTTGATTGGGGATCTAACGGCTTCGGAAGTGCACGCGCTTATGTTGGAGAACTCGCTTAGTCAGTCGCAGCTCGGACTGGTCGCGCTCGGCCAGCAGATCCTCGAAGCGCAGAGACAGATCTCCGAGCTGGACACCAGGATCGCCGTGGTCACGGCCCAGCACGAAGAGGTCAGCGCGCGGCTGGCCTTAGATCGCAACCAGCTCGCCGCCACCGTACGGGGGCTGTACAAGCACCAGGACAATTTCTTCGTCAGCCTGATTCGCTCCGGTGGCTTCGGCGGCCTGCTGGAGACGCTCGGATACAGCGAGGTCGTCGTCGACCGGGAACGGCAAATGGTCCGAACGGTCCAGGCCGATGAAGTCGCCCTCGCCCACGCGCAGACGACGCTAACCCGCAGCCGTGCGGCAAAGAATGACGTGCTCATGGGACTGGTCCAGTCACGGACGACGCTCGCCCAGGCGATCGCCACCGAGCAGTCGCTGCAGACCCAGCTTCAGGCGACGATCGACGAGGCCGTCGCTGCGCTCGACGCCATACAGAGCGATTCGCCCGAGGTGGCGGCCCGGCGGGCAGCGCTCCAGCGGATGAAGACCGACAGCATCCTGGCCCAGATCGAGCAGGCGGTATTTGCCCAGCAGAATGTTGAGCTCGCCACCACGTTGGTCGCATCGGACCCGGTGCTGACGGCGACCGGAAAGCTGCTGTGGCCGATCCCGCACGCGACCGTCTCCCAGGGTTTCGGCCCCACTGCCTACACCTTCGAAGCAGCCTACGCCGGGTTCGCACACTTCCACACCGGCATCGACCTGTCGGTGCCACTGGGGACGCCGGTTGTTGCGGCGGCGGACGGTGTCGTTGTACTCGCCAGACCGATGACGGACACCGCCGGGGCGCTGGTCGGGTACGGGAACTACGTCATCATCCAGCACGACGCCGGGCTCAAGACCCTCTACGGGCACCTCCTGACCATCGGGGTCAAGGAAGGCGACCGGGTCACGCGGGGCCAGCTGATCGGGTTAGTCGGCTCGACTGGCAACTCGACCGGCCCGCATACCCACTTCGAGGTGCGGGTCGATAACAGCCCCGTTGACCCACTGCAGTTGCTCCCGGACGCGGTGGCGCTGACGACGGGTCAGTAAATACGACAGCTGGTTACGTTCGGCCCTTGCCAAACACGCGTGCCCGTTGTACGATGCCGGGCACATGAGCGGGCGGGTTCGCTTTGCGGGCTTTTACTTTTACGCCTACCTCGGGCCGGCACGGGACCGGCTCGGGATGGGCTAGCGCCGCCTCTCCCGCCGCCACCCGTTCACCGGCCTCCTCCAACAAAGACAACTAATTTGGCGCGCCCAGGAGGCAAGCAAGGATGGCGGTTCGAGGGATTCGCGGCGCGACGACCACCGATGAAGACAGCGAAGCGGCGATCATCGACGCCACGAGCGAGTTGCTGGCGCAAATCGCCCGCGAGAACGCGCTGCAGCCCGGCGACATCGCCGCAGCGTGGTTCACGACCACTCCAGACCTGACCGCCGAGTTCCCGGCGGCGGCGGCGAGGCGGCTTGGCTGGGGCGACGTGCCCCTGATGTGCGCCCACGAGATGACCGTGCCCGCGTCGAACCCGCGCAGCCTGCCCCGTTGCATCCGGGTGCTGCTCCTGGTCAACACCAACCAGCCGTCGTCGGCCATGCGTTTCGTCTACCTACGCGGTGCGCAGATGCTGCGGGTGACCGCATGATCATCGTGATGCGGCATGACGCGACCAAGGACCAGGTATTGGCGATCGTGTCCCAGGTCGAAGCCCACGGCTGCCGGACCCATCTCAGCGACGGCGACGAGCGGACGGTGATCGGCGTTATCGGGACGAATCCATTCGCCTTGCGGGATCTCTTCATCGAGGCCCCGGGCGTAGCCGAGGTGGTACCAATCACGAAGCCATTCAAACTCTCGAACCGTGAGTTCCGATCGCGCGATACCCGCATCACGGTCGGCGCCCACGAGGTCGGTGGCCACCGCCCATGGATCGTGGCCGGGCCATGTTCGGTTGACGGCGAGCAGTTGTACCTCGAGACCTGCCGGCACGTGCGGGCGGCGGGAGCCCACGCGCTACGTGGCGGGGTCTTCAAGCCGCGCACCTCCCCTTACAGTTTCCAGGGCCTGCGGGGCGATGGCGTTGCGATTCTGCGCGAAGCGAAACGAGAGACCGGCCTGCCCCTGGTATGCGAAGTGCTGGAGCCGGCAGACATCGGGACCCTCGCCGACATCGTCGACGTCCTTCAAATCGGCGCGCGCAACATGCAGAACTTTCCGCTGCTGTCCGAAGTCGGCCGGTTGCGAAAGCCGGTCTTATTGAAGCGAGGCATGTCGGCGACGATCGAAGAGTGGCTGCTCTCGGCCGAGTACATCCTGAGCCAGGGCAACTACGAGGTCATCCTCTGCGAGCGCGGCATTCGCACCTTCGAGACCTACACGCGCAACACTCTGGACCTCAACGCCGTGCCGCTCGTCAAGGAATTGAGTCACCTTCCGGTGATCGTCGACCCGAGCCACGGCACCGGCCGGCGCTCCCTGGTCACGCCGATGGCGCTGGCGGGAATTGCGGCGGGCGCGGACGGACTGATCGTCGAAGTGCACGCGCAACCGGAGGTCGCGCTCTCCGACGGCGCCCAATCGCTCACTCCGCAGGCGTTCGCCCACCTGGTCGAACAGGTCGATGCCGTCGCAGCCGCGCTGAACCGGACGGTCGGAGTGGCCTGATGCGGGTGGGCATCGTCGGCCTGGGCTTGATCGGCGGCTCGCTCGGCCTGGCCCTGCGCCGGCTTGGCGCGTCGCTCGAAGTCAGCGGCGTCGCCCACCACGACGACGGCGTCGCGGCGGCCATGCAGCGCGGTGCCGTCGATCGGGCGTCAACCGATCTCCGCGACCTCTCGGATTGCGACATCGTCGTGGTCGCCACCCCGATCAACCAGGTCCGGTCGGTGCTCGAGCAGATCGCGGTCGACATCCCGCGTCAGGCGATTATCACCGATGTGGCGAGCGTCAAACGCCCGGTTCTGGAATGGGCCCGATGCCTGCCCGACCCGTCCCGATTCCTCGGCGGTCACCCGGTCGCCGGCAAGGAGCGGAGTGGGTTGAGCGAGAGCGATGCCACCCTATTTCGTGGCGAGACCTGGGTGTTCACGCCGGATGACGCGCAGGAGCTCACCCCCTTCGATGAATGGTTCCGGTTGGTGCGGGCGATCGGGGCCCGCCCGCAGATCCTCTCCGCTGATGCGCACGACCGGCAGATGGCGTTCCTCAGCCACCTGGCCTTCACCCTCAGCCTCGCATACGCTCAGACGGTGCGGCCGTTTGCTGACCCGCGGCTGGGCGGCCCCGGTTTTCGAGGCATGGTCCGCCTGGCCGAGGGTGACCCTACCTTGTACGAAGACATCACCGCGACCAACCGCGGCCCATTGGTTGATGCGATCGATCGATTCGCGGATGTCTTGCACGAGTACCGCGAGCGGATCGATCGTGGCGACCGTGTGGGCGAGCTCTTTGAGCAGGGCGCGCGTGCCGCACACTGACGTGGAATCGGCGCAAAACGTCGAGCCGGCACAACGGGTTACCGGTGAGCTACGAGTCCCCGGCGACAAGTCGATTGCCCACCGTGCACTGATGCTGGCAGCGATGGCGCAAGGCGAAAGCCGCATCGATGGGCTTCCCGAGGGCGAGGATGTGGCAGCAACCGTCGCCTGCCTGCGAAGCCTCGGCGTCAACATCAATCGCACCGGCGGCCCGGCGCGAGTCGATGGCGGGGGCTGGCGATCGTTTAGCCCTCCGCACGGGCCGCTTGATTGCGCGAACTCAGGGACGACGATGCGCCTGATGCTGGGCGTCCTGGCAGGAAGCTGGGTGTCGGCCACCCTGGATGGTGACACGTCGCTTCGCCGCCGACCGATGGCGCGCGTCGTCGAACCGCTTCGCACCATGGGCGCCAGGATCCAATCGCACGATGGCCGCGCCCCCTTGACGGTGATCGGAGCACGGCTGCAGGGACGCCGCCACGTGCTCTCGGTACCGAGTGCCCAGGTGAAAAGTGCCCTTCTGCTTGCGGGACTCACCGCCAGCGGCCCGACAACGGTAGTCGAACCGGTGGCGACCCGTGACCACACGGAACGCCTGCTGCGTGCCATGGGAACCGATGTCAGCGCGACGGCAGACGGAGTCGTAATGCGGCCGTCGCATCAACCGCTTCGTCCGATCGACCTGCTGGTCCCCGGCGACTTCTCGTCGGCGGCCTTCTGGATGGCGGCCGCGGCACTCCGACCGGGCTGGTCGGTCACGATTCGCGAGGTTGGACTGAATCCCAGCCGGATCGCATTGCTCGCCGTGCTGCAATCGATGGGTGCCGAAATCCGTGTTGACGCCGACAATGCGGGCGTCGAGCCAGTCGGCTCTGTGACGGTGGCTGGTCGTCCACTGCGCGCGGTGACCATCGGTGCCGCAGAGGTCGCCGCAGCCATCGACGAAATCCCCGCGCTGCTCAGCGTGGCGACCCAGGCCGAGGGGACGACGATCATCGACGGCGCCGCCGAGCTACGCGTCAAGGAAAGCGATCGGCTGGCGACGATGTTGGAGGGCCTTCGCCGGATGGGCGCCGACGTTGAAGAGCGTCTGGATGGCGTGAGCATTCATGGCCCGGCGAGGCTGCGTCGCGCGACCGTCGACTCCCACGGGGATCATCGAGTCGCGATGGCGCTCGCCATCGCGGGACTGGTCGCGTCCGGTCCGACAACGATCGAGGACGCCGACTGCGTGGCCGTCTCGTATCCGAACTTCTTCTTGGACCTGCAGGAGCTAACCCATGACTGACTCAATTCCCCTCCCACCGTGGGGACAGCTCCCTCCCCCGCTTGCGGAGGAGGGTCGGGGTGGGGGCTGGCGGCCGTGACTTCCACCGTGCTGCTCCTGGGCAGCCCTGTGTCGCGCAGTCTCTCGCCGGCCATGCAAAACGCCGCGTTTGCGGCACTGGGCATCGATTGCCACTACGAGCCTCGCGAGGTCAAGGCTGACGGCCTCGCTGCGGCGGTCGGCGAGTTGCGCACCGACGAGCGCATCCTTGGAGCCAACGTCACCATCCCGCACAAGGAATCCGTCCTGGCATTGCTTGATGACCTGGATCCAATGGCGGCTCGGGTAGGAGCCGTCAACACTATCACCCGTCACGGTGCGCGGCTGAAGGGATGGAACACCGATGTCGTGGGATTCCTGCGCGCCCTCGGTGAAGGCAGTAGCGCAAACTTTCCCTCCCCCTCTGGGGGAGGCCAGGGTGGGGGCAGCAACGTCGCGATTATTGGCGCGGGTGGGGCCGCGCGCGCAGTTGCCGCCGCGCTGCAGCCCACGGCCGATCAGGTCTGGATAATTGCGCGGAACCTCGAGCAGGCGCGGCGCTTGTGCACGGATCTCGGGATTGACCGCGGCGGGCCCGTCGACCTGCGTCAAATGCGGGAAACCATCGCGCGGGTCGACCTGATCGTCAACGCGACGCCAATCGACGTTCCGCCTGCCGGTTGGCTCCGACCCGACCAGGGCGTTTTCGACTTGCGCAGCCGCCGGTCGGCTGCGGGCCGTGCCATGCTCCTGCACCAGGGTGCCGCTGCCTTCGAGATTTGGACCGGGCGCCCGGCCCCCGTTGAGGTGATGCGGGCGGCCCTGAATCGCGAGTCGGTGCCGGCATGACACTACGGCTGCTGACCGCGGGCGAATCGCACGGCGAAAGGCTCACCGTGATCCTTGACGGTGTGCCCGCCGGGTTGACCGTGCGCGAAGCAGATCTCGCCCGCGACCTCACCCGGCGGCAGGGTGGGCACGGCCGAGGGGGCCGGATGGCCATCGAGCACGATACCGCCCACATCGTGGCCGGCGTGCGCGGCGGCTTGACGTTGGGATCGCCGATCACCCTCGAGATCGCCAACCGCGACTGGGAGAACTGGCGGCAGGTGATGGCGGTCGATGCGGCCGAGGTAAAACGCAAACCGATCACCAGGGTGCGCCCAGGCCACGCCGATCTGGCTGGCATGCTCAAGTACGGGGCCGACGACGCCCGCGACGTGCTCGAGCGCGCCAGCGCCCGCGAGACGGCGGCGCGTGTGGCGGCGGGCGGCGTGGCCAAGCTGCTGCTGCACGAATTCGGAATGCAGGTGCGCAGCTACACCCGCTCCGTCGGGACAATCGAGGCGACCGTCCCGCCGTCGATTTCATGGGAAGCGGTGGAAGCATCGCCCGTTCGCTCGCCCGATGACGCGGCGGGTCAGGCCATGGTGGCGGCCATCGATGCCGCGCGCGAACGCGGTGATACGCTCGGCGGCGTTTTCACGGTCATCGCCGATGGCGTGCCACCCGGCCTCGGCAGCTATCGCCAGTGGGATACGCGCCTCGATGGGCTGCTCGCCCAGGCAATCGTCAGCATCCCGGCCTGCAAGGCGGTCGCGATCGGCGATGGGGTGGAAGGCGCAGGCCTGCCTGGTTCGCAGGTCCACGACGTGCCCGTCTACGACAACCGCCGACTCAGGCACGAAACCAATCGCGCCGGCGGGCTGACCGGCGGCGTCAGCAACGGCGAGCCGCTGGTCGTGCACGGATATATGAAGCCGATCTCGACGCTGCTCAAGCCGCTCGCGACTGTCGACCTGAAGACCAAGGAACCAGCGCGCGCCCACTATGAACGCAGCGACATCTGTGTGGTGCCCGCTGCCGGCGTGGTTGGCGAGGCGATGGTCGCCCTCGTCCTCGCTGGCGTGCTGCTCGAGAAGTTCGGCGGCGACTCTATGAGAGAGCTCCATCGCAACGTGGAGAGCTACCTGCAGGAGATGCGTCGCTGAACAACGTCGTCCTCGTTGGCTTCATGGGGAGCGGGAAATCCACCGTAGGCCCGCAGCTGGCCCAACACATGGGTCGCCCGTTCGTCGACCTTGACGACGTAATCGTGGCCGAGGCTGGGCGATCGGTCGCGGAGATCTTCTCCAGCGAAGGCGAGGCTGGCTTCCGCGAGCGCGAGGCGCGCTGCCTCCAGCGTACGCTGGAACGGACTGCCTCGGTGATTGCCGTCGGCGGCGGGGCGCCGATGCGCGATGAGAACTGGGTGCGCATCCGGGATGGCAACTGTGTCGTGGCGCTGATCGCCGCGCCGGATGAGCTCGCCCGCCGATTGAATGGATCAACCGACCGCCCCATGCTGCAGCCCGGAGCGCCGTCGGTGATCGACTCGCTGCTGCCGCGCCGCTTGCCCCGCTATCTCGAGGCGGACGTGGTGATCAAGACCGATGGCATCGACGCCGCGGAGGTCGCCCTGCAACTCCATGAGCAGCTGTCGGCCACTGGCTTTCAGCGGATCCATATTGACGTGCCCGGTGCGTCGCATTCGGTCACCGTAGGCGCGCATTTAACCCACGTCGTCGCGGCGGCGGTCAAACGGCTGAAGGTTTCAGGAACAGTCGTCGTGGTAAGCGACCAACGAGTCGCCAGCGAGCACGCCCAGCCGCTGATTAATGCGCTTGCCCGCGACGGCGTACCCGCGCGTCTGCATCTGGTTCCAGTGGGCGAAGCCGCGAAGGACCTCGGAGTACTTGCCGGCATCTATGACGCGCTTGCGGCCGCTGGCGTTGATCGCCAAGGTGCGCTGATTGCCCTGGGGGGCGGTAGCGTCGGCGATGTTGCTGGTTTTGCCGCCGCGACCTGGATGCGCGGCATCCGATATCTCCAGATGCCGACCACGCTGCTGGCTATGGTCGATAGCAGCATCGGCGGCAAGACTGCGATCAACCTCCCCGCCGGCAAGAACCTGGTGGGCGCGGTTCATCAGCCGTCGGCAATCTACTGCGACCTCGAGTACCTCGAGACCCTGCCTGACGAGGAATACCGGGCGGCCCTGGCCGAGGTCATCAAGGCCGCCGTCATCGCGCAGCGGTCGTTTGCCGAGTGGCTTTCCACCAAGATGACCGCGGTGCTGCGCCGGGAGCCGGTTGCGGTTCGCGAGGCTGTCGCGAGCGCGATCGGCATCAAGGCCGCCGTCGTGGCCGGCGATCCGAACGAGACGGGTGAGCGCGCGATCCTGAACTATGGCCACACGGTGGGTCACGCCCTGGAACGCGCCACGGGCTTCGGCCGGCTGCGCCATGGCGAGGCGGTCGCCTGGGGGATGGAGGCGGCGGCACGGGTCAGCCGGCTGGCCGGCGCCTGTACGCCGGAAACCGTGGCGGCGCAGCATGTCCTGCTCCAGGATGCTGGTCTGCTCGCGGAGCGGCCAGCCGTCTCTCATGCGAAGCTAATCGACGCTATGCGCCATGACAAGAAATCCCAGTCCGGCGAGCCGCGCTGGGTGTTGCTCCGGGAGATTGGCCGGGCCGACTACGGCCAGCGGGTCGATCCGTCGATCGTCGGCGCCGCGCTCGCCGAGGTGCTTCCCGAATGAACATCCTGGTGCTCAACGGCCCCAACCTCGGCACGCTGGGACGCCGCGAGCCCGAGGTGTACGGGACGAAAACGCTCGCCGACCTCGAAAAGCTGCTGACTAGCCGCGCCAAAGATCTCGGTATCGAGCTTCGCTTCCAGCAGTCGAACCACGAGGGCCAGTTGATCGATTGGATCGAAACGGAGCCGAGCGATGCCATCATCATCAACCCCGGCGCCTTATCGCATTACAGTCTGGCGCTCGCCGATGCACTGCGCGGCTGCGGCAAGCCGGTCGTCGAGGTCCACATCTCCAATGTCTTTACCCGCGAGCCGGAGCGGCACCGGATGGTTACCGCCGCGGCGGCGAAAGGCGTGATCTCCGGCCTTGGCTTCGATGGCTACCTGGCCGCCCTTGACTACCTGCGATCACTCCCTCCCACGCTCGCGGGGGAGGGTCGGGGTGGGGGCTGAGCGTTCAGCTCGAGGCGCTGGCCGACGAAGTGTTCGGCGCGGCGGCGGCCCAGGGTCGAGCCGGGGAAGAGAGTCTTCGCCGGCCCTTCGGTGAGATCGTCTGGAACCGGAGGTATCCTGACCTCTTCTTTTTGAACGGCATTGAGAACCTGGTGGCCCCCGACTGGGAGGCCGCCGACCTGGAGCGGGTATTGCGGGAAGCGATACCGCAGGCGACCACCTACCGCGCGAGTTCACGAGATCCCGCAACGATTTCAGCGCTGAATCCCCGGCTGATCGCCGCCAGGTACACGAGCGAGACTCGGGTCGCGATGGTCCAGGTCTCCATTCCTGAGAACCAAAGTACGTCGTTCACCATCGTTCGGGTGGATAGCCCGCAAACCTGGCATCGCTTCGAAGCTCTCATCCACGCCGACACCCGGGAACATTCGTGGACCGAGCCGATGAGGGCGCAGCTGATCGCGCTCTATCGGTGGCGTGCGGCGAACACCCCGCACCATTTCTATCTCGTCGAGGACGGCACGCAGACGATTGGTCACGTGGGCCTCTTTCAGCATGGCACGAGCGCCTATCTCCACGGGCTCTATACGCACCCGTCGGCCCGCCGGCGCGGTGCGGGCGCCGCGCTCACGCTCGCCATGAGCGCCGAGGCGGACGCGCTCGGCTGCGAACGCCTGACGCTCCAGTGCACGCGCGACTCGTCGCTACCCGCCTATTACTCGCGCCTCGGCTTCCGAGCCGTCGGTGAGAAGCAAATCTGGTCCAGGCCCGTGCAATTCCCTACCACAGTGAGGGCGGGCAGATCAGCGAACCCCGGGTGAAAAGGCGAGCGTCTCGAGTGGGGGAGTGACCCCAGCCTGGCGAGCCGAGTTTCCGCTCGTCGGTCCGGAGGGCGAGGTTGTGGACCTCCGCCGCGTCTTCCTCTCCCACGGGATTGCGGAGCTGCCGCCGATGCGACTCGACCAGAACGCCTGGACCTTTGAAATCACCCTTCCGTTAGCCGGCCTGGGTGCCCGGACTGTGGTCATTTCCCAGGATCGTCCCGGTCATGGTGTGATTGCGGTTACGGGCCGCCCTCCGACGGCCCGCGTCGGCGCCGCTGTCATGGCGCAGGTCCGTCACGTCCTCAGCCTGGACCTCGACTTGATGCCCTTCTACGCCGTGGCCGCCGAGGATTCGGATCTGGCCTGGGTCGTCAAGGGTGCCGGTCGGATGGTGCGCAGCCCCACCGTGTTCGAAGACGTCGTCAAGACGATCTGTACAACCAACACGTCATGGGGCGGAACCACCCGGATGGTCAGCGCTCTGGTGGAACATCTCGGTCAGAAAGCGCCGGGGGCGCCGCCGACCGGACCGTATGGTCGGGCCTTCCCGACGCCGAAGGCGATGGCGGCCGCACCGGATCGCTTCTATAAGAAGGTTGCGGGCGCGGGCTATCGGGGCCCTTACCTCAAAGCGCTCGCCAAAGACGTGGCGTCTGGGCGCGTCGAGCTGGAGAGCCTCGCGCGACGCTCGCGGGAAGAGCTGGCCGACGACGAGGTCGCGACGCAGCTGCTGGCCTTGCCCGGCGTTGGCCCGTACGCCGCCGCGCACATCATGTTGATGCTGGGCCGCTACGATCGCCTCATCCTCGATTCCTGGACACGGCCCACCTACGCGCGCCTGCTCGGGAAGAAGCGGCCGGTCAGCGATCGTACGATCGAGCGCCGCTTCAAGCGTTATGGGCGCTACGCCGGTCTGGCTTTCTGGCTGTTTCTGACTCGAGATTGGCTGGCGGACGACGCGCCGTTCTATCCTTGGGTACAACCTTGAACATGGCCGATCTCCGGGTACTGATCGCCTCGCCTAGTCCGCTGGCCCGCGGCGGGCTGGCTGCGATGCTGGAGGGCATGGCCGGGATGAGGTTGATAGGTTCCGGTAGCGTGTCCGAGGCGGCGTCGCTCGCCGGGCAATTGTTGCCGGACGTCGTGCTGCTTGACGTCGGCGACGGCGAGCTGGAGGAGCTCGATGGGATTGCGCGTCTGGCCGCGGCGCAGCCGGGACTGCCGATCGTGGCGCTCGCCGGTGAACACGGCGAACTAGCTCAGGCGCTCGCCTTCGGTGCTTCCGCCCTGTTGCCGCTCGCGGTCGATCCGCAGACGCTGGCCGCGGCCCTGGTCGCCTCGGCCCGCGGACTGGTTTCGATTCCACGTCAGGAGATTGCCACCCTGTTGCCGCACGAAGACCGGATCGAACCGGCCGTCAGCGCGCCAATGGAGTCGCTCACTCCACGTGAGCTCGAGGTGCTCCAGTTGATGGCGCGCGGCTTCACCAACCGGCAGATCGCCCTGCGTCTCCGGATCAGCGAGCACACCGTGAAATTCCACGCCGGTGCGGTGCTCGGCAAGCTGAACGCGCACTCGCGCGCCGAGGCAGTCGCCCGCTCGATCGGACTCGGCTGGATCCTCGTATAACCGCACCTCAGCTGAGAGTCAGGTCTGGCTGGATTTGCAGCGGATAGAGCTCGAGATCTCGGCAGAAGAAGAACGATCGACCATCCACTGCCCTTGCCGGCAGGATCAGCGGCTCGCGCTCGTCCGGTGGCCAGATTTCCAGGCTCCCGACTGGATTCTGGTTGGTGTCGCAGAGGACATCGTTGGTAGCGACGCTGAAGAAAACGTGCCCGCTTACCGGCTCTGGACCAACAGGGGCCGTGCCGGTTGGCAACAAGATTCGAGTCGGCGGGTCGCTCCTTCCGAAGAAGGAATTGGTCGTCCAGCGGAGCATCTGGGGGAGAGGCTGCCGACTGGCGTCGAGCGTCTCGAATCCAACGAACCCGTACACCCAGCACGCCTGGGCTGAGTGGTTCCGGATTTCAAAGCTAAGCAGGACGTTCCCAGCGGCGGGAGGAAGGATTCGAAAGCCCCCTTCCAGTTGCGCTGCGCGACAGCGACTCGTGCCAACGGGAACCGGAAGCCTCGCAAACACGACGGCTCGAGGGATCACCGATGGGGTCGCTGAGGTGTCGGCGGGGGACAGTGTCGGCGCCGCGAAGGTTGCCGACGCGCTCACGGCAGGGGATGGCGACGTCGTTACCACGGTGGACGGTGCAGATGTGCAACCAGCCACCGCGGCCACAAGAACAAGACCGAGCAGACGCGCGAGGGGGAAGCTCGGCGCGGACATCTTTAACGATCTAACGGACAGCCTCCCGGAACGTAACGCCCTACACTAGGCTGGTCGATATGGCTGTAGACGCCGAAGGGTACGGGGCTAAAGAAGAAGGGCTCGACCGCCTGACCGCGGACGCGCGGGTGCTCTCACCGGCCGGCATCGAGCGGGCCGCCTGGGGCTGGGACCGCCATGAAGATCCCCGGATCATGGAGCGCTTCCACGAGGCCGAACGCGCGGCGCTGCGCGCCCTCGAGAAGAGCGACCGCGGACCGCAGTGGGACGACGCGCGCAAGCGCATCCTCGACCTGACCGAGCGTCGAACGTCGCTCGAAGACTGGAAGGCCGAGCACGGTGACGTTGGTCACAAAGCAGAGCGCGCGCTGCTCGCGGCGGCGCTCGCCATCGTGGCGCGCGACAAGATCGATCATCCCCACTACGTCACGCTGGTGCGGCCAATGTCCGAGGCGCTCCCCTGGCTGCTACCCGAATTGCCGCCCGAACCACGCCGATGATGATCGCTCCGCGGATCGATCCGGCCGCCGCGAAGGCGAAGTTCGACGCAGGCGAGGCCATCCCGCTCGATGTGACCAGCTCGCTGGTGTATCCGGCGGTGAGCCACCGAATCCCGCGGGCCATCCGGGTCCCGCCCGAACCGATCATCCGAGGCCTCCAGGCCGCCCGTCCGGCGTCCGAGATCCTGCGGCACCTCGAGTCGGTCCCCGCCGATCGCGACGTCATCGCGTATTGCACCTGACCAGACGAAGGCACCAGCGCCCGTGTGGCGCAATTCCTCCGACAGCAGGGCCGGCAGGCGTGGGCATTACGCGGCGGTTTGGCGGCCTGGCGGGCCGCTCAGTACCCGATGGAATCGAAGCACGCCGACCATGCCCCGGGTCCCGAGGAAGAGTGCCCCGACTGTCACGAGGAGGTGGCGGCGCACCTCGCCTGAATCGACGCGATAGCCTCAGGGCGTGACCATGCTGTCCGATCTGTCTGGCGAGATCGCCCAGTTAGTCGGCCGTCTTACGCCAAGCCTCGTCCGCGTCGACGCCCGAGGCGGACGTCCGGCCACCGGCATCATCTGGGCCGATAACCTGGTGCTGACGGCGGATCACGTGATCGAGGCCGACGACAATATCTTCGTCACCGGCGCCCCGACGACCGTCAAGGCGTCGGTCGTCGGCCGTGATCGCGGCACCGACCTTGCCCTGTTACGAACCGTCGGTCTGCGAGGCGCGCCCGCTCCTCGCGGTCGGTCCGCGGACGTCCGCACCGGCCATCTCGTGCTGGCCCTTGGCGGCACCATTGGCGAGCAGCGGGTCACGATGGGGATCGTCAGTGGCTTTTCGGGCGAATTTCGGAGCTGGCGTGGCGGCCAGCGCCTTTTACTGATCCAGTCGACGGCGCAGCTGCTGCCCGGGTTCTCCGGCGGCCCGCTCGTAGACACGGAAGGCCGCGTGATCGGCATCAACAGCTGGAACTTTGGGCGAGGCGTGAGCCTCGCACTCCCGGTGGACATCGCGGATCGGGTGGCGGAGAGCCTGCGTACCCATGGTCGGATCCGGACTGCCTATCTCGGCGTTGGCGTCCAGCCGATCCGGCTGAGCGACACACTCGGGCTTGGGCAGGAGAGCGGGCTTCTCGTCGTCACAGTCGACCCGGATGGTCCGGCTCATCGGGCCGGAATTCTGCAGGGGGACACGCTCGTCACGGTTGACGATGATCCGCTGTTCGGACGGGTTGACGCGCTCTTCGCCGTCCTGCGCTCGCTCGACGCCGATTCGACGCACACCTTCGGCCTGGTCCGGGCGGGTGAGATCAAGGAGGTCCCGGTGACCCTCGGGGAAGTCCCTGGCTGAAATCCCTCCCCCGCTGGGGGAGGGCAGGGTAGGGGCTCGGAGTGTGGGTCGTTGAAACCGGTCGTGGCTGGGTAGGCTAACGAGCATGTATTGGTGGCACGGTGGCTTTCACGAGCCGGAACCCGGGGTCAAGCTCGAGTGGCCGCTCCTCAAGCGCGTCTTCAGCTACTTCATCCCGTACTGGCGGCTGGCGCTCATCGTCCTCGCCTGTATTGGTGCCGCGGCAGGCCTCGGGCTGGTTCCGGCCATCGTCACCCGTGACCTGATCAACTACCTGACGGGGAGCCACGGCCAGTTCAGGACCGTCGCGCTCTTGATCGGGATCCTGGTCGGCGCGGCGGTGGTCGGGGGACTGATCGGGGTGCTGCAGTCGTACTTCAGCAACCGGATCAGCCAGAGCATCATGTTCGACCTGCGCAACCAGCTCTTCGATCGGGTGCTCAAGCAATCGATCGCCTTCTTCACGGCCACGCGGACGGGCGACGTGATGTCCCGGCTGAGCAACGACGTCAACGGGGTACAGAGCGTGGTGTCCGACACCATCTTCAGCCTCGTCAACAACATCGTCATCCTGGCCAGCACGGTCGTCCTGATGTTTGCGCTCGACTGGAAGCTCACGATCGCGGCGCTCGTCGTGCTGCCGGCGTTCCTCCTCCCGACGCTGCGCGTCGGCAAGGCCACCTTCCAGGCTCGGAAGGCGACGCAGGGAAAACTTTCGGAGATGACCGCTTACATGCAGGAGACGCTGGGGATTTCGGGCATGCAGCTGGTCAAGGCGTTCGTGCGGCAATCGGCCGAGACTCTCCGCTTCCGCCAGCTCAACGACGACCTGCGCCAGCTCAACATCAGGCAGTCGATGATCGGCCGCTGGTTTTTCATGCTGATGGGCGTGCTGGGGACCGCGGGTCCCGCCGTGCTCTGGCTGTTCGGCGGCTATCTGGTCGTGACTGGCCAGGAATCCCTCGGCACCGTCGTCACATTTTCGACGGTGTTGCTGGGACGCCTTTACGGGCCGGTCGGCTCCCTGGCCAACATGCAGGTCAATGTAGTCGGCTCACTTGCGCTCTTCCAGCGCATTTTCGAGTACATGGATCTGCCGGTCACGATCGGTCAGAAAGCGCAGGCGCTCCACCTGGAGCAGGCGCGTGGCCAAGTTCAGTTCGATCAGGTGACGTTCCGCTACGGCTCAAGCGATCGGCCGGCGGTCAAGAATGTTTCCTTCACCATCGAGCCCGGTCAGCTGGCGGCGCTCGTCGGCCCCACCGGCGCCGGCAAGACCACGATTACTAGCCTGTTCCCTCGCTTCTACGACCCGCAGCTGGGTGCGATTCGACTGGACGGCAACGACGTCCGCGACCTCACGCTCGAGTCGCTCGGCAGCCAGGTCGGGATGGTCTTTCAGGACACGTTCCTCTTCCATGCCTCGATCCGCGACAACCTTCTCTACGCCAGGCCCAATGCGACTGAGGCCGAGATGGTGGCGGCCGCCAAGGCAGCCTACATCCACGACTTCATCGCGTCCCTGCCCGAAGGCTACGACACCGTCGTCGGGGAACGCGGCCACCGGTTGAGCGGCGGTGAGAAGCAGCGGGTCGCGATCGCCCGCGTCATCCTCAAGAATCCACGGGTCCTGATCCTGGACGAGGCGACCTCCAACCTCGACTCCGAGTCCGAGCACTTGATCCAGGTGGCGTTGCGGCCGCTCTTCGAAGGTCGGACCTCGCTGGTAATCGCGCACCGGCTCTCGACCATCCTCGCGGCCGACATCATCCTGGTGATGGAGCATGGCGAGCTGGTGGAGCAGGGGCGCCACGCCGACCTGCTCAAGCAGAATGGCTTATACGCGCGGCTGTATCACCGGCAATTCGAGACCGCCGACCAGCTGGCGACGCCGGCTTAGCCGGGAAGGAAGGTAGGGAAGTTGGCTACGACACAGGTCTGCACGCACCTCGAGCTGATTCGTAATCCGCGGCCGAAAACCAAGGGCTGCGAGGAATGTCTGAAGATAGGGGACACCTGGGTTCACCTGCGTTTGTGCGAGATCTGCGGCCACGTCGGCTGCTGCGACTCGTCGAAGAACAAGCACGCGACCAAGCACTATCGCGCCACCGGCCACCCGATCGTCAAGTCGCTCGAGCGCGGCGAGGATTGGATGTACTGCTACATCGACGACGTCATGTTCGAGGTCGACTAGCGGGTTTTTTCCTCCCCCGCTCGCGGGGGAGGGTAGGGTGGGGGCGCCGGCCGAGCAGCATGCCGCGATCGGCGCGCACGTCGAGCGCGGCCGACTGAAATCCGGCCCCCTCAAGGATGCGCAGGATGTCTTGCAACGACCGCGGGCGATCGCCGTTCGCCTCGAGCCATTCGAGATGGGCGGGCCAATCGGGCGGATTCGGAAACTGCCCATGCCGCTCGCGCAGTTCATCGAGCAGGCGTTGCTAGAAAGGGGCAGGACGTTGCTAGACCTCCGCGTCAGCCGGGGCGAGTACGAAGAGGCCGCCGAGGTCTTGGAACTGATGCGGGAGATGTCGTCATGACCTCACACACAGATGACGATTTGGTGGGCGAGATGTTGTACGGCGCGCACCCAGACGGGGAGGAGACGAGTACCGAAGTTGATGCCGAGGACCGCGCCCCAAGGAGGCCGAGGCCATGGTTCGCCGTGGCCAACGACATTCAGGACGACCCCAAGCTGGCACGCCTGACCTACGAGGCACGCTGGGCGTTTCTTTGCGCGGTGGGCTATTGCAACACGTGGCGCACAGATGGGGTGATTAGGCAGGAGGCCCTGCGCGGGCTGTTCCGAGAATTCCCGAATGGGGACATGTTGCCCAATGCCTACGTCGGGGTGGAGTTGTGGGAGCACGTGCCGGGGGTCGGGTATCAGATCGTCAACTACCTCAGGTGGCAGCGCAGTCTCAAGCAGATCGAGGCCAGCTTGGCCGATGGCAGGGGCCGGTCGCAGCGCAAACGCGACAAGGAAAAGGTAAAGAAGCAGGCGGACAAGCAGCGCGGTGTCAAGGCCGCCGCCACCAAGCGAGCCCGTAGGGCAGCACGTGACGTGGGCGTGCACGTGGCGTCCACGGTGTCGTCACGGTCGGACAACGTGCCAATTTTTGACCTGACAGCGCGTATTGGACGCGAAGGGGGCGCAAGTGCCTAGCCCGACCGTAACGCGTTACTACCTAACTCTCCCCCTACTTCTGCTTGGGTGCTATACGCATCAGCAAGACATGAATAAGACTGGGGGTACAGGGGCAGGCGCACGCGACTCTGGCGGTAGGTCGCTGGCCGGTTCTCAAAAATGGGCCGCGCCATGAGCGTACTGCCAACGCCGGATGACGACGAGCCGAAGATTCTGGACGTCCCGACTCAGGCGCAACTGCTCTACCTCCGCCGCCTCCGCCGCCTGTATGACCGACTGCCGTACTGGCTCTGGCCCGACGACGACCCGAATCAACCCGATAAGGAGAAGCAACCATGGGCGAGAAGACACTGAAGCAACACGGGCAAGAGAGGCCCATGCATGAAAGCGAATTCCGCAACGCCGAACTCCTGCCCTACTTCACCGCTGACGAGAAGGCTCGGCTTCTTCTAATACACCAGCGGCAGAACGGCATCAGAGGGCAGGACTACAGCCTCTCGGTGGAAGAAGAAGAAATCTTTGCCGGGGCAGAGGCGCGGCGGGACGACAAGGAGAAACAATCATGACTACGACAACCCGTAGTCCGACCAAGATCACGAAGTTACGGCAGCATGATCTGCTATGCCTGGATGTGGGAAGCGGCCGAATTATTTGCCTCGACTGCGCCTCGCGGGAAGCCAAGGCCCCGCCATGGTGCCGCATCTGCGGCCACGCGCCCGGAACCGGGTCGGATGGCAGACCTAACACTATCTGGATGGGCGGCGGTTACGTGGTCGATATTCTCTTCTTCGATTCGCACGACCCGGAGCACGGTCTGCTGTGCCCAAACTGCGGGCCTACATACCAGCCCTCGCGTCCGGGGAGGTGATCGCCCCGCTAGTGCAGCGACCTCAACAGCACGCCGATCCGCTCGTTGGTGGCTTTAGAAGGCTCCCACGTCGAGTGCCGCTTGCACGCGTTCCATCCTCGCACTCTTGGCGATGCGGATGTACCCCTGCACGGTGCGCACGTCACGCGCTCCGAGGTGCTCTTGGATCGACTCGATGTCATAGCCAAGCTCTGCAAGGCGGGTGCCCGCCGTATGCCTAAGTTCCCTCGTGCTAAAGACCGGCACCTTCGCCTTATGAGCTATGCGTTCCCAGACTTTGGCAATCCCAGAATCCTGCAAGGCCATTGGTTCGCCACCGCGTCGCCAGCCGATCCAGAGGGCATCGAGATCATCCGTACCACGGCGGTCGAGGTACGCTTGAATTAGAGCCGCAACTTTGGGCGGTGCATGCAATACGCGTTCGCCGCCGCCGACTTTTCGAACCACGGCATGCTCAAAGTTGCGTTTGCGAACCCCTAGGATCTCTGAAACAGGGGCGGCGGTAGCCAGAACGTAATTGAACAAGGCCCGGTCGCGCAGGTGGTGAACCGTGAACGGCGGTTGCGCGAGGTAATCCTCAATCTTCCTGACATCGGCTCGGTCGAGCGGGCTGGGCAGCTTTCTGCGCAGATATGCGGGTGCTGGCACCGCCAGCGGCAGGCGGGCATCGCAGAGGTCGCGCTCGACGGCCCAAAAGAGGAACCGTCGGATTGCCGTCCCGGCAAGCGAACGTGTTCGAGAGGTCATCCCTTTCTTCAGGAGGCGGTCCTGCCAGCGGTCGAGAGCCTCCCGATTGACGCTCCCAACCTCACGGGCGACCGGTAAGAGCGTCTCGACCGCCCACCTGTAGATACGGGCGGTGGGTTTGGCTTTGCCACGCCGGAGGAGGTCATCGAGCCACTCTTCAGAGTATTTTTCGAACTCAGCTACAGGCAGGCCGTAAACCATCTACCGAGCCGCAGTGTATCAGGATTGGTGGGTTAGGGAACGAAAGGGCTGGCTTAGGCCACCACCAATCAGAAATAACGTACACTTGTTCGATTCAGACGTTGGTCAAGAGGTGGCAGCCATGGTCGAATCACAGGCGGTCTACATTAGGGAGTCCCGAGCAGCGTATAGCCGTGGTCACAAGATGGAAGGTAGTGCAGTGGATGCCCGAACGGCCTACGGCAAGTGCCGCGACTGCGGGGCCGAGTTGGTCATCGGCAACGGCACGCAGGTCACGACCCGACCCGCTGGCAACTGCACCGGGCCGGGCTATGCTGAACGACATGAGCGATAAAGACAAACTGCGCGAGGCCATCGAATCGGTGCTGGAAGCGCAGGCCCAGCGGCAGGCCGATGCCACCGAAACGGCGCAGGCGAAGAAATACCGGAAGATAAGCCGACGCGGCGGCCATCGAGACGTTTGTCCGAGAGACCTTGCCCGGCGTCGTCGAGCCCCTGCTACCGGCTGTCGGGAAGATCGCCAACAAGCCGGTGGCCACCGCCAGCGGCAATCCCGCCAACCAATTTGACGTGGACCACCATGATTGGCATTACGCGTTTGAGATCGGTGGGGCCGAGGCCGTCATTGATAGCTGCGGCGACCGGCTTGAGGTCTCCGTTAACGGTAGGGAGATCGACTACACCGATACCCTTGATCACGACGGGGCGTTGCGCTTCTTCAACGAGGTCGTCAAGTTGGGGCTGCGCACGGAGCGGTAAAAAGCGGTCTTCCTCGCCAGTACGCCACCAGACAACAACCTGCTCAGCGGCCTCATCGGTGGTGTCATCGGCGGCCTGCTAGGTCTCTCCGGTGGAGTCATCCTCGCTTTGGAGCAGCGCTGGCGCTGGCGTCGGGAAAATCGAGCAGCGGCCCGGCTGCTGTACTACGAGGTCATCAGCAATCGGGCGTGGCTCACCGGCATCCTTGAGCATCCGGGGTCGGAGGGGCTGAGTACGATGTTGTCCCACGCGGTCTGGGATTCGGAGCAAGTTCGCGTGGCGTCGCAGCTACCCAGCCGTCAACTCAATCGTGTGGCAGCAACCTATTTCGGCATTAGCAATCTCCTCAGCACCCGCCCGCTGGTGGGCGATGAAAAGTGGCGTGAGTCGTTAAGTGGCGATGGCAAGGCGGCAGTTACCCAGACCCTAGAGAATCTGGCCGGGTCAGAGGTCATTCTCACCGCCGCCATGCTCCGTCGTAGCTGGCCGATGAGGGTCGCGCAGAACATTCGAGAGCGAGCGCGGAAGACGTGGCGGGCCATGCTCAAGCGGCTACCGAGATCGACACAATCTTGACCATCCCAGCAAGTAGCCGAGTGTGCTGACTTAGAACAGTCAACCCCGCGATCTGCTAGCGTGATCAGCGGGCACTGACGGGTGAACCCGCCCGCGATGCCAAGGTGGGATATGAATACCGCCTTGGGAGAATCGCGATGGAGGGTGTCGCCTGATGACAACGACCAAGACGAAGACCCAGCTGGCGAGGAAGCCACGACCGCCGAAACCCGCGCAGATCGAGGTGATGGACTTCGACATCATCGAGGCGGACGCTCACAGCGCCGGGGGCGCGCTCTGCCATGATTGCCAGATCGACACCGCTCCGTTGCGGAGGGATGGCCGCCCCGACTTCAAGCGATGGGACTACTACATCGTTCGAGACGAGGTGTGGGCCGAGGCCGGAATGGATGGCTGGCACAGCGGCAATCTGTGCATGTCCTGCCTTCTCAACCACCTCAAGCGCGACCTCGTGACAGGCAAAGACCTGCTGTGCTGGCCGGTGTCCGCAAGCAATCGCGTGCATGAAACGCCGAATAGAGCGTTTCCGAAGGAATCGCCAGGCGATCGATGATGAAGAACCAGCCGCCGGGTGCCAGGTGGTCGAATGTCCACCGCACCGCGTCCCGATACTGCGCCTCATCGAGGTGATGGAGCGACTGCACGGCGATCGCCGCGGCGCAGTTCCGCGGTGCCTTGACGCGATCCAGCGAGGTGAGGTCACCCTCGGCCAGCCTGGCCCGTTCGCCGTAGCGGGCGAGGCGATCCCTGGCGAGGCTCAGCATCGCGCTCGATGAATCGATGCCGAAGACCCTTGCCGTGGCGAATTTGTCGAGCAGCATCTGAGCGACCAGGCCCGACCCGCAACCGAGGTCGAGCACCCAGCCGCCGGCCACAGCCTCAAAGCTGAAGAGCAGGAGGGCCAGATGCTCGGCGCGCGCCGGATTACCGGTGAGGTGACGCTCGTCCCAGGCTTGCGCGGTCGCCGCGTCCTGCCAGTTCTGGGTCAGGCGGCCAGGGTCCCTTCCGACTCGGGCGTCTTGATTTCGATCACTTCGCCAAAGCGATGCACGGTTTCGATGGCGTCGTAGAGGGGGACGGCGCGCTCGGCCGGAATCAGGTCGGTGATCTTCAGGTAGTAACTGCGGCCCTCGGGCCAGACAAGGGTTGGCACACCGAAGACGCCACGCCGCACCGCCTCCGCGTGCTCCTCCGCCAACGTCGTGAAATCCGCCGTCGTGACGTCTTTCTCCCAGCGTGCGACGTCGAGCCCCGCTCGCTCGGCGATCAGCCGGTGGGTCGTGTGCTGATCCACGGGCAGGTGGTCCTCGTGGCGGGCGCGCTGGAGGGAGAGCCGGAAACGATCACCGAGTTCCGCGCCTTGGGCCCGGGCGGCCGTTGCCGCCAGGAATGCGGGTAACCCTTTGGCTTGCGGATCGCGCTCCCAGACGGGTGGGGTGGGCGTGCCTTCATGGGCCTGGTGGTTCTGGCTCAACGAAAAGAACCGAAAGCTGGGACGGATCCGGCCGGCGTTCTCGACCTCGGCCAGCCACATGGACCCGCGATACGCCCAGGGACAGAGGAAGTCGATGTAGACCGTCGGTTCGCTAATCGTCATCTTGTGGTCGAGTGTACCGGGGTCGCGGCGACTTGCGGAATGACTTCAGTTTCGAAGCGTCGGAGCGGCTCCTGATCGTAGGCGACGCCCGGGATGTAAATGATGAAGTAGTCGATGCCGGCCTCGATCAAGGTCCGCAGGTGCGCCGCCACCCTGTCCGCGTCAGCCACGAGCGTCCCCTCGCGGAAGCCCCCATAGCCACGGGCCCTGGCTCTAACCCGCTCGGGGTCATCGCCCCTGCCGATCACGAGCACCTCCGCCTCCGCCGACTTGATGATGTCGTCATAATTGCGCCCGACCGCCTCGCAATGCTGCCGCAGGACGCCGAGCTTGTGGCGGATCGTGTCGGGATCGCCGCCGACGTTGCATGCATCCCCAAACTGCGCAACCAGTTTGAGCGTCACACGCTCGCCGGACCCCCCGATCCAGAGCGGCGGATGCGGCTTCTGGACGCCCTTCGGCTCGTTGATCGGCCGGTCGATCGTGTAGTACTTTCCCTTGAAGACCGGATAGTCCTCGGTCCACATCCGGTGGATGATCTCGCAGGCCTCCTTGAACATGCCCATGCGCTCCTTGAGCTCCGGGAAGCCGTAGCCGTAGGCACGCCACTCGTGCTCGTACCATCCAGCGCCGATCCCGGCATTCAGGCGGCCGTGGCTGGCCACGTCTACCGTGGAGGCGATCTTGGCGTAGAGCGCCGGGTTGCGGTAGCCGTTGCACCCGACCATCTGGCCGACCCGAACCCGCTTGGTGTCGCGCACGAGCGTCGAGGTGATCGTCCAGCATTCGAAGGTGGCCTCCAGCGTCGGTTCCGGGACGGTATGGAAGTGGTCGTAGACCCAGATCGCGTCCCACGGGCCACGATCGGCGGCCTGCGCCACCTTCGTCATCGCCTCATACTTCTCGATCGGATCCTTGATCTGCGCCAGGTCCATTCGCCAGCCCTGGGGAACGAAGACACCGAATTTCACCGTCATGAAAGGAGTGTAGGGGTGATGCCCATCGAAGTGCGCTGCACCGCCGAGGGCGATGGATATCGATGCCAGGTTCTCGTCTCTGACGCAACGGGTACGACGCACCATGCGGTCCGGGTTTCGGACAACGATCTCGACCGCTGGCGGCGCGGGCGATCGGTCGAGGAACTGGTCCGGGATAGCTTTGCCTTCCTGCTCGAGCGCGAGCCGAAGGAGTCGGTCCTCGACGAGTTCGATTTGCCGGCGATCAAGCGGTACTTCCCCAACTTCGACGGGGGCTAGGGGAAGAGGCCGACCTTGTAGTCGTCGAGAATTTCGCCCGCCGCCCGGGCACCTTCTTCGGCTCCCCCTTCCATGTAGCCCTGGAAGTTGATCGAGCAGTGCTCGCCGGCGAAGTGGCACTTGCCGGTTACGGGGTCTGGCTGACGCGCCTTCTCGTAGCCGCTGAACTGCGTGTACTGGCCGACCTTCCAGAAGGAATAGGAGCCCAGAAGGTAGGGATTGCCGAACGGATAGTCGACGGTGGCCAGACCGTTGTAGAGTTTCGTGATCCCTTTGAAGACCGGCTCGAGTTGTTCGAGGAACCGCGTAGCGTACTCCTGGACCTTGGTCGGATCGCTGAAGGTGAGTCCCACGTTGCCGCCTGTGTAGTTGACCAGGATCCCCGGATCGGTCAGCAGGTTGCCCTGCCCACGTGTGACATCCCAGGTGTTCTGGTAGCCGTCGTCGGTGAAGGTGTACCCGGTGCTGAGGCCCCAAGGCCCGCTCGTATTCCAGAGCCGACTGGTGAACTGAAGGTGGAGCTTGCTGTTCGAGCCGTACCCAAGCTGCTGGATGGCGGTCTGCTTCAGGCTGTCGAAGCCCGCCGCCCGGTAGGCATGCGAGCTACTCAAGAGGGTCCTCAGCACGGAGAAGGGGATGGCCATGATCACCCGGTCGGCGACCGTCGTCATCGTGCCGCCTGGCGTGCTGAAGGTCAGGGTCCAGGTGCCGTCCGCGTTCATGACGATACCGGTCAACGCCCAGCTCAATTTCACGCTTCCGCCCGGCCCCGTTCCGCCGGGGAGGTAATTCGCGATCTTCCGTGGCACTTGTTCGTTGCCGCCCGTCACGTGATACCGCTCGTCCGAAAGGCCGAAGATCCGGAAGTCGCCAGGCTGTGGCTGATAGGCGAGCAGGTAGATCAGATTTAGCGAACTCTGCACGGTGCTCTCGCCGCCGTACTCCGTGTTGTAGGCGACGTCGAGCAGCCGGCCCATGGGCGATGAATGGCCACCCACCTGGCCGGGGGCGGGAGGGACATATTTCTCGATGTAGTCGTAGAGGCTCATGTGGTCGAGCTCATACCCGCGCGCGGTCCAGCTGTTGTACAGGGTCGGAAAACCAGCCGCACTGGCGTCGGCGTGGACCTGGTTGTAGACCGGCTTGAAGTCGATGTTCGCCTGATCGTCGCTATAGTACTGGCCAAAAAAGTAGTTGGTGTCGGTCGATTGGTTCGGCTGCGCGGCCAGGAGGTCGGTTAGCCCGAAGCCGAACCGTTTGGCCAGTCCCTGGATCGTCTTGTGCTTGGTATCGATGAGCTCACCGCAGTGCTCGCTGACCTGCCCGTTCCAGCTGGTGGTGTCCGAGTGCATCCGGCCACCCACGCGGTTCGACGCCTCATAGATGGTTGAGGCATAACCCGCATCGTGGAGGGTTAGGGCGGCGTTGAGTCCGGCAATTCCGCCGCCGATGATCGCGATGCGGGGAGGCGGACTGGCGGCGAATGCGGCGATCGGTCCGGTGAAGGCGGCTGCGCCAACCGTGGCGCTACTTGCCTTGATGAAGTCGCGGCGAGTCCAGGTTCCCTGCCGTCGCTCCTCCTGGACCTGCTCGACCGGTTTGCCTGATCGCTCCGCTTCCGCAAAGTCCTGGTAGAGCGCCTGAAGCTTGCGCAGCAGCGGGGTACGAGCCATATGTTCCTCCCTCTCTGACCGAAAACCGTAAAGGCGGCAGACTGTCTCGGTAAACCTACACGACCCCGCCAAATCGCGCAAGCTGATTGACAAAGCGAAGAGGCTCGGGTACTTTGCTCCCAAGCCCAGCGCCATCAGCCGATGCACGAGTTCAGGGGAGGAGGAGGGAGCGTTAGCCAGCCTTGCTGCAGTCGACGGCCTATCGCTCCATGGATCTACTGACGGCTGCTAGCCAGCCTCAGGCTGCCCTTGCTCCCGCTGAGGTCCGGCTCGAAGGCCTTCGCAAGAGCTTCGGCGACGTCGTCGCCGTGGCCGGGGTCGACCTCGAAGTCCGCGAGGGAGAGTTTTTCTCGCTGCTCGGGCCTTCTGGGTGCGGCAAGACGACCTGCCTTCGGATGATCGCGGGCTTCGAGGAGCCGACCGCCGGCCGGATCGTGCTCCATGGTCGCGACGTCGCCGGCCTACCGGCATACGAGCGAGATGTCAATACCGTTTTTCAGGACTACGCACTCTTCCCGCATATGTCGGTCCATGACAATGTCGAGTACGGGCTCGTCGTCAAAGGCATCGGTCGCACGGAACGTCGCCGGCGCGTCGTCGAGGCGCTGCGCATGATGCGGCTCGACCGCCTCGACCGGCGCAAGCCGGGCGAGCTGTCCGGTGGTCAGCGGCAGCGCGTCGCGCTGGCGCGGGCGCTGGTCAACCAGCCGCGCGTCCTGCTGCTCGACGAGCCGCTGGGCGCGCTCGATCTCAAGCTTCGTCAGGCGATGCAGATCGAGCTGAAGTCCATCCAGGAGCGGTTGTCGATGACGTTTATTTACGTGACGCATGACCAGGAGGAAGCACTGACGATGAGCGACCGCATGGCAGTGATGAACCAGGGGCGGGTGGAGCAGGTCGGCAGTCCGGCCGAGGTGTACGAGCGGCCGGCGACCAGCTTCGTCGCCGGGTTCGTGGGGGCGTCGAATGTGCTCTCCGGCGACGCCGCCCTAGCGATCACCGGGAAGCGGCAGTCGATCACGGTGCGACCGGAGAAAATCCGTCTTGGATCCCTGGACGACCGGCCAAATCCGGACGAGGTCTCGGCAGACGGGGTGGTTCGTGATGTCGTTTACGTCGGCGCCTTCACCCGCTACGTCGTCGAGCTCGATGCTGGCGGCGAGCTGGTCGTGTTGCAGCAAAATCTCACGATGTCGTCGATGGATGTGTTGCAGGCGCGTGGTCGCCACGTGCGCCTGTTCTGGAACCGGCAACACAGCCGGGTGATTGCGACGGCCGTCGGCGATCAGAAGAAGGAGGAGATCGGATGAATCGATATCGCGCGAATCTCATCGCGTCGGCTGGGGCCATGCTCGTCCTGGCGGCGTGTGGTGGTGCGTCGACCGCGCAACCGGCGTCGAACCTTCGACAGAGCATCGGCAAAGGGGAAGGTGCTCTCAACCTCGTAGCCTGGACGGGGTACGTCGAAAGTGGCAAGACCGACCCGAAGGTCGACTGGGTCACTCCATTTCAGCAGGCGACCGGCTGCATCATCAATGTCAAATTTGCCGACACGTCCGATGAGATGGTGACCCTGATGCGTCAGGGCGGTGGCACCCAGTGGGACGGCGTCTCGGCCAGCGGCGACGCGACCAACCGCTTGATCGCCCACAACGACGTCGCCGAGGTCAACGTCAACCTGATCCCGGACTTCAAAGACGTCATCCAGTCCTTACAGTCGCCGCGGCACAACACGATCAACGGTCATCACTACGGCGTGCCCTATATGTACGGGCCGAACGTGCTCATGTACAACACGTCGGTCGTCAACCCGGCGCCAACCAGTTGGGCACCAACCTGGGACGCCAACTCGCCATACAAAGGTAAGGTCGCCGCCTACGACAGCGCGATCTTCATCGCTGACGCGGCGCTCTACCTCAAGGCGCACAACAAGAGCCTCGGCATCACCGACGTCTACGAGCTCACCACCAAGCAGCTGGATGCGGCTATTGCGCTGCTCAAGGTCCAGGCGCCCCTGATCAAGAAGTACTGGTCGGCGACGACCGACGAGACCGACCCATTTAGCAGTGGCGACATGGTGATCGGCACCGCCTGGCCATACCAGGTCAGCTTCCTGAAGAGTGAGAACAAGCCCGTTGCCTCGCTCGTCCCCTCCGAGGGCGCGACCGGGTGGGCCGATACGTGGATGATCTCCACGCATGCCCAGCATCCCAACTGCATGTACCTCTGGATGAAGTGGACGGAGACGCCGGCCGTGCAGGACCAGGTTGCCGAGTTCTACGGCGCGACGCCGAGCAATGCCAAGGCGTGCGATTTACTTCGCCAGCACATCGGTGCCTCGGCCGACAGTGACTACCACTGCGGCGACAATGTCTTCCTCAAGAACATCGCGCTTTGGAAGACACCCTTACAGGAATGCGGCGACAGTCGCGGTGCGACCTGCACCGACTACACCGTCTGGCAGCAACGCTGGAACGAGGTGCGCGGCACCAAGTAAGCGATGGCGCAGAGCCTGGTTCGAGCGGGGGAGAGGCCCGCGGCCCCTCCCCCGAGCCGCGTTCGCCGGATTCGCCATGCCGTGGGCCGCTTCCTCTACCGCGTCCCGGCAGCCCGGCTGGCGTTGTTGCTCGGCCCCGTCCTGTTGTGGATGGTCGTCGTCTATCTGGGCTCGCTGGGGCTCCTTTTCATCACCTCGTTCTGGCGCCAGGATTCGGTCACCGGCGCCATCGTGCAGAGCTGGGGCCTGACCAATTACCAGTTCCTGGTCCAGGAGGACGTCTACCGGACGATCGCGATTCGCACCGTCGGCATCGCGCTCGCGGTGACGGCCACCGACGTCATCCTGGCGATCCCGATCGCGTATTATGCGGCGCGCATCGCGACCCCACGGATCCGTACTTTCCTGCTGCTCTCGATAGTGCTGCCGCTGTGGTCGAGCTACCTGGTACGCGTTTATGCCTGGCGGACGATCCTCTCTGGTGACGGCGTACTCAACTGGTCCCTGCACCAGGTGCACCTGGGTTCGGTCAACCTCGGGTTCTCGCGATGGAGCCTTTGGATCGTGTTCTCGTATCTCTGGCTTCCCTTTGTTGCGCTGCCGGTCTATGCCGCGCTGGAGCGGATCCCAAACTCACTAATCGAGGCATCGACCGATCTCGGTGCCCACTGGTTCACGACCTTTCGCAGGGTGATCCTGCCCATCGCGTTCCCCGGCATCGTGGCCGGTTCGATCTTCGCCTTCTCCTTGACCCTTGGCGACTACATCGCGCCCGACCTGGTGGGTGACACCGAGTTCATCGGCAACATCATCTACCAGAGCGTCGGCATCGCCAACAACATTCCCTTCGCCGCGGCCTACGCCGTCGTGCCGGCGCTGGTGATGGGCATCTACCTGCTGATCGCCCGGCAGCTGAAGGCGTTCGAGGCGCTATGAGCCGCGACGGCGCGATCGAGCCTCGCACGGTGCGCCTTGGCATGGGCGTGATCAGCGGCCTCGTCCTGCTTTTCCTTTACGTGCCGCTGCTGGTGATCATGCTCTACGCCTTCAACCCCGCCCGCTCGCAGGCCTGGCCGCTGTCCGGGCTCTCGACTCGGTGGTTCACGGCGACCTGGAACAACGCCGATGTCCGAACAGCGCTGATTACGTCGATCAAGGCGGGTCTGGGTGCCACAACCATCGCCCTGATCCTGGGGAGTCTCGCTGCCTTCGCCGTCCATCGTTACCGGTTCTTCGGCCGGGAAACGGTGTCCTTCGTGCTGATCCTGCCGCTGGCGCTCCCTGGCATCGTCACCGGGATGGCGCTCAACTCCACCATCAACCTGGGCGGACAGCTGATCGGGTTGTCGTTCAGCCTGTGGACCATCATCATCGGCCACGCAACCTTTTGTGTGGTGGTCGTCTACAACAACGTCGTCGCCCGGCTGCGCCGGACCGCCACCTCGCTGGTCGAGGCATCATCCGACCTTGGCGCGGACGGTTTCCAGACCTTTCGCTACGTGATCCTGCCGAACATCGGAACCGCCTTGATGGCGGGTGGACTGCTGGCCTTCGCCCTTTCCTTCGACGAGATCATCGTGACCAATTTCACCTCGGGGAGCGAGATCACGCTGCCCAAGTGGATCTTCAATAATCTGCGGTTGCCCAACCAGCGGCCCGTCGTCAATGTGGTCGCCAGCGTTCTGCTGATCGCCAGCCTGATCCCGGTCTACATCGCCCAGCGGCTGACCCAGGAAAGCGGTGGGTTGGTGTCCGGTCGGGGCGCCGTCGTCCCAGCAATAGAAGATGGAGGAGAGCAGGCGGTGGCACCGTAGCCGTATAAAGAGATACGTGGCAACCACCCAGCCTGCCGACGACAAGGTCCGCGACGCGCTCTCCAGACCCCAATCTGTGATCGATATCACGACCACCGGCCGCAAGAGCGGTGATCCTCGCCGCCTGGAGATCGTCCTTCACAATATCGACGGCCACCTGTACATCAGCGGGCAACCAAGCCGCCGGCGCCGGGCCTGGCTCGCCAACCTGGATGCGAATCCGAAGCTCACCATTCACCTGAAGCGCGGCATCAAAGCGGACTTGCCCGCAACCGCGCGCGAGATCACGGATCCCAAAGAGCGGCGTCAGGTTCTCGAGGGCATCGCCCGCCACTGGAACCGCGGCGATGTCGACGTGATGATGGAGTACAGCCCGCTGATCGAGGTCACGGTCTAGCGGCCGGCAGTGGCGTGCCGGCGTTGGTGTGGAGCCAGGTGTCGATACGATCCCACAGGCCGATTGCGAGTCGCGTCGCGCCCAGCTCGTCCTTCTCGAGGCCGGACGGGTTTTCGAATAGTCCGTGGTCGACGCCCGGGAGGATTTCGATATCCCAGTTTGGATGATGAACGCCGCGCAGGAGCTCGGCATTGAATTCGGTCGGCACCGTGCGGTCGGCGGCGCCGTTGTACCAGATCGCGGGCTGCCGCATGGCGGTCAACGCCGGCCCGGGATCATAGGTTGAGGCCGGCACGGCGCGCAGCTGCGCCTCCAGGTCGGGCGTCAGCGCAGGTACGGTCGTCGAGCTTTCAGCGGCGCTCGCCCAGAATCCCTGCTGATCAACACTCACGGCCGGGGCCGACGCGAGGAGCGCGAAGGCTGCGGGTGCGTGGAAGCGCTGGATCGCGAGTGGTACGGTCCAGCCGCCCTGGCTGCCACCGTGGAAGCCAACCCGGTTCGGATCGACGCCCGGCCACGTCTCGAGGTAGCGCAGCATGGCTGCCGCATCAGCGGCATAGGTGTTCAAGTTGTCTTCCGTGGGAAACTCGCCCGGGTACGTACCCGTCGATTGACCGTTGCCTCGCTTGTCGTAGGCGAGTACCGTCATTCCCAGCGAGGCGTACAGCCCGACCCAGATGCCGTAATCGATCCGCGGTCCCAGCCCCGATCCGTGGACGATGACGATTCCGGGATGGGGCGCTGGGGTTAACGGTTCGGTGATGGTGGCGGCCAGGGTGGCGCCCTTCACCGGCACCTGGACGTCCGTCTCTTTGAACAGCAGCCGGTCGGCACTGAACGCCGGCCGGCCCGCCGGCCTCATCGTGAACTGATCGGCGCGATTGCCCACCATGTGGAAGCTGATGTCGGCCTCGGTGGGAACGGGGATCGCGAACGTCCGGCCGATTAGCAACCGGTCAGGTGTTGCGCTGGGGTACAGCTGCCGGAAGGTGCTGTCCCGCAAATTGAGCAGATGCCCGTGTCCATTGATCACGAACGTCACGCCGCCGGTTGTTCGGTAGGCGCCGACATAACGCTCGAAGTTTGCTGCCAGCGGCGTGGGCGTCGGGCTGGGTGTTGGGGCCGCCGTCCTGGTCGGGGCGCAGCCGCTGACAACCATCAATACGGCCAGGGCGACGCCCATCCCCTTCATGGCTGCGGTTCCAAGATAGCACGGATTCGTGCTATCTGCCACGGTTCCGTGGTTTACTTGTAAGCGCATGAAGCGGTCCGGCGGAAACATCTCGCTGCTGTTCGATCTCTTCGTCCTCAATCAGCGCGTCCGCCGCCTGCTGTCGTCGGCACTGGCGGACGTGGCCCTGCGGGCCGACGAATACGCGGTTTACAGCCTCCTCTTCGAGCAAGGCCCGATGACGGCTACGGAGATGGCCCGCCGGATGGGCATGCCGCTCACGACGTTGCTCGATTACCTGAAGGCCATGGACGGTCGGGAGCACCTCCGCCGGGACCCCCACCCGCGCGACGGCCGCGCCCAGCAGTTGTCCCTGACGCTGAGCGGGACCGCCGAGCACCGGCGGACGAACGTCGCATGGGAAGTCATGCGCAGCAAACTCGAGCGATCGCTCCTGATTCCCGTGAGCGATGTCCGGCGTGCCTTGCGAGCGCTCGACGACGCCGTCACCTCCAGCCTCGAGGACCTCGATTCGGAGGCGACGAGAGCCGGCTGACTACTCGATCGCGGTCATCACGTGCTTGACGTTCGTGTATTCCTCGAGTGAGTAGATCGACAGGTCCTTGCCGTAGCCGCTTTGCTTGTAGCCACCGTGGGGCATCTCGCTCACCAGCGGGATGTGCGTGTTGATCCACACGGTGCCGAACTGCAGGCGCTTGGCGGCGTTCATCGCCCGACCGATGTCCCGCGTCCAGACGGAGGCGGCCAGCCCGTAGGGGACATCGTTGGCCCAGGCGATCGCCTCGTTGTCGTCCTTGAAGCGTTGCACCGTGACGACCGGTCCGAAGACTTCCTTCTGCACGATCTCGGAGTCCTGCTTGACGTCGGTGACGAGGCTCGGCTGGTAGAAGTAGCCGCGCCCGGGGATCGGCGCGCCGCCGACCAGGACCCGGGCGCCCTTCTCGCGCGCCCGGTCGACGAATCCCTCGACTCGCTCGAGCTGTTCCTTCGCGACCATCGGACCCATCTCGATGCCTTCCTCGAGCGGGTTGCCGACCTTTACCGCCTGGACGCTCTTGGTCAGCGAGGACAGCAAGTTGTCGTAGATCTTCGGCCCGGCGATGACGCGCGTGGCCGCGGTGCAGTCCTGGCCCGAGTTGAAGAAGCCGGCGATCTTCACCCAGGTGTTGACCGCCTCGAGGTCGGCGTCGTCGAAAACGACCACCGGCGCTTTGCCGCCGAGCTCCAGGTGGACGCGCTTCAGCGTCTGCGATGCCGCCTTCGCGACTTCCTTGCCGGTCGCGACATCACCGGTCAGCGACACCATACCAACCCCCGGGTGGCGCACGATGCCCGCCCCAACCGGCTCGCCGTCGCCCGTGATGACGTTGAAGACCCCGGGCGGGAAGATGTCGGCCGAGAGCTCGGCAAGGCGCAGTGCCGTCAGCGGCGTCCATTCGGAGGGCTTTAGGACGACGCAGTTGCCGGCCGCCAGCGCCGGAGCAATCTTCCAGATCGCCATCATTAATGGATAGTTCCAGGGTGCGATCGAGCCAACCACGCCGATCGGCTCGCGCCGGATCATGCTCGTGTAGCCGCGCATGTACTCGCCAGCAGCTTTACCCTCGAGCAGCCGCGCCGCGCCGGCAAAGAACCGAAGGTTGTCGACGCAAGGGGGTAGCTCGTCCGACAAGAACAGCGCCCGCGGCTTGCCGACGTTCGCGGATTCCAGGTTCGCCAGCTCCTCGGCGTCGGAGTTGACCGCGTCGGCCAGCTTGAGGAGCATCTCGCTGCGTTCCTTGGGGACGGTTTCGAACCACTCCGTATAAGCCTTGCGCGCGGCCTTGACGGCGCGGTCGACGTCGGCCTCCGTCCCCTTGGGCACCTCGGCGATGGTTTCCCCGGTCGCCGGGTTGATGATCGGCTGGCTCTCGCTGCCGGAGCCGGCCACCCACTCGCCGCCGATGAACATCTCCCGCCGCTTCAGTGCCGTTGCCATCCTCTATTCACCCTCCTGTTTTCGCGCTGCGAAGGCTCGCCGCGACCCTTAGGATATCTCCGATGGGGGAGGGGCCAGGGCCAAGGTCCAGGGAGCTCCAGGCAGAGCGAGATCGCTATCTGCCGCGCGGCATGTCGTCGGCCATGCCCGTTTTTGCCGCCTCCGGGAGCGGCGCGACCCTGACCGACGCCGACGGACAGACCTATATCGACTTCGCGACTGGCATCAGCGTGATGAACGTCGGCCACAGCCATCCCCGAGTCGTCAACGCCATCCGCGAGCAGGCGGAGCGGCTGGTGCATTCGGGCGGTCCCGTGATGTTGCCGGAGGTCTATGTTCGCCTCGCCCGGCGCCTGTGCGAGATCACGCCGGGGGCGCTCCCAAAGAAAGCCCTCCTGGTCAACAGTGGCGCGGAAGCCGTCGAGAACGCGGTCAAGATCGTGCGACAGGCGACCGGGCGCCCGGCCGTCATCAGCTTTCACAACTCCTTCCACGGCCGCACCCTGATGGCGCTGACCCTCACCGGAAAAGTCGCGCCGTACCGGCAGAACTTCGGCCCCTACGCGCCGGAGGTCTACCAGGTGCCGTATCCGTATGAATACCGGCGGCCGGCCGGGATGACCGCGGAAAGCCTGGGCGGCTCCTGCGTCGAAGCCGTTCGCCAGCTTTTCAAAACCACGGTCGCGGCCGACCGCGTGGCCGGCATCCTCGTCGAGCCCGTCCAGGGTGAGGGTGGCTTCGTCGTCCCTCCGCCGGATTTCCTGCCCGCCTTGCGCGCGCTTTGCACGGATCACCAGATCCCGCTGATCGTCGACGAGGTCCAGACCGGGTTCGGCCGGACGGGGACGATGTTTGCGGTCGAGCAGTCCGGGATCGAACCCGACCTGGTCGTACTGGCGAAGTCGCTTGGCGGCGGGTTGCCGCTGGCCGCAGTCGTGGGTCGCAGCGACCTGATGGATGCCACCAACCCCGGGGGCCTCGGCGGGACCTTCGGCGGCAACCCGGTCGCCTGTGCGGCGGCGCTGGCGGTCATCGACGTGCTGATCGAGGAGAAGCTGCCGCAGCGCGGTAAACGGCTCGGCGATCGGGCACTTGCCCGGATGCGCGGCTGGCAGGATCGCCATCCGCAGGTGGGTGACGTCCGCGGCCTGGGCGCCATGGTCGCCATGGAGCTGGTCACCGATCGTGCGACGCGCGAACCCGCCGGCGCGACGACCAACGACATCCTCCGCTACTGCCACGCGCATGGTCTCGCCATCCTCAAGGCCGGGCTTTACGACAACGTGATCCGTTTGTTGTTTCCCCTGGTCATCAGCGAACAACAACTGGACCGTGGTCTGGACATTCTGGAAGAAGCGCTCAATCAAGAGGGTGGGAGGGAGTCATGAGGAAGTCCGCGCTTTCGCTAACGCTCGCTATCGTTGCCGCGCTGGTCACGGCCGTCACGGCGGCCGCCAGCAGTACCTACTCGGAATTGATCAGTGGCACGGAACTACCAAATGCGACCAATACTGAGGGACACTTTGTCGGTGCGGCCACAGGCAGCTATGACGGCAGCTGGTACATCGACGTCAAGCATCAGGATCTGAGTTACCACCCGGCGTACATCACGGGTGGAAATTTCCAGCTCGACACGCTCGTGGGTGGCTGGCCGGCCGCCATCAAAGGCGCCTTCGTTCCCTGGGGCGGCACCGTTTCCCAGACCAGCGGGTTCAGCGGTTGCACCAACCAGAAGTACGCAGTCCATGGTGCACTCAGCGGTGTAGGAATCAATGGCGGCACCGGCAGCGGGTCATTCAGTGCCACCCTGACCCATTACCGGACGAACGTCTGGTTCGTCGGTTGCGTGATCTATGCCGCGTCCGTAAACGGCACGGTCTCGCTGACCTTCTAGATCGCCCGGCATCATATGGCCAATACGCGGACGGGCTTTGTCATTCGGCCGGTGGAGCCAGCGGACCTCGCGTCGTGGCTCAGCCTGGTCAATCGGGTCCGCTACTGGCAGGACGACGTCGAGGCGGTGCAGTTCGACGACACCTTGCGGCGACCGGACGAGCCCATCCTCCGGCTCGGCGCATGGACCGCGGATGGAGCATTGGCCGGGGTGGCCGAAGCGGCGCTGAGTGAAGATGGTTCGCGATACCACGATCGTACCGCGGGCCTGGTGGGCATCGCTTCCACGTATCGACGCCAGGGTCTTGGCGCTCGCCTGGCCGACGAAGTCGAGGGTTTTGCGGTCGCGAATCACATCCGATGGGTCGAGGCCGAGGTGCGAGCGACCAATCTGCCGAGCGCCCTGCCGTTCGTCGGCATGCGCGGGTACGTAGAGCTCGAACGATACCGAACCTCTGTCCAGACTCCGTCGACGGTTAGCCTGAGCGGGCTTACGGAGTTGCGGGATCGCCTCCTGGCCGGAGGGATTGAAACCGTGGCCTTTCCGGCCATCGACTCGCCCCACGCGCGGGACGAGCTCTATCGATTGACCGTGCAAATCTGGCGTGACATGCCGCACGAGCCGCACGTCGACTGGGAGGACCCGGCGCCGGAAACATTTAGGCGCAGCATGTTCGAGCGGCCCGGGGTGCTGCTGGACGGGTTCTACGTCGCTCGGGATGGCGAGCGGCTCGTCGGACTCTCATATCTCGTGCGCCGACCCGACGGCGATGCTGAAGTCGGCGATACCGGCGTGCTGCGCGACTACCGGCGCCGCGGAATCGCCCGTGCCTTGAAGATGATGGTGACGCGCTACGCCACCGAATATCGGATCACGCACGTGCACACCGATAATCGAGTCGACAACGCGGGCATGCTCGCCATCAACCGCGAGCTCGGCTTCGTCGCGGGTGAGGAGATCGTGATCTTCGAGAAGGCACTGGCATCATGAGCGAGTTGTTTTCGGCTTCTGGGATGGGGACCGCGGTGCGTCTGCGATCTGAGACCTGAGGTCAAACGACGACAGCGGCGATAATGTCTCGGGCATGACCCTCTGGGCCATCCGCGGCGACATGTTCAGCATCTTCGTGTGGCTCGCAATCTCCGTGGTCCTCGCGACCCGGCTCTTCAAATGGGAGGTGGTGTGATGGCGGTCGAGCTCAGCCCGAAAATGCAGGCCTTCAGCGAGGAAGTCTTTCCAGCGATCATCGGGACCAATCGCAAGAACGGCAGCGTCGAGATCGTGCCCGTGTGGTTCGAGCAAAGGGATGGATCGTTCTGGATCAACGGTGGGACGAATCGCGGCTGGTTCAAGCACCTCCAGCGTGACCCACGCATCACGTTGCTGCTGATCGACCCGAAGCAGATGTTTCGCTGGGCGCAGGTGGAGGGGCGGATGGTCAACTGGGGCGAGGATCCAGGCGGCGACCATATCAATCATCTGTCCCATCGTTACTTGAACAAGGACTACCAGGGCCCGCGGACGGGCCGGATCAAGATTCAGATCGAGCCGCTTCGCGTCACCGGGTCGATCGATGGCCGGGGGTAAGGCCGTCTCGGCGCTGAGTCCGGCGGTGCAGAAGCTGGCGGCGCTGCCCATTCTGGTCACGGTTGCGAGTAAGCGCGCCGATGGGACGGTGCAATTGAATCCGGTCTGGTTCGAGCTCAAAGACGGCTTCGTTTGGATGAACAGCAACACGAGTCGCGCCTGGCCGAAGAATCTTCAGCGCGACCCCGAGGTCACGATGCTGCTCGTCGACCCGAAGGTGCCGGACCGTTACGCCCAAATTCACGGCCGCCTGGTCAGCCTGATCCCGGACCCGCAGCATGAGTTCATCGACCGCCTGGCCGAACGCTACACCGGAAAGAAATTCCGGGACCTGGAACCGGGCGAGCACCGGGTCACCCTCAAGATCAAGCCGATCACGGTGACCGGCGCGCTGATCTGAAGTGCCAGCCGAGCGTTTGAGATGTTCCAGGTCGGGGCTAGGAGTGCGCCTTGATCGCCGACCAGATTCGGTAGGGCGTGAGCGGCATCTCGAGCTGATGGATCCCAAGTAGGCGCAGCGCGTCCATCACCGCATTCGCCACCGCCGGCGTTGATCCAGTCGTCCCGCCTTCACCGATGCCTTTAACGCCCATCGGGTTATTGGGACTGGGGGTGACCGTCCGCTCGGTTTCGAACCTCGGCAGGTCGCTCGCGGTGGGGAGGAGGTAGGTCGTCAGGTTGCCGGTCAGGAGCTGACCCTCTTCGTCGTAGATGACGCCTTCGTAGAGCGCCTGAGCGAGCCCTTGCGCGATCGCCCCGTGCACCTGCCCCTCGACGATCATGGGGTTGATCACGGGGCCGCAGTCGTCGACCGCGACGTAGCGGAGGACCGTAACCGTACCCGTTTCCCGGTCGATCTCGACCTGCGCCAGGTGCGCGCCAAAGGGAAAAACCTCGGCGGGCGCGGCAAACTCCGTGTGGGCCGACAGCTCAGCCGGGCGTCCGGCCTCGATCGCCCAGACCGCGAGCTGCTCGAGCGACATCGCCCGCGCCGGCACGCCGCGAACCTGGAGCCCGCCGGCCTCGAGCACGACATCGGCCGGCGCGGCCTCGAAGGCGGCGGCCGCCAGCGAGCGGAGCTGCGTGGTCAGGGCGATCACGGTCTGGTGGACCGCCGAGCCGGACACGGCGGCGCTCCGACTCCCGAAGGTGCCCACCGCGTAGGCTGGAAGGTCGCTGTCACCGTAAACGACCTTGATCCGATCGAGCGGGACACCGAACAGGTCGGCGGCGATCTGGGCCCAGGTGGTCTGATGGCCCTGGCCATGCGGCGTCGAGCCGGTGATAACGGTGATGCTGCCATCGGACTCGACGCGTGCCGTGGCTTGATCGGCATCCGTCCCGGCGGCAATCTCGACGTAGGTGGCGATGCCGATCCCCTGCAGTTTTCCGTGGTCACGAGCCCGACTTTGCGACTCGCGCAGTTGCTTGTAACCCGCTACCTCGATTAGGCGGCGCAACGAGTTGGCGTAATCGCCGCTGTCGTAGGTCAGCTTTCCCGCGTTGGTGTACGGAAATTCCGAGGGGCTAATGAAGTTGCGCAGGCGCAGCTCGACCGGGTCGATGCCCAGCTCCCCGGCGAGCCGGTCCATCATCCGCTCGATCAAGAACGCCGCTTCCGGTCGACCGGCGCCGCGATATGGGCCGGTCGGTGTCGTGTTCGTATATACCGCGAGCAGGCTGCTCTGCGACGCCGGGATCCGGTAGCACCCCGTCTGCAGGTCGGGCGTGACGCCCGGAATCAAGGCGCTGTAGACCTCGAGGTGACCACCCATATCGGCCAGGATGCGTGAGCGGATGGCGAGGACGGTCCCGTCCCGCCTGGCTGCGAGCTCGATCTCCTGAAGCTGACCGCGCCCATGCCAGCTCACGGCGCAGTTCTCGGAGCGCTCCTCGATCCACTTGACCGGTCGGCCGAGGCGCCGGGCCGCTTCCGCGACGGCAATCTCCTCGCCCATGGCTCCGCCCTTGCTGCCAAAGCCGCCCCCCACGTCCTCGACGATGACGTGAACCTCGTCCTCCTCGAGTCCGAGGCACTCGGCGACGGTGTCGCGTACGCCGTAGGTCGATTGGGATGAGACCTGCATCGTGAGGCGCTCGCCCTCCATCCAGGCAACGGCGCCACGCGGCTCGAGGGGAGCAGGCATCAGCCGCTGGTTGACGAGGCGCTCGCGGACGACGACATCAGCCTGGTCGAAGGAACGTTTGACCGGGCCACGCTTCAAGTCCTTGCGGAAGGCGAGGTTGCTGCCAAGCTCCGGGTAGAGGAGAGGCGCGTCATCCTGCAACGCACGCTCCAAGTCCGTGACCACCGGCAGTGGGTCGAGATCCAGCTCGACGAGCTCGAGGGCGTCGCGCGCCTCGGCCAGCGACTCGGCGACCAGCATCGCGACTGCCTCGCCGGCGTGCCGGACGCGGCCGCTCGAGAGCACGCGGCGCTCCGGGCGCGCCATCCCATCGACGTCGGCTTCGATGCGCAGCGGCTTGACGTTCTCCATGTCGGCGGCCGACCAGGCGGCCACGACGCCCTTGGCCTTGCGCGCCGCCGCGAGGTCCATCCGGGCGATGGTGGCGTGCGCGAGATGACTTCGGAGAAACACGACATGCAGGCAGCCGTCGGGTTGAAGGTCGTCGACATAACGCCCCTCGCCCCGAATCAGGTGTGGATCTTCGACGCGGCGGATCGACGAACCGAAAACGGGCGTAGTCACAGCGATGAAGTCTAAGTCAGCTCGCGAGATATCGGGCCGCGCCAGCGGTGACGACGCGAGCGGCACGCACGATTTCGTCGACCGCGATCCACTCATCGGTCGAGTGCGCCTGCTTGATATCGCCCGGTCCGTAGAGGATGGCGGGCGTGTCCGCTTCGTGGACCAACAGCCGCATATCTGACCCATAGGGGGCACCGTCCAGTTCGGGCTCGACACCGAACTCCTCGGCATGCGCGGCCTTGAGCGTCGTGAAGGCCGGAAGCCCTGGGTCAACTTCGACGGCATCGAACTGACCGCCGGCCCATTCGAGTTGTGGCGTGTGCTCTGCCAGCCACGCGTCGCGCTGCGCCACGTCCGCGATCGCCGCAGCAAACTCGCGGCGGACTTCCGCGGAGGCCATGCCAACCGGAACGCCGACCCGTCCCTCGCATTCCAACTCGTCCGGGACGGTCGACGACCACGATCCTGCCCGCAGCCGTCCGATGCTCAAGGGGTAGGCAATCGGGTAATGCCTGAACAATGGATGCGGCGCCAGGTTGAGCGAGCGCTCCAGTTGCCGGAGCCTGGTTTCGACCAGCTCGAATTTCTCGATCGCGCTGACGCCTTCGTAACGAACCGAGGCGTGGGCCGACAGGCCGCGGATCCGCAATCGGAAGGACAGGGCGCCGGCCTGTGCTGGGATGAGGCGCAGACGGGTGGGCTCCAGGACATAGGCAGCGTCCGCCCGGTAGCCGCGCTCGGCCATCGCGAAGGTGCCGATGCCACCGTCCTCCTCGCCCACGACACTCTGGACGATCAGGCGGCCGCGCAGCGGAAGGCCGCTTTTCTTCAAGGCTGTCGCCGCGGTGATGCCGACCGCGAGCCCGGCCTTCATGTCGCAAGCCCCCCGGCCATAGAGGCGACCGGCCTGGATGTGCGCCGACCAGGGGGACGTGTGCCAGGCTTGCCGGTCGCCAGGTGGGACGACGTCGACGTGCCCATTGAGGATCAGCGAGCGCTCGCCTTTTTCTCCCAGGATGCCCGCGACCAGCACGGCTTCGGTGCGCTCCACTTCCATGCCCGGAAAGCGCGGATGGGCTTTCAGCCGATCGACGCTGGCCTCGAAACGATCGACCGTAAGACCCGCTTCCTCGAGCACCAGCGCGACGAGATCCTGCACCGCGCGCTCGTTACCCGTGATCGATGGGACTCGCACGAGGTCCTGCGCCAGCCGGATACAGGCATCGGTGTCGAGCGACTGCAGTGCCCTCGCCTCTGCCCGCTCCCCGATCACGCGCTGAGTGTAGCCGCGTCAGGCGGCCAGATTGAGGGCGCCGTCGCAGGCGGGGTAGCGAACGCAGCTCAGGAAGACGCCGTGTCTGCCACGTTTTGGCTCGACCGACGCCCGGCACTTCGGGCAGTGTCCAAACATGACGAGAAGATCGGCGCCGTCGATCAACTCGAGCTGGGGGACCTTGGCAGCAAACTCCGCCGCCTCCGGTGTAAAGATGCCGGACGTCACGAAGAAACCTTTCATCAATCTGCCGGCGGCGATGACGCCGACGAACTCACGGACGTCACGTGCCTCGACGTATCCGCCGGGAAATCGCCGCTGCTTGCACTGGACGATTGCTCGTTGCTTGCCTTTCCGCAGTAGCAGGTCGGTTCCTCCGTCAGGACCGTGCTGGCCGACGATCTCAGCTGACCAACCCTTGGCTGCGAAGGCGGCCGCGACCAGCCGCTCGAACTCGCGCCAGGGCAATGCGCGGATGGTGTCGAGTGACGGGTTCGAATCGAGCAGTCGCCACCAACCCAACCGCTTCATCTGTGCGGCCACCGCCACCACGGCAACGAGGTAGCCCGGGATGAACGCGAGGAGAGGGACGGCGATGGCGGACCACTCCCAATGCACGAGGGAGTCGGTGCTGCCCCAAACGCGGAGGATGATCAGCTGGATCGCGAGGTCCAACACGAGGAATACGGCAACGGGCATCGCGAGGGCGACTCCAAGCCCCACTCGGGAAAAGAACCGTTCCAGCCAATCGCTGCTCATGAGCGCCTTAACGACGCCAGCGGGAATAAGTTGCGCGAGGCTCAGGGAAGGAACTGCTGATGGCCGAGGGAGATGAGGTCCGGCGGGATGTTCAGCACGCCGGACAGGGCGTAGACGGCATTCCAGAAGGTGGCACTCACCGGACCGCCCTGCCAGAGCAGGAAGAAGAGAACGAGGAGCGGCAGCATCCCCAGGCGGTTGGCGAGGATCCGTATTTCGATCGAAAGCCAGGGCGCGATGATCCCGAACCCATCGAACGGCGGAATCGGGATCAAGTTGAGGACGACGGCACTGATCTCCACGAACACGAGGAACGCAAGCGCAGCCCAGAATTGCTCGGTTCCTCCTGGGGCTGAATCCCGAAAGACGAAGAATGGCCAGCCGATTAGCACGGCGAACAGCAGGTTGGATAGGGGGCCGGCTGCCGATGCGAAGCTCCGCCACCGATTGTTCCGAATGGCTTGCTCGTTCAGGTAGACCGCGCCTCCCGGAATGCCGATACCGCCAAGCAGGAGGAACACCACCGGCAGGCCGATGCTCAGCAGCGGATGGAGGTACTTGAGTGGGTTCAGCGACAGATACCCGGCGGAGGCCACTGACCGATCGCCACCCAGGTAGGCGATGAATGCGTGGCCGAACTCGTGGATGCAAAGCGAGGTCACCCAGCCGCCGAGAACGAAGAGGAGCGTGAGCGGCAGCGCCAGGCTGGGCGCGGCTCCCGACCATAGGCCCGCGCCCCCAACCAGCATGGCCCCGACTGGAATGCCAAAAACCGGGCTGATGCGCACCGCGCCGTCGAGCCTGGGGAGCGGTCGCTGCCGCGCATCCTTCGGGGTTGAACCCGGCGAGCTGAGGTACTGCCGAATGGCATAGATGCTCAAGCCCGCTCCCTCGAGCCGCTGCGCGGTCGCGGTCGAATCCTTATAGAGAAGGGCCAGCAACAGGTGTAGAGCGTCGACCCGGTAATGACCGATCTGCTCCGCCTCGCGGTGCGCGCTGATCAACAGGTAGCGGGTGCCAGGACTGATCGGCGCCGCGGCCGCCGGCCGCCCCGGGTCCAGCCCCTGCCACTCCGGTGCGCTCCGCAGCGACTCCAGATTGACGTCGAGCGTGGCCAGCGCCTTGTAGGCCGGGTTGCGTCGCGACAGGACGATGGCCGCCAGCACGTGCGTCGGCTCGGTGCGCACTGCGCCACTGAGGGTCGCCAACCGCTGGGCGAGCTCGATGATCTCCCGGGCAGACGCGGTCAACGGGATGTCGTTCGCCAGCTGCTTGAGCGTCCAGCCCTCGGCTGCACTTCCGCCAGCTGGCTGCGGCGAAGTAGCCACGATGCTTAAAACGTCACGGCGGCGCGAATCCGGTAAGCCAGAGGCTTGGGCTCAGGTCTTGACAGTCCCAATGCGCATCCGAAGGCGCCCTTCGATCTGGCCCAGCAGCCAGGCGGCGAACTGCTCATGCGTCGGGTGCTGCTCTTTGACCATCTCGAGAACCTCGTCGTGTATGCGGGTGAGCAGGTTCAGGAACTCGCTCTCGTCCATTGCCCACCTCCTGGCGGCCGGCAGAATTGGCGCGGCCGGCTGGGGAAATTGTAGACGCCCTCAGCACACAAAAAAAGCCGGCCCGCTGGCCGCTGTTCCCGGCGTGAAGCGCCCCGTCAGACGTCGTGATGCTCGACTTCGGTGACCTCCGTCGTATTGTGGTGATCGCTGGTGCCGCGGTACCCTCCGCCCGCGAGCAAGTTGTAAAGCGCGCCGACGATTGCAAGCAGGAGCAACAGAAAGATCAGGTTGCCGCCGACACCGCCGATCAACCCGAGCAGCCACAGGACGACGAGGATGGCGACGATCGCCCAGATCAGACTGGTCATGAGTTCACCTCCCTGGTGGACAGCTGCGGTTTGGCAATGAATTTGATACCAACGATATCATCTGTTATCGAACGAAGCTGATGAGCCGTCAAGGGGTCGAATGGCCGTAGCCCTGCCCCAAACCTCGCAACCGCCCGCGGCGGCCGATGCGGCCGAACGAGTTGAGCCGGTCGAGTCGGCCCAGGCGGCCGGGCTCCGATACGTCTCCGATCTCACGCCGGGGATCCGGCGAGCACGGGCCGGCAAGGGGTTCCGCTACACGGGCAGCGACGGCCACCCCATCCGCGACGCGGAGACCCTTGGACGGATCAAGCGGCTGGCCATCCCGCCCGCCTGGACCGACGTTTGGATCTGCCCCGACCCCCGTGGCCACCTGCAGGCGACCGGTCGAGACGCGCGCGGGCGGAAGCAGTATCGCTATCACCCGAGGTGGCGGGAGGTCCGCGATGCCGTCAAGTACGATCGGATGCTCGCGTTCGCCGAAGCGCTGCCCAAGATTCGACAGTGCACCGACCGGGACCTTCAGCGCCACGGGATGCCGAGGGAAAAGGTCCTGGCGACCGTCGTCCGCCTTCTCGAAGAGACGCGCATTCGAATCGGGAACGACGAATACCGGAAGGAAAACAGATCCTACGGGCTGACCACGCTGCTGGACCGTCAGGTCAATGTCGTGGGCGCGGAGGTGCGCTTCAGTTTCCGCGGCAAGAGTGGCAAGCACCACAGTATCGACCTGCACGATCGCCGGATGGCGCGGCTCATCAAGCGCTTCCTCGAAATCCCGGGACAGGAGCTCTTCAAGTACGTCGATGAGAACGGCGAGGTGAAGGCGATTGATTCAGCCCACGTCAACGACTATCTGCGCGAGATCACGGGCGAAGATTTCACCGCCAAGGATTTCCGCACCTGGGCGGGGACGATCCTTGCTGCCCGATTCTTACGAGAGGCGACCGCGGCGGCGGCCGCAGCCATCAATTCCCGGGGGGCGAAGAAGCAGCTGGTTCGCGCCATCGCGAGGGTCGCCGAGGAGCTGGGCAATACGCCCGCCATCGCAAAGAAGGCCTACATCCACCCCGCCGTGATTGCCGCATACCTTTCGGGTGCGCTAACGCCGATCACCGAAAAAGATGACCCCGACCCTTACAGGCTGTCAGCGGAAGAGCGCAGCCTGCTGGCTTTGCTCGGGAAGGCTGCTTGAGCTAGCGCCCGCTCAGGAGGAGATAGCCAGAGATCGACAGCAGCACGAAGAGTGTGATGATCCCGATGGCCGCGAAGGCGGGAAGGGTACGCCTGCTGTCCCGTGCTTCCACGACATTTCATAGTGGGAGCTGAAGTTGAAGCCCGCATGAGCGTGTCGTGTGAGTTCCCTAAGACGTTCAGTACCAGTAGTTGGAGCCTTCGGCGGAAGCTGAGCCGCTGGGGGCAGGCTCATCGCGGAGAAGTCCCTTCGGCCCGGCAAGCGTCCGAACCGCTTGCTCGACACGGGCGATGAAGCCGTCGTAATCTTCGCCCGCTTGCGGATAGAGCGGGTCGCCAAACGTGATGCTGGCGGCGTGGCGCCGGGGAATCCGCCGAAAGCGTGGGAAGACCTCGTAGAGGCCGTCGACATACGCGGGCACGATCGGCACGCCCGCGTCGATCGCCAGGATGGCCGCACCCTTCTTGAACGTCCCGATATTGCCCGTTCGCGACAGCGTGCCCTCGGGAAAGATCACTACCGACCAGCGATGGGCAAGATGTTGCTTCAGCCGATCCAGGGCGGGCCGGGCGCCGCCCGCGCGTGGAATCGGAAAGGTGTTGATCAACAGCTGCGTCAGGATCGCCTCCCATTTCCGCTTGAAGATGGAGTCGGCGGCGGCGACCACAAAGGCGCGGAATCGGAAACGGTTGGGAAGTGCCTGCAGCATCACCACGGCATCCAGGGCGCTGCTGTGGTTAGAGACGAAGACCGCGCCGCCTTTGACGGATTTGGCCCGGTAGCGGTCGACCACCGTCAGCGGCGAGAAAGCGCCCATCAGCGGAAAGATCAGGAAGGTCTGCATCACGGCCCGGATGCTGCGGATTGATCCCCACTGAGTCCAGCTTGGAGCCGTTGCCGGCGGCGGACTCGTGGTCTCCAAATCCCCTCCCCTCCGGCGGCCGCCCAGCTAAAGTAACGGCGGGGGTGCCATGCCGGAACACCGCAAGCGTAGCAACCGCAGGTCCACGACGAAAGGTCCATTGAGACTTCCCTGGGCACTCTGATGGCGCGGCCAGTCCGCGCCGAGGGCGTCTCGGCCGAGATCAGCCGCAACCTGGCGCTCGAGCTGGTCCGGGTCACGGAGGCGGGCGCACTGGCCAGCGCCCGCTGGATGGGCCGGGGCGATAAGAACACAGCCGACGGGGCGGCGGTCGATGCCATGCGGCGCGCGCTTGGCAGGATCCCAATGGACGGCGTGGTCGTCATCGGCGAAGGCGAGAAGGATGAAGCGCCAATGCTCTACATCGGCGAGAAGATCGGTACCGGCGAGTCGCCGCAGGTCGATGTGGCCGTCGACCCGATCGACGGGACGACGTTGCTCTCGAAGGGATTGCCCAACGCGATCTCCGTGGTCGCAATGGCAGCCGGGCGCGGCTCGCTCTACGACGCCAAGCATGTCCATTACATGCACAAGATCGCGACCGGTGCTGATGCCGCCGGCTCGCTGAACATCGATGATCCGGTCGCGGTGAACCTGCAACGGGTCGCGAGAGCCAAGCGCATGCGCGTCAGCAACTTGACCGTTATCATCCTCGACCGCCCGCGCCACGAGGGACTGATCAAGGAAGTCCGCGAGACCGGGGCCCGCATCAAGCTGATCAGCGACGGCGACGTGGCCGGCGCCGTGATGACCGCGATCGAGGGCAGCGGGCTCGACCTCCTGATGGGGATCGGCGGATCACCGGAGGCCGTGCTCGCCGCGGCTGCGCTGAAATGCCTCGGGGGCGAGATCCAGTGCAAGCTCTACGCCCGCAGTCCTGAAGAAAGGGAGAAGGCAGAAGCCGCTGGCGCAAAGTTCGATCGCGTGCTCGGCATCGACGACCTCGTCCGAAGCGACGACGTGTTCTTCGCCGCAACCGGGGTAACCGACGGCGAGGTGCTCCAGGGCGTCAAGTACCACATGAACTGGGCCGAGACCGAATCGCTCGTCACGCGCAGCCGTTCCGGGACGCTTCGACGTATCTACGCGCGTCACCACTGGGGTTACAAGCAGCGCGAGTGGCTCGGCCAGCCCGAAGAAGGCTGACTAACTCTTGATGGTGGTCTGCGCGGGATTAATGGCTGACACGATTGACTCGCCGCAGTTGAGGCAGTAGCGGGCGCCCTCAGGAAGCAGGCGATGGCAGCGGGGGCAGAGGTGCTGGCCGCCGTCGACCGAGAACAAGAAGTCCGGCCAGGCATCGGCCGTCTCGGGCCCGAGCAGCTTCACCGTGTCGAGCAGCTCGTCGATCTCCTTGCCCACTAGCTCCCGCTTTTCGACCAGCACGCTCGCCAGGCTGTCGATCGCGGCCTTGTTCTTCAGCATCAAGCGCCAGCAATCGACATAGGCGCTCCCCAGGATCTGGGCCACGTCCCGCGCCTTCTCGCGGTCCTTCAGGACCGCGGCGACGATGTTGGGCTCGCCCTGCGGCGGCTCGAGCGCCGCGCTCTGGGCGATCAAGCGGTGGCCGATCATCTCAGCGCGCAGGCTATCCTCGTCGTTGCGGCGGTCCGGGCCCATGCCGTAGACCCCGACCATCAGGGCGGCCTCTCGCGTTGCGGACGCCAGGTCGCCCGACACGCCGCTGCTGTTCTCGCCGTAGAAGACGCGCTCGGCGGCGATGCTGCCCAACCCCCAGCGGACCTCGCCGGCGAGCCGCGATCGAAATTTCACGAAGCTCTCTTCCGCCTCGACCGCCTGGTGATGACCCAGCGCGCCGCCCCGCTTGCGGATCGAGAGGCGGATCGACTTCATCTCGGGGAGGAAGAACCGGTTCGCGATCGCGTGGCCCATCTCGTGACGGGCGACCGCCAAGGTCTCCTTCTCCGTGTACAGGATGGGTTCGGCCAGTCCCGCTTCGATGTTGGCCATCGCTTCGCGAAGGTCGTCCCAGATCAGCCCCTCGCGGCCGTGCTCGAAGGCGTACATGAGGCCAACCGAGAGGGCTTGCTGGATCATCGCCGGTGAATAGCCCTTGGTGATCCGCGCAAACTCCGAGCGGGTTTCGGGCTCGTCGAGTCGGACGTCGTGGCGAACCCGACTGAAATAAAGGTCGGCGATATCCTTGCGGTCCTCCAGGTCGGGCATCTTGAAGATGATCTGGCGGCCGAATCGGCCTGGTCGCGTGACCGCTTCATCGAGGACCTGAGGCCGGTTGGTGGCGCCCATGAAGAAGATGTTGTAGCGGGGCGGCCGGAGCGGCGGAAGCCGCAGGGGAATCGAGCTCCGGCCGAGGCGGATCTTCTGCGGAATGACGAAGGTGGCGTCGAGCAGTGCATTGACCGTCTTGCGTGCGGCGCGGCGGATAAAGCTGGGGTTGTCGAGGCCGTCCATGACGACCAGCAGCATGTTCAGCGCCATCATCCCGCCGCCGAACATGCCACCCATCATGCCGCCACCGCCGCCCATTCCGGCGCGACGGCTGCCCAGCGTGTCGAACTCATCGATGAAGATGGCGCACCCTCCCCATTTCTTTGCCCGCTTCTTCGCCATCCGGGACATCATCAGGACCTTCAGGACGTCCATGCCGAGGAACATACCGACGAAGGACGCGCCCGACGTGACCAGGATGGGCAGCTCCAGCGTGCTGGCGATCGCCTTGGCCAGCATCGTCTTGCCGGTGCCAGGCGGACCGACGAGCAAGATGCCCCGCTCTCGAAGTCCGCCGGATTGGACGAACTTGTTTCCCTGCTCGATCAGCCGGAGGATCTTCTGCATCTCCTCGACCGCCGCTTTCTGCCCGCGAACATCGGAGAGCTTCACCTGCCAGCTGGCGTCTCCCGGATCGCTCGGGTTCAACCCCATCCGGGCATATAGCAGGAACGGTCCGAAGAAGAGAAGGACATTCGCGAAAAGCAGAGCGAGGACCGTCGCTAAATACCGCAACAGGCCCACGATCAGATCGGGCGCGGCTAGCGCCGCGGTCTTGGCGTCAAGGTTCAGGACGACGACGTAGTAGCCGAAGTAGAGCGCCGTTAGAACCGACAACCAGAGGAGCCGCGTCCACGTCGCCGCCCGACCGACGTCAACGATTCGGCGTTCGCGACTTGGCCGCTCCCGAAGGACCTCGCGATTGATCATGGCCCGCCGAAAGACGGTAAAGATTCCGCGGACGTAGAGCAGGGTCCCGGCTGCCAGCAACACAGAGGTCAGGAGCGAGTAGCCGCTGATGCGCAAGTAGGCCAGCATGCTGGCGCCGGTCGCTAGCCAGACGATCGCAAGCAGGGGCGTCAGCGCACTGAAGGCGCGCGCGGTGACGGGGGGCTCAGTCGCCGCTGGTGAAGCCGGCGACGGCGGCCCGTTTGCCGGGTCTACCATGGCCGGCTCATTGTCTCACTGCTTCTGGCGTGGCCTCGACCCTTCCACTCGCCAAACGCCAGCGAAAGATGACATACGGCCCGAGGCCGAGAAAACCGCACGTGATCGCGGCGTGGACCAGGATCGGGGTGAGCAGCGAGGGTGGCTGGGGCTGCCAGAGATAGATCAGACCCAGCGCGAGGCCGGCGGCGGTTGCGCCCGCCACCGGTCGCCAACCCCAGCGGTCCAGGAAGTGATACGCACCGAAGACCACCATCGTCACGATCACCGCCGCGGCTGGGACGTGCCACCAACGGCTCAGCCCTCCCTGCATGAACCCACGAAAGAACAACTCTTCGGCCGGTGCGTTCAGCGCCAGGTAGTAGAGGCACTGGACGGCCAGGTCACGACCGTCGGGGACGAACCAGCGTCGAGTGCGCCGAGCAAGGTACTCGGCGAAGGCGGCGGCGATGACGAACCCGGCCAGGCCCAGCGGAATGGCGACCAGAATGTCGCGGATCGGGTGAGCGAGAGTCAGGCCCAGGCTCGCCCGCGGCGTCGCGGTCAGCCAGCCAACGATCAGTGGCACGATTGTCAAGGGCACGAGCCGGAGCAGAAGGTCCAGACGCATCCACCGCCAGCTGTCGGCGACCGTGGTCCGGTACACGCGGATCGCCCCATCCTGGGCGTGGACGCCCTCGACCGCCATCTACTTGACCGTGAGATCGATGCTGAGCGGCGGCCCGCCGTTTGCGGCTGACAGCGAGAGGGTGGACGCGCCGAGGTAGACCTGGATCGGGATCGTGAAGTGTCCGGACTCCTTGGGGATGACTTGAACGATGAGGATGGTCTGGCCGCCGGGTGGCAATGTCGTAGCAAATTCCAGGGTTAGCCCATCGGGCAGAACGGTCGCCTGGCTTGGCAGATAACTGAAGTCGAAGTACGTTTGGGCATTGGCCGGAAGGCGAAACCGGATACCCATGATCTCGATCGGGCCCGTGTTGGCGACATGGATGTTCCACCGCGCGGCCTGGCCAACCGGGACCTGCGGGTCGTAGATGGCCGTCAGGCGAGCATCCGCATCGGCCTCAGTCGGCAAACGAACCTTTGCTCCGAGGGGGAGCGTTGTCAGCACACTTCCGGAGAGGAGGGTGACCCGGGCCGGCGTCGTGCTTCGGCCTGGGGTCAGCGTGACGTCAATTTCGGAGTCCATCGCCCTGGTTGGAAGCAGCGTGACCGACAGGGTGGCACTGCCACCCGGTGGGATGACGTCCGCAAAGAAGATGGACGTGCCATTCAGGGCGCCGTCGAACCTGGCGCTGCTGGCGCTCACAAATTGCCAGGCGGAGTCGATTTGCGTGAAGCGCAGTGTGAGGCCATTGACGGTGCGGCGGTCCAGGTTGTCGACCGCCAGGCTGATGCTGACCGGCACGCCGACAATTTTTTGATCCGATGACCAGCGCGCCGCGGTTAAGGCGAGCGAGTAGGGTGCGATGGTTTGCCCGGCTCGACGACCGATCGACAGAATCGGATTCCACAGGAGGACGCCGCCAGCCACCAGTAGCACCAGGATGCCGGAGAGCACGACGTAGGGCCACGCCGGTGGCCGCGGCGCATCGGTCAATCCGCCGACGTAACGAACCGTCTCGCCCGGCTGGTCCGGCCGCTCCATGGTGAACTCTTTTATCACCTACGGCGGGGGGTTGCGCTCAGTCCGGATGGTCGATGACGCTCTGGCTACGAGCGGATCGAGATCCCGGGCAGGACGGTCCGATCCGCCTCGGTCTCCCCGTCAACCTGCGCTTCGCGTGGACGCACGCCGAGGATCTCGTCCCAGAGTCGAACCAGCAGGGTGACCAGCAAGGCACTGACCGAGCCGAGAAGCAGGAAACGAAGGAAGGAGCGGCCGAGACCCATCAAGGCGAGCTTACCCCACGGGCATGTCGCGCCCGAGTGGTTCGAGGGCTTCCGCAACCGCCTCGAGCTGCGCCCGCGAGAGGTGCTTGGTGAAGTGCTCGCGAATCCCTCGAAGGTGGACCGGCGAGGCATGCCGCAACCGGACTTTGCCGGCCGCGGTCAAAATCGCGAAGCTGCCCCGACGGTCGGAGGCGCAGCGTCCTCGCTTTACGAGACCCCTGCGCACGAGCCGATCCACCAGCCGGGTCAGACCGCTGGGGCTCAGGCGGACGCGGTCGGACAACTCGTTCATGCGGAGCCGGCCGTCCCGGGCGAAGCTGAGCTGGACCAAAACATCGTAATCGGCAAGCGTGATGTCCTCTTCTTTGACGAGGTCCGCCCCCAGTCGCCGCAGTAGCGAGGCCTGCGCGTCGAGGAAGGCGCGCCAGGCCCGCATTTCGGCCGGTTTGAGCTTCTGAGCCATGTGGAATAGATTCTCGCATCCAACTGTTGGCTAAAAGTAGTTGCATATGCAACAAATTTGAAGCACCGGAGGAACTACACAAAAATGAAGTGGGAATTCGACGTCTACCACAGTAGCGTCACGTTTACGATCCGCCACATGATGTCGAAGGTGCGCGGCCAGATGAACATCAAAGAGGGTTGGCTCGAGGTCGACAACGATAACCTGAGCACGGCCAAGGTCGACGTCGTTTTGGACGCCGCGAGCATCGATACCGGGGTGGAAATGCGCGACAACCATCTGCGTAGCGCCGACGGTCATTTTGACGTCGCGAATTATCCGACCATCACCTTCAAGAGCAAGCGAATTGAGGGCACGGACCGCTCGAACTTCAAGGTGATCGGTGACCTGACCATCCACGGGGTCACCAAGGAAGTGGCGCTCAGCGCCAGCTTCAACGGCGAGGGCAAGGACCCGCGGGGCAATCGTCGCGTGAGTTTCGAGGCCGAGACCAAGCTAAACCGCAAGGACTACGACCTGACCTGGAACCAGGCGCTCGAGGCCGGCGGCTTTATCCTCGGTGACGAGGTCAAGCTTGAGATTGGCGTCGAGGCGGTTCCGGCGCCGACGCCGGCTCAGGCCGAGCAGGAAATCGAGTCTGAAGTCGCGCTCGAGTCTCGCTAACCCAACCCCCCATTCATACCAGCCCGCCAAATTCTGGCGGGCTTTTTCTTTGAACGTCCCTCCCCCTGGGCTGTGATGGAATTCCCAGGACGGCCGCGTTGCTCCTGCTGGAGTCTCCCTTGAGCCGGGCTGTCTGCCGAACTTGCTGGACGTGGTATGCGAACGGCGAATCCGTCTGCCCAACCTGCCATACCCGACTGGTCGGAGCAGAGACCAGGGCGTCCAGCCCCAGCCCCAGTGATGATCCGGGCGGCCTTTCCACTCCGGGGCCGCACGAAATCCCGCCACCAGCGCTTTCCCAACCAACCGCCGACGCGCCCTTTCCGACGCCTGCCCAGTCGGGCTCCTCCGGCATAAGCTGGCCGATCTGGCTCTTCATCGGCTGCGGCGCCATCGCGCTGATGGCCGTGGTCGGCCTCATGGTCCTCGGCCTGAAGGTGACTGGGGCGCTCGGCCCGGTCACGTCCTCCGATGGCACCATTTCCGTCAGGGTTCCAAAGGGCTGGGCGGAGGGCACAGCGGTGACGTCCACGGTGGAGAAGCCGGTGCTGGCGCTCGCAAAGCTCGAATCGACCAACGGCGTGAAGCCGGAGTTCGTCGTTGCGGACCTCGGGCAATCGGTTCCCCTCGCGACCATCGAGGCCGGCTGGGATCCAGTCCTGCGGAGCGGTCGGGTCACGGTGCCCGGCACCCTCGGCGCACTCACGCGGAGCACCGTCGCTGGTGCCCCGGCGCTGAGCGTCGAGTTCCACGGATCGAAGTACAGCGGCCAGCTTCTCTTCGTCGACTACGGCAGCAAGACATACATCGTCGAGATGGCATCGGACCCGAGTGAGTTCGAGCGCCTGCGCGACACCGATTTCTCGGCCATCCTTTCGTCCTGGCAATGGCAATAGAGTCTTGACGGGGTCGCGGGATTCCCGCGTGTCGATACAGTTATCAGGTGATCGATGACGCCTGGGCATTCAAACCCGCGTTGGAGCAGGCACGCGCGATCGCGGAACGGCACATCAAGCCAGGTGAGCTGGTTTCGCTGTACTACGAGCGCATCGCGCGCATCGATCCAGAACTCAACGCCTACGTCCTATTGACCCGGGAGCTGGCGGAGAGCCAGGCGGCCGCCGCGGAAAAACGAATCACGCGCGCTGAGCCGCTGGGCCTGCTGGAAGGCGTTCCAATTTCGATCAAGGAAACGGCGTCGCTTGCCGGTTATCGCAACAGCCTCGGGTCGCTCGTCTTCGAGAAATCGATTGCGCAGGTCGACGGCTTCGCGATTGGCCGGTTGAAAGACGAGGGCGCCGCCATTTTGGGAAAGACGAATGCTCCGGAATTCGGGACCCGGCCGGTGACCGAGGGCCCGATGTTCCCGCCCGCCCGAAACCCGACGGATAAAACCAGAACCGCCGGCGGTTCCAGTGGCGGCGCCGCCGCGGCGGTCGCCGCCGGCCTCTGTGCGCTGAGTCACGGTGGCGACGGCGGCGGTTCGATCCGGATCCCCGCCTCCTGTTGCGGCGTGGTTGGGTTGAAGCCATCGCGGGGACGGATCTCGAGCGGCCCGATCCTTGGTGAAGACTGGGCGGGCCTGGCCACCAGCGGCGTCATCGCGAGGACCGTCGCCGACGCGGCACTCGGGCTCGATGCGATGAGTGGACACCTGGCCGGCGATCCCTACTGGGCCGAGATCCTGGAGCCATTCCTGCCGGCGACACAGCGGGACGCGCCAGGTCTGCGGGTGGGCTGGACGATCGACGCGCCGGCGGCTGTCGACGCCGAGGTCGCGGCGGCGGTCGAGTCCGTCGCGGCGGAGCTCGCACGGCTCGGTCATCACGTGATCCGCGTGAACCCCGACCTCGGCGGATTTCGTCCCCTGATCCAGATCCTCGCGGTCACGTCGGTCGGCACCCTGCCGATAACGCACCCCGAACGGCTCGACCCGCTCAACCAGCGGATGTTCGAAGTCGCGCCGATGTCGACCGCCGTCGATTACCTGCGAGCGTTGACCGAACTGCATCAGCAGGCGCGAAAGTTGATCTCGATCTGGGACCGGATCGACGTCCTGCTGACGCCGACGCTCACGCATCCGGCGCCGAAGATTGGCGAACTCGGCCGGGACGTTAACACGGCGTCGGCCGACTTTCTCGACTGGCTGAGCTTTACGCATCCGTTCAATTGCACCGGCCAGCCGGCGATCAGCCTTCCGCTCGCTACGTCCAAGGCGGGACTCCCGATCGGCGTTCAGCTGGTCGGCCGGCCTCGCGATGAGTACAGCATCCTGTCGGTCGGTGCCCAGCTCGAGTCGGCGGTCCGGCCGCCGGCGGCCGTTGCGACGTCCGGGTAATCCGCATGGCAACGGACTGGCTACTGATCGATGGGTCGAGCGTGATGTTCCGGGCCTTCTTCGGCATCCCGGTCACGGCCTTCAAGGCGCCCGATGGCCGGCCGGTCAACGCCGTGCGCGGCTTCCTCGACATGCTGGGGCGGCTCGTCACCGATCGCAAGCCGCGCGCCGTCGTGGTGGCAACCGATAAGGACTGGCGCCCGAAGTTCCGTGTTGATGTGCTTCCGAGCTACAAGACGCATCGCCTGGTCCAGGGCAACATGCCAGCGGAGCTGGAACCGCAGGAACCGATCATTCTCGCCGTGCTGGCGGCGATCGGCGTCGAGGTCATCGGCGCCGATGGCTTCGAGGCCGAAGACGTCATCGCGTCGCTGCTGCCGAAGATCACTGGGAGCGTCGAAATCGTCACGGGAGACCGCGACCTTTTTGCCCTGGTGCGCGATCCGGATGTCCGCGTCCTCTACACCCAGCAGGGGATCGGCCGTCTGCTCGTCGTCGATGAGGCGGAGGTCGAGCGCCGTTACGGCATCCCCGGCCGCTCCTACGGCGACTTCGCCGTGTTGCGCGGCGATCCGTCTGACGGTCTCCCGGGGGTAACGGGGGTGGGCGAGAAGACGGCCGCGCAGCTCGTTCGGCGGTTCAAGGATCTGGATGGCATCGTGGCAAGTGGAAAGCTTGGCGAAGCGGCGAACGCGTACATCCAGCGAGCGCGCCGTGTCGGCGTCCCGGTGAGTTTCGCGCCGGTGCCGACGCCGAAGGGTACGCGCCCGGCGACCGCACGCGATTCTGCCGCGCTGGCAAAACTGGATGAAACGTACGGGATCGGCAGCGTGACCGAGCGTCTGCTTCGGGCGCTGGCGCGTCCACCGGCGGCCGTTCGCACGCCATGAGGTGATGGAGCGATGAGCCGGCGGAGCAACGAGCCGCTTGGCCTCTTTACCGACCCCATCGCGTTGCAGCGGATTGAAGGCGGCGTCCTGCTCGCGCTTTCCCTCGTAACCTACTGGAAGCTCGGAGGACCGTGGGTCTGGTACATCCTGTTGATTCTGGCTCCGGACCTCTTCATGCTCGGCTATGTCCGTGGACCGGGGCTGGGCGCTGCCGTCTACAACCTGGGACACACCTGGCTGCTGCCCGGCCTTCTCGCTGCTGTCGGGCTGATTGGTGGGACGCCATTCGCGATCGATGTGGCGCTAATCTGGCTTGGCCACATCGGCATCGACCGACTGCTTGGCTACGGGCTGAAGTTGCCGACCGGGTTTCAGGACACGCACCTGGGGCGGATCGGCCGCGACCGCTGATAGGCTTGGCTGATGCTTGATCCAAAGCATCGCGTCACGATCGAATACTGCGTGCCCTGAAACTACCTGGAGCGGGCCGTCGGTCTGGCGGCTGAAATCCTGGGGGACTGGGCGCCGATCATGATCGATGTATCGCTGCGCTCCGGTAGCAAGGGACGATTCGAAGTCACGCTCGACGATCGCCTCATCTTCAGCAAGGCGAAACTGCGGCGATTCCCAAAACCCGGCGAGATCCGCGAGCTCGCTGAGCCGGCGCTCGGATCGCCCATCGCCTGGCGCTAGGGCAGGTGCACGCGCGCCTTTCCACGATGGGGCGCGCTTAATTACGCGCGGCTTTCCACACCGGGGCGCGCTCATTCCACTGGTTCGCCGCCCAGTTCCGTACCTGCTCGTCCTGACGCTGGCCGTCGGTGCCTACCAGTACTTCCGGCCGCTGCCCACGACGGCCGCGGCGCCGATCGTTTCGGCATCGGAGCCACTGGGAGTCACGCCCGCTTTGCCCTGGCCCGCGGCGGGCGAGTCCGCGCTCTACCTCGAGGGCGCCGGCGCGGTCGGGACCTCGGGCGGCCAATCGCCGACACCGATGGCGAGCACCGCCAAGATGATGACCGCGCTACTCGTGCTCGAGGATCACCCCCTGGCCCTCGGTCAGCCGGGTCCCGGGATCATTGTCACGCGCGCCGATGTCGCGATCTACGTCTCGGAGCGAAACCAGAACGAGTCGGTCCTGCCCGTGGCCGCGGGCGAGCAGCTCAGCCAGTACCAGCTGCTTCAGGGTCTGCTGCTGCCCTCGGCGAGCAACTACGGCGACATGCTGGCGAGGTGGGACCTCGGCGATGTGCCGATGTTTGTCAACCATATGAACACTCGGGCTGCTGGGCTAGGGATGATCGCGACCCATTACGCGGACGTCAGCGGCTTCTCGCCGTTGACCGTCAGCACCCCGTCGGACCTGGTCACGCTGGCGCGGACCGCGATGCTGCAGCCGGTGTTCGCTGCGATCGTCGCCCAACCGCAGGCCTCGCTGCCGGTCGCGGGGGTCGTCCATAACCTCGACACGCTGCTCGGACAGGGCGGGGTCGTCGGCATCAAGACCGGTCATACCGACCAGGCGGGTGGCTGCTTCGTGGTGGCGGCCGATCTGATGGTCGACGGCGTCGCCACGCGGATCTACGGGGCGGTGATGGGGCAGCCGAATGCGCTGACGGGCGCCTTCAGCGCCACCAGCTCCCTGTTGCACGCGCTGAGCCCCGCATTGCATCTGCGTTCCATCATCAAGCGCAACGATGTGGTCGGCCGTTACCGTACACCGTGGGATGAGGCAGGTAACGTCGTGGCGACGCAGTCGATCGCGTGGGTGCTCCTCGACGGCACCAACGTCTTACGTCGAGTCACGCTCGATGATCTGCCGCCGATGCTTCCGGCGGGATCGCGCGTTGGAACCCTCTTCATCGAGGCTGGGTCGCATCGTGAGGAAGTCCCACTCGTGACGGCGACCGCGATCAACGGTCCGGACGCCAGCTGGCGCCTGACCCGAGGCTTCTAGCCGGCTCCCAGTCAACGGGCTTGATATCGATGCCGTCGGGGATAAATAGCAACCCGCTCGTTCGGCCGCGACGGTCGTTGATCCCGTACTGCCACACGATCTTGTCCGTCGAGGGATCGATAACGATCACCCGGTGGCGAAAGTCATCGTTGAGGGCGATCAGTCCGTTGCTCAGCTGAATTGCGAGCGAGGGATGGTCCAGCATCGCCGGGCCGGATCGCGGTGCGTAGCGCCAGACCGGTTTGCCCTGCTGGGTCATGATCAGGATCTGACCCGGACGCGCGTAGTCGACCAGCAGGATGTTGCCATCGGGGAGCATCTGCGCATCCGAGGGATAGCGGATACCCGGCGCTCGAACCGTCCAGTACAGGGTCCCGCCCCAGCCAAGCTCGCTGACCCAGGCGCCCAGGATCTCGGTCACCAACACGTGGCCGTTCGATAACGGCGTGTCGCCATTGGGCAAGCCAAAACTCTTCGGCGGATTGTGCGCGCAGTACCCGGTCCGGCCAAGCTGGGCCTTGATCGCCTTCGAGACCTGGTCGATCAAGATCAGTCGACAGTTGCGGATATCGGCGACCCCGATGCTGCCGTCCGGCCACATGTAGGCGTCATCCGGCCCGTTGAGGTAGCCCTTTGCCGAGCCGCGGCGTTCCGACACCCCGTATTGCCACACGATCCGATGGGTCGCGTAATCGATCAGTACGATGGCGTGCGATTCCTCTTCGTTGACCACGATCGATTTCCCGTCGGGTGCATAAAACGCGTCGTCGGGCCAGCGAAAGTGCTGGCCTGGCTGCAGGTCGCCCGGCCGTGGGAACTCCCAGACCAGCTGGCGGTTGGGCGTCACCTCGATCACCCGGTTGTTGGCGCGATCCGCGATCAGGAGGTTGCCGGGCAACTTACCGGGAAGCGCGGTGGGGGAGAGGGTTGGCCCAGGGTCCGGGGTCGCCGACGGTGGCGGGAGTTCCTCAGCCTGCTGCACCACCTTCTGCGGTGTGGTAGAGGTTTTCGGGCTCGAGCATCCGGTAATCAGCAAAACGAGAGCGATCGGCGTAACGAGAGCAGGCAGGCGCCCAGAAACGAGGTCCACGCCGGGGAAGTATAGGTGCCGACCATGTGCACCTCGCTGTTTGCCAGGGGAGGAGCCGGGTATAACGATGGCGAGACCAGTGAACGTCTCTCATCGAAGAAGGGGTGCTGAGGTCGGCGCGGAGAGTTATCTCCGCTTTAGGAGCCAATACCAATGAAGCGCGCCGCTGCCTTGCTGCTTGCCGCGGTGCTGGGTGCGGGCGTTCTGGCAGCCATTTTCATTTCGATTCGAGGGCGTGCCGGCAACGCCTCAGGTCAGCCGCTCACCCTGGTGCGCGGCGTCATCGGGTCGGAGAAGCAGCCATTCTTCACCGATCCCGAGGTGATCCGGGTCTTCCGCAACAACGGCCTCGACGTCAAGGTCGACACGGCGGGATCGCGGCAGATTGCCACCAGCTTCGACCTGTCCCACTACGATTTCGCGTTCCCGGCCGGCGTGCCGGCAGCGGACAAGATCCGTCTTGCCCGCAAGATCAACACCAGCTACTCACCCTTCTATACGCCGATGGCGATCGCAAGCTACAAGCCGATTGCCCAGCTGCTCGTCAACGCGGGCGTCGCTAAGGACCAGGGCGGCTACTTCACCTTCGACATGGCAGCCTACATGCAGCTGGTCGCCGCCAATAAGCGATGGAGCGACCTGCCAAACAACACGACCTATCCGACGAGCAAGAGCATCCTCATCACCTCGACGGACGTTCGCACCTCGAACTCCGCGGCAATGTACCTCGCGATCGCGTCCTACGTCGCGAACGGCAACAACATCGTCCAGAACGGCAGCCAGAGCGCCACCATTCTGCCGCAGGTTGAGCCGCTGTTCCTCCGCCAGGGCTATACGCAGACCTCGTCGGAGGGACCCTTCCAGGATTACCTGACGATCGGGATGGGTGCGACACCCATGGTGATGATCTACGAGGCGCAGTTCGTCGCCCGTGCGGCCGCTAACGACGGATCGATCACCAAGGACATGGTCCTCATGTATCCCAACCCGACCGTCTTCTCCAAGCACACGATCGTGCCGCTGACGCCCGCGGGCGATCGCGCCGGCCGCCTGCTGATGAGTGATCCGGACCTACAACGGCTCGCCATCAAGTACGGCTTTCGCACCAACGACACCACCGCCTTCCGCAACTTCACAACCAGCCACAAGGTGGTGCTTCCGCCGACCCTTTTCAACGTAATCGAGCCCCCCTCGTTCGACAGCCTTGAGTCAATGATCGGCACCATCGAGCAGCATTTGAAAGGAGCGACATCGTGAGCACAAACAGCCCGACCTCAACCCCCGATACCTCGGCGAACAGCACCTCGCTGACGCTCGTGCCGCCGCAGCCCGTGGCGGCCATCACCGATGCCGAAGCGGCGAGCATGGTGCAGGTCGACGCAGCGACCGCCGGCAAGATCGATGCCTTGGTCAACGGCTACATCAAGTCGATCGCGTCGCTCGACCCACACTCCGCGGACTTCGCGACCAAGGTGAACGCGATCCACAACATGGGCGACGACGAGATCCGCCAATCGGCGAGTGTGTCCAACCGCCTGCTCGACAAGCCGGTCAAGGCGATGGAGTCGGGCCCCTTCAGTAAGGGAGCGACCGTCTCGAAGTCGCTGGTCGATCTGCGACGGACGGTCGAAGACCTGGATCCCTCGCAGCAGGGCCTGCTCAGTCCCAAGCACCTCTTCGGCCTGGTCCCGTTCGGCAACCGGCTGCGCGACTACTTCGCCCGTTACCAGTCCGCGCAGGGGCACCTGAACGCCATCATCCAGGCGCTCTATCACGGTCAGGACGAGCTTCGTCAGGACAACGCCGCCATCGAACAGGAAAAAGTGAACGTCTGGGACATCAAGGGCAAGCTCGAGCAGTACATCTATATGGCCGGCAAGCTCGACGCCGCGCTCGAAGCGCAGATCGACCAGATCGGCGAGACCGATCCGGAGCGGGCCAAGACGCTTCGCGAGGACGTGCTCTTCTACGTCCGCCAGAAGCGACAGGATCTGCTGACCCAGCTCGCCGTCAACGCGCAGGGTTACCTGGCCCTCGAACTGGTGCGCCGCAACAACCTGGAACTGATCAAGGGCGTCGATCGGGCGACCACCACCACGGTCTCGGCGCTCCGCACCGCGGTCATCGTGGCGCAAGCGCTGACCAACCAGAAGCTGGTCCTCAACCAGATCACCGCCCTGAACACGACGACCGGCAACCTCATCGAATCGACGTCCGTGATGCTCAAGGAGCAGTCGGGCCAGATTCAGCAGCAGGCTGCCAGCGCCACCATCAGCGTCGAGAAGCTGCAGGCTGCCTTCGCCAACATCTACGCGACCATGGACATGATCGACGCCTACAAGCTGCAAGCCCTCGACAGCATGCAGAAAACCATCGACGCGTTGACCGGCGAGGTCACGAAGGCGCAGTCCTACCTGCAGCGAGCGCACAATGCTCCGGCGACGCCGGTGGTGGGTACGGGCAGCCGCGGCGAGCTCGCGCTCACGAGTCCCGCATCTCGGAGCTGACCTTGACCAGGCGCATCGCGGGCTCTTCCTTCTTCTCCCTCCCCCGCTTGCGGGGGAGGGTCGCCCTGGGGGTCGTCGTACTGGCCGCCCTGTTGACAGGATGCGTCGGTCCCAGCGCATCCACTCCGGACGCGGCGAACACGATCCACGTGCTGGCGGGATCAGAGCTCAAAGACCTGGCCCCGCTGATGCCCGACATCGAGAAGGCGACCGGTGTGCACCTGGCGATGACGTACACCGGCACCCTCGACGGGGCCGAGCGCATCGTGAACGGCGCGAACGCTGACCTCGCATGGTATGCGAGCTCGAAGTATCTGAACCTGCTCCAGGGATCGAACCGCAAGGTCCTGGCCCAGCAGCCGATCATGCTGTCGCCGGTCATCCTAGGCGTCAAGGACAGTACGGCGCGCACCCTTGGCTGGGCAAATAATCCGTCGGTCACGTGGCGCGACATTGCCGTGGCCGCCAAGAACGGGCAGTTCCACTTTGCCATGACCGATCCGTCCGCCTCCAACACCGGCTTCGCCGCACTCGTTGGCGTGGCGTCGGCGTTCGCCGCCAGCGGTAACGCATTGACGGTCGCCGACATCCAGTCGCAGCAGTTGAAGGACTTCTTTTCCGGTCAAACGTTGACGGCCGGGAGCTCAGGTTTTCTATCGGATAGCTACGTCCGCAGCCAGGATTCGCTCGACGGGATCATCAACTACGAATCGGTGCTCCTCTCGCTGAATGCCGGCGGCAAGCTCCACCAGAAGCTCGACTTGATCTATCCGAAGGAGGGCATCATCACAGCGGACTACCCGCTGATGCTGCTGAACAGCGGCAAGCGGGACGTCTACGACAAGCTGGCGGCGTATCTCCGCTCGGCGGACGTGCAGCGCCGGATCATGACTACCACCAGCCGGCGGCCCGCCCTCCCGGAAGTGTCGCCCGATAGCCGCTTCCCAGGCCAGCTGCTCGTCGAGCTGCCGTTTCCCTCCAGCCTCGACGTCATCAACAGCTTGCTGCTGGCGTATCTCAATGACATCCGACTTCCCTCGCACCCGGTGTTCGTACTCGACCTGAGCGGCTCCATGGAGGGCGATCGCCTCAACGGGCTCAAACAGGCCTTGACCAACCTGACGGGCCTGGATACCAGCGTGACCGGGCAATTCGCCCGCTTTCGCGTCCGCGAGCAGATCACCATCATCACCTTCAGCAGTGCCGTCCTCGACAATCGGACCTTCACCATCAACGATCCCGATCCGCACGGCCCTGACATGACGGCGCTGCGCGACTACGTCAACGGTCTGCGCGCGGGCGGTGCCACCGCCATCTACGACGCACTCGAAGCCGCCTACAATGCCGCCGGCACGGCCAAGGCCCAGGATCCGAACGCCTTCTATTCGATCGTGCTGATGACCGACGGTGAGAACAACTCCGGCCGGGACGCGAACACCTTCCTGCGTGACTACCAGCAATTCTCATCGGGGACCCGTGCAATCAAGACCTTCACGGTCCTCTTCGGCGAGGCGAGCCCCGAGGAGCTGCAGCGCATCGCGAGCGTCAGTGGCGGCACCGTGTTCGACTCGAGGACGGCGCCGCTGAGCCAGGTCTTCAAAGAGATCCGCGGTTACCAGTAGAGTAGGCGCGCCATGCAGCAGCGGATCCTGAAGTACCTCTACAGCACCAAGAACATCGTCGGAAGTCTGCTGGCCGTGGTCGGGCTCGTGCTGTTCTTCACCGGAGTGGTGGGGGCGCTGTGGCCGGTGATCGTGGCCGGCCTCTACGCGATCGGCGTACTCGTCACGCCCGGGACTGCCAGCATCGACCTGCGTAGCGGCTTCGATCCGGACGATGTTCGGAAAGCGCTGGACCACGAGGTCCACGTGGTGAGTGGCCGGGTGCCGGCTGAGGTCTTTGCCAAGGTCCAGAGCATTCAGCAGATCATCCTCGGCATCCTGCCCCGCTCCGGCGCCCTGCCGCCAGGATCGCCGGAGCTTTTTGTCGTTGAGCGGACCGCGACCGACTACCTCCCGACGGCGCTCGAGAGTTATCTCAACCTACCGCGCGCCTACGCAACCCTCCACCCGGTCCAGGACGGCAAGACAGCGAAGCAGGTCCTGATGGACCAGTTGACACTGCTGGAGAGCAAGATGAGTGAAGTCGCCGATGACGTGCACCGCAACGACACTGACCGGCTACTGGCGAACGGAAGGTTCCTCGAGGAGCGGTTCGGCCGCTCGGCGCTTTCCCTCGACAGTCCCCCCGCGCACTCCTGAATTCACCGGCCTCTTCGAAGGCCCAGCTTTGTTAGTGTGAAAAGTAGGGCTGGACCATGGGATTCACGAGCAAGCCAGTCAGGGTCATCGAGATACCGGAGCCGGCTTCGGAGCCGCTGATCGCGCCGGAGCGCGAACCGCAGCGCACCGAGAGAGAAGAAGAGGCCCCGGTCACAGCGCCGGCGTGAACCTCGCCGTCGGGTACCGCTTCTGGCGGGTCGACCCGGACGACGCCTGGACGCGCGGTCGGCTCCAGTCGCCGGTGGCTGAAACCTTGTGGCCGCCGCTCGAGACCCTCGAAGCCGAATGCCAGACCCGTCCGGGTCTCCGGCTGGCCCGTGCCGGCCTGCATCGGCACGACGAACAGCGCATCTCGCCCGAGCCGAGCTGCAGCTGCGGGATCTACGCCTATCACGACATCACACCGATGACCCGGGCGCTGCGAGAAGAGCCGTATATGTTCGGGGGAGCGGTGCTCTGCTGGGGAAGGATCGTAATCCACCCCGAAGGCATGCGGGCCCAGCACGCGCGGCCCCTGGCCCTTTGCCGACCCGAAAGCCCGGGGGTCCAGCTTCGAACGGCCGCACTACTGGCGGAGGTCACCAGGGAGTATGCGATCCCGCTGCTCGAGCTTCGCGACCTGGTCGCCTACGCCAGCGAATTCGGTGCCAGCTACAAGCCCGAACCAGGCCCACCCTCGCGGCGGGGATTGGACCGGGTCAAGGATGCGCTCTCCTGGCGTCAGATCGTTCGCCGGATCGGGAAAGCCTTCGGCGGCTAAAACGCAGGCTGCTCAGCCGGCCGCGACGCTCGCGCTCCGATCCGCCGCATCCGCTCGCGCCGTGGCCTTCGCCCGCCCCTCGATCAGGAGGCAGCTGAGCGCGCCGACCGCCAGTACGGCGATGGACACGGCAAGCGTCGGCTTGACAGCATTGACGTAGGCGTTGGCGAAGACATCGTGAAACAGGCGCTCGAGCGTCGGACGCAGCGCCGACGGGACGGTGGCGGGTAACTGAGCGCCCGTCTGGCCGACCCCAACCTTGAAGCCGCCCGATGCCGCACTGGAGAAGCCGCTGACGAAGGTGCCGCGGAAGGCGGCCGGCACCTGGCCCGAGTAGGCGACCGCCTGGTCGTGCAACTGGGTGGCGAGCCGGTTTTGCAAGACGGCGCCGATCACCGCGCTTCCGATCGCGCCGCCCACCTGCCGAACGGTATTGAGCACACCCGATGCGGCGCCGGCCATCTGTGGCTTGACGTTGCGCATCGCGACCGTCGTCAGGGGCGCGAAGGTCATGCCCAGTCCCAGCCCGGCGAGCGCCGCGGGTCCCCAGAAAGTCGCCTGGGTCGCGTTCAACGAAATCACCAGCACCACGAGCCCCATCCCGGACGCAAAGAATGTCAGCCCGGCCAGCACGATGTACTTACCACCAAATCGATCGGACATGCGGCCGGCGATAGGGGCGACGACCATCGAGAGCAGTGACATCGGCAGGAACGTCAGCCCCGCTTTCAGCGCGGAGAATCCGAGGACTGACTGAAAGAAGATCGTCACCGGGATGAAGAACCCGAGCATGCCGAAGGCCACGGCGGAGCTGACCCAGATTGCGATGCTGAAGTTCCGATTGCTGAAGAGCGACAGCGGCATCAGGGGCTCGGCCTGGAATCGCTCGAAGACAATGAAGAGCGCGAACACCACAACGCCGGCCGCGATGATCTCCGGGATCGTGATCGGTCCCCAGATGGCCCCCCAATTGAAGCGTTCGCCCTCGACGAGCCCGAAGATGATGCCGAACAGGCTGGCGCTGGCGAGCAGGACGCCAACCATGTCGAGCCGGTGGCGCCGACCGGGACGGAGATCGGGCACCACCAGGAGCGCGCCCGCGAGGGCGACCAAGCCGACCGGGACGTTGACGAAGAAGATCCAGCGCCAGTTGATGTAGGTGACGAGGAACCCACCGAGGGTCGGCCCCGTCACGGTCGCGACACCGGCGACAGCGCCCCAGATGCCGAAGGCTGCCCCGCGCCGCTCGGCCGGAAAGATGATGGTGATGATGCTGAGGGTCTGGGGCGTGAGAATCGCGCCGCCGACGCCCTGGAGGATACGGGCGGCGATCAGCTGGTTCCCGTCCTGGGAGAGTCCGCAAAGGGCGGAGGCGACCGTGAAAATCGCCAGACCGAGGGCGAAGAGCCGGCGCGGGCCGAAGAAGTCCCCCAACCGGCCGGCGGTGATGAGCAACACGGCATAGGCCAGCAGGTACGCGTTGATCACCCAGAGGATCTGATCGAGCGACGAATTGAGGCCCGAGATCATCGCCGGGATGGCGATGTTCACGATCGTGGTGTCGAGCAGGATCATGAAGAAACCCAGGCTCAGGAACAGCAGGACGAGCCATTCGTTCTTTGCTTGCGCGGGCCTTGCCATCGCCTAATTCCTCCAATTACGATCGCGTAGGATTTCTGATACTTTAAAGATCAAAGTATTATCATGTCAAACCGGAACTCGAAGGAGCAGCTCATCGAACAGACCCTTCAGGAAATCCGAGCCCTGGATGGCGAGCTGGACCTGATGGACCAGGCCATCGCCGACCGCCTGGGAATAAACCGTACCGATGCTCAGTGTATGGATCTGATCAGCCGGCTGGGGCCGATGACCGCGGGGGACCTGGCGGAGCGAGTTGGGTTGACCCCGGGAGCCATTACGGCTGTCCTCGATCGGCTCGAACGTGGCCACTGGATCCGCCGCGTCCACGACACCGTCGACCGTCGCCGGGTCATGGTCTCCGGCGGCCAGGCGGGACACACGAAGATGGCGCCTATCTTTGCCCGGCTGCGAAGGTCGACGCGCGAGGTACTTGCCCGCTATTCGGAAGAGCAACTCGACCTGATCGCGGATTTCCTACGGCGCACGACCGCCATCGCGGCCCAGCATCGGCAAAGACTCCGCCGCTCATAAAATTTCCATCCTCCGCTTGCGGGGATGGTCGGGTAGGGCTCGCCGAACTCGTAGTTTGACAATCGACACGGAGTGGTACATAGTGAAGCACTTCACTATGCAGTTCTCTGAGATCAAAGGCGACTGTCGGTTCAACGGCACCCTGGCTAGCGACCGTGCCGGACGCCTGTACGACAGCCGCTTCCGCGACGCACTCCGGTCGACGCGCCGGCCGCTGTCCGAAAAGGAGATGCGCACGGTGGAGGCCATGACGGCGCTGCGCATCACCGCCCGGCTGACTCACGGGCTGATGGATCGCTGGGCCGACAAGCATGGCTTGAGTGAGGGCCGCCTGAACGTCCTGTGGGCGCTCAAGGCCGCACCGGAACGCCAACTACCCCTCGGGGAACTGGCCGATCAGCTGGAGGTGACCCCCCGCAACGTTACGGGCCTCATCGACCATCTCGAACGCGACGGCCTGGTCGAGCGCATCGACGATCCGGCCGACCGTCGGTTGACCTACGCCCGACTGACGATGGCGGGTGCGAAGCGGCTGGAGGGGATGCGCGAGCAGGGATTGCAGTGGCAGCTCAAGATGGCGGCGGGACTCTCAACCGAGGAGCTCGAGCAGCTCCGTCACGCGTGTCTCCGACTAGTTGAAAACATGACCGGTGCCACGGTCGCAGAGAGGAGCGCATGAGAAACGACGTGCAACCTTCGTCCACCGATGCCACCGCTGGTCACCTCACCGAGGGGTTGACGCGCGGGCAAACGATCGGGGTGGTCGCGGGGACCATGCTCGCCCTGCTGCTGGCCGCGCTCGACCAGACGATCGTCGGGACCGCCATGCCCCGCATCGTGGCCGAGTTGAACGGCCTCAATTACTACACCTGGGTCATCACCGCCTACCTGGTCGCCTCGACGATCATGGTGCCGATCGCGGGCAAGCTGGGCGACCTCTTTGGTCGCAAGCCATTCCTGCTCGCCGGCATGATCGGCTTTGTCGTCGCCTCGGCCTTGTGTGGCCAATCGCACGGCATGCTCGAGCTGGTCGTCTTCCGAACCATCCAGGGCGTCTTTGGTGGCATGCTGTTCGCCACTGTCTTCGCCGTGATCGGCGACCTGTTTCCGCCCACGCAGCGGGCCCGACTCGCCGGTCTGTTCGGCGCCGTCTTCGGTCTGTCGTCCATCGTTGGTCCGACGGCCGGGGGATACATCACGGACACCTGGGGCTGGCGCTGGGTCTTCTACGTCAACTTGCCGGTGGGCATCATCGCGGTCCTTCTGGTGCTCGCGACGATGCCGTTCGTGCGCTCATCGGCATCCTTGCGCGACATCGATTTCAAGGGTGCCGCGGCGTTGGTCGCCGGTCTCGTGCCGTTGATGATTGCGCTCTCGATCACGCGCGACCATGGGTGGACATCACCGGAAGTCCTGGGACTCCTCGGCATCGCGGCCGTGATGCTCGCCATTTTCTTCGTCCTCGAGATAAGGTCCGATCATCCGATCGTGCCCTTCGATCTCTTCAAGAACTCCACCTTCAGCGTTTCCATGATCGTCGGGTTTCTCTCGGGCTTCGGTATGTTCGGCACGATTGTCTTCGTGCCGCTCATCTATCAAGGCGTACTCGGCGTCACCGCCACCAACTCGGGCCAGCTGCTGACCCCGATGATGCTCGGCCTTATCGTCGCCAGCACGCTGGTCGGCCAGTTGATGGTGCGCGTTCGTCTCTACCGTTTCCTGGGGACCGCCGGCGTTGCCGTCATGCTGGTCGGCATGTGGCTGCTCTCGCAAGTGACGGTCGGCAGCTCGCGCCTCGAAGTCGTCCGCGACATCGTGATCGTGGGCGCCGGCCTGGGCTCAACCTTCCCGCTCTATCTCACCGCGGTCCAGAGCGCACTGCCGCGGAATTTTCTCGGCGTAGCCTCGAGCCAGGTTCAGTTCTGGCGGCAGATCGGTGGAACGATCGGCACGGCCGTGCTCGGCTCCGTCCTCAGCCAGCGTCTGCCGGTCCACATCGGCGAGCAGGTGGCCGCCCTTCATCTACCGGCGCAGGCCGCGCGGCTGGTCAGTGGCGGTGGGAGCAGCCCCCAGACGCTGTTCGATCCGGCGCAGATCGCGGCCAGCCGCGCCAAAGCCGCGAGCGCGCTCGGATCGCAGGGCGTCGCGATCTTCGACCAGGTGCTCCATGCGGTGCGCGTCGCCCTGGCGTCGACGTTGCACGAGGTCTTCCTCTACGGCGGCGCCGTGCTGATCGTGGCGCTGGTCGCGTCGGTCTTCCTCAAGGACGTGCCCCTGCGCGCCCGGCAGCCGGCCGGCGAGGAAGACGCACCGGTCGTCGCCGCCTAACCCAAGGCGTCTCACTTGATGGTTGGGGGCGTGACCGCTATCCAGGTCGCACCACCGTCAGTCGAGCGGACCAGCTTGTCCGCCCCGACTTGGGACCAGATTGTCTTCGCGTCGACGTAGTTCCATGGAGCCAGGTCGAAGTCAAGGCCGTTCGCCAGCACCTGGCGCGTGGTCCATGTTTTCCCGCCGTCGTAGGTTTCACTGAGGTCGGGCCCGGTCGAGAGCAGCCAATGGCTGACGTCGAAGAAGAAGGCGCCACCCTCCTGTAGGCCGCCCGGCGTCCGGATCAGCTCCGTCCAGCGCCGGCCGCCGTCGTGGGTCGTCAGGATGTAGCTATGCGTCCATCCTTGGGTTGGTGCTTGGCGTAGCGGTTCGGGCACATAGCTGGGAGGTGGACCGGAGATCTGGAATTGCAGGAGGCCGTCGCGCGAGCCGAAGAAGATAGGCGACTCGAGATGGACATCGTTTGCCGCGGCCTCGGCCGGGAGCGGGAGTACGACCGGCGCCCAGGTCTGGCCGCCGTCCCGCGTTTCCCAGAACAGCGCCGAGGGAGACGTGAACGGGATGGCCTTTCCGTTGGCGTCCCATGCGTAGGTCTTTGATGCGTTGGCGGTCAACCATCCCGTTTTCGGGTCCGTGAAGGTCAGGTTGCTGCCCATGCTGTTGGCGTCAGACGGGATGGTCCCGACCGTCGTCCAGTGCATACCACCATCGACCGTGTGCTGCAGGATCGGCTTCGCCGGGCGGAGCTCAACGCCGGAAATCCGCCAGGCCTCGAGTTGCGTCAATGAGAAGCCGGGGCCTCCCGGGTTTGACCAATCGATGGGCAGATCGACAAGGGACCAGTGGGCTCCCCCATCGTGCGTCCGGTAGGTGCGCGGCACCATGTTGGAGGAGCCGAGAGCGCCTGGGATCTTGCTGGGCGGCAGCGTGGACGGCACGTCTTCGACCAGGTCGCCGTCCTTCGTGTTCCAGAACTTCAACAACCCGATGCTCGATCCATCGGGGATTCGGAACTGCTCGTGCCAGGTCTTTCCACCGTCGGTCGTGTTCATCACGACGGTCGGACCATTGTGCACATACAGCTGGGCCACGATCCAGGCGGTGTCGGCCGAGACGAACTCCGCATCGACGATCGAGTAGCTCGCCGCCGGCGGGTGGAGGCCGCCCATGCCGAAAGGCAATCCGGCCGGCAGCGCCATCTCGCCTCGGGCCACGCGCACGCCAATCGTGGCGATCCCGATGGCGAGAGCTGCGATCACCACGGCCGCCGTCTGCATGACGACGCGCCCGCGATGCGAAGCCGGTCGCACCGGGTTGTCTGGGATCGCGCGCAGCACCCGAACCACGAGGTCGGGACTCGGCGCCTCGTAATCGGCGAGCACATCATTACGCACCGCGGATCGTGGTGAGGGTTTCATGTCGACTTCTCCTTGCTGGGATCGAATTCGAGTCGAAGGCGCCCGACGGCTCGATACAGGCGAGCGCGGGCGGCTCCGGTCGAGAGCCCCGCCACGGCCGCCACCTCCTCGAGCGGGAAATCGAGCCAGTAAAAGAGGTACAGGAGCAGCCGGTCCGACCGCGACAGACGCGCAATCGTCTGGCGCAAATCCGACGCGGTCATCGCCGCTTCATCGCTCCCCTGCGGTGGTCGGACCTGATCGAATCGAAGGACCGACCACCACCGCCCCCGTTGAAGAGAGCGACATTCGTTGGCGACAATCGTCAAGTACCAGGCTCGCAAGCCGGCGCCCTCGTTGCGGAAGCTCGCGAACTTGTTCCACGCCTTGAGGGTGGCTTCCTGGACGGCATCCTCGGCCGCCATCCGCTGGCGGAGCATGGCGAAGGCGAGCCGATAGGCTGGCTCAACGAGAGGTTTGATCAGATCGTCGAAGCCAGCGCGCTCCGCGGCCTTGCGGGCTCGGCTGAGCTGGTCGGCCGGCATGTCAGCGGCGAGCTCCTGGTGAACGATATGCGGGCTCCTTTTCTGTCGCGGCAGCGCTGCAGTGCTAACTGTATGACGCGCTAGGCCAGGCTCCAGTTACATCGGGTGGACGCGTAACCTGCGGCCGGGCCTGCCGTTGCATTCGGGTGCGGACTCGGGAGGGCCGTTGACTTGCGCGTCAAGATGATCCTCCCGGCGCTAACGGAGGCGACCAGCCCCTTCTTCCGGCCGATCAAGTACTCGCTGTTTCCTCCGCTTGGGCTCGCAACGCTCGCCGGTTACCTGCCCGATGACGCTGACGTCTCTATCTGGGACGAGCACGTCGAGAAGGTCCCGCTCGATGACGAGCCGGACCTCGTCGTGATCCAGGTCTATATCACGTCGGCTCGTCGCGCCTACGAGATCGCGGACCGGTATCGCGCTCGCGGCGTCCGCGTCGCGCTCGGCGGTCTCCATGTCACGTCCTTGCCGGAGGAAGCAACAGCCCACGCGGACACGATCTTCCTTGGACCGGGTGAGGACACATGGCCTCAGTTCCTCGCCGACCTGCGGGCTGGTCGGCCAGCTTCGCGCTACGCATCGCAACAGCGGACCCTATTCGGTGTTCCGCCGATCCGACGCGATTTGATCAAGCGAAGCAAATACCTCGTTCCTAACTCCATCGTGGTCTCACGAGGCTGTCCACACGTCTGCGACTTCTGCTACAAGGTGGCCTTCTTCAAGGGCGGGAAGCAGTACTATGTCCAGCCGGTCGACAGTGCGTTGGCGGAGATCGAGCGCCTTCCGGGCCGCCACCTGTATTTCCTGGACGACCATCTCTTCGGAAGTCCGCCCTTCGCTGGAGCGCTCTTCGACGGCATGCGCGGAATGGGCAGGCTGTGGCAGGCCGCCGGCACCGTCAAGGCGGTGCTGGAACAACCTCGGCTGCTCGAGAAAGCCGTGGCGGCCGGACTGCGGAGCCTGTTCGTCGGCTTCGAGACCGTCAATGCGGCCAACCTCAGGGATCAGCGTAAGTACCAGAATGTCGGACGGGATTATGACGCCGCGATTCGCCGGCTCCACGACCTTGGGGTGATGGTGAATGGCAGCTTCGTTTTCGGAATGGACCATGACGGGGCGGATGTCTTCGATCGCACTGTCGAGTGGGCCATCTCGAACGGCATCGAGACCGCCACCTTTCACATCCTGACGCCTTACCCTGACACCGCGCTCTACGCGCGGATGGAGTCTGAGGGACGGCTGCTACATCGCGACTGGGATCTCTACGACACGCGCCACGTCGTCTTTCGCCCGGCGACCCTGCAACCGGCGGAGCTCGAGCGCGGGTACTGGCGAGCCTATCGAGACTTCTATCGTTGGGGCTCGATCTGGCGGGGGGCTTCGACTAAAGCCGCGCCCAGGGATCGGCTCAGGCACGTGGCCTACTCGGCCGGTTGGAAGAAGTTCGAACCGTTTTGGGACGCCGCGATCCGCGCCGGTCGCGTTCTCCATGCGTTGCCGTTGCTCGAGCACATTCTCGAAGGGTTTGGCCGCCATCGGGTCGAACCAGCAGCGACCCGGCAGGCCCCCATTAGATTCCCGTATCAATCGGTTCGCTGGGGATCCGACCGGTGACGAGGTCAGCCAGGAAGTCGCCGAGCCGGTGGGGCGCGAACTCATCGTTTGACGCCTGGACTTCACCGATCGTCCACCACCGGTCTTCGCCCATGAAGGTCCGCTCGAAAACATCCCAACCGCTGACATCGACCTGGTGCTGTTCGACGCGAACGAGGTAGAAGCACTCCCGTTGACGTATCGGTTGGCCCGAGTGAGGCATCGGAAATACGTGATCTCGCACCCAGATCAGGGGACCGATCTCTGCGGCTTTAAGCCCGCATTCTTCGGCGAGTTCCCGCTGCAGGGCGGCGGTCGCGGATTCGCCGGAGGCGACGCCGCCCCCAGGCGTGATCCAGAAATATCGCGACCGGGTCTGGTCGGGGAACGCTTTGAAGAGCAGGACGCGATTGTGGCGATCCAGGACGACGGCCCGGACCGCCTCCCGAATTGGGACATCGTTGGCCCGACGATTCGGGGTCTCCACGAGCAGGAGCTTAGCGGGCATAATCCCGAAACGAGTGGCTGACGCTGATGTGATCGTGGTGGGGGCAGGCCTCGCCGGGCTGGTCGCGACCGCCGAACTCGTCGACGCGGGTCGCCGCGTCATTCTGCTCGAGCAGGAACCGCAGCCGTGGTTGGGTGGCCAGGCGTTCTGGTCTTTTGGTGGTCTGTTCTTTATCAACTCTCCAGAGCAGCGGCGGCTCGGCGTGCGCGATTCGCACGAGCTGGCAACCAAGGACTGGATGGCCACCGCCGGGTTCGACCGGCAGGAAGACCACTGGCCGAGGAAATGGGCCGAAGCCTACCTCGCGTTTGCCGCTGGTGAGAAACGGTCGTGGTTACACGCACAGGGTGTTCGATTTTTCCCGGTGGTGGGCTGGGCGGAGCGGCGTGCCCAAGCAACAGCCGGTCCCGGGAATTCTGTCCCACGCTTTCATATCACCTGGGGCACCGGCCCCGGTGTTGTCGCGCCCTTCGAGCGGCGCGTGCGCGACGCCGTCGCTCGCGGTCGGGTCGTCTTGAAGTTTCGGCATCGAGCCGACGCCCTAACCACACACGGCGGCACAGTCGAAGGTGTGTCTGGTGCGGTCCTCGACGCCAGTTCGGTAGAGCGGGGGAGACCAAGCTCGCGGGTTGCGATCGGAGAGTTCGAACTCCACGCCCAGGCCGTGATCGTGACGTCGGGCGGCATCGGCGGCAACCACGAGCTGGTTCGTGAGGCCTGGCCTGCGCGTTTGGGGAATCCGCCCCGGGAGATGCTGACCGGCGTGCCGGCCCACGTCGACGGCCGCATGCTCGCGATCACAGAGGCCGCCGGTGGATCGGTCATCAATCGCGATCGCATGTGGCACTACGTCGAGGGTATCCAGAACTGGAACCCAATCTGGCCCGGGCATGGCATTCGGATCCTGCCAGGACCGTCGTCGATGTGGTTCGATGCCCTCGGCAATCGCCTGCCGGCGCCCCTGTTTCCTGGCTTCGACACGTTGGGGACACTGGCCCACCTGCGAGCGACCGGCTACGACTATTCCTGGTTCGTGCTGACGCAGCGCATCATCAAGCGGGAATTCGCGCTCTCCGGTTCGGAGCAAAATCCCGACCTGACCACCAAGGACATCGGACTTCTCCTGCAACGGGTCATTTCGAAGTCCGGACCGGCGCCGGTTGAGGCGTTCAAACAACACGGCGCTGACTTCGTCGTGGCCAACAGCATTGGCGACCTGGTTCGCGGCATGAACGCCATGACGGACGAGCCGCTCCTCGACCCGGCCAGGCTGGAGCGTCAGATCGCCGCTCGCGACGACGCCATGGCCGGTGCCCCGCCGCAGGACCCACAGATTCAGGCGATTCGAGCGGCGCGGCATTACATCGGCGACCGGTTGATTCGCGTCGCTCCGCCCCATCGACTGCTCGATGCGACCGCCAGGCCGTTGATCGCCGTGCGTCTGCACATCCTGACTCGCAAGACGCTCGGTGGCCTCCAGACGGACCTGTCGGGCCGCGTCCTCGGATCCGCCGGAGAGCCGGTTCCTGGCCTCTACGCTGCCGGGGAAGTCGCTGGCTTTGGCGGAGGTGGGATGCACGGATACCGATCGCTCGAGGGCACCTTTCTTGGCGGCTGCCTCTTTTCGGGACGTACCGCCGGCCGCGCGGCCGCAGCCATCCTTGCTTAGGGCTTGAGATACGATTCCGCGGTGGCCACCACCGTGCTATCGGCATATCCTGGGGATGGCTTCGAGCCTCGGCTTATCGAGCGCTTCGTGAGCCTTCGCAACAAGCGTGTCCTGGAGATCGGCTGCGGAGACGGACGACTGACGTTTCAGTACGCGCCGCGCGCGTCGTCGGTCCTCGCCATCGATCCCGATCGACCCAGTATTGACGAGGCGCTTTTTCAACAGCGTGCCGGTGGCGCGTCCAACATCGACTTTCGACTGGGCTCGATCGAGCGCCTGCCGAAGCAGGGTGCGCCGTTTGATGTGGCTTTGTTTAGCTGGTCGCTTTGATGAATCGCGCTCAGGGGCATGGTCTATGCCCTCCGGCGAGCGGGTAGCTACCTCCGACGCGGAGGCACACTCATTAGCATTCGACCGCATCGCACCTGGCGGCCGACAATTGCCATCGTCTCTGGCACGGGCCGCGTGCCTGTTGCGACGCTGCTCAACACGGCCTTCGAAGTCAACCTGGGCGCAGCCGAATCGGCTCTCGAACGGGTTGTCGATGAAGGCTCGTTTGCCTTAGCCGGCGTCCGGTCTGCCCGGTACCGGACCTATCTTTCCCGTCCTTCTCAGGTGCGGACCTACCTCGAGTTGATCAACCCGCCACGGCCCCGGTTTCCTCGAGGTGGCCGTGCCAGGCTTGACGCGATGTGGGACTCGGCGCCCCGAGGCGCTCGCATCGAAGTTACGGAGTCGCTCGCGGTGAACGCTCTGCGTCGCCGCTAGGAGCAGGGAAGATGGCCTTGCCAATGCCGATGGTCTGGCGGATCGATTTCGGGTACTTCGTCCGACCCGCGCAAGAAACCGGCACCGACAAGCCTCGCGTCGAGGGTGTGCTCGGCTACGTGATCGAGCATCCAGCCGGCTTGCTCCTGTTCGATACCGGCCTGGGGGAGGGGGACGCCGAGGTCGACGAGCATTACCGGCCGGTGCGCCGTCCACTACCGGAGGCGGTGCGCGCGGCCGGGCTTGCCCTGGATGACGTTCGCTGGGTGGCCAACTGTCATCTGCATTTCGATCATTGCGGCGGCAATCCGGCGCTCGTCGGCCGTCCGATCTTCGTTCAGTCGCGAGAGCTGCAACAGGCTCGCACAGCCCCGGACTACACGATGCCCCACCTCATTGACTTCGGCGGCGCCGACTACCGGCAGCTCGACGGCGAGACGGAGATCTTGCCGGGCGTTCTCCTGATCCCGACGCCAGGGCATACCGATGGTCACCAGGCGATCGCGGTTCGGGCCAGTGACGGCACGCTGATTCTCGCCGGCCAGGCATACAACACGGCGTTCGACTATGCGGCCGACCAGCTGGCGTGGCGCGCGCGTCAGGAGGGGCGCGTCGAGGATCCCGCGCTAAGCTACCGGCCCTGGATCGAGCGGCTTCAACAGCTCGATCCGTCTCGGATCGTGTTTGCCCACGATTACGCCGTATGGGAGCCGGCGACCGGTCGCTTGACAGAGAGGTAGGCATCCTTCGCCAGCCCGACCCTCGTCGATTTCTTGGCGGGCAGTAATTAGAGGACCAGCGCCATCGGGCTCTGCAGCAGGCGCTTGACCTCCTGCAGGAACTCGGCGGCCGTCACCCCGTAGAAGACCCGATGGTCGACTGAAAGTGTGACCCGCATCCGTTTGCCCGGCACTACCAGGCCGTCCTTGACGACGGCTTTGTCCTCGATCGAACCGACCGCGAGGATGGCTGAGTCGGGAGGGTTGATGATGGCGGTGAACTGGTCGACGTCGTACATGCCGAGATTCGAAATGGTGAAGGTGTTGCCGACATAATCCTGCGCCGCGGCCTTGTTCGTACGGGCCCGTTCGATCAGCTGCTTGGACTGCGTGGAGATCTCTTTCAGCGATTTCTGATCGGCGTTGCGCAGCACCGGCACGATCAGGCGATCGGCAAGGCCGACGGCAATCCCGATGTTGATATCGCGTTTGCGCTCGATGTGGCCGTCGGCCCAGGAGGCGTTGATCTCGGGGAACTTGGTCAGCGCCAGGGCCACTGCCTTGACGATCAGGTCGTTGATGCTGATCGACTCTGGCTTGTCGACCGCCTCGTTGAACATCTGACGGAGGCGGACGGCGTCGTCCATCGCGATCTCCGATGTCACGTAGAAATGCGGGGCGGAGAACTTGCTCTGTACCAGCCGCATCGCGACGGTCGACTGGAGCTTCGTCAACTCGACGACCTCGACCTCGCCGGTTGGACGTGCCGTCGGCTGCCGCTCGATCTCCCTCCCCCGCTCGCGGGGGAGGGTCGGGGTGGGGGCGGCCGGGCGCTGAGCGGCGGATTCGACATCTTCTTTGGTGATCCGCCCGCCGGGGCCGGTGCCCTGGATGCGGCTCAGGTCGACGCCCTGTTCTTCGGCGAGGCGCCGGGCGACCGGGGAGACCCGCTGGCGCTCGCCATCCTCTTGCTCGGTCGGGCGACGAATGACGTTGAGGGCGGCCTGCGCCGCCGCCCCGACTTCGGTTCGGTCGTCCGGTCCGCCGTGCGGGTACTGTTCACCGCCGGCGTCGGCGGCCACCTGGGCGGTGGCGGCCACGGCTCGATCTCCCTGCGCCGCTGGCGCGCTGGCTTGTGCCTTTGGCGCCTCCGCGGCGGCCGGCGCCTGGCCCTGCGGCGCCGCGTTCGGGGTCGAGGGTGTCGAGGCGTCATCGCCGATCTGGGCGATGACCGCGCCGATCGGCGCGCTCTCGCCTTCGGCGACGACGATCTTACTCAGCTTTCCCGAAGCGTACGCCTCGACCTCGATGTTGGCCTTGTCGCTCTCGATCTCGACCAGCGGCTCACCCTTCTTGACGTCCTCGCCCTCTTTCTTGAGCCAGCGCAGGATCTTGCCGGTCTCCATGGAGTCCGACAGTCGCGGCATCTGAACGTCGGCCATGGGTTAGTTCTTGCCCAGCAGCGCTCTGGCGGTGACGATCACGTCGGCCTTGCCGGGGAAGGCGATCTTCTCCAGCCGCTTGTTGTACGGCGCCGGCACCTCGGCGGCGCCAATCCGCGCGACCGGCGCATCGAGGAAGTCGAACGCCTCCTCGTAGACACGGGATGCAATTTCCGATCCCACGCCATAGGAACGCCAGCCCTCCTCGACGGTGATCAACCGGCTGGTTTTCTTGACCGATGCAATGACCGGCGTCATGTCGAGCGGCCGCAGGGCCCGCATGTCGACAACCTCGGCGCTGATGCCTTCCTTCTCGAGTTCGGCGGCCGCGTCCATGGCGACGATCAGCATTCGCGAGTGGGCGCAGATGGTGATCTGCTCGCCCGGGCGCTTCACCTCGTTCTTGTCGAGCGGCACCAGGTGCTCCCCATCCGGAACTTCGCCCTTGAGCGCGTAGGTGCCTTCGTTCTCGATGAACATCACCGGGTTGTCGTCGCGGATCGCGGATTTGAGCAAGCCCTTGGCGTCCGCCGGCGTCCCCGGGGCGACGACCTTGAGGCCGGGCACGTGGGCAAACCAGTTCTCATGACTGTGCGAGTGCTGCGCCCCCAGCTGGTGGCCGCCGCCGCCGGGGGTGCGGATCACGAGCGGAACCTTGGTGCCACCGCCGAACATGTACCGAATGTGAGCGGCGGCGTTGACCACCTGGTCCATCGCCACCATGATGAAGTTGACCGTCATCATCTCGGCCACCGGCCGCAAGCCGGACATGGCGGCGCCGATCGCCGTGCCGATGATGATCTCCTCGGCAATCGGCGTGTCGAGCACGCGTTTCTCGCCGAACTCCTTTAGCAAGCCGCGCGTCACTTTGAAGGAGCCATCGTACAGGCCGATGTCCTCACCCAGCAGGAACACCGACTCGTCCCGATTCATCTCCTCGCGGAGGGCCTGGTTGAGGGCGTCACGCATGGCTAGGACGGCCATCAGCTCGCCACCTCGTCGGCGTAGACGTCGCGATAGAGGTCCTTGGGATCAGGATCGGGACTCTCCTCGGCGAACTTCACGGCCTCCTCGACCCGGGCGGAGACCTCCTCGTCGATCTCCTGGAGCTGCTGGTCGTCGAGCATCTTCTGCTTTTTCAGGTAGTCGCCGAGGCTGAGGATGGCGTCGCGCGCCTGCCATTCCTTGATCTCGTCCTTCCCGCGGTACGTGTCGGGGTCGGACATGGAGTGGCCACGATAGCGGTAGGTCACGCATTCGAGCAGGCTGGGCTCGTGCTTCTCGCGCGCCTGCGCCACCAGCTGATCCGTGATCCGGCGCACCGCCAGCACGTCCATGCCGTCGACCCGTTCGCCGGTCATGTCGTAGGCGCAGGCCTTCT
>Ga0207684_10000265_pt1 | contig 77583 bp, 77 predicted proteins | sample KBSK5501metaG_FD_184342 | JGI IMG/M metagenome (GOLD analysis project Ga0207684, IMG submission 184342) | Corn, switchgrass and miscanthus rhizosphere microbial communities from Kellogg Biological Station, Michigan, USA - KBS K5-50-1 metaG... | ecosystem: Host-associated > Plants > Roots >...
TGCCGGTGTCCGCTCCTGTCCCGGGGGCGCCGACGTAGTGCGCCTTCCCTTGCAGCGGCGTTCCGGGACCGCCCTGGAACGGGGTGAGCTGGAGGTCGATCGTGCCCGACGTGAGGAGCTGGACGCCCTGGTCGGACGAATGGAACACGCCGATCTGGAACCGCTGTGGCGCCTTGGCGTACAGATCCGTGCTGCCGACCTGGGCGGAGTAGGTTCCGCCGCTCGCGGCCGACGTCGTCCCACCCGAGCTGCATCCCGTGAGTGCGATCGCGCCCGCCAGCAGTGCGACGGTCAGCCGAGCCATGGCCACATGTTCTCGTACGCGGCGATGAGCGTCGGGGTTCGTCAGATCGCACCCTCGAGGCGCAGGAGGAACTCGCGGCGCTCCGGATGCCCACCGTAGGTGCCGAACCCCGGTCCGGCCGGGACCACACGATGGCAGGGGATCCACAGCTCGATCGGGCAGACGCGGAGGGCGTGGCCGGCCGCGCGCCAGGCGCGCGGCCGGCCGGCGGCCCCGGCGACGTCGCCGTAGGTGCGGAGCTCACCGTAGGGGACCGCGATCGTGGCCTCGTAGACAGCCCGCGAGAAGGGGGTGCCGGCGGACCGGAGGTCCGCCGGCACCCCGAACGCCTGGACGCTCCGCGCGAAGTACGCGCGCGCGTCCTCCCGAGCCGTGGCCAGCGCGCGCTCCGCGCGCGCCGCCCGCCCCCCGAGGCGCTCCTCGACCTGGGCAAGGAACGATCCGCGGTCTGCAGGGAACCCGGATGCGACGATCCCCACATCGCTGGCGACGATCGTGAGCTCGCCGAGCGGCGTGGGGACCGACGTGAACCCGAGGCTCAGATCGGGGGCCATGGGAAGGGTCGGACCCCCGGCTCCGGCTCCGGGAACCGTCCGAGCGCGAGCAGCCGCCCCAGCCGGCCGGCCGTCGCCGCTACCTCGGGTTCGGTCAGCAGCTTCCCGAGCGCAGCGCGAGTGTCGCCTCCCGGCTCGAGCGCGGTCGCGAGCTCCGTCAGATCCGCGCAGAGCTGGTCCGGGATCGGCTCGTCCACGAACTCCCAGATCACCGTTCGCAGCTTCGGCTCGTCCGAGAAGCTCACGCCGTGATCGATCAGCCAGATCTTCCCGTCGTCTCCAAGCAGGCAGTGCCCGGCCTTCCGGTCGGCGTTGTTTATCACCACATCGAACAAGGCCACGCGCCGGAAGTCGTCCGGACGTTCTCTCCCAAGGGTGAAGTAGTGCTGCGCCGCATCGAACCGGACGAACAGCTGCAGCGACCCGGAGCCCTCCGGTCCATCGCGGAGCACCGTCGGCGGGACGTTGGGCCACCCGAGGGCGTCGGCGACGACGTAGGCGGCCACCTCGCGACGGTGGAGGGTCCCTTCGGGGAAGTCCCACAGCGGCGTCTCGCCGCGCTCGGGCTTGTAGATCGCGAAGCACTCTTCTCCTTCGACATGACAGCGCGCGAGCAGGGTGTCGTTGGACGAGTCCGGCATCAGCCCCAGGACCTCGATCTCGCCCTCGGCGAGCGCGCGGGGGATCACGCTCGAGCTGCGCGGTGCCCGTTCGTTGCCGGACACACGTGGCCCTCCGGGTCGATCGGGTTGCCGCAGAACCGGCAGGTCGGACGGCCCCGCTCGGCCACCTCAGCCCCGCGTCGTGAGAGCGCGAGCATCTGCTCGCGGCTGGCCCACAGGCGGATCGTCTCCGGCTCGTCTCCCAGGGCGAGCGCTAGGGGGTCATCGTCGACGAGCGCCGACCCCTCGTCCTCAGCGTCGTCTTCGGCCTCCTCGTCCGGGTCGAACTCGGTCACCTCCAGAAGGAACCGGTCGCCGTCCGGGTCGTAGCCGATCGACAGCCGCCCCGCGTGGAACAGGGGATCGACGGGTTCTTCCAGCGCGAGCTCGGTCTCATCGAGCGGCCCGGTCTCGAGCGGCACCTCGGCGAGCAGCTCGAGGACGGATTGCGACAGGAGCACCACCTGCTCCTTCTCGACGACCACGGTGACGAGCTCGTCGCCGGCGCGGGCCTGGAGGTAGAAGGTCCGCATCCCCGGCTCGCCGACCGCATCCGCGGTGATCCGATCCACGGGTCCGAGCTCCACGATGGTTATCCTCGCAGCTTCCCCCGCCGGCGACGCCCGCCGTCGGCCGCCGCCTCCGAGGGGGCCAGAGCCGGCTCGCCGAACCGCTCGAGGCCGCCGGTGTCGTTCGCGAGCACGACCCGGCGCTGGCTGCCGTCGATCACGACCACAGAGACCGACGCCGTGTCCACGACGATCCGCTGGAAGTCGTCCAGCGGCGTCCCGAGCAGGTGAGCGAGCACGATCCGCACGATGTCTCCGTGCGAGGCGACGGCGACCCGTCCGCGGGGATGCTTCCGTGCGATCCGGTCGACCGCGGCGACCGCGCGCGTCTCGGCCTCGACGAAGCCCTCCCCGCCGGGGAACCGGAACCGTGAGGGCTCCGTCTGGACGACCCGCCAGAGCTTGGTCCGGCGCACCTGCGGGAGCGTTCGTCCCGTCCACGTTCCCGTGTCCATCTCCATCAGCTCGGGAGCGAGCGAGACGCGCAAGCGCTTGGCGGCGGCGAGTGGCTCGACGGTCTGGGTGCATCGATCGAGAGGGCTCGAGTAGATCGCGGTCAGCCGCACCGAGACGAACCGCTCGGCGAGCCGCTCGGCCTGGGCTCGCCCGCGGTCGTCCAGGTCGATGCCGGGGGTCTGTCCATAGAGGATCCGGCCGGTCTGGGCGGTCAGGGCGTGCCGGATCAGGAAGAGGGTCGCCATCAGGGGCGTCAGCCTACGAGGCGTCGCCACTGGGCGCGTCGGCGACCGGCAGCCGGACGACGAAGCTCGATCCGGCCGACAGCTCGCTCTTCACCGCGACGTCGCCGCCGTGGTTCTCCGCGACGTGGCGCACGATGGCGAGTCCGAGACCGGTCCCGCCGGTCTCCCGCGAGCGGGCGCGATCGACGCGGTAGAACCGCTCGAAGACCCGGGTGAGATCACGTTGCGGGATGCCCATCCCGGTGTCCATCACCTCCAGGATGACCTTCCCGTCCTCGGCGGAGACCGACACGTCCACGCGACCGCCCCGCGGCGTGTAACGAACCGCGTTGTCGATCAGGTTGCGCACGAGGAGCGCCAGGTCACGACCCGAGCCGGCGACGGGGGGCACGCTCTGTGCGTGGAGCTCGATCGCGAGCCCCGCCTCATGCGCCATGTCCTCGAGGCGCTCCAGCTCGTCGGCGGCCACGATGTCGAGCCGGACCCGCTCCGCCAGATCGCTCCCGCTCTCCAGCCGCGACAGGTCGAGCAGGTCGGACACGATGCGCGACAGGCGCATCGCTTCACGCTCCAGCTGCTCCGTGAATCGGCGCGCCGCCGGCGGATCGTCGAGCGCGCCGTGGCGGAGGGTCTCCGCCGCGGCGCGGATCGACGCCGCCGGCGTCTTGAGCTCGTGCGAGGCGTTCGCGACGAAGTCCCGGCGGACGGCGTCCAGCCGCCGGGCCTCCGTGACATCGCGGACCACGACGAGCACCGATCCGTCGTCGTCGACGGGGATAGCCGTGGCGCGCAGCCATCGTGAGGGGGCTCCCGTGTTCGCCTCGGTCCGGACGATCGTGCGGGCCGCGGCCGCTTCCTTCGCCGCTCGCTGCAGCTCCAGCGGGAGCAACCCGTTGACGGTTTCCGGGGTCGCGCCCAGATGCCGGCCGAGCGCCCCGTTCGCGAACACCCGGCGGCCGCCCGGATCGAGCAGGAGGACCCCCTCCTCCATCGAGTCCAGGATCGTGTCGCGGATCAGCCGTTCCTCGCTCGAGGAACGTTCGGTCGCCTCGAGGGATCCCCGGGCCGCGAGGATCTCGGCCTGCATGCGGGCGACGCGCCTCCGGCTCGTCGCCCGAGCGGTCACGGTCGCGGCGGCCGCGCCGGCCGCGGCCGCCGCTGCGGCGATCCCGGCGACGAACAGCGCATCCGCCATCTGGCCGGAGTGTACGAGCGTCTCCCAGCACTTCATCGTGTGTTCACCCACGCTTCGGTGACCGTTCCCCTGTCGTGGGGATAAGCGCCTGGACGGGGCACGCGAGGGGTCCCGGCGATGACGCGGCCGTTCACGGTCCGTTCATCGGAGAGCCCCCGGCGTGCCACGTGGGCTTCCTAGCCTCGATGCACGGATGTCCGAGATCGCTGGAGGGGGAAGCTCGATGACGAAGATCCGGAAGCTGACGGGAGCGGGGGCGCTCACACTCACGATCGCGCTCGTGGCGGTGGCGTGCAGCAGCAACTCCAGCAGCAGCGGGGGGTCGAACGGGGGGTTCGAGGGCGTCGCCCTCACGGGCGCCGGGGCGACCTTCCCCGATCCGATCTACGAGCAATGGTTCAAGGACTTCCAACAGGTCGAATCGGGCGCGAAGATCAACTACCAGGCGATCGGCTCGGGGGGCGGGGTCGAGCAGTTCACCGCCCAGACGGTGGACTTCGGCGCCTCGGACGCACCGTTGCAGGCCGATGAGATCAAGGCGCTCCCCAGCCCCTACATCGAGCTGCCGACCGTTCTCGGCGGGGTCGTGATCGCCTACAACGTCGCAGGCCTCAACACGGGGCTCAAGCTCGACGGCGAGACCGCCGCCAAGATCTTCCTCGGTGACATCAAGACGTGGAACGACCCGGCGATCGCGACGCTGAACCCGGGCGTCAGCCTGCCGAGCACGCCGATCTCCGTGGTCCACCGTTCCGACGAATCGGGGACGACGTTCGTGTACACCTCGTGGCTCTCCTCGCAGAGCAAGGACTGGGACACGAAGGTCGGGGCCGACAAGGCCGTGCAATGGCCGACGGGCACCGGCGGCGACGGCAACGACGGCGTCTCGGCGGCGATCGGGCAGACCGACGGATCGATCGGGTACCTCTCGTTCGACTTCGCCGTGTCGGCGAACCTGGGGATCGCCGACATCAAGGCCGCTGACGGCTCCTTCATCACGCCCTCGATCGACTCGATCAGCAAGGCGGGCGGTGGCCTGACGTTCCCGATCAAGCCGACCACGAACATCCTGAACTCTCCCGCGTCGGGCGCGTACCCGATCGCAACCACCACGTACTTGCTCCTGTACAAGGACGGGACGGACGCGAACAAGGCGCAGACGATCTTCGACTTCGTCACGTGGGCGCTCACGAAGGGACAGGCGACGGTGCAGCAGCTCAACTACTCGCCGCTCCCGTCGGACATCGCGTCGCAGGGACTGACGGCGCTGTCGGGGATGACGGCGAACGGTCAACCCCTCACCGCCTCGGCGGCCGTCACCGGGTGAGCGAACCGACCGTCGTCCTGGGTGCCGGTGCGCCGGCTCGGGTGCGCCGGTCGCGCGTGATCGACCGCGGGTTCCGCGGCACCACGCTCGTGGTCGGGCTCGGTTTGATCGCGCTGCTCGCGTTGATGCTTGTCGAGCTGACCACGGGGGCGTGGCGGACGTTCGATGCGTTCGGGCTGCGCTTCTTCATCGGGACCTCGTGGAACCCCGTGTCGGGCCGCGAGGACTTCGGGGCGCTGCCGTTCATCTTCGGGTCGCTCGTAACATCGGGCGTGGCGATCGTGATCGGGGTGCCGATCGCGGTCGGGCTCGCCTTGTTGCTGAACCAGGTGCGCGGGTCCATCGCCAACCCGCTCACCGTCTTCGTCGACATCCTCGCGGCGATCCCGAGCGTGGTGTACGGCCTGTGGGCGCTGTTCGTCCTGAAGCCGATCCTCGATTCGTCGGTCGAGCCATTCCTGATCGCGACGCTGGGGAAGGTGCCGCTGATCGGAGCTCTGTTCCGAGGGAAGGCCCAGGGTCCGGATCTGTTCACGGCGGGCGTGATCCTCGCGATCATGATCCTGCCGATCGTGACGGCCGTGAGCCGTGAAGTGATCGCCGTCGTGCCACGCGACCTCCGTGAGGCCGCCCTTGCGCTCGGAGCGACGCGATACGAGTCGGTGCGGCTGGCCGTTCTGCCGTACGCACGGAGCGGCATCATCGGCGCGTCGATGCTCGGCCTGGGTCGTGCGCTCGGCGAGACGATCGCGGTGTCCTTGGTGGTCGGGAACACGCCGCGGATCGGATGGTCCCTCATGCAGCCGGGCGCCACGATCCCCTCGTGGATCGCGAGCAGCTTCCGCGAAGCGACGAGCGTGGGACTTCACCGATCGGCCCTGCTCGCGCTCGCCGTCACGCTGGTGATCGTCGCGTTCGTCCTGGCCGCGCTCTCGCGCTTGCTCGTGCGCCGGACCTCTGATCTTGTCGGTGGTTCGGCCGCGGACGAGGTCGTCACTGAAGGCATCTATCCGAGGGCGGGATGAGCGCCGCCGCGGGAACCGTCTCGCTGGGCCCCGTGCGGGGGATCCGTCGCGCCAAGGACACAGGGTTCACGGTGTTCCTGTGGACCTGCGCCGTCCTCGCGCTGGTCCCGCTCACGTGGATCGCTTTCTACGTCATGTCGAAGGGGATCGGGGCTCTGTCGTGGAACTTCTTCACGAAGGTGCCGGCCGGTCCGCTGAACCCCGAGCAGGGCGGGATCGTGCAGTCGTTCATCGGAACGGGCTTGATCGTGGGGATCGCCACGGTGATCGCCGTGCCGCTCGGGATCCTCTCGGGGATCTACCTGGCCGAGTACGGGAAGGGCAGGACCGCATCGGCGATCAGGCTGGTCGCGTACGTGCTGCTGTCCACCCCCTCGATCGTCGCGGGCGCCTTCATCTGGGCGCTCGTCGTCGTCGCGCTGGGCAACTTCTCTGCCCTGGCGGGGGGGCTGTCCCTCGTCGTGTTGATGTGGCCGATCGTGGCGATCGCGAGCGAGGCAGTGCTACGGCTGGTCCCCCAGGAGCTGCGTGAGGGCGCGCTCGCGCTCGGCCTCCCCCGGTGGAAGGCGATCGTCCGGGTCGTCATGCCGACGGCGGGGGCCGGACTCCTCACGGCCGTCATGCTCGCGGTCGCGCGAGCCCTGGGCGAGACCGCGCCGATCCTGCTGACCGCCCTCGGCAACGACTACGTCAACACAGACATCCGGGCGCCGACCGACGCGGTGCCGCTGCGGGTCTACGACTACGCGCGGACCCCGGTCGAAGCCCTCCACAGCATCGCCTGGGGTGGGGCGCTCGTGCTGTTGGTCGCGGTACTCTTCCTGGCCATCTCGGCGCGGATCCTGTCCACCCGTCAGCAGAAGAGGATCGCGTGAGGAAAGTGGAGATCGTCGACCTCAACGCGTGGTTCGGCTCGAACCATGTGTTGCACGGCGTCGGCCTGACCGCGCGGCCGGGGTCGGTCACCGCGATCATCGGCCCGTCCGGCTGTGGGAAATCCACGCTGATCCGGTGCCTTAACCGGATGCACGAGGAGGTGCGCGGCGCGCGGGTCGAGGGGAAGGTGCTGTTCGACGGGACCGACATCTACGGCGCGGACGTCGACCCGGTGGCGGTACGACGGAGGATCGGCATGGTGTTCCAACGGCCGAACCCGTTCCCGACCATGAGCATCCTCGACAACGCGACCGCGGGGCTCCGGCTCTCGGGCGAGCGGATACCGCGGGCGAAGCTGGCCGAACAGGGCGAGCGTGCCCTTCGGGCCGCCGGACTCTGGGACGAGGTCAAGGACCGGCTGAACGAGCCCGGCGGACGCCTGTCGGGCGGGCAGCAGCAGCGATTGTGCATCGCGCGCGCGCTAGCGGTGGAGCCCGAGGTGATCCTCCTGGACGAGCCCGCATCCGCGCTCGACCCGGCCTCCACGCTGCGGATCGAAGAGCTCGTCGGCGGCCTCAAGGAGCGGTACACGATCGTGATCGTCACCCACAACATGCAGCAGGCCGCGCGCGTCTCGGATTGGACCCTCTTCATGCTCTTCGGGGAGGTCGTGGAGTTCGGGCCCACCGAGAAGGTGTTCACGACGCCGGACGACAAGCGGACCGAGGACTACGTGACGGGCCGGTTCGGCTGATGACCGAGACCCGGCGGACGTTCCACGACGAGCTCGACGATCTGCAGCGCGAGATCCTGGAGATGGGCGAGCTGGCGGGAACGGCGGTGCAGGACGCCGTGCACGCCATCACCCACGGCGACCCTTCCGAGGCCCGGCGCGTGGTCGACCTCGACGACTCGATCGACCACCGGTACCTCGACATCGAACAGCGGACGTTGCGGACGCTCGCGCTGCAGACGCCCGTCGCCGCCGATCTCCGGCTCATCTCGGCGATCATCCATTCCAGCCTGCATCTGGAGCGGATCGGCGATCAGGCGGTGAACATCGCCAAGCTGTATCTGATCGCGAAGGATCTCCCCGGGAGCGACACGATGCGAGGCCAGATCCGCGAGATGGGCGATCTGGTCGTGCAGATGCTGCGCACGGCGCTGGAGGCGTTCGCGAAGCGGGACCTCGAGCTGGCTCTCCGGCTGCCAACGATGGACGACCCGGTCGACCGCCTCAACCGAGCGACCCATCTGGAGGCGTTGAAGCTCGCCGACGATCCCCACGCCCTTGATTGGGGGCTCCACATGAACCTCGCGGCGCGCGCACTGGAGCGCGTGGGCGACAACGCGGTGGACATCGCCGAACAGGTCAGCTTCCTGATCACGGGCGAGTTCCGCGAGTTCACCGACGCGTCCCACGAGGTGCAGCCGTGAGCGACACGCAACGCCGGATCCTCCTGGTGGAAGACGAGGAGTCGCTCGCCGAGTCGATCCGGTACTCGCTGGAGCAGGAGGGGTTCACCGTCACGCTTGCGGTCGACGGGCGCAAGGCGATCGAGCGGTTCCGCAGCGACGATCCCGATCTGGTGATCCTGGACCTCATGCTGCCCGAGCTGTCGGGGCTGGACGTCTGCCGGTTGATCCGCCAAGAGTCCAACGTGCCGATCGTGATGGTGACCGCCAAGGATTCTGAGGCCGACAAGGTGGCGGGTCTCGAGCTCGGCGCCGACGACTACGTCACGAAGCCCTTCTCGATCCGCGAGCTCGTCTCCCGAGTCCGCGCGCACCTGCGACGCGCGCGGATGCAAGCGCCGGCAGTGGCCGAGGAGATGCTCAACGGCGGCCCGATCGAGATGGACGTCGCGAAGCACGAGGTCCGGGTCGGCGAGGGGCTGGTGGCCTTCCCCCCCAAGGAGTTCGAGCTGCTCGAGGCGTTCCTCCGACGCCGCGGCCGCCTGTTGACGCGGGAGTTCCTGATCGAGGAGATCTGGGGCCACGACTACGTGGGGGACACGAAGACGCTCGACGTCCACGTGAAGCGGATCCGCCAGAAGATCGAACACGACCCGCACGAACCGGAGCTGCTGCTCACGGTGCGCGGGCTCGGGTACAAGTTCGTGGGCTAACGGGGGGAGACCCGGAACGGCACGACGGGTAGCATCGGGGCGGATGGACGCGCTCCCGATCCCCACCTCCCCGGAGGAGCCCGCCTCTCGGTATCTCAACCGGGAGCTCTCCTGGCTTGATTTCAACGAACGCGTCCTCGCGCTCGCGGAAGACCAGGAGCGGCCGATCCTGGCAAGGGTGAAGTTCGTGGCGATCTGCTCGCAGAGCCTCGACGAGTTCTTCCAGGTCCGGGTGTCCGGCCTTCTCGAGCAGGTGGAGGCGGGGGTCACCGCCACGACCCCGGACGGGATGCGTCCGGAGGAGCAGCTCGCCGAGGTCCGGGACCGGGTCCTGCGGACCTCGGCCCGCATCGAGCGTCTGTTCGCCGACGAGCTCCGGCCGGCGCTCGATAAGGAGGGGATCCGCCTCGTCGACACCGCTGACCTCACCGACGAGGACCGCGAATGGTCCTCGAACTCGTTCGTCGAGCGGATCTTCCCGGTCCTGACGCCGCTCGCGGTCGACCCCGCGCACCCGTTCCCGTACATCTCGAGCCTCTCGCTGAACCTGGCGGTGTTGGTGCGCGATCCTGTCACCGGCGTGCGGCGTTTCGCGCGGCTCAAGATGCCGCCCCTGCTGCCTCGGTTCTTCCCGCTGCCCGACGGGGAACGGTTCATCCCGATCGAGCAGGTGGTCGCGGCGCATCTCGACCGCCTGTTCCCGGGGATGGAGATCGTGACGCACCACGTGTTCCGGGTGACCAGGGACGCCGACCTGGATGTTGAGGAAGACGAAGCCGAAGATCTCTTGGCGGCGGTCGAGTCGGTCCTCTCCCGAAGGCGACGGGGAGCGACGAGCGTTCGCTTGGAGATCGAGCGGTCGATGACCGACGAGGTCCGCTCGCTGCTGATGCGCGAGTTGGATCTGGACCAGGATCAGATCTACGAGACCGAGGGCCCGCTCGATCTCGGCGCGCTCTGGGGATTCGTCTCGCTCGACCGGCCTGAGCTCAAGGAGCCGCAGTGGACGCCGGTCACTCCCTCCCGGCTCGCCTCGGAGGACGGACCGCCGGACGTCTTCCGGGTGCTTCGCGAGGGCGGCGACATCCTGGTGCACCACCCGTACGACTCATTCTCGTCTTCGGTCGAAGTCTTCGTGTCGGAGGCCGCTCGCGACCCCGACGTGCTGGCCATCAAGCAGACGCTCTACCGGACCTCGGCGGATACCCCCATCGTCCGAGCGCTGATCCGCGCGGCCGAAGCCGGCAAGCAGGTGGTGGCGCTCGTGGAGCTCCAGGCCCGATTCGACGAGCAGGCGAACATCGCGTGGGCCAGGACGCTCGAGCAGGCGGGGGTCCACGTCGTGTACGGCGTGGTCGGGCTGAAGACGCACGCGAAGGTGTGTCTGGTGGTGCGCCGGGAGGGGACGGGCATCCGGCGCTACGCGCACCTCGGCACCGGGAACTACAACTCGGACACGGCTCGCCTCTACGAGGACCTCGGGCTGCTGACGGCCGACCAGCAGCTCGGGAACGACGTGGCGGACCTGTTCAACCTCCTGACCGGCTACAGCCGCCAGCGGGGCTACGGGCGGTTGCTCGTCGCGCCGATCGCGCTGCGGTCGCAGATCATCGAGCTGATCCGGCAACAGCGGGCCGCCGGCGACGCGGGCCGGATCGCTCTGAAGCTGAATTCGCTCGTCGACCCACAGACGATCGACGCGTTGTACGAAGCCTCGTCGGCGGGTGTGCGGATCGACCTCGCGGTACGCGGGATCTGCTGTCTCCGGCCGGAGGTCCCCGGGCTGTCGGAGACGATCCGCGTGCGATCGATCGTGGGTCGGTTCCTCGAGCATTCTCGGATCTACCGGTTCGGCGACCAGGGGCGGGAGGGCCGCTACTACATCAGCTCGGCAGACCTGATGCCGCGCAACCTCGACCGCAGGGTCGAGGTGGCCGTTCCGGTCGACGATCCGGCGCTCCGCGATCGGTTGGACGAGATCATCGAGGTGACCTTCGCCGACGACGTGCTGTCGTGGGAGCTCCACGCCGACGGCGGCTGGACCAAGGTGCCGACCGAGCAGGGCGTCGACGTCCAGGAAACGATGATGGCGCGCGCGATCGCGAGGGTCCGAGAACCTCGATGACCCTGCGCGCCGCGAGACCGGGGGCTCCGTCGCATCTCAGGGTGGCGGGCGATCCCGCAACGATCGTCACGACGACCTTGGTCGACGCGGTCGAGCAGCTGATGCTCCACGACGCGGCGATCCGCCGGGGGACCTCCGAGCCCGAGGCGATCCACGACGCCCGCGTCGCGGTCCGCCGGATCCGGTCGCACGCCGCCTCGCTTTCCTCCGTGCTGGATGTGGACGCGATCTCGGCGCCGGTCGAGCGTCTCGGCGCGTTCGCGCGATCGCTCGGGACGGTGCGCGATCTGGACGTGTTCCTGGAGGACCTCGTGGCGGAGACGGCGAACGTACCCGAGGCGATCCGCGCGGAGGCCGCGCGGATCGCCTCGGCGGTGGCCCTCGAGCGCGGGACCGCCATCGAGCGGCTCCGCCGCTCGATGGACGCCCCCGAGCACGCGCAGCTGCTGACGACCCTGATGTCGATCGCCGTGGATCCGCCGCTGCGACGACCCGCGCAGGCGCCCGATCCCGCCGTGGTGATGTCCTCGGTCTGGAAGGCGCTCGCGCGGCGCGCCGGGGCCGCCGACGGTTCCGCGTCGGACCCGGTCCTGCACGCGCTGCGGATCCGCGCCAAGCGGGTGCGGTACGCGGCCGAGGCGCTCGCGCCGTTCGTCGGCGACCGCGCCGCGGCCTTCGCGAAGGCCGCGGCACGGCTGCAGGACGTGCTCGGCCGGCACCAGGACTCGGTGGTCGCGATCGACAAGCTGGCCGCCGTGGCCGCGGGAGAGCCCGCGCTCGCGTTCGCCGCAGGGTGGATCGGTGCCGGCCGCGAACGTGTCCGGGTCGAGACCCGCGCCGCGTGGCCGGGCGCGTGGCGATCGCTCGCGAAGAAGAAGCGGCGGTTCTGGTGAGCGACGACGTCATCCGTGCGGCGGGTGGCGTGATCTTCCGCCGGCGGTCCGGCGTCCTCGAGACGCTGATCGTCCACCGGCCCCGCTACGACGATCTCACGCTGCCGAAGGGGAAGGCGCGCGACGGGGAGTCGATCGAGGCCACCGCGCTGCGCGAGATCCACGAGGAGACGGGCGTGACGGGCGAGCTCGGACCCGAGCTCCAGAGCGTGTGGTACACCGACCCGCTCGGTCGTCCGAAGGTGGTCCGCTACTGGGTGGTGAAGGCCGACGGGGCGGAGGCCTTCCATCCCGACGACGAGGTCGATTCCCTGTCGTGGATCCCGGTGGAGGCGGCTCCCGCAACCCTCACGAACCAACGCGACCGAGACGTGCTCGCCGAGGCGGCTCGGCTGACGGAGCCTCTCTTCCTCGTCCGCCACGGGAAGGCGGGCTCGCGCGCGGAGTGGCGGGGGAACGATCGGGACCGGCCGCTGTCCGTCAAAGGCGAGCGGCAAGCGAACGGGCTCGTTGCGGTGTTCCGCGGGTGGGCCGTCGATCGGATCCTCTCGAGCCCGGTCCGTCGCTGCGTCCAGACGGTCGAGCCGCTCGCTCGGGATCGTGGCCTCGACATCGAGGAGGTGCCGTGGCTCTTCGAGGGAACCGACGGGCCCACGCTCCTCGAGACGATCCGCGTGCTCCCCGGCCCGGCCGTCCTGTGCACCCACGGCGACGAGATCCTCAAGGTCGTCGGCCCGCTGGCCGAGGACGGGGTGCCCGTCGAAGGGCCGATGGTGTGGAAGAAGGGATCCACCTGGGTGCTGGATCGCGAGCTGGGCTTCCCATCCCGGTTGCGGTACGAACCCCCGCCGCGCGACCGCGCCGGATAGGCTCCCGGCCGTGCGCGTCGCCGTCTTCGATCTCGGCAGCACCTCGTTCCAGCTCCTCGTCGGCGACGTCGAGGCCGACGGCGGGTTGACCCCGGTGTTGCGAGACCGCGTCGTGTTGAACCTCGGGGCCGAGGTCGCGGCGACGGGCAGCGTGCCGCCCGGCGCGCTGGATCGTGCCTCGCAGGTCGTCCGTCGCTTCCGCGACCTCGTGGACCGGGCGGCGGTGGATGAGGTGATCCCGGTCGCGACCGCGGCGTTCAGGGAGGCCGTCAACCGGCCGGAGCTCGCATCCACGATCGAGGCGGCGATCGGCACACCCTTGCGGATCCTGTCCGGCGACCTGGAGGCGCGTGCGACGGTCGCCGGCATCCGCGCGAGCGTCACGATCGCGTCCGACCCGTGGATCGCGATCGACCTGGGTGGCGGGAGCCTCGAGGTGGCGCTCGTCGAGGGCGGACGGGTCGTGTGGACCGAGACGTTCCCCCTCGGCGCCGCGTGGATCACGACCACGCTCGTGCGGACCGATCCGATGTCCCGCGGCGACCGGCGCGCGATCAAGGCCGAGGTCAAGGAGCTGCTCGCTCCGGCGCGGGAGCGCTCCGGGGCGCCCGAGGGCACGCTCTGCATCGCCGCAGGGGGGACGGCCGGAGCGCTCGCTCGGCTGCTTGCCGCCGAGCGGTGGCCCTCGCCGCCGGCCTCGCTGAACCAGTTCGAGCTGCGGCTCGATGCGCTCGACGACCTCTCGCGCGAGCTCGCCGACCTCGACCAGTCCGAGCGGCTCGCCCTTCCGGGGATCGACGAACGGCGAGCGGAGTTGCTGCCGGCCGGCGCCGTGGTCCTCGCCACGGCGCTCGGCGTGTTCGGCTCCGACGGCGCCGTGCACTCCGAGTGGGGGCTCCGCGAGGGCGTGATCCTGGAGGAGATCGGCGTTCCGGCGCCAACCTCGCCGGGCGACGTCCGCGCGGCGGCCGTCGCCCGGCTCGCCCGCCGCTGGGGACCCGAGGGTGAGCACCAGGGCACGGTGCGCGCCCACGCGCTGGAGCTCTTCGACGAGACCATGGAGCTGCACGGCTTGGGGGCGCACGAGCGCGAGCTGTTGGCGCACGCTGCCCGTCTGCACGACATCGGTGTTCGGATCTCGCCGGACAAGAGCCATCGCCACGGCGCCTACCTCGTCGAGCACGGCGGGCTCCGCGGGTTCTCGCCCCAGGAGGTGGCGATGATGGCCTCGATGATCCGGTTCCACCGTGGCGCCGGGTGGCCGAAGCCGTCGTACGGTCCGTTCGCGGGTCTCGATCAGAAAGAACGAGAGGCCTGTCAAGTGCTCACCGGGATCCTCCGCATCGCCCATGGCCTGGGGCGCGCGGACGAGTCGGACGTGGTCGAGATCGGCGCGAAGATCCGGCGCGGTGAGCTCCGGATCCTGGTGTCCGGCTCCGCGAACCCGGAGGGAGCGGTCGCGGAGGCCGAGGAACGCGCGGGCGTGCTGGAACGGGCGGTCGGGCGGCGGATCCGCTTCGAGATCGTCCCCGAGGGCACCCTCGTCACCCGTCCGGCATAGACCCCTTCGTCGAGGCGAGGAAGCCGACCGGCGCGAACCCTCGCCGCTCGTAGAACCGGACGACGGCCGGCGAGCCCGGATCGGTCAGCAGGAACGGCCCGGCCGCGCCGGCTTCGCGCGTCTCCTGGCCGATCCGGGTGACGATGGCGCCGGCGTACCCTCGTCCGCGCGCGGCCGGGTCGGTGGCGACGTTGTCGACGTAGCCCGTTCCGCCGAGCACCAGCAGCGTGCCGAGCGAGACGGGCCGGCCGTGATCGTCCCGCACGGCGAACCACCGCTTGCCGGCGGGACCGAGCACGGCGCGCTCGAGCGTCAGGAGCTGCTCGACGGCGGCGGCCGGCTCGATCCCGAACGAGTCGCGCATCGAGCCGGCGGCGGCCGCCCACAGCACGTCGCCGGGGGGCAGCTCCTCGACCGCGATGTCCTCGACGATGCCTGGGCTCCCGTCGAGGACCATCGCCAGGTCCCAGGAGATCCGGTGGCCGCGAGCCGACAGCTCCGCGAGCAGCCGGCCGTGCGCCTCGTGGTGGAACGAGACCACGTGCTCCACCCGGGCCCCTGCGCGCAGGAGCGCCGGGAGCAGGTCCGCCTCGATCGTCGCGACCGAGACCTCGGTCGCGACGTCGACGCGGGCGTAGTTCGTGTCCCAGACCTCGGGGAACCGGGCGTCGGTGACGACCGCGCCCCACGGCGTCGGCAGGACGTCGGCGACCAGCTCGTCCAAAGAGATCCAGAGGCGTTGGAGCGGTTCCGGCAGCGGCACGATGCGCGAGGCTATCGCCGAACGCTGGGGTACGCTCGCCGCCATGATCCGGGCGCACGCGTTCCGCGACGGGCTGCCGATGGAAGACGAGCTGCTGCTCGGTGACGCGGAGCGGCTCCTCGAGGACGAGCACGTCTTCGTGTGGATCGACGTCGAACAGCCGGACGACGAGGAGATCGACGCGCTGGGATCCATCTTCGGCCTGCATCCGGTGACGATCGAAGACGCCCATCACCTTCATCAACGGCCGAAGGTCGAGCTCTTCGAGGGGTACGCCTTCGCGGTGGTGCACCCTCTGGATCTGGGATCCAAGGAGGGTGACGAGGGCCTGATCGACCAAGAGCTCCACGCCTTCGTCGGCAACGGCTACCTCGCCACGCTCCGGTACGGCCCCGGCCCGTTCTCGCTCGACGTCGTCACGCGCCGCTGGCGCGCGCAGCCGGAGCTGCTCGCGAACGAAGGAGGCGGCTTCGCCGTGTACGTGCTGATCGACGAGGTCGTCGACGGCTACCTCTCGATCATCGAAGCGTTCGAGGATCGCGCGGACGATCTGGAGGACGACGTCTTCAGCGTGGGAGCTGCCGAGGACGGCGGGATCGCGCTGCAGGAACGGATCTTCCTGTTGAAACGCGAGGTCGTGCGGCTCCGTCGCTTCGCGGCGCCGCTGCGCCAAGCGCTCGACCTGCTCCAGGAGGATCCGAAGCTTGCAGGATCATCGCTCGCTCCCTACTACCGCGACGTGACCGAGCACGTGATCCGCGTGACAGAGCTTGCCGACAACATCCGCGACCTCCTCACCTCGCTCCTCGAGGTCCGGGTGAGCCAGGTCGCGAACCGATCGAACGAGATCATGAAGAAGCTGTCCGCGTGGGCGGGGATCATCCTGGTGCCGACGTTGATCGCCGGCATCTACGGGATGAACTTCGAGGGGATGCCCGAGTTGCGCTGGGCACTGGGGTACCCGGCCGCCCTGGGCACGATGCTGTTTTCCGGCGGCATCCTGTACGTGATGTTCAAGCGGCGGGGCTGGCTGTAGCTCGTGTGTCGCGCGGTGAAGGTGCTCTGCGTGGCGACCGACCAGGACGCCCTCCTTCGGCTCCGGCGCGCGTCGGTCGGCGCGGGATGGGAGCTGGTGGCCGGAGCGACCGACGTGCGAGGGGCGCTGGATCAGCTCGACGTCGAGCGACCACACGCAGTGGTGGTCTTCGGTCCGTTCGCCGAGCTCGTGGCGCTGGCGGCGGAGCGCTTCCCGGGGATGCGGATCATCACCGACCGGGAAACACCCGGAGCGAGCGTGGTCGCGGCGTCCATAGAGGACGTCCGGGAGCTGCTCGCGGAGCAGCCCCGTCCGGGTGGTCCCGTTCGGTGACCGGGATCAGCTCCAGGGCGCCCACCCATACCGCCGAACCATCTTCATCGTCACGATGATGTTGGCACGGGCGTTGAAGGCCGACCAGCCCTTGAAGCCGTAGTCGTAGGCCCGACCCGGCCAGTACCTGCACAGGTGCTGGTAGATGCCTTTGGCACAGCTCCAGGCGTTGTACGCATCGGGGTTGAACATGGACTCCCGATGGGCGATCGTCACCGCCCTGTCCGGGTTGACCCCGTAGTAGCGCGCCGCGCACCGGATCAACCGCCTGACCTGCAGCGGTCCATCGCGCCACTGGATGGAGCAGATCTTGCTCGGTGTGAAGCTGTAGGAAGCCTCCCCCGTCATCGCCGAAGCGCGTGCTCCGGGGGAAGCGATGATGAGTGCGGTCAGGATCAGCGTCGCGGCGAGTGCGCGACGCGGCCGGATCGCGTTCGTCATGGGCATCTTCACCCCCGCGGTGGGCGGAGCTGGCAGCTGCGCCCGCATGAACCGGCCCGGCGAACCGTTCGCCGCTCTCTCCGGCCGACCCGCGGTAGGTCGTGGGTGTTCGCATCACCTCCTGCGTCAGTCGCTCTTCACGTGTGACCTATCCCGTCCTGCGGACGCCCCCCGTTCCACGTCCCGGCGACGTGGGCGTGCGCGAACCGACCCTGGGAAGGCGGAAGCGCACGCACGTGCCGGGAAGGGAACGGACGGGGGGTGTCCGTAGGAAGGTTGTCCTACCCTACCGACGGAGCGAACGTTACGGCAACCGACTGTGACCGCTGGTCACGGATGCGCCTGCGAGCATGGAAGCCAATGGAGGGTCAAGAGATGAGCGACCGGCCGAACCACCGCGTCGTCCTGCTCGCCGCACCCCGCGGCTATTGCGCCGGGGTCGAGCGCGCGGTGGAGGCCGTCGAGCGGGCGCTCGACAAGCACGGCGCTCCCGTCTACGTCCGCAAGCAGATCGTGCACAACCTGCATGTCGTGCACGACCTGGAGGCGAAGGGCGCGATCTTCGTCGACGAGATCGACCAGGTCCCGGTCGGAGCGGTCACGGTCCTTTCGGCCCACGGGTCGCCGCCGTCGGTCTACGAGGAGGCGGCCCACCGCGAGCTCCGGCTGATCGATGCCACCTGTCCGCTCGTGACCAAGGTCCACGTGGAGGCCCGCCGATTCGCCGGCGAAGGCAGGACGATCGTGCTGATCGGCCATGCAGGGCACGAGGAGGTCGAGGGGACCAGCGGGCAGGCCCCCGAGCGCACGGTCTTGGTGCAGGATCTCGAAGGGGCGGCGCAGGTGGAGCTCCCGACGGGACCGATCGCCTACCTGACGCAGACCACGCTGTCGGTGGACGAGACCGGTCAGATCGTCGAGGCGCTCCGAGACCGGTATCCCGAGCTCCAACCCCCGCCGCGCGAGGACATCTGCTACGCCACCCAGAACCGCCAGGACGCGGTGAAGGCGATCGCGCCGCGCGCCGACGTCGTGCTGGTGATCGGCTCGAAGAACTCTTCGAACTCGAACCGGCTCGCCGAGGTCGCCCGCGAGCTCGGCGCGGCGGCGTACCTCGTCGATGACGAGACCGAGGTGGACCCCGCGTGGGTGGCGGATGCGACGACCGTTGGGCTCACCTCCGGGGCGAGCGCGCCGGAGCACCTCGTCACGCGGATGCTGGCGTGGCTCGCGGAGCACGGCTTCGACGACGTCGAGTCGGTCCCGATCGTCGAAGAAGGGGTGCGGTTCTCGTTGCCCGCGGGCGTGCGTGAGGCCGCTCACTGAGCCGCTCGGCGCCCGGTGCGCTCAGCTCCAGGCGCTGAACTGATCGCGATCCTCTTCGCCCTCATCGAAGGCGATGGAGACCAGCGTGCTCGTCGAAAGCACCCCGGGGATCGCGTGCACCTGCTCGAGGATGATGCCGCTCGCCGTCTCCCACGGTTGGGCGATGCAGGCGAGGATGTCCCACCGGCCCGCAAGCAGGGCCACGCCGTCGATCTCTTCCATCCCCGCGAGCGCCTCGCCGATGTCCACCGCCTTGCCGGCCGCGGCCTTGATGTGGACGTAGCACGCGTTGGGGAGGATCTGCGGCGGCGCCACGGCGATGCCGAACAGCCCTGCCCGATCGGGCGGTACGACGGGAGCGGTGATCGTCTGCACGACGCCGGGGATCTGGTGGACCTCGGCGAGCACGTTGTTGCCGATCTCGTCGAGCGTCGCACCCCGCGCGTAGAGCACCAGATCCCACTCGCCGACCGTCGGCACGACGCGCTTGATCCCCGGCTTTGCCGCGAGCACGGCGAGCACGTCCGCCATCGACCCCGAGGCGATCCGGATGTAGACGTACGCGTCCATGCATCGCAGGGTAGGCCGCCCCACGGAGGGGCTCAAGCAGCGGGCGGGCTCACGTCTCGACCGGGACGGGCTGCTCGCCGCAGAGGGCGATCAGCTCCTCCTCGCCCTCCTCGGGACCGATCGAGATCAGCCGGTCGCCCCCGCGGAGCACCGAGGTTCCGCGCGGCCGATAGACCCACCTGGGCCCGCGTTGGATCGCGAGCACGAACATCCCGGTCTCCGTCTCGACCTGCAGCTCCTTCAGCGACTTCCCGTCGGCGGGTGAGCCGGGCTGGACCACCGTCTCGACGCTCGTCTCCTCCGTCTCCTCGAGGGCCATCTGGACGACCGGATGCAACGGTTCTCCGTGCTCGACGTACCACGTCATGTCTCGCGCCGCGTCACAGATCGACTCGGACGCGCTCGCGAGCCGGAACAGCCCGCGGAGCTCGTCGACGTTGCGCGCTTCCGGCGCCGCCCGCAGGACCCAGGACTCGAGCTCGTCCTGCAGCACGTCGGATCGAGCCTCGAGCACCCCCACCTCGGCGGCCAGGGTTCGGTTGTTGAACAGGATCGATGCGTAGGCGAGGGCGACGGCCGCCTCGGCGAGGTCCTTCATCTCCACGAGGATGTCGACCGCACGATCGAGCTCCGAGAGGGGCGGCGCGTCGCTTTCCGGTGCTTGCGGGATCGGCGGGGCGCCGGCCAGCTCGCGAACGAGGTTGACGCCCTCCTCCGGACCGCTCACGAGCAGCACGTCGCCCGCGACGACCATGTCGTTCGGCCCCGGGTCGAACTCCCACCGCATATCCGAGCGGATCGCCATCACCCACATCCCGGTCTCGGTCGGGAGCGAGAGCTCCCGCAGGGTGTGGCCGGCAGCCGCCGACCCGTCGCGGACACGGATCCGAGCGGTCATCTCGTCGGCATGCCGGAGATCTGGCCGGAGCACGTCGGGGATCCCGAGGCGGGCGGCGATCACGCGCGCGATGTCGGAGGCGGCGTCGCCGACCTTCTGGATCGCGTCGGCGATCCAGAGCACGCCGGCCATGCCCTCGGCGTCCTCCGGGCTTCGGGCCGCGAGCATCGCGATCGTCCGCAGCCTCCGCAGGTACAGGGTCGATCGCTCCTCGAGTCGGCCGACCTCCTCGGCAAGCTTCTCCTCGTTGAAGAAGACGGCCGCGTACGCGAGGTCGACCATCAGCTCGGAGGCGTCCTTCAGCTCGACGAGCAAGTCCTTGACGGTATTCGGCTCGTGTTCATCCATGGAGCACTCCCGATGATGTCATGACGATCAAGACCACCGCCACGCCGGCCAGGTCCATCACGCTGGTGATGATGGGAACGCCCTGGTTGTCCGGGTCGAGCCCGAACCGATAGGTGACGATCGCGAGGTAGTACCCGGCGAGCACGGTGAGCGGCGTTACCAGCAGCCCGGCCAGGAGCGTCGCCCCGATGAGCGTCCACGCGCCGGGCATGCCCGAGAGTCCGGTCGCCGCTCCGAGGGCCCACGAGATCGCCCCGATCATCGTGAAGACGACGAGGGACAGCCCGAGCACGATCGATCCGTCGACGATCGCGGGCGTGTCCGGACGGCCAGAAGGGGTGATCACCCCGATCTGGAGTTTGGACGTGATCCGCGAGGAGAAGATCCCACCGAGCGCGCCGGCCTGCGACACGAAAGGGGGGATCAGCAAGAGGAGGACCGGGACGGCCGTGAGCTCGGCGAGCCGGGCCTGCTGGAGGCCGCCGGAGAGGATGTCGAGGATCGGGGTGAGCAGGATCGTCGCCGTCATCTCGAACACGATGCGCCGGACGCGGCGGTCGCGGACGGCGTACGAACGAACGGTGGCGGCGACCGCCACCCCGATCGCGACGATCCCGACCCCCACGGCGACCGCCTCGTTGCGCACCAGGAACGTAGCGAGGAACAGACTCGGGAGAGTCGTCATGTCGCCGAGCGCCGTCACCATGGGGGTCGAAACGGAATCCAGGTCCCACTCCAGCCGGTAGGAGAGCGCGGACAGACCGATCGTGATCGAGAGCACCAGGACCGAACCGATCGCCCCGCCGACGATCGAGATCACGGCCAGATCCCACAGAGAGATCGACGGCTGTCCGAACAGGGCGCCCGCGAACCGCGCCAGCAGGGCGAGCCACAGGGACGACGAGAAGGTCGTGAGGATCGCGACATCGACGTTGCGGCGCAGGACGCCGCCGGGCTCCAGGTTGATCTCCAGCACGCCGGCCGCGTTCGCCGTGCCGAGACGTGCGCCGATCGCACCGAAGATCGTGCCCTTCATCCCGACCGCGGCCGGGATCAGGATCAACAACCCGGGGAGCGCAGCGAGGGTGCCGGTGATGTGGGCGAGCGTCAGCCCTGCGACGAAGCCCGCGGCCGTGCTGATGACGAGCGCGACCAGGCCCTGGCGAAGGGTGCGGGTCTCCGAGCGCCAGTAGCCGAGCAGCCGGCGGGCGCGGCGGACGAGAGCTGGGCGTGGCCCGGCCATCGACACTCCTTCATGGCGCTGGACATCGCTCGTGCACCTCCGCTCGCTGCTCCCACGTCACGGTTCTCTGGTCGCTGGCTCCCCGGGTCGGACGCCGGACGGGTCGCTCGGGAGCCCGAGGCAGTATGCCCGTGGCCGAGGGTCCAGGGCAACCCCTCGGTGTGAGGAACCGGGCTCCGGGGCAACCCCTTTGGACCTCAGGAGGCCCAGTGCTCCGTGACGAAGAGCCAGAAGGCGAGCCCGGCATCTTCGCCGTAGCGCCGGAAGCGGCGCTCGATCTGAGCGTCTGGGGGCAGCTTCCGACGCCCGGCGGCGCGGACGTAGGCCGGCCGGGACCACGAATCGAGGATCAGCCGTGAGCTGCGCCCGAGCGTCATCATCACGTTGGCCGCCGCGTAAGGCCCGATACCGGGCAGCGACCGGAGGAGCGCCTCGACCTCCCCGTCGGGGAGGTCGAGGCGCGGCGTGCTCGCCAGGACCTCGAGGTCGACCTCGCCGCCGGCGACCAGCTCGGCGAGCCCGACGAAGTAGGGAGCCCGGTACCCCGACCGCACCACCTCGCGGTAGAACCGTTCGTCGCGACCGGCCATCGCGGCCGGCGTCGGGAACGCGTTCGCGAGCCGATCGTCCGCGAACCCCGCGGCCGGCTCGCCGAGCTCGCGCACCAGCGCGTTGACCATCGTGGTCGTGAGGCTCCACGAGCAGTTCGTCGTGCAGAGCGTCTTGACGACGTCCTCCCACACGGTGGGGGAGCGGAGCATGCGTCCTGCGCCCGACGTGACCCAGGCCAGCTCGGGGTCCTCGGCGGCGAGGGCGTAGAACGCCGAGAGATCTTGATCGAGCCGAAGGACGCGCGCAGCGCCCTGGGCGATCGCGTCCCGGGTCGCGGTCGAGGTCGGGCCGCCGCCCAGGATCTCGACCCGAGCGGAGGCACGCTTCCCGGGCGCGATCCGCACCCTGCGCGGCATCCCGCGGGGAACGCGGAGCGTGAGGTCCAGGGACCGGGCGACCTCGTCGATCGCCATCGGCGCCAGGTCGTGGAACCCGTGGGAGATCAGGGTTCGCCATAGGTCTACGCGCTCTCCGCCCGGACCGCGGAGCCGCAGTTCGATCGGTTCGGATGTATTCACGCCGTCGTGCGCTCCCGTTCGCGGAACGCGCGAACCTTCGCTCGGTTGCCGCAGTCCTTCATCGTGCACCAGCGACCGGAGCGGTTCTTCGATCGATCCCAGAACACGGCGCGGCAGGTGGGGCTCGAGCACTCCTTGAATCGGGACCACGAGTCGTCGAGCTCGGCGAGGAACGCGACGGCCAGGATCCGCCCGACGGCGCCCCGGACGCCCGTCGTCTCCGGTCGGAGCGCCTTCGCGCCGAAATCGACGCTGAGCTCGGTCTCTCGAGCGGCTCGATCGAGCGCGTCGATCGACCCGGGGTCCGGCGCTCCCCCCATATTCTCGTGCACGCGTGACCGGAGGGCCTCGAGGATCTGGGCGGCCCATCGGAGGTCCGCCTCGTCGGGGGTTTCGTCGACCGCGAGCAGGCCGTGTTCGCGGAGCCACCACCCCACGGTATCGAGGCTGGGAGGCAAGGAGTCTCGCGTACCCTCGACGTGATCGTGCAGCGACAGGAAGCCGCGAACGAGCTCCAGGTCGCCCGGTGCGGGCGGGGTCGTGTCGACGTCGCTGTTGGGGGGTTTCCGGGTGGCATCCACGGTGACAGGATACGTGACGAAACCGGAGATATCCACTTGACCGGTTACTTCTTCACCGGTATCCTGCAGGTAACCGGTTACAGGAGCCGGACAGGTTACGGAGGAGGACGTCATGCGACCCAAGATCCTCGAGGAGCTCGAACGGCTTCGGCTGCGTGAGGCGGAGGAGCGGGCGTCGCACCCCGCGAAGCGGTCGCGCAGGCACCTGAACCGTGACCTCAGGAAGGCTCGTCGGGCGATCGCGCGTGGGGCCGAGCGCAACCCCGATGAGCGCCCGGCCATGGATTCCCTGGACGACTGGATCTTGTTCGGCCCCCGGATGCACTGAGGCCGACGCCTGAGGTCGAAGCGCGCGCACCGCGCGTAGCATCGCGTTCGTGGTGAAGCTGACGCCGCGCGCGCACGAAGCGCTCCTGACCTCGCAGACCGCAGCCCGGCGGTTCGATCCGGAGGCGCACCTCCGGCTCACCGCCGACGGGGCCAGCGTGCGCGCCCTGCTCGCCTCGCAACCGGAGCCCGGCGACGCCGTCCTCCAGGTCGGTGCGCTGACGATCTTCGTGGCCCCCGGGGTCACGGGCACCGTCGACGCCGGTGAGCACAACGAGCTCACGGTGGGCTGAGTCGATGGACACGGCCATGATCCGCGGCGCGCTCGAGGAACGACGTTCTGCGCTCGACGCCGAGCTGGGTGAGCTCACTGCGGTCTCGCGCGACCCTGCCGCCGCCGTGTCGTACGGCAAGCGGATCGGGGACGGCACGACGGAGGCCGTCGATCGCCTGACCAAGGTGGGTGCGGCCGAGCAGCTCGACGCGATGCGGGCCGACGTCGTCCGTGCGCTCGAGAAGCTGGACGACGGGACCTACGGACTCTGCGACCGATGCGGTCGGCTGATCCCCGACGAGCGCCTCGAGGCGAGGCCGTGGTCGGTGCTCTGCGTCCGGTGCGCGTCGCTCGGCTGGCGACGAACCTAGATGTGGCAGCGGCACGCCTATCGATGGATGTACTTCACCGGGCGCACGCCGTGGGATACGGGCATCACCCCGCCCGAGGTGGTCGAGCTGATCGAGGGGCCCTCCGCGCTCGCCCCGGGGCGGGCGCTCGACCTCGGCTGCGGCACCGGGACGAACGTCCGGTACCTCGCCGAGCACGGATGGGAGGCGACGGGCGTCGAGGCCGTCCCGGCCGCGGTCGAGCGAGCGAGAGGAAGACTCGGCGGCGCCGCGAACGCCCGCGTGGTCCTCGGCGACGTGACGGAGCTCGAGCGACTCGACCTCGCGGGTCCGTTCGATCTGGTGCTCGACATCGGGTGCTTCCATTCGATCGACCGTCGCCGTCGCCCCGCGTACGCGGCCGGCGTCGCGTCGCTCACCGGTTCGGGAGCTCGGCTCTTCGTCTTCGCCTTCGCGCGACGCGGCATGCTTCGTTCCCTCGGCGTGACCCCCGGAGAGATGGCGAACCGGTTCGCCCCGTGGTTCGAGCCGGTGGGGAGGATCCGTGGCACGAGCCCCCCGGGGGCGGCCTGGTACCTGCTGGGGAGGGCTTCGGTGACGCCCCCCGAGTGACCCTCAGGCCGAGAGCCGTCCGGGCTCTCGAGGCGCGACCCACCCGCCGTCGCCCGCGGCGAGCTCGTCGCATGAGTCCGGTCCCCACGACCCCGGGTCGTAGGGCTCCACCGGCGGCGGGTCTGCCAGCAGCGGCTGAACGATCCGCCAGGTCTCTTCGATCACGTCCTCTCGCGGGAACAAGGTGCCGTCTCCCGTGAGCGCGTCCTTCAGCAGGCGCTCGTATGGGCCCGGCGCCTCGCCGAGCTGCTGGTCGAACGACAGATCGAGATGCACCGACTGCGTCGCGGGTGCCCCCGGCTTCTTGAGCAGCAGCCCGATGCTCGCACCGGCGTCCTCGCCGATCCGGATCTTCACGTGGTTGTGGTGGCGGAGGGCGCGGACGCCGTCCCCGAGCATGATCGCGGGCGGTCTCCGGAACCGGATGTCCACCTCGGTCGCCGTCATCGCGAGCTTCTTGCCGGCCCGCAGGAAGAACGGGACGCCGGACCATCGCCAGTTCTCGATCGCCAACCGCAGGGCCGCGAACGTCTCGGTCGTCGACCCGGGCGCGACCCCTTCGACCTCCCGATACCCCTCGTACTGACCGCGCACGTAATGGGCGGGGTCCGCGCCGGGCATCGCCCGGAACACATCCAGGCGCCGATCGGCCAAGGCTTCCGACCCTCCCGAGGGAGGTTCCATCGCAACGAGGGCGAGCACCTGCAGCAGGTGGTTCTGCACGACGTCTCGGAGACACCCGACCTCGTCGTAGAACCGGCCTCGGCCCTCCACGCCGAACCGCTCCGCCATCGTGATCTGCACCGACTCGATGTGGTCGCGGCTCCACAACGGCTCGAACATCTCGTTGGCGAACCGGAGGTAGACGATGTCCTGGACGGGCTCCTTCCCCAGGAAATGGTCGATCCGGAAGATCTGGTCTTCACCGATCACCGAGAGCAACTCGCGGTTGAGCTCGCGCGCCGAGGCGAGGTCGTGCCCGAACGGCTTCTCGATCACCACTCGCGCCCCGTCGGTGAGGTCGGCTTCGGCGAGCCCGTGGACGACGGACCCGAACAAGGAGGGTGGGGTCTCGAGGTAGAACAGCGGATGCTCCGCCGCGCCCAGCGCCTCGCGGAGACGGTCGAACGTCGTGGGGTCGCTGGCGTCACCCGCGATGTAGCGAAGGCGGGCGAGGAACCGACCGAGGGCTTCGTGGTCCGGCGCTCCCTTTTCCTCGATCGCGGCTCGCGCGTGCGCGCGGAGGTCGGCGTCGGTCCACTCGGTCCGCCCGCAGCCGATCACTGGCACGTCGAGCACCATGCGGCGCTCCAGCCGGTAGAGCGCGGGGAGCGTCTTGCGATGCGCAAGATCACCCGTGATCCCGAAGATCACCAGGGCGTCGGATGGGCTTCCGTCGGTCATGTCGCTCGCGATCCCCCCGGCGCCGTGACAGCGACGCCAACCCGAGGATACGGTCCGGCGCAGGAAGAGCGACGGGAGGGACCGATGACGACGGCGACGCCGACCCAGCTCGGGATGGTGGGGCTCGGACGGATGGGTGCCAACATCGTCCGGCGGCTGATGCGGGACGGTCACCCCTGCGTGGTCCACGACCTCTCCTCCGAGGCGGTCGCCGCGCTCGCCTCGGAGGGTGCCACCGGCGCCGACACGATCGAGGCGTTCGTGGCGGCGCTCAACCCGCCGCGCGCGGTCTGGGTGATGGTGCCGGCGGGAGAGCCGACCGAGCACGCGGTCGGCTCGCTCGTCGGCGTGCTCGCGCCGGTGACGTCGTGATCGATGGCGGCAACACGTACTACCGCGACGATCTGCGCCGAGCCAAGGAGCTCGCCGGACGCGGGATCGCCTACGTCGACTGCGGCACGTCGGGCGGGGTCTTCGGGCTCGATCGCGGCTTCTGTCTGATGGTCGGATGCGACGACGATGCCGTTTGGGACCGGCTCGAGCCGATCTTCCGGTCGCTCGCGCCGGGCGTCGCGGCTGCGCCGCGAACGCCGGGCGCGCCCGCCGAGGTCACCCCGCAGGAACAGGGCTACCTCCGGGTGGGTCCGGTGGGCGCCGGGCACTTCGTCAAGATGGTCCACAACGGGATCGAGTACGCCCTGATGGAGGCGTACGCCGAGGGCATCAACGTTCTGCACCACGCCAACATCGGGGGCGAAGCGCAGGCGCACGACGCCGAGACGGCGCCGCTCGGCGATCCGGCGTTCTACCGGTACGACATCGACATCGCGGCCGTCGCGGAGCTCTGGCGGCGGGGGAGCGTCGTGGCGTCGTGGCTCCTGGATCTTGCGGCGGCGGCGTTGCACGACTCGCCGACGCTCGACGGGTTCGCCGGACGCGTGGCCGACTCCGGCGAGGGTCGTTGGACCGCGATCGCCGCGATCGAGGAGGGCGTTCCCGCCGACATCCTCACGGCCGCGCTCTCCGCGCGGTTCTCCTCCCGCGGGCAGGCCGAGATGGCGAACCGGCTCCTGTCGGCGATGCGGTGGCGGTTCGGAGGGCACGTCGAACCGCCGGGGTGACGACGCGCCACGGGCGGAGCCTCAGGCGATCGCGGACGGCCGGGAGCCCGCGTCGTACCGTCGGAGCTCCGGGTAGCGCACCGCGCACGCGAACGCGCCGACGATGCATGCCAGGCCGCCCGACACGACGCTGAACGTCGGCGAGACCGCCGCCGCCACGAGCCCCGCTTCCAGGTCGCCGATCCTCGGCCCGCCCGAGACGACGAGCAGGAAGATGCCACCCAGCCGGCCGCGGAGCGCGTCGGGGATGCTCACCTGGAGGATCGTCGAGCGGAAGATCGCGCTCACGACGTCGGCCGCTCCCGCGATCGCGAGGAACAGGAGCGCCCATCCCAGGTGCGCACCGACCGATCCGAAGGCCGCGATCGCCGTCCCCCACCCTGCGACGGACCAGATCACGGCCTCCCCCTGCCGACGGATCCGCGTGACCGATCCGGCGACGAGCAGTTGCGCCAGGGCACCGACGGCCGGCGCCGCGAAGAGGAGTCCCACGACCGCGGGCCCGCGGTGGAACTGCTCGACGGCGAGGACCGGGAACAGCGCCGCGGGCATGCCGAAGATCATGGCGATCAGATCGATCACGAACGTTGATCGGATCAGCCGGTGGTGCCCGACGTATCGCAGGCTCTCCCGGACGGCGCGGACGCCGACCGGTCGCTCACCGTCGAGGCTCGGCAGGGGTGGGAGCGGGCGGATCGCGATCGCGGCGACCAGCAGGCCCAGATAGCTGACCAGGTCGACCGTGTACGCGCTGGTCGGGCTCGTCCTCGCGATGAGCACCCCGGCGAGCGCCGGTCCCACGATCCCTGTCGTCTGCCACAGGACCTGGTTGAGCGCGACGGCGGAGGGCATCAGCTCCGTCCCGACCAGGCGCGGCGTCGCCGCCTGACGGGCCGCGCCGTCGATCGCGCCGAGTCCCCAGGTGAGCAGGTTCGCGACGTGCAGCAGCAGGAGCGGGGGATGGCCGCCGATCGCACCGGCGACGAGCCAGCCCGACACGGCCATGTGCCCGACCTGCGTCCAGACCAGCACCAGCCGACGATCGTGCGCGTCGATGAACGACCCACCGATGAACGTCCCGGCCACGTTGCCGGCCAGCGCCGAGACGCCGAGCAGTCCGACCTGCGCCGGCGATCCCGTCAACGCGTAGACCTGGATGTAGAGCCCGACGCGAACGAACTGCGAGCCGAGCGCCGAGATCAACGAACCGGTCCACAGCAGTCGGAAGTCGTGCGAGACGCGGAGCGGCGTCACATCGATCGCGATGCGACGAAGACGCCCGGCCATAACTCGACGCTAGCAGGGCCGTCCGAGGGCGCCGGCTATCGCAACGCGGCGTCGACCGCTCCCTCGAGCACGTCGAGACCGTCGGCCAAAAGCGGCTCTTCGATCGTGAGCGGCGGGAGCAACCGGATGACGTTGCCGTACGTGCCGGCGGTCAGCACGATCACGCCGCCCTCGAGCGCTCCCCGCGCGATCCGGTTCATCGTGTCGGCGACGAGCGGCTCCTTCGTGTCCGGGTCCTCGACCAGCTCCATCGCGCACATCGCTCCCCGGCCGCGGACCTCGCCGACCTGCGGAAGGCGTTCCTCGAGTGCCCGGAGCCGGGCCATGATCGTGTCGCCGACGACGTTCGCCCGGTCCACGAGCGCGTCGCGTTCGATCAGGTCGAGCACGGCGAGCGCCGCCGCGGCGGCCACCGGGTTGCCCCCGTACGTGCCGCCGAGACCCCCGACGTGGACCGCATCCATCAGGTCGGCACGGCCGCTGATGGCGCTGATCGGCAGCCCGCCGCCGAGCGACTTCGCGCTCGTGACGATGTCGGGGAGCACGTCCTCGCTCTCGATCGCGAACCACCGTCCGGCGCGGCCCATCCCACTTTGGATCTCGTCGGCGATGAACACGATGCCGTTCGCCGCGCAGAAGTCTGCGATGCCCTTGACGAAGCCCGGTGCCGGCACGATGAACCCACCCTCGCCCTGGATCGGCTCGAGGACGACGCAGGCGATGTTGTCCTCGCCGATGTGTTTGTGCATCTCGTCCGCCGCGTAGGCCAGTGCCTCCTCGGCGCACCGCTCGGGACCGCTCGGCCACCGGTAGGCGTAGGCGAACGGGAGCCGGTACACCTCGGGCGCGAACGGCCCCATCCCCTGCTTGTACGGCATGACCTTCGCGGTGAGCGACATGCCCATCAACGTCCTGCCGTGGAACGCGTGATCGAACGCGACCACGGCCGAGCGCCCGGTGGCTTTCCGCGCGATCTTGACCGCGTTCTCGACCGCCTCCGCGCCGGAGTTGGCGAACATCGTCTTGACCGGACCCTCGATCGGGACGAGCGCGTTCAGCCGCTCCGCGAGCTCGATGTAGGGCTCGTTCGCGGTGACGTGGAAGCACGTGTGCGTGTCCAACTCCAGCTGCCGCTGGGCGGCCGCCACGACCTCGGGCGCGGTGTGCCCGACGTTCAGCACCGAGATCCCGGTGGCGAGGTCGATCAGGCGGTTCCCGTCGACGTCCTCGACGATCGCGCCGGACGCACGTGACGTCACGATCGGATGCATGTTGGCGACCCCCGGCGGGATCGCCGCGGCGCGGCGTTCGAACAACGCGCGGCTCCGTGGCCCGGGGACCTCGGTGACGAGCTTGCGTTCCTGCGGGATGTCCATGGACACAGTGTGCCGGTCCGGCGGGTCGGAGTCAGGTCGTCCGGTGGCCCGGAAGGGACGGGCTCTTTGTACCGGATGTCGAAACCATTCCCCCCCCCGCTCCCCCGGCGCGACCGCCCATCAGGCCGTTCCGTACAATCCCGGGGTGGCCCTGACCATCCACGACATCGTCGGGATCCCCGGCGTGCCGCTGCGACTGCTCGCGGGCGACGGCCGCGCAGGCGAGCCGGTGCGATGGGTGCATGCGAGCGAGCTCGAGGACCCCACCCCGTGGTTGAAGGGCGGGGAGTTGATCCTCACCACGGGCATGGGGATCGGCGAGGGGGCCGTGAAGCAGCGGGCGTACGTCCGGCGCCTGGTCGAGGCCCGCGTCGCTGGGCTGGGGTTCGGCCTCGGCTTCGGACACGACACGACGCCGAAGGCGCTCGTGACCGAGGCCGCGAAGCACGACTTCCCCCTGTTCGAGGTGCCCTACCCGGTGCCCTTCATCGCGATCACCGAGGCGGTCTTCACGCGGCTGCTGGCCGAGCAGTACGACACGCTGCAGCGAGCGGTCGACGCCGAGCATGTCCTGACGCGTGCGGTGCTGGAAGGCGAGGGGATCGACGGGATCGCTCGGTCGCTCGGCGAAGTGATCGGCGGGTGGGCCCTGCTGTTGGACCTCCACGGGCTGCCGCTCGCGTCCACGGGTCGCGCCGCGACCCTGCGCCAGGAGCCGGTCTGGGACGAGCTCCGCACGTCCCGCCCGGACGGCGCGATGTTCTCGATCACGCTCGTCGATCGGGGGCACCACGTCTGGGTCCAACCGGTCGGGGCGCACGGGCGGATCGAAGCGTTCCTCGCGGTCGGCAAGCCGGAGCAGCCGAGCCAGGTCGATCGGATCGTCGCCGGGCACGCGCTCAGTCTGTTCGCGATCGAGCTCGCGAAGGCGCGCGCGGTCGCGGAGGCTGAGCGCCGGCTCCAGGGTGACTTCTTCGACGAGCTGGGGAGGGGCGGCATCGGCGAAGCCGATGCCGCCCGCGGCCTCGCCCGCTTCGGGTTCCCGCGCGACGCGACCCTGATCGTCGTCGCGCTGGAAGCCGCGGGTCGGACGGCCGTGGACCTCGGCGCGCTCTCGGCGACGGTGACCGATCACCTGTCGCGGATGGACGGCGGCTTCCTCGTCTCGACGCGCGACGACGGGGTCAGCGTCTTACTGGCGGCCGATCGTGGCGCCGACCTGGACCAGCTGGTGAAGGGGCTCTCGGATCGGATGGACGGCGAGCTCCGTGCGGGATCGGGGGCGCCCTGCGTCGCGATCGACGTCGGCCGATCCCTCCGCGAAGCGCGATACGCGCTGCAAGTGTGCCGGCTCGAGGGGTGGACGCATGCCGGCTTCGAAGACCTGGGGAGCTACCGCTTGCTCCTCAGCATGGCCGACCCCGATGCGCTCCGCGCGTTCGCGGACGCGATGCTGGCCCCGCTCGAGGTCTACGACCGCGACCACAACGGCCAGCTGATCGGGTCGCTCCAGGCCTTCCTCCAGCACAACGCACGGTGGGAGACGGCCGCGGCACAGCTGTTCGTCCACCGCCACACGCTTCGCTACCGGATGCGGAAGGTCGAGGAGCTCACCGGACGCGACCTCGCGAGCTCGTTCGACCGGATGGAGTTCTGGCTGGCGCTGCGGGCTCGAGACCTCCAGGCCGCCGACCCCGGCTCCTGAAGCCACCCCTGCGTCGCCGGAGCGGAAGGCACACGGGTCAGGTGGCTGAGACCGGCTCCGCGTGGCCGACGACATGGATCACCCGGAGCCCGGTCCTTCCCTCGAGCCGGTGAGGGAGGTCGAGGCGGAGCCACCGTGAGGGACCCGGCGGCAGGGTGGAGAGCACGATCGCGTCGAACGCTTCCCCGCGGAGGAGCACGTCCTCCACGGCGAGGGCGGGGTCGGCGTCGCCCACCTCGCCGTCCACGTCGGCATCGAGCGCCGCGAACCGCGCGAGCGCCTGCTCGAGGCGGGCTTCCGCGACCGACCGCGCCTCGGTCTCGGTCCAGGCGTGGTTCCGCGGTGGCTCGGCCGGGACGACGACGTGGAACGAGCATCGACCGTGCCGGGTGAGCTCGGTGAGCTGCTCGAACAGGTGGGTACCCGCCAGGGTCCGGTTCGCGACGACCAGGTATCGATGCATCGGATCACCTCCCGAACGGACCTTCATCGTCGGACCGGTGGGGCCGAGGGTCAAGCCGGCCCGGGGCCGTTGGCCGGCCCGTCCATCGCCTGCAGAGCGGCACGCGCCGTTCCGGCGGGTGGTGTCGATCGGCAGGAACGCGGGATACTGGCTGTTCGGAGCGGTCGCGGACGACCAGGAGGGCCTCATGGCGGACAGCTATCAGATGTTCATCGACGGCGAGTGGATGTCTTCGTCGGACGGACAGACCCGGGACATCATCAGCCCCCACACCGGCGCGGTGATGGCATCGGTCCAGGAGGGAACCGCGGAAGACGCGAACAAGGCGGTCGCCGCCGCCAAGCGATCGTTCGAAAACACCTGGTTCGACAGCACTCCCAAGGACCGACAGCTCGCGCTGTTGAAGCTCGCCGACAAGGTCGAGGAGCACGCGGACGAGCTGGTGAAGATCGAAGCGGAGAACGCCGGCAAGCCGGCCGAGCTCACGATGTCGGAGGAGATCCCTCCGATCGTCGACAACCTCCGATTCTTCGCCGGTGCCGCCCGCACCATGGAAGGACGCAGCGCGGGCGAGTACATGGCCGGGTTCACATCGTTCATCCGCCGCGAGCCCATCGGCGTGGCGGGACTGATCGCGCCCTGGAACTACCCGCTCATGATGGCCGTGTGGAAGATCGGGCCCTCGCTCGCGACCGGGAACACGATCGTCCTCAAGCCCTCGGAGCTGACGCCGCTCACGGCGCTCAAGCTCGCCGAGTACGCCGCGGACATCTTCCCGCCGGGCGTCTTCAACGTGATCACCGGTGACGGGGTCCCGGTCGGCGACACGCTCGTGCGGCATCCCGACGTCGGTATCGTCTCCCTCACCGGTGACGTGAACACCGGCAAGCTGATCCACGCGAACGCGAGCGACACCCTCAAGCGGGTGCACCTCGAGCTCGGCGGCAAGGCGCCGGTCGTCGTGTTCGACGACGCCGACATGGACACGGTCGTGGAGTGGATCGGGATCGCCGGCTACTTCAACGCGGGGCAAGACTGCACGGCGGCGACCCGAGTGCTCGCAGGCCCGCAGATCTACGACAGGTTGCTCGAGAACCTCGTTCCCGCGGTCGAGAGCATCAAGGTCGGCGGGGCGTTCGAGCCCGACATCGCCGTCGGGTCGATGATCTCGAAGGAGCAACTCGAGCGGGTCGAGGGCTTCGTCGACCGCGCACAGGAGGACGGCGCCGAGGTTCTCACCGGCGGCAAGCCCATGGGAGACAAGGGCTTCTATTACACACCGACCGTGGTCGCGAACCCCGCGCAGGACTCCGAGATCGTCCAGAAGGAAGTGTTCGGGCCGGTCGTGACCGTGCAGCGCTTCTCCGACGAGGATCAGGCGCTGGCATGGGCGAACGGCGTCGACTACGGTCTCGCTTCCAGCGTGTGGACCCGTGACGTGGGCCGAGCGATGCGGATGGCGCGCAAGCTCCAGTTCGGCTGCGTCTGGGTGAACACGCACATCCCACTCACGCCCGAGATGCCGCACGGCGGCTACAAGCAGTCCGGCCACGGCAAGGACATGAGCGTGTACTCGCTCGAGGATTACACGAACATCAAGCACGTGATGGTGTCGCTCGACTGAGCGATCGGCAGCGACGTGGCGGCGGGGCGTCCGTGTGGCGCCCCGCATCCATGAGAGGTGGTGAGCAGACATGACGGTCCGTCCGTACCTCGTGAACGGCGAATGGCGCACCGGCGAGGGCACGTTCGAGGTGAAGAGCCCGTTCGACGGCAGCGTGGTCGCCGAGGTCGCGGTCCCGACCGCAGCCGACGTCGAGGAAGCCATGGCGACGGCCGCCGCCACCTTCGAGGAGTCCAAGAAGCTCCCCGTATGGGCGCGGTCCGAGGCCCTCGACCACATCTCGAAGCGGCTCGCGGAAACGGTGGATGAGAACGCCGAGCTGATCGCCCGGGAGGGCGGCAAGCCGATCAAATGGGCGAAGGTCGAGGCGACGCGCGCGATCTCAACCTTCCGCTGGGCCTCCGAGGTGATCCGCCACGGCGACGACGAGCTGATGCGGCTGGATACGGAACAGTCCCTCGGGTCCCGCGTCGGGGTGCTCCGCCGGTTCCCGCTGGGGCCGGTGTTGGGGATCACCCCGTTCAACTTCCCGCTCAACCTGGTCGCGCACAAGGTCGCTCCCGCGCTCGGCGTTGGCGCTCCGATCACCGTGAAGCCGGCGTCGGCCACGCCGATCGGGTCGCTCCGCCTCGCGGAGTTCTTCGACGAGACCGATCTCCCCAAGGGCATGTACCAGGTCCTGCCCGTCAGCTCGAAGGTCGCGGACGGGATGGCCCGCGATGAGCGGTACCGCAAGATCAGCTTCACGGGCTCTTCGGAGATCGGTTGGTACCTGAAGGGCCTCGATCCGAAGAAGCGCGTCACGCTCGAGCTCGGCGGGAACGCCGGCGTCATCGTGCACTCCGACGCCGATCTGGACTTCGCCGCCCAGCGGATCGCGTTCGGCGGGTACTACCAGGCCGGACAGAGTTGCATCAGCGTCCAGCGCGTCTACGTCGCGAGCGACGTCTACGACCGGTTCGCCGAGCTCCTGACGAAGCAGGTGCAGCAGCTCAAGGTCGGCGATCCGCTCGATCCGACGGTCGACGTCGGCCCCGTGATCCAACGTTCGGAGGTCGACCGGATCGGTGGGTGGGTCCAGGAGGCCGTCTCCCAAGGCGCCGAGATCCTCACGGGTGGCACGGGCGAGGGTCCGTTCTTCCAGCCGACGCTCCTGTCTGACGTGACGCCCGAGATGAAAGTGTGCCGCGAGGAGATCTTCGGTCCGGTCGTGACGATCAGCCCGTACGAGACCTACGAGGACGCGCTCAAGCTCGTGAACGACTCGCGGTTCGGGCTGCAGGCCGGGGTCTTCACGAACGACATCAACCGCGCCTTCGAGGCACATCGCACGATCGAGGTCGGCGGCGTCATCATCAACGATGTCTCGGCGTTCCGCGCGGATCAGATGCCGTACGGAGGGTCCAAGGATTCGGGCTTCGGCCGAGAGGGCCTGCGGTTCGCGATGGAGGAGATGACGGAGCCACGCATCATGGTGCTGTCGCACGTGCCGCTGTAGCGACCCTCGCCCCCGGATCGGGCATGCGCGCGAAGGGGTAGCCTCCGGTGGTGGTTCCGTTGCAGGCCGCCGCCGATCGGGCATCGATCTACGACCTGTTGCCGTTCATCACGATCGCCGCGCTCGGCGCCGGGTTCCTCGTCGTGTTCCGTCAACGGGCAGCGGCCCGCCGCATGGCCCGCCAGCAGAGACCGATGCATGCCGCGATCACCGGGTCGCGGGGCCGGGAGACATCCCTTCCCGGACGCCCGTGGTGGGGGAACCCGTGGCTCTGGGCGGCGGTGTGCGCGGTCTCCCTCGTCCTCGGGTTCTTCGTGTGGCCGGGGCTCTTCGGTGGAGCGTTCATCGTGCTGCCGTTCGTCTGGATCCGGCGCCCCCGGCGCGAGCCGAGGATGGATCCGCGGACGAACGGCCACACCAGCCGGGACGCCGGCACCTTCACGGGCGAGTGAGGACCTGGTCGGCGAACGCGCCGATCACCGACGCGGCCTCCTTCTCACGACGCCAGAAGTAGTGGTCGGTGCCCGGCACGACGACGACCTCGGCCTGCGGGAACAGCGCGCCGTAGGCGAGGAGGTCCTCGGGTGGCGCGTACCGGTCGTGCTCGCCGGCGAGGAGCACGGCGGGCCGCGCGAAAAGGCGCAGGTCCGTCCGATCGGGGAGCGGCGGCATCTCGACGTCACCCGGGCGGAGCGGGATCCCTACGAGCGCGAGCGCGCTCACGCGCGCGTCGTCCAACGCCTCGCGGAGGGCGACGCTCGCGCCGAAGGACCACCCGACGACGATCGTCGGCGGGTCCCCCAGCCCGCAATGCGACCGGGCAGCCTCGATCGCGGCGCGGGTGTCGCGGAGTTCGTCGCGTCCGCCGCCGTAGGTGCCCGAGGAGCCCATGACGCCGCGGAAGTTGAACCCGAGGACCGCGAGCCCGCGCGCAGCGGCGAGGTCGTTGCGGATCGCCCACAGGAGCGGATGATCCTTCGAACCGCCGTGCCGGGGGTGCGGGTGACAGATCACCGCCGCGCCCCGCACGGCGCCGTCGGGCATCCGAAGCTCTCCCTCGAGGCGGATCCCGTCCTCGGTCGTGAAGGTCATCAGATCCATCGGTCTGTCACCATCCGAGCATATGGCGGCCCTCGCCCGGACCACCGGCACCGCGTTCGCGCTCCGCGACCCGTACCCCTGGGGTCACCTTGCCGGACTCGCTCGGATCGGGGAGTCGCTCGGGTATCGCGCGATGTTCATGCCGGAGGTGGGTTCGCGCGATGTGCTCGCGGCGCTCACCGGGATCGCGGGAGAGACCGATGAGCTCCTGCTCGGGAGCGGCGTCCTGCCCCTCCCTGCCCGTTCGCCGCGACTGCTCGCGCAGGCCGGCGCGACGGTCGCGGAACGGTCGAGCGGGCGACTGATCCTGGGTCTCGGGACCGGCCCGGCGGTGCACGGCGCCCTCGACCGGCTTCGAGCGACCGTCGTGATGCTCCGCGCAGCCTATGCCGGTGAGCCGGCCAGGACGCCCGAGGGCGAGCCGTTCCGGCTCGCCCTCGTCCCGGAACCGCCGCCGTCGATCTGGATCGCGGCGCTCGGTCCGAAAGCGATGCGTCTGGCGGGGGCGGTCGCCGACGGGGTGCTCCTGAACTGGTGCACGCCGGAGCGCGTGGCTCGCGCCCGGGAGGAGCTCGCCGAGGGCGCGGCCGAGGGCGGTCGCGACCCCGCCGAGGTCACCGTCGGCGTCTACGTGCGCGCGTGCGTGCACGCAGACGCCGAGGCCGCGTGGCTCGCGGTGAGCGCCGCCGCCGCCCAATACGCCGGCTATCCCGCGTACGCGAGGCAGTTCGCGCGGATGGGCCTCGGGGAGGAGGCGGGGCGGGCCGCCGCGGCCCACGCGGCGGCTCGTCCCGCCGACGTCCCGGAGACCTTCGTCCGCGGGGTCGCCGCCATCGGCGACACCGCGGGCGCCCGCGCTCGCCTCGAGGAGTACCGGTCGGCGGGGGCGGACCTGGTGGTCGTCTACCCGGTCGTCGTGCCCGGATCGACCCTCGCGCGCAACGCGCTCACCACGCTCGAAGCGCTGGCCCCCAACGGTTGACGGCGTGCCTCGGGCTACCCTGGGCCCCGGTGGTTCGGCTCGCTCGATCCACGCGGTAGGATTTCACCGCTCCACACCGTAGAAACAGGTGAAAAGGGGAAGGCGATGACCTACACGATCTGCGAGCCGTGCATCGACGTGAAGGACCGCGCCTGCGTCGACGAGTGCCCGGTCGACTGCATCTACGAAGGCCCGCGCATGCTCTACATCCAGCCGGATGAGTGCGTCGACTGCGGCGCGTGCGAGCCCGTGTGCCCCGTGACCGCGATCTTCTACGAGGACGACGTCCCCGGTGAGTGGAAGCAGTTCACGCCGATCAACGCCGAGTGGTTCAACGAGTCGGTCTCAGGGCTCGGCTCGCCCGGCGGCGCGGCGCAGGTGGGGCCGGCCGCCGTCGACCATCCGGTCGTTGCGGCCTGGGAGGCCGTCTAGCGTTCCGCTGATCCATCCGGCTGCGTCGGCAGGAACACCCGGAACGAGGCACCGCCGCCGCCACGCTCCTCGACCCACGCCCGGCCGCCGTGGAGCTCCGCGAACCGCCGGACGAGCGTCAGCCCGACCCCGACGCCCGGCGAATGCTGGGGCGCGTCCGGTCCCTGCCGGAACGGTTCGAAGATCGCGTCGGTGAGCTCCGGCGCGACGCCGGGCCCATCGTCCTCGACGAGCAGGAGGACGCCCTCGGGTGCCGCGCGAACGGTGATCCAGATCGTGGAGTTCGTCGGCGTGTGACGCACGGTGTTGGCGAGCAGGTTCTCGATGATCCGCTCGACCTTGGCGGCGTCCACGGCGACCGTGACCGACGCGATCTCCGTCCGGAGGCGGGAGTTCGCGATCAGGTCGGACTCGGCCACCACCCGCCGCACCAACGAGCCCACATCGGTCGGTCGGAGCTTCGGCGTCACGATCCCGCGGGCGAGGCGGTCGAGGTCGAGGAGGTTCGTGACCAGGCGGTCGAGCCGTCGCGCGTTGTCGGCGATCCGTCGAGCGAGGTCCTGCGCATCGGCCTCCTCCAGATGCACGTCGCCCCGCTCGAGCGTGATCGCGAGACCCAGGATGGCGGCGAGCGGCGTCCGGAGATCGTGCGACACCGCTTGCAGGAAGGTGTTCTTCATCTCGTCGAGCGCACGCAGCCGTCCGGACGCCTCGCGTTCGACCTCGAGCGCGCGTGAGAGCTGCTCCTCGGCCTGCTTCCGCTCGGTGATGTCCAAGAGGAACCCTTGCCAGAAGGGCTGATGACCTTCGACCTGGACCCGTTGCGCCTGATCCTGGACCCAGACGATCCGTCCGTCCTTGGCGATCATCCGGTACTCCATGTTGATCTCGTCGATGCCGCTCGTGTTGGACGCGACGTCCGCCGACAGCACGCGTTCACGATCGTCGGGGTGGATCGTCCGGGTCCACAACGTCGGATCGTCGATCACCTCTTGGGTGGTGTACCCGAATAGCACGTCCTGCCGCGGCGAGATGTAGGTCGTGCGGGAGAGCGTGGGGGAGTCGGGGTCGAATTCCTGCGTGTAGATGACGGCCGGGTTCTTCTCGACGATCGTCCTGAACTTCTCCTCGGCCTCCCGGAGCTGCCGTTCGGCCTCGTAGCGCTCCGAGATGTCGAGCATGAACCCCTGCCACCACCCTTCGAGGCCGACCTCCTCGACCCAGGTGGCTTCGTCGTGGACCCACGTGTACGCCCCGTCCGCCCGAAGGAGCCGGTAATCGCAGGAGAACCGTTCCCTGGATGCGTTGGCGTGCTCGTTCGCAGCGACGACATCGCCGACGTCATCCGGATGGATGTGCTCGAGCCAGAACTCGGGGGTCTCGGACCAGTCCGCGGGCCGGTACCCGAAGACGCGCTCGAGCTGCGGGCTGATGTAGAAGCGGTCGCTCGACGCGTCGAGCGCTTCGCGGTACACGACCGCTGGGAGGTTCTCGACCGTCGCGCGGAACAGCCGCTCGGTCTCGATGAGCCGTTCCTCGGCCTGCTTCTGGGCCGTGATGTCGAACAGGAAGCCCTGCCAGAAGGCGTCGCCGCCTGTAGAGGGGACGAGCACCGCCTCGTCGTGCACCCAGACGTACTCGCCGTCCGCTCGCAGGAACCGGTAGTCCGCGACGAACGGTTCGTGATCCTCGTTCGACCGCTCGTCGTAGGCGCGGATCGCCTCGCGGTCGTCCGGGTGAACCCGATCCACCCAGAAGTCGGGCGTCCAGATCCACTCCTCGGCGGTGTACCCGAAGACCTGTTCCACGGTCGGGCTGACGTACAGCTTCTCCGGCGAGTTGTCGGTGGATTCCACGTAGACGACCGCCGGCATGTGATCGACGAGCGCCTGGAGGCGCTCCTGTGCCTGCCGGAGCCGCGCCTCGGTCTCCATGCGCTCCGTGACGTCGACCATGACGCCTTGCCAAACGAGGGGCTTGCCATCCGTGTCGCGGATCAGATGACTCTCGTCGTGGAACCACACGGTCCTCCCGTCGGCGGCCACCATCCTGTACTCCTGGAGATAGGGCTCACCGCTCTCGGCCGTTCGATGCGACTCCGCCAGGACCGCGCTCAGATCATCCGGGTGGATCACCCGCGTCCAGAAGCCCGGCTGCGACCACTCCGTTGCCGCGTACCCGAGGAGCTGCTCGATCTGCGGACTGACGTAGGCGATCGAGGTGGCCTGGTCGAAGCCCGGCGGCTGCGGCATCTCCTGGTACGTGATGGCCGGCGTGTTCTCGACGATCGCGCGGTAGCGCTCCTCCGCCACGCGGACCTGCTCCTCGGCTTCTTTCCGCTGCGTGACGTCGAACATGAAGCCCTGGAAGAACGCCACGGTTCCGTCGTCGTGCAGCACGGTCGTCGAGGTGTCCTGCACCCACACCCAATGGCCATCCGCATGCCGCATCCGATAGATCTCGTCGAACGGGTCGAGGTCGTTGACGCTGAAGGCCTCGCGCGCGCGGAGCGCCGCGAAGTCGTCGGGGTGGATCAGCTCGAACCAGAACCCCGCGTCGGTGAGGAAGCGCTCGGGCGGATAGCCCAGCACCTGCTCGATCTGCGGACTCACGAACGTCATCGTCGCGCCCAGCCCGGGCCCGCCACCCGTGGGCTCGTCGATGTAGGTGACGGCGGGGATCGCTTCTACCATGCTCCGATACCGGTGCTCGGCCTCCTGGAGCAGGCGTTCGGCTTCCTTCCGGGCCGTCACGTTGATCATGAAGCCCTGGAAGTGCGAGATCGATCCACCCTCACCCGGCACGGGCGACGAGGTGTCGTGGACCCAGACCCAGTGACCGTCGACGTGCTGCATCCGGTATTCCTCATCGAAGGCCACGCCCTCATGACCGGCCGCGGTCGCGGCCGCCTCCATCCGCGCGCGGTCATCAGGATGCACGAGGTCGAACCAGAAGTCGGCGTCGGCGAGGAACCGCTCGGACGGATAGCCGAGGAGCGTTTCGATCTGCGGGCTGATGAACGCCATCCGTGCGCCGGCGGTCTCCATCACGTCCACGTAGGTCACCGCCGGGATCCGCTCGACCACGCTGCGGTAGCGCGACTCCGCCGAGAGGAGCCGTTCCTCTTGACGGCGGCGCGCGATCGCGGCGCCGAGTAGCGCGGCTGCCGTCCGGAGCCCCTCGAGGTCGGTCACCGACCAATCGCGAACACCCTCGCAATCATCGAAGCCGATACACCCCCACCAGGTGCCGTCCACCGTGATCGGGAAGTAGGCGAGGGACACGATCGATTGGCTCCGCAGGGCGGGGCGTTCCGGTTCCGGGAAGGTCTCGATCGCGCCCACGATCGACTCCCCGGCGCGCATCCGATGCACCCAGCGGGTGTGGTTCGGCTCCCACGCCAAACCGTCGACGACCGGGTCGCCCCGGTAGGACTGGGTGCCCGGTGCGCACCACTCCGCTGCCAGCCGCATCGTCAGGCTGCTGTCGGTTCCGTCGTTGCGAACGAGATGGACGCGGGACACGTCTGCGGCGACCCCCAGCCGTCCCAAGACCTCGACGGCCACCTCGTTCCAGTCACTGGACAGCAGCAGGCGCTCCGCCGCGAAGGCGACGGCCTCGAGGACCGCGTCGCGGCGAAGAGGCGCCGCCTTCGCGGCGCGTACCGTCTCCACCATCCTCTGGATGCCTCCTCGCTGCTCGGAGTGCAGCAGGGCACGGCCCGAACGGGACCGCGCGTCCAATCGATTATCGGCGCAGGTCACATGGGATGAAGTCGGGACCGCGGGGGGTCGTACCTAGTACTGACGGACTACCGCGGCCGGCTGCGGATCAGACGGCTTCGGGCTTAGCCGGGATGAGGCCGGGGGTGGACCCGGCGGTGGCGATCTCTTCGTTCGACGGCCAGCGCTCACGGGACCGCTCTGCCAGACGGAACATCAGCTCGACGGCCTTGGGATCCTCCTCCATCGCGCGGGTGACCTCGATCACCCCTTCCGCGATCGCACGATCCCAGATCTCCTGCCCCAGATCGGTCCGCACGATCGAGAGCGTCCAGCCGCCCTCCTGGCCGAGGCCTCCGAAAGAGATGTCGGCGTGCTCCGCGGCGAAGTCCGGGCACCGCAGGCACCCGGGGCGGGTGAACCGATGCGACTGCTTCAGCGAGTAGGTGATCTCGTCACCGGTATCCGTGTAGAAGAGGAGCTTGCCCTTGATGTTGACGCGGACCAGGTGGTCGAGGTCGATCCCCAGTTCGTTCTGGGCGATCTCGACCATCAGCCCGTCGTACGTGAACGATTTCGAGCAGAGCAGGCCAAACGTCCACGCGATCTTTTTGCGCCACTTGTTGACCCTGCGCGCTTCCATGGCCCCGGTGACCGAGGTCTGGCAGCCCATCCCCACGAGGGCGACCTTCGATAGCCCCATCTCCGCAGCCTTGAGCAGGGCGAGGGGATTGGCGCTGTATGTGTAGCGGCTGCCCGCGGACGCCAGGACCCCGGCACGATCCGTGACGATGGCAGGCTCGCAATCCCATCGTCGTTCGTCCGAGAGGACGGATGTCGCGGCCCCGTCGATCATCCCGTTCTCGAGCCCCCAGATCAGCAGGGCCGAGACCACGCCGCCGTCCTGGCCCTGCATCAGCGCTTCCGGCGACGTCGCGCGGGCCAGGTAGATCTCACGGTACTGCCCGATCAGCTCCTCGGGTTTGCGCACCTGGCCGAACATGAGCTCGTCGATCTCGGACTCCCACTCGCGGAAGCGCGGGCACGCGAGCGTGCAGAGCGAGCAACCCCGGTCGCCGTGCGTGCAGACGTCGGGACCGTCCTCCTGGAGCTGGACCGGCTTGTTGTCCTCGTAGCCGAGGACGTGGAACGGGCACGCCACGATGCAGGCCGTGCACCCGGTGCAGAGGCCCGTCAGCACCACCTCGTCGTAGAGGTCCCGCCACTGGGTCGTGTCGGCTTTAGGCATACTGGGCGGCAGGATACTCGGGCTGCTGCTGGATGTTGGCGCTGGATCTGCCGCTAGATGCTGAAGGAGTCGCCGCAGGCGCAGCCGTGGACCGCTTGCGGGTTGTTGACCTTGAGCCCCCCACCGAGCAGCGCCGTGTCGAAGTCCAGCGTGGAGCCGGTGACGATGGGAACGCTCTTCGGGTCGATCACGACGCGGACGGCTTCGGCGGCCTCGATCACGAAGTCTTCCGGCTCCGGCGACCCGGTGAAGCCCATCTCGTACGCGAAGCCCGAGCACCCTCCCGCGACCACCCGCAGCCGCAGGATCGGCTCGGCGTAGCCTTCTTTCCCGGCGAGCTGCCGGATCTTCCGGGCGGCGCCGTCGGTGACGGTGATCGGTGTCGCGGTTGAGGTTGCGTCCATCACCCAGCCAGGATAGCGCTCATCGGGGCGCTCTCACCCATCACTTCTTGATGAAGAGATACCAGATCGCATATCCGGCGAGGATCACGCCCAGCAGAAAGGTCCCGCCGATGAGGATCCCTCCCGCCGAGGCGATCATGCCCAGAACTTCCACCAGGGTCGCTTCGGGGTCACCGACTCACCGAGCTCGGCCCGTTCCCGGTCCTCCTCCGCGTCGGCCCGCTTTGCCTCGTTGGCGAGATGATCCTTCTTCGCCTCGTCGAGGAACATCTTCTCCATGTCGTCGCCCATGCGACCCCCGGGGGTCCGGGGCTCGTTCGTATTGAACATCGACATCGGGTTCCCCTTCCCTGTCGTGGAACCCGACGTTACTCCTTCTCGTGCTGGCGGCGGGTGGTCAGCGCCGGGTCGATGCCTTCCGAGGCAACGTGAGGGCCTCACGCTCCTCCATCGCGAGGCGAAGCTCGGAGACGATCGGTCGGTCCTCGATCTTCGTCCCCGAGAGCCGGGCGCGGAGCCCGCTGTTGTCATGTCGCCCGGGCCGGTAGCCAGCGACGTCGCGCCAGCGTTCATACGTGGTCATCGTGATCCCTTCGTTCGGTGTGGGTGAGACGGTCTGCTCCACACAGCGTAGCCCTCCCGGGGCCACGGAACGTGGGCCGGTCGGCCAGAACCGCCTGGCGAAGGTCGGTTCTCCCTGGGCCTTCCGACTCCCTCCGTCCGTGCCGGTCCGTCTACCGGCCGAGGCAGGCCCCGAGGTGAGAAGATGGTGTTCGGAGACGGAGGGGCGCTCGCGCACGGGTCGTGACGCGTTCCCCCGTGCGAGGGAGGCGGGATGAGCGTGAAGGACTTCTACCGGACGGAATCGGGCACCATCTTCCGGGTGTCCAAGGATCCGGAGGGCCATCTGTCGGTCGAGCTCCTCGAAGCCTCAGCCTGGCGCTCCGCCCCGATCGGGATGGCCGGCCTGAGGATCGCCCGCGGTACCCGGCGACTCACCGAGCGCCAGATCAACGCTCTCCCCGGCCCCGCCTGAGGTAGAGACCGCCGCGGCTCAGTCGTGAGCCAGCGGGTGCCGGGTGGACGGCGCGGTGTGCAACCAGCACGTGTCCGAGGTGTTGTAGGTCGAGAGCAGCGTCGTGCAGCCGAACACGGAGCAGTGCCGCCCCTTGCTCGCCTGCGGTGCCACATCCCGGAGCCGCGTCGGCGTTCCGAACAAGGCCTGCGTCCTACCGGTCTTCATCTGGACCCCTTCCGGGAGTCGTCGCGCGCGCGTTGTTCCCGGAACAGATGTCCGCAATCGATGCACCGCATGTTGAGCCGCGCTCCCGGCCCCGCGTGCGTGAACGGCTGTGTATGCGCGGAGCCGCACGATGGGCACGGTGGCCGAGGCGCGGGCTCTCGCATGGGCTCTCGCATCGTCGCCTGATCAGCCACCGGTCGTCCGGACCGAGCCGGCGGAACCGGACGAACCCTTCGATCGCTTCGCCTCGCGCTTCTGCTTGAGGGTCTTGCTGGCGGTCTTCTTGTTCTTGGCACCGCCCTTGTCCTTGTTCGCCATGCCGTCCTCCTTCTGCACATGTCCTCCGACGCGTGCGAACTCTGCATGCAACTGGAGCTTCTTCGCGATGCGGCCCACCTCGAAGCGCTGTTGCGGTGTCACGAACGTGACGCCCTCCCCGGTCCGACCCGCTCGCGCCGTGCGTCCGACGCGGTGGATGTAGGCCTTCTCATCAGCCGGCGCGTCGAAGTTGATCACGTGGGTGATGTCGTCCAGATCCAGGCCGCGCGCCGCAACGTCGGTGGCGACGAGCACGTCGTTCGCACCGGAGGCGAACCGGCCCAGCGCCCGCTCTCGCTGCGGTTGCGACATGCCGCCGTGGAGCTCGCCGGCGCGGAACCCTTCCCTGCGCAGGTTCCTGGCCAGACGGTCGGCGCCGAACTTCGTCCGGACGAAGACCAGCGTGAGTCCGCGGTCGGCGGCAAGCTCGCGGATCAACGCCTGTATCTTTCGCGGCTGCTCCACCGCGATGAACCGGTGCGTGGCGTCCGTGAGGTGGAGCCCGCTGTCCCCGACCTCGTGGAGCACGGCGTTCCGGGTGAACCGGGTCGCCAGCCTTCCGACCTCGCCGTCGAGCGTCGCGGAGAAGAGCATCGTCTGCCGGTCGGGACGGAGCATCTGGAGGATGCGCGTCACGTCGGGCAGGAACCCCATATCCAGCATGCGATCGGCTTCATCCAGCACGCAGATGCGCACCTGGTCCAGCCGGAGCAGCCTTCGGGTCACGAGGTCGATCAGCCTGCCGGGGGTGGCCACGAGGATGTCGGCACGCCGCGCGCGCTTGGCCTGTGGGCCGATGCCGACACCGCCGTACACGGCGGCGATCTGGAGGCGTTTCACGTCGGCGATCACGCGGAACTCCTCGGTCACCTGACTGGCGAGCTCGCGGGTGGGCGCCAGGATCAGCGCGGACGGGCTGCGACCGCTCGGCGTCAGCAGCTCAACGAGCGGAGCGGCGAACGCGAGCGTCTTGCCCGACCCCGTCCGGGAGCGTGCGAGGACGTCACGCCCGGCGAGAGCGTCGGGGATCACGAGGGTCTGGATCTCGAAGGGTCGTTCGGTCCCTCGCATCCGGAGGGCTCGCGTCACCGGTTCGGAGAGGCCGAGCTGGATGAACGTCGGAGAGGTGGTGCGTCCGAGCCCTTGCGGCTCGGTCGTTGCTCGTTGCACGTGTGTGCCTTCGCTTCCTGTGGATCGGCGCTGCTCGGGCGCGTCGAGAGCCCGGCGGTAGACCGCGCAGGGAGCGCCCGGAACGGCGAAACGTGCGAGGGATCGCGAGACGTCGTCGCGGCGTGTCTCAGGTCGAGACCCGCAGGATGTGTCTTTCACAGCGTACCCGATATGGAAGGCCCGCGGGCGAGATGCTCATCGAGGATCGAGCCGGTCCAGGTTCCGATGACCGCCGCGCGGGTGGGGTCCGGAGCGTCACAATTTCGCAACCAACCGTCGACCGGTCGATGGCGAAAGGACAGCGGAGAGGCTCCCCGCCGAGGAGCGTCTGGATGTCGTGCGGCTCTTGCCAGATCGTCGATAGGGGGTCGCCCGATGGCCCCGGCATCTCCGAAGAGACGCCGCCGCGTCCCGACCGGGCGCGGATGGCATCGTCCGCCACGCGCGCCCACCATCTCCGTGTGCTTGCGTTCGCGCTCGCCCTGCTCGTCTTCGTCGGCGGCGGGCTGCTCGGCACCGCGCACGACATCAAGAGTTACGCGCTGTTCCGCGGGTTCCGGCCGATCCAGATCCCCTCGTGGATCACAGAACGGGCAACCGTGCGAACCATATGGGTCTCGAGCTCCGCGATCGGTGGCCGGAGCCAACCGGTCATCGTGGTTCTCCCGCCCGGATACGCGCAGCATCCGCTCCATCGCTATCCCGTTCTGTATCTGCTGCACGGCTATCCGGCAACACCCGAGGCGTACCTGAACGTCGGGGGTGTCGCCACCCAAGAGGACATCCTCGTCGCCAACCGCTCGATGAACCCGTTGATCATGGTGATCCCGTACGGAACGACCGGCTTCTTCACCGACGAGGAATGGGCGAACGGCATCCAGCCCGACGATGACTGGGAGACGTTCCTCGCGCGCGATGTCGTGAACGCGATGGATCGGCGGTTCCGCACGATCCCCACGGGGGGCGCACGGGCGATCGGAGGCCTGTCGTCGGGCGGGTATGGGGCGCTGAACATCGCCCTCCATCATCCGGGCGAGTTTCGCGTCATCGAGAGTTGGTCTGGGTACACGTACGCCCCTTCGATCTCCTCGATCTTCGGGACGGATCCGGAGCGGGCCGCGTACAACAGCCCGGCACTCTATCTCCCGAAGGTCGCATCGGCGCTGCGCGCTGCCCACGCATCCTTCTGGTTCTACATCGGAGCCCAGGACCGAGAGCTCGCGGAGAACAGGGAGTTCACAGCCGAACTCGCCGCATATCGGATCCGACACCACTTCTTCACCGTTCCGGGTCGCCACGATTGGGCCGCGTGGCGGCCGAACGTTCCGCGTGCGCTGATCGTGGCCTCGGGTCGCATGGTGCGACCGACCACCCTAGGTGCCGGCGAGCGTTCGCCCTCGGTGAAGGCTCCGCTCAGGGGTTCCGGACACCAAGCGCATGCGTAGGCTCAGGTGGCTCGCGCGGTCATCGGCGTTGTGGTTGGTCGGGCTCGGCGTCGCCGTGGCTGCCTCGGGATGGTTGTACATCCTTCGTCCCTACACTCGGGGTCTCCCGGGTCCGAAGGTGCGCGGTGCCCTGCCGCTCGACGTCGTCGCAGGCCACGGCGCTGTCTCGCTCGTCGCATTCGTCCTGGTCTGGACGGCCGCCGCCGGACTCCTTGGCCTGGTTGCTCGCCGAGCCGGCCTTGAGCGGCTCGTCGCTGCCTTCACCTTGACGCTCTGCGTCGGGGCATGGCTCTACGGAACGTATGCGGTCGCTGCGTTCATCGCCACAGGGGTGTCGTTCCGCGAGGCGCTGCACATCGCGGGGTCGACGCGGGTCGTCTATCTGCCGGCCGCCATCGCGGGCATCGCCGGAGGGATCCTCGGATGGCGGCGGTACGAGCGTCGCCCGTGGGTTCCACTCGCCGCAGCGGCCGGCGTAGCGCTCGCGGGCGTCATCGACATCGTTTCGGCTATCACACCCGAGATCACGGAAAGGCTCTTCCGGCTCGAGCGGTTCGTCCCGTCGGCGGTGCCGAGGGTTGCGAGCGCCGGCGTCGCGGCATCGGGCGTGGTCCTCCTCCTGATCGCGCGAGGGCTCGCGCGACGCAAGCGCAGGGCATGGCAGATCGCCGTTTGCCTCCTCGTTGCCTCGTCCCTCCTCCACATGATGAAGGGCCTCGACTACCTCGAGGCGGTACTCACGGGTGCCCTCGCAGTTGCGTTGATCGCTCGCAGACATGACTTCGACGCGCCGGGAGACGCGACGACTCGCTCCACCGTCGTCCTCCGGGCGCTCGTCATCGTCGGCGCGATCTACGCCTATGCCTCATTGGCTCTGTTCGTCAATGCGGCGTACGCCGACCGGTCGTTCTCGATCGCGTTCGTGCTCACCGAGACGACACACGCGCTGCTCGGGGGAGGGTTCGCCGCGTCGCCGGACGTCCACGGCCGATTCGGGATGTGGTTCCCCCTCTCGATCGCCTTGATGGAGATGGTTGGGGTCGGGGTCGTCGTGGTCTCCTTGCTGGCCCCTTGGCGCTTCCGACCTCGCGACAGCTCGCGGGTCCGGGAGGTCGCCCGTGGGCTCGTACGCGACTGGGGAACGGACACGCTCAGTCCGTTCTCGCTTCGGGCCGACAAGTCGACCTTCCTGTCCATGGACGAACGCGCGTTCCTGGGGTACACGGTGATCGCGGGCGTGGCCCTCGTAGGCGGCGATCCGATCGGACCACCCGACGCGGTCGCCGCTGTCGTCGAGCGTTTCCTCGGGTACGCCCGCAGGCGGGGCTGGACGGTCGCCTTCCTCGGCGCGTCGGAGTGCTCGCTTGCGATCGCGCATGAGTTCGGTCTGCACGCGATGTACTGGGGCGATGAGGGGATCGTCGATCCCCGCGCGTTCAGCCTCGAGGGCCGGACGATCAGGAAGGTGCGGCAATCCGTTCACCGCCTCGCCAGAGCAGGATACGTGTCCGACATCCGTTCCGCCGCAGAGATCCCGCTGGGTGAGCGTAAGGAGCTGCACGTGATCGCCCAAGCGTGGCGAGGGGAGAAGGCGGAGCGCGGGTTCGCGATGGAGTTGGACGCGCTTTTCGGGCTCGACGGGGAGGACGAGCTCTTCGTGATCGGCCGAGATGTGGATGGCGTGCCCCGAGGGTTCCTCCACTTCGTGGTCGCTCGCGCCGGCTCCGCGTTGTCTCTCTCGTCGATGCCGCGACTGTCCACCACTCCGAACGGGTTCAACGAGTGGCTGACCTGCGAGACACTCGCATGGGCCCGGGACCGTGGATTCGAGAAGGTCTCCATGAACTTCGCGGCGTTCGCTGCGCTGTTTGACCCTGACACGAAGCTCTCTCGGGTTCAGCGCGTCCAGCGCGATGCGTTACTCGCCGTGCGCTCTCGGTTGGAGCTCCAATTGGACAACCTGCTCCGGTTCACGATGAAGTTCCAGCCGGGCTGGCAGCGGCGGTACGTGCTCTACGAACGCCGGGCCGACCTGCCGAGGATAGGCGTCGCCGCGCTCACCGCGGAGGGGTATCTGCGGGACCGCGGCCACCGGAGCCGCTGATGAACGGCCCGATCGCGATCGGGTTGGGGCTCGCACTCGCCGCATCGATCGCATTGAACTGGGGCTTCTTCGCTCAGCACCGTGCTGCGAGCGAGATGCCCGCGCTCTCGCTTCGGCATCCTCTGCATTCCCTGAGGCTCTTGTTCACCGACCGAGGATGGTTATCCGGCTACGTCGTCGGCCTTTTCGGCTGGGGCCTCTACGTCGCCGCCCTCGCCTGGGCGCCGCTGTCGCTCGTGCAGGCGACGGCGGCCGGTGGGATCGGAGTGCTCGCGCTGCTCGTCCGATGGATGGGAGGGAAACCGCTGCCCCCGCGTGACTGGGCCGGCGTTTCGATCGCGCTTATCGGTCTCGCGCTGCTCGGTATCTCTCTCGCGGGGGTGACGGCAGAGGGGACGTCAGCGGAGTGGACGCAGGTCGCGTGGTGGATCGCAAGCTGTGGAACGATCGCTTGGGTCGCGGCCGGCCCTGGCTCGCGATGGCTCACGGCTGGCGCTGGATCCGGGATCACGGCGGGGCTCATGTACGCGGCCGGCGATGTGGCGACCAAAGCATCGCTCGGCCCGCACGGCAACCTGGGATTCGTCCCCGCGGTGCTTGTCTGCCACCTCTTGGGATTCGCAGCGTTGCAGGGCGGCTTCCAGAGAGGATCCGCGCTTGCGACGGCCGGCATCGCGAGCTTGCTCAACAACGCGGTTCCGATCGCAGCGGGCCTCTCGATATTCGGGGAGCCGGTTGGGCACGGCGCCTTGGGGAGTCTTCGCATCGTGGCGTTCGCAGCCATCGTGGCCGGCGCCGGGCTGCTCGCGCGTCCAGGGGGACCGCGGCCCGATCGTGTCACTCAGGAGGCACCACCGCCCCTCGCGATGCGCGGCGGAACGTCGCCCGGTTGAGTGCGAGCCCCTCGCGGTCACTCGGTGGGAGGTCCAGCCGGCGCCAGATCCACCTGATCCTCGAGGGCACCCTGGGCTGTCCCGCCCCCTGCGAGGCCGAAGGTGCGTCCTGACCTGCTACCTCCCCGTCAGGCTGAAGTGCATGTAGTCCTTGATCGTGTTCCAGTCGCCGCCCCAGCCCCACCCGATCGCGGCGAACGATCGCACCACGACGTCGCCGGGATGGATCATCCCGGGTGCCTGCCCCGTCCGATCGAGGTACGGCTTCGCCGCCCGGCGGAGGACCTTCCCGTTGGGACCCACATAGGGGTTCTGTAGCGGGTTCACGTCGATCGCCCATCCGTAGGAATGCTGCGAGAGCACGCCGGGGTCGCCCGTTGCCGGCCGGCAGTTGAACGCGGCGGTCAGATCGCGGTTGTTGTACCAGTCCGACGGCCGTGGTGGCCGGTAGCGCGGTGGCAGCCCGATGCGGTGGATCGGGAACCGCGCTTCGAACAATCGATGGAACACCCAAAGGACGTCGTGGGCTACTCGCTCGTTCACGACGAGCGGGCCGTAGCGGATGCCGCCCGTGAACGTCCAGTAGCTGACCCGCACCAGACGCAGCTGATCGATCGGAACCGGGCAGCCGGGACGCCAGTCGCGACCGACCAGCTTCTCGCGGAGCGTCGGGGAGATCCGTGTCACCGTGCCTTCGAACCGCGCGGTCGGCGGAGGATCCGTTACCTGGAGGTGGTCGCCGCCTCGCACGACGACCGAGCCGCTCACGTGGCGTCCGTTGACGGTGACGCCGCCAGATGACGGGCTCGTGGTGAGCGACGTCAGACCGGTCGCAACGCGAACGTGGATCAGGCCGGGTTCGGGGAACGGTTGCGGCTGCAGCCCTCCGTAGTAGAAGCCGAGGATCCGGTCCGCGGACCATCCGAGGCGGGACTTGCCGTACGCCCCCCACTGCACCATGCCGACGCCGTGGCCCCATCCGCGTCCGGTCACGATGGCCCGGCCGCCCGTGTCCGCGACCGCGTACCAGCCGGAAGGAACGGCCGTGGGGAGCGCGGGCCCGAACCGGCTCGGGCCGGGATACCGTCCCGGGAAGAAGCAAGGGCCCCACTCGTCGACGGCGCCGTCGAACGTTCCAACGTCGATCGTGCGCGACGTTCCGCCGCCCGCGACGACGATCGAGCTGCCGGTTCGGGTGACGGAGCCGATCCTTCGGCCGGTCGGCCAGAGCTGAGCCCGGACGAGGAACCGAGCGAGGTCGGTGAAGGGGAGTGCGACGCGCCAGTGGGATTCGGGAGAGGCCCCGTCGTTGCGTTCGACGACGGGGCGCAGGTACGGCAGCGGGGCGCTGCCGAACACCTGGTCGTTGCCGTACGTGTGCCCGTTCGAGGTGGAGAAGTACACGGCCTCGATGGGACGACCGCTGTCCTGCAGGACCTCACCCGCGGTGCCGTTCACGGCTGCGTACCAGCGTTCGATGCCCGGGGTCGGTTTGACCGGGATCCCCCCGTACACCTGACAGGACGTCGTGGAGCAGATCGGCGTCTGCAGCGTCGCACCCTGTGGACCGCTCCATCCGGTGACGGCGAGGGCGTAACTCCTCGCCGCGATCGCCTGTGCCTGCAGGGCCGCGGTCGGCCACGTGGGCGGCACCTCGGCGATCCCTTCGAGGTACCGCTCGAACGGCAGAGTGACCGTCAGGTCGAGCGTGCCGTGGCTCGCGCGACGAACCGCGAGGCTGCCGGGGTACCGGGCATCGAGCCGCGGCTGCTCCGGATGCCGGCAGGCGGACGCCCTATGCGGATACGCGCCGTGGACGCGGAGCGAGCCGTTCGCCGGTGGCCGGATCACGACGACTTCGGGAGACAGCGACGTGCTCGGGCTCGTCGACGGCGAGACCGCGGCGGAGCCCGACGGTGGCGAAGGGGGCGCCGTGGCCGCGGTGGTGACGGTCGATGTGCAGGCAGCGGCCGTCAGCAGCAACGCCATGATGCCGCGGGACCTCGGGCGGGAACCCACCGCTCGACGCTAACAGGGAAGATGTTGAGATGCGGCCGCGCCGAGGATCGCTGGTGGCGGTGGTCGTGCTCGTCGCCTGTACGGCGACGAGCACGACCACCTCCCCGACGTCATCCACGGCGAGCCCCTCGGTCACGGCCAGCGTCCGCCCGGCGGTGAGCCCGGGCGGACGCTGGACCACCTACCACGGCGACCGGGCGCGGAGCGGGGTCGCGGCCGGACCGTCGTTGGCGGATGTTCGGCACGCCTGGACGTCCGCCCAACTCGACGGCACGATCTACGCGGAGCCACTCGCCATCGGCGCTCGCATCATCACCGCAACGGAGAACGACACCGTCTACGCGCTGGACGCTGCGACCGGAGCGGTCGTGTGGAGCAGGCACCTCGGGACACCGGTCGACAGCGCCACGCTCCCGTGCGGCAACATCGTGCCGACGTCGGGGATCACGGCGACGCCCGTCGTGGACCCGGCCACCAGCGTGCTCTACGTCGCCGCGTTCCTGAGCCCGGCGCGGCACGAGCTGTTCGCGCTCCGGGAAGCCAGCGGGGCCGTCCTGTGGCATCGCCCGATCGATCCGCCCGGCATGGATCCGCGCACGCAACAGCTCCGTTCGGCGCTCACGCTCGCGAACGGCTCCGTCTACGTGTCGTACGGCGGGTTGTTCGGCGATTGCGGGTCGTACCACGGCTGGGTCGCCGGCGTTGCGGCCGACGGCTCGGGGCCGTTGTTCGATTACCAAGCCCCGACGATGAACGCGGGAGGCATCTGGGCTCCCTCCGGTCCTGCGGTGGACAGCGACGGACACCTGTTCGTCGCGACCGGGAACAGCTTCTCCGCCGATACCTTCGACCACGGCGACAGCGTGATCGAGCTGTCCCCGGAACTGAAGGAGCTCGGGTTCTTCGCACCCGCGGATTGGGCCGCGCTCAACACCGGTGACGTCGACCTCGGCTCGGTCGGTCCCACGCTGCTGCCGGGCGGTCGGATCTTCCAGATCGGGAAGGGAGGCGTCGGGTATCTCTTGGACGCGAACGACCTCGGTGGCATCGGGGGCGAGGTCGCATCTGCGCCGGTGTGCGGCGGTTCGTTCGGCGGGACCGCGCACGACGGCCGGTCGATCTACGTGCCGTGCAACGACGGGCTGGTGGCGTTGCGGGTCGCCGATGACGGCCGGAGTTTCGAGCAGGTCTGGCGGTCGTCCGCGTTCGACGCCGGGCCGCCGATCGTCGCGGGCGGTCTCGTCTGGTCGGTCGATCTCTCGTCGTCCGCGCTCCTGGGGTTCGATCCGTCCGGCGGCCACGAGGTCGTTCGACAACCGATGGACGAGGTGTCGCACTTCGCGAGCCCCTCATCTGCACCCGGGTGCCTGTTCGTGCCGACGTACCGCACGATCACCGCCTTCTGCCGGGCGGGGGGCTGACCGGCGATGGACCAGCCGAAGCCTCGCGGGCGTCTCAGCGCGGGCATCCTGTTGTTCCGCCACCGCGGAGGGCGGCTCGAGGCCCTCCTCGGACATCCGGGCGGGCCGTTCTTCGCGAAGAAGGACGACGGATCCTGGACGGTCCTGAAGGGGGAGGCCGAGCCGGGGGAGGAACTGACCGCGGTCGCTCGCCGCGAGTTCGCCGAAGAGACGGGGCAGGAGCCGCCGGACGGCACGATGCTCGAGCTCGGGGAGGTCCGGCAGCGGGGCGGGAAGACCGTGGTCGCCTGGGCGCTCGGCGGGGATCTGGATCCGGCCACGGCCCGGAGCAACACGTTCGAGATGGAGTGGCCACCTCGGTCCGGTCGCGTTCACGAGTTCCCCGAGATCGACCGGGTCGGGTGGTTCGACCTGGAGACCGCGCGGAGGAAGATCCTTCCGGCCCAGCTCCCGTTCCTCGACCGGCTCGAACGAGCGGCCGGCGCGATGCCGGAGGAGTGACGTCAGGCCAGTGGGGCCAGGTCGTGCCCCACGCCCCGCTCGAGATGGCGGCGGCTCCTTCTTACTCACCGCGCAGCGTCGCGATCGTGCTTCGCGCGCGTTCGGCGGACGGTCGGTTCCCCCTTCTTCTCTTCTCGAACCGATCGAGGACGGTATCGGGAGATCCTCGGTCGAGCGCGGTCGCCGACCGCCGTTCATGCAGTGTCAACGTCGACAGGCTCCTCGCCCGCTGGGGATCCGCGGGCCAACCGAGGCGAAGGCGATGGCAACCGAGGGCTGCTGCCGCTCAGTGGCAAGCACTACCCAGAAGCGGCCATGCGATCCAGGACCCCGTGGCTCCGGATGGGGGACGCGCGCTGTCGGGCGCCTAGGGCCGAAGATGCTGGTCCCGCGTTCCGCCGGAACGTATCCTCAGAGCCCGTTCCACTCGACAGGAGTCCATGCATGCCCCGCACACGTCGGTTCCGCATCACGCGGGCGATCGCGTTCATGACGATCTGCTCTCTCCCTCTGGCATCCGCGATGGATGGCGTCCCTGGATCGGTTGCTTCGGCAGCCACGCTGCCGTCGGTCTCGGTGGGTGACCTGAGCATCACCGAAGGCACCGGCGGCACGGTGACCGCCGTGTTCACGATCACGCAGGACAAGCGGGGCAGGTCGACGATCACGTATCGGACCGCCAACGGCACCGCCACGAGTCCCTCCGATTACCTCGCGAGATCCGGGACGGTTAAGTTCGCCGGGAAGAAGCTCACGCGAACGATCGCCGTCACAGTGATCTCGGATGCGATCGACGAGCCCAACGAGACGTTCTTCCTCGAACTCGTCAGCGCACGAGGCGCGGTGATAGCCGACGGCGAAGGCAAGGCCACGATCAACGATGACGATCCGGCTCCGTCGGTGGCGGTGGGCACGTCGACGTCCCTACCGGAGGGCCAGACGGGTGATACGTCATACGCGTCGATCGACGTGACGCTCTCGGCGGCGAGCGGCAGGGATGTCTCCGTCGACTGGACCACGGCCGATGGAACCGCAACGGTTGTCGGCAACGACTACACGCCCGGCTCAGGGACCCTCGTGTTCGCGCCTGGGCAGACCGACAAGGTCGTGCTGATCCCCGTGATCGGCGACAACGCCACGGAGGGAGACGAGACGTTCGAGGTGGATATCTCTGATCCCGTGAACGCGACACTCGGCAACGCCGCGGACGTCGTGACCATCGTCGACAATGACCCGATCCCTCCCGGCTCGGCGGTGCTGACCGTGGGCGGCGTCAAGAAGCGCGAGGGCGCGAGCGGGACGACGACGTTCACCATCACCGTGACGAGGAGCGTTGAGACAATCACCGCCGTGAACGTCGACTACGCGACCGGCAACGGGACGGCGATCGCGCCCTCCGACTATGTGGCGGCGTCCGGGAACCTCGCGTTCGCAGCGAACCAGACGACCGGCACGATCGATCTGACCGTGAACGGCGACGGTCTCCTCGAACACGACGAGACCTTCTTCCTCGATCTGCTCAACCCCTCGGCCGGCGCGGCCATCTCGACCGGGCAAGCAACCGACACCATCGTGAACGACGATACGCGGACGACGGCGAGCGTCAGGGTCCGGCCGGTGAAGAAGCTCGTCGCCGTGCGTGGGCGCGTCTCGCCCGCTCGCCGTGGCAAGCGCGTGATCGTGCGCTTGTTCCGCAGGCAGAACGGGGTGTGGGTCCGCATCCGCACGAAACGTCCGCTCCTCGCGGGATCCACGGATGTCAACGGGGACGGTTTCACGGACAGCCGGTACATCGCGCGGTTCCGGCGCCAGAAAGCTGGTCGCTGCAAGATCACAGCTTCCTACTTGGGCGATGCGCGGTTCTCACCCAGCGGTGCGGTCCGGCTCTTCCGTTGCTGATCATCGGGGCCGCGGGGCTTCAGGGCACGACCAACACGCGGCGGATGCCGGCGACCCCCGACGCCAGCTCGCTCCACGACAACCCGGCGTCGCGGGATCCGAAGAGCTGACCGTCCGACGTTCCGAACGCGGCGAACGAGCCGTCGGGGAGCGCGTCCAAACAGGAGCTGTCGATGTTGTCCTCGAACCACTCGGGCAGCCCGTCGCGGCATCGTTCGAAGCCGCCGTTCGCGAGGGCACCCCGGTAGACGGCGCTCCGCCCGCCGCGGGGCCCGTTGGACGCCGACACGAGCACCGTATCGCCGCAGACGCTGACCGCTCGGGAGTACCGCGCTTCGAGACCGTCCGCCCGGAGCGCCCACGTCGTCCCGCGATCCTCGCTGACGGCGAGACCGCCTGCGCACGCCGCCAACACAAGGCCCTCCGCCGTCGCGACCTGGTGCACATCCGCGTCGATATCGATCGTCGGCGTCCAGTGCTCGCCTCGATCGTCGGTCCGCTGGATCCCGCCGACGTGCACGTTGACGTACAGGTCGTCATCCCATTCGGACATCGAACGCGTCTCGGGTGGGCCGCCCCACGGCGTGTGCCACGTAGAGCGACCTTCCGCCCGGTCGAACGCGGCGACCGGCTCCAGACGATCGCCGGCGACGCGGAACAGACGAGCCTCGGAGGACCCCACGAACACGTCGGCATCGGTGGCCGCGACGGAGGCGATCCGGAGGCCTGGCAGATCCGCGACCCGGCCCCACTTCTCTTCGATCGCGTGCCAGAGCTCAGACCCGTCCACGGCGGCCCATAGCTCCCGGCCGTGGGGTGCGATCGTGCCTACCGCATGACCCGCGAGTTGCAGGGGTCCCGCCACCCCCGTGGCATCGAACGGATGGAGCCCCTCTCTCGAGGCCACCAACACCTTCATGGTTCGATGTTCTCACCGCCCGGCGGTGGCGTAGATTCAGGGCCATGAGCGATCGAGAAGAACGGGACGTCTCGGTGGTGGGTCGGGGCGCCCACGTGGAGGGGAGCCTGGTTTCGACCGGATCCCTGTGGATCGCGGGCCGCATGACGGGCGAGATCTCGGTCGAAGGCCAGGTGACCGTGGCCCCGGACAGCGAGGTTGAGGCCGATATCAAGGCCGGCAGCATCAACCTGGCCGGCCGGGTGAACGGCAACCTCACCGCCCCCGGCTCGGTCGAGCTCCCCGCACAGAGCCAGGTCAAAGGCGACGTCCGCGCCAGGAGCGTCTCCGTGCAGGGGTCGGTCGAAGGCAACGTCGTGGCCGAGCAGAAGGTCGAGCTGGGTCCCGGTGCACTGCTACAGGGCGACATCACCTGCACGGCACTCGTGGTCGCCGAGGGGGCCGTGTTCCGCGGCAGGTCCATCATGGCGCAGCGGCCGACCTCGTAGGTCGTCGGCTCAGACGAGCGACAGGTACGTGGCATGCGCCGCGAGGTAGTCGTCCAGGATCGAGCGCGCGAGCGGGTACGAGCCCACCATCGGATGGGCGAGGAGCGCCTCGAGCGCGGTGTCGTACGAGCCCTCGACCGCGGCCCGCACGGTGAGGCGCTCGTAGAGCTTGACCTGTGCGAGCAACGCCCGTGCCGAGTCCGGGATCTCCCCCTGCGCCAGCGGGTGGGCGCCATGCTCGTCCATCATGCACGTGACCTCGACGACGTCATCGTCCCCAAGGCCGTGGATCGCCCCGCGGTTCGGCACGTTGAGGATCAGCGGCACCTTGCGGCGCTGGCTCGACGCGAGCATCACCGCCGTCGCAACGCCCGCGTATCCCTCGCCCTCGACGAGCTCGTCATGCATATCCGGCGACGTCGGCACCATGAGCGCCTCGCCTCGCTCGCGGGCGAAATACGTCTCGTCGCGCATCTCCATCGCATCGCTCCACGCATCGGCCGCGCCCGTCAGATCACCCGCGTCGATGCACGCGCGAAGGACGGGCCAGAGCGTGTCGTTGATCGTGGCGATCTGCGCGGCGCGGGTGCCGCCGGATCGCAGGATGTTCTCCACCGCCTGCTCACGGTAGTAATAGAAGTAGAGGTACTCCATCGGGAGCATCCCGATGCTGCGCACGAGCTCCGTGTCGAACAAGCGCCACTGATGGTCGAGCCGGCGGAGCTCGTCGTAGCGCTCCAGCAGCTCCGGGAGCCGGTCGCGCCCGTCGACAAGGACCCGGTGGATCCAGCCGCAATGGTTCAGACCGAAGTAGTCCGCGTGTACCTGGTCGCCCGGCACCCCGAGGACGGCCGCGACGCTTCGCTTCATCGAGACCGGCCCGTCGCAGACGCCCACGGCATGGACAACGCTGTGATCGCTGAGGGCTTGGGTGACGATCCCCACCGGGTTCGTGAAGTTCACGACCAGGGCGTCGGGAGCGACCTCCTCGATCGTGCGCGCGTGCTCGAGCATCGCGGGGATCGTGCGCATCGCCATCGCGAACCCGCCGGGCCCGGTGGTCTCCTGTCCGAGAACGCCGTGTTTCAGCGGCAGCTCCTCGTCGAAGGTCCGCGCGCGCTCCTGCCCTGGCCGGATCGCGGCGAACACGAAGCGCGCGCCGCCGAGGGCGGCGCGGGCGTCGTGTTCGCCGCGAACGGTGAACGTCGCGCCCCAGCTCCGGGAGAGGAACCCGCCAAGGGCGGCCATCACCTCGAGGCGCTCGCCGTCGGTGTCGTGCAGCACGACTTCGGTGAGACCGAGGTCGTGCTGGCGCTCCGCGAGGCCCTGGAGGACGAAGGGCGCCCGGACCCCGGCGCCGAGCATCGTCAACTTCACGTACCCACGCTACCCGCCGGAAGCATCGTCCAGACGGGTGACGACCGTCCGGGCGACTCGCCCTAACGGTCGCCGATGCCGATTCACCAAGGAGACGGGTTGGAGGAGTCTGCCGTGGCACGGGTCCTGGTGATAGACGACGAAGACGTGATCGGAGCCGTGCTCCGCTACGCCTTCTTGGAGCAGGGCCACGAGACGCTCCTGGCGGAGGGCGGCAGGCAGGGGATCGAGCGCGCTCTCGCGGAGCACCCCGATGCGATCGTCCTGGATCTGATGATGCCGGAGGTGACCGGGCACGACGTGTTGGCGGCGCTCCGCGACGATGCCGCCGAGGAAGACGTGCCGATCCTCGTGCTCACGGCCGTCACCCAGAGCCGCGAGCGCCAGCGGTGTCTCGCCGAGGGGGCGGACAAGGTGATGACGAAGCCCTTCGACCCCCGCGAGGTCGCGAGCGTGGTCGACGGCATGCTCAACCTGCCGCCCGTGCCTTCGTTCAGCCGATCCGCCTGAGAAGCCACGGTTCTCTCCGGTCACGCATATATCGTGTCCGTCATGCCTGCTCGCAAGGAGATCCTGGAGGTCGCCGGGCGCGAGGTCGCCGTCTCCAACCCGGACAAGATCTTCTTCCCGGAGCTCGGTCTCACCAAGATCGATCTGGTCCGGTACTACCTCGCCGTCGCCGAAGGGGCGCTACGTGGCGTCGACGGCCGCCCGATGGCCCTCAAGCGATTCGTGAACGGCGCCGACGGCGAGTTCTTCTTCCAGAAGCGCGCTCCGACCTCGCGACCGGACTGGATCGAGACCGTCGAGCTGCGGTTCCCGAGCGGTCGGACCGCGCAGGAGATCGTCGTGCGTGACGCAGCGCAGCTCACGTGGATCATCAACCTCGGGTGCATCGACCTGAACCCGCATCCGGTGCGCGCCGACGATCTGGATCACCCCGACGAGTTCCGGGTGGACCTCGATCCGGTCCCCGGTGTGGGATGGGGTCAGATCCTGGAGGTGGCGCTCGCCACGCGCGAGGTCCTCGAGGAGTTCGGGCTCACCGGGTGGCCGAAGACCTCAGGCTCGCGCGGCGTGCACGTCTACGCGCGCATCGAGCGCCGGTGGACGTTCCCGGAGGTGCGGCGCGCGGCGGTGGCGCTCGCGCGCGAGGTGGAACGGCGCGAGCCCCACGTCGCGACCAGCAAGTGGTGGAAGGAGGAGCGGCACGGCGTGTTCCTGGACTACAACCAGAACGCGAAGGACCGGACGGTCGCGTCGGCGTATTCCGTGCGGCCGACCCGGGATGGCCGAGTTTCCACACCTCTCACCTGGGACGAGGTGCCCGGATGCGAGCCCGAGGCGTTCACGATCCGGACGGTCCCCGAGCGGTTCGAGCGCGGTGGCGATCCGTGGGCCGGGATCGACGGCGCCGCCGGATCGCTCGAACCCCTCCTGGAGTTGGCGGCGCAGCACGAGGCTGCCGGCTTCGCCGATGCCCCGTGGCCGCCGCAGTATGAGAAGCAGGCGAACGAGCCGCCGCGGGTGCAACCGTCGAAGAAGCGCGGCGGCCCGCCGACGCCCGAGGGGATCGTGCCGCCGCCGGCACCCGGCAAGACGGCCGGGCCGACCGGCCGGCGCCGCACGACGATGCCCCTGATCGAGATCGCGCGGGCCGCGACGGAGAAGGAGGCGTTGGAGGGATTGGAGCGGTGGAAGGGGAAGCATCCGGCCGTCGTCCGGCGTCTGGAGCCGGCCGACGTGATGGTGGACTCGATGCGTGGTCGGAGCACGACGTGGACGCGGATCCGCGTGAACCTCCGGCACGTGCCGGAGGACGAGCGGCCGGTGCAAGGAGCGCTCGAGGTTGACTACGACCCCTGGGAAGGCGTGGTGTGGCCCGGGGACGCATCCGAGTACACTTCGTAGGTCCACCCCTGGTGGAGCCGCCCAAGACGGGGCGTATGCGCGAAGACCTCGCGACCTTGCCTTTCCCGGTTCCTTGAGATCGAGGAGGCAAGCATGGCCAGTCGGCCGAAACACGTTCGAGGGACCCTGATCGCGGTGTTCTTCGCCGTCGTCGTCCTGCCGTTCGTCCTGTGGTTGGGTGCCCTGTTCGGCCCGGCGATCTGGGTATCCGCGGCGGTCACGACCGGCGCGGTCGGCGCACTCGTGTGGCGGCGTCGCCGCGTCGAAACAGCTCGTGAGCGTGCCTACGAAGGATCGTCGTTCGGATCCGTGGTGATCCGCATGCGAGCAAGGGAGGCCGCATACGCCCTCGTGATCGAGAAGCGGCGGTTCGAGCTCCTCGGAGCCCGGTAACGAGGCCGAGCTCGGTCCCTCGGCCCGATCAGCGGAGCATCGCGAGGGCCTCGCCGCCCAGCCGGACGTCGTCGGGCGTGGACCCCGACGGCATGTTGAACAGCAGCCCGCCGAGGCCGATATCCAGCATCGCCTTCGCCTGCCCCGCGATCGCGTCGGGGTCGCCCCACCACAGCCGCGCCTCGATCGACTCCTCGGCGATACCGCGCTGCTGCTGCCACTCGCGCTTGCGTCGCTCGGCCTCGGCCATGGTCTCGGCAACGATCAGGGTGCCCAAACGGGTCGTCACGATCTGCCCCGGATCCCTGCCGACCGCGTCGCAGTGCTCGCGCAGGACCTCGAGTTTGTGGCTCATCGTCGCGGCATCGCCGAACCCGTTCCACATATCGGCGTAGCTCGCGGTGAGGCGGAGCGTCTTCCGCTCCCCGCCGCCGCCGATCAGGATCTTCGGTCCGCCGGGTTGGACCGGTTGCGGAACGTTCCACGCGCCGTCGACCTGCGCGACCTTCCCTCGGACCGTGCTCTGCGGGTGCGTGAACATCGAACGGCAGATCTGGAGTGCGTCCTCCAGCCGGTCGAAGCGCTCGGCCGTGCTCGGGAACTCGTAGCCGTACGCGCGCGACTCCGCCGCGTTCCAGGCGGCGCCGATCCCCAGGATCGCGCGTCCCGACGACACGATGTCGAGCGTGGTGACGACCTTCGCCAGGTACGCCGGGTTGCGGTACGTGACGCCCGTCACCAGCGCACCGAGCGAGATGCGCGACGTCCGCGCCGCCACGCCCGAGAGCACGGTGTAGGCCTCGAGCATCGGCTCGCTCGGCGATCCGATGTTCGGGATCTGGTGGTAGTGGTCCATCACCCAGAACGAGTCGAAACCCGCGTCCTCGGCGGCGCCGGCGATCGTCGCGATCCGGCCGAACAGCTCCGCGTCCGGGACGTCCCGGAACGTGAAGCTCGGCAGCTGGAGCCCGAAATGAGGCATCGCGGATGCCCACGATACGTCGAAGCCGCCGATACGGTGATGCGATGGATCGTGTGGAGGCGGTTCGCAGGCTGACTCAGGCCAGGGTCGGCCGCATCGCGACCGTCCGGCCCGACGGTTCGCCCCACGTCGTGCCCTTCGTGTTCGCCGTGATCAGCGCCGACGACGGGCTGCGGGTCTACTGGTGCGTTGACGACAAGCCGAAGCGGAGCCGAGATCTCCAGCGACTCGTGAACATCCGCGCGCATCCGGGGGTCGAGCTCGAGGTGGACCGTTACGGCGATGATTGGTCGGAGCTGTGGTGGGTGCGCGCCTCCGGGCTCGCGCGCGAGGTGACGTCGGCCGCCGAACGGGAGCGTGCCGTCACCGCGTTGGTGGCGAAGTACCCATCGTACGCCGCCCGCCCTCCCTCCGGACCGGTCGTCGCGATCCAGGTCGACCGCGTGACCGGCTGGGCCGCGGCCGACTCGACGGGGGATGGGCTCAGCTGAGCGTGGGGCGCTGCCTGGCCGACGCGGGAACCACGCGGGCGCTGCCGAGGCCGGGTGCGATCAGGCTCTGATGGCCGTCCGGCCATTGCACCCGGTAGCTCACGCTGATCGCGCCCTGGATCACCTCGAGCACCTCGCCCTCACGGGCCGGGGATCCGACCTTGGACGAGTCGATCACGATCAGATCGCCCTTACGAGCTGGCATCGGCATGCCGGGCCCCATGGGCTTCTTCGCTCCGGTCGTTTTCCCCGCGGTCTTCTTCGCGGCGGGCTTCATCTTCGCGACGGGCTTCCTCGCGGCCGCGGTGGTCTTCTTCCCTGCGGGCTTCGCCTTCTTCTTCGGCGGCACGGTTGACCTCCAGTCGTCTCACGGATGTCCGGGGAGGAGAACCAACCTTACTGCGCGAAGCCGATCTCAGACCGCGGGGCCGGACGCGAGGGTCACCGTCGCGGTGTGCTGGCCCCGCTGGTCGACCCAGGTGACCTGGATCTGTTCACCGGGGACCTTCGAATGGATCGCGGTGCCCAGCTCGTCCAGGGTGTTGACGGCCTGGCCGTCGATCGTGCGGATGACGGCGGGGGCCGTCATCCCAACCTTCGCGGCCGGGCTCCCCGGCTGGACACCGGCCACGAGGATGCCGGCCGTGTCGCTCAGCCCGAGCTGCGCCGCCGTCGCCGGGTCCACCGGTTGCACGGCCACGCCCATGAAGCCTCGCTCGCCCAACAGGATCTCCGAGCTTCCGTGACCGGCGCGGATCTCGTTCACGATCCCGATCGCGTTGTTGATCGGGATCGCGAACCCGGTGCCGTTGCCGCTGGATTGACTCGGGCCTGCGGTGATGATCCCGATGACCTGCCCCTGCGCGTTCAGGACGGCGCCGCCGGAGTCTCCCGGATGCACGTCGGCTGCGATCTGGATCACGTCGTTCAACCGCTCGGAGCTGGTGCCCGAGGGGTCGCGCGCGGTTATCGAGCGGTGCACGGCCGCAACGCTGCCGGTGGTGGCGGTGGGCTGACCGCCCTTCCCGAACGCGTTGCCGATCGCGGTGATCGGGTCACCGACCTGGACGGTCGAGGAATCACCGAGCGTGATCGTCGGCAGCCCCGACGCGTTGTTCAGCTGGAGGAGGGCCACATCGTCGGTGGGGTCGACCCCGACGACCGTTGCGGTCGAGGAGCCGTGGCCCGGGATCGTGACCTGGATGCTGGAGGCGCCCTCGACGACGTGGTTGTTCGTCAGGATCTCGCCGTCGGCCGTGAGAACCATCCCGGTCCCGGCGCCCAACGGACGGAGCCCGTCGGCGCCGAGCACCTGCTGGGAGGTGTTGATGTCGACGACGGTGCCGACCGGGCTCGTCGCCGTGGAACCGGACGAGGGGGAGAGCGGGAGGCTGGCGCCGGCGGACGGGATCGCGGCTGGAGTGGCCGCCTGCCGACCACCGTTGAACGCGAGGAGGCTCCCCACGAGGGCGAGTGACACCAGCATGCCGACGAGCAGCGCGATCCAGCCGCGTGCTCGGTGCGGGACGCCGGCGGCCGGCCGTGTGGGCGGGGGTGCGGGCATCCCCGCGTGGTAGCCGGTCCAGGGCTCGTGCCCCACGGGGTTCATGTCGTCGGGGTTCATGTCGTCGGTCATGGCCTCAAGCTACCCACCGAATCTGGGAAACGTCTGAGCGAACGCTCGGAGTTCCCGCAAACCGGAAGGATGGTGGATTGACATGGCCGTCTTCCGCGATGTATATAACCAAGAAGCTAAATAACCGAAAGGTTGAATACGAGGTGACCATGACGACGGCCGACACGCTCGACAAGACGTTCGCCGCGCTGGCCGATCCCACCCGGCGCGCGATCATCGCGCGCCTGAGCACCGGCCAGGCGACGGTGACCGAGCTCGCGGCGCCGTTCGCGATGAGCCTTCCCGCCGTCTCCAAGCACCTCAAGGTCTTGGAGCGGGCGGGGCTGGTCGCGCGAGGCCGCCGCGCGCAGTGGCGGCCGGCGCAGCTGCAGGCCGAGCCGCTCCACGAGGTCGCGGACTGGCTCGCGGACTATCGCCGGTTCTGGGAAGAGCGGCTGGACCGGTTCGACGAATACCTGCACGCGATCCAGGGAAGCGAGCCCGAAGAGGGCGCAGCGAAGGTCGAGGAGGCCACGAAGGCGGACGAGAAGGCAACGAGGAAGGAAGGGGAGCAGTGATGGACGACGCGATGGTTCGCGAGATCAGCATCACCCGCATCTTCGCCGCGCCGCGCGAGCTGGTGTGGCGTGCCTGGACCGAAGCGGAGCCACTGGCGGCATGGTTCATGCCGCACGGGTTCACGGTCCCCGAGTGCACGGTGGACCTCCGGGTCGGTGGGAGCTTCCGCATGACGGTGCGCGCCCCCGATGGGACCGAGTCGCCGACCGGCGGCGAGTTCAAGGAGATCGATCCGCCGCAGCGACTCGTCTTCACGACCATGGGGTTCGACGGCCCCGACGGCGTCCCGATGCTCGAGGTCCTCAACGAGGCGACGTTCGCCGACCTCGGCGATAAGACCGAGCTGACGCTGCACGCGGTGGTCACGAAAGCTTCGCCCGAGATGGTGGCGCCGCTCGCGGGGATGGAAGAGGGGTGGCTGCAGAGCCTCGAGAAGCTGGACGGGCTCCTCACGGGTCGCGAGGTCGACAGCTCGGAGCGCGAGCTGGTAGCGACGCGGTTGCTCGACGCGCCCCGTGAGACGGTCTGGAAGCTGTGGACCGACCCCGCTCACATCGCGGAGTGGTGGGGACCGAGGGGGTTCACGACGACGATCCACCAGATGGATGTGCGCCCGGGCGGGACGTGGCGGCACACGATGCACGGCCCCGACGGCACCGCCCATCCGAACTCGGTCGTGTTCCTCGACGTGCGGGAGCCAGAGTGCATCGCCTACCTGCATGGTGACCCCGGCGAGCCGGACCACTTCTTCACGACTGTGGACTTCGTCGACGAGAGCGGCAAGACGGGCGTCACGATCAGAGCGCTATACCCGTCGGCGGCCGATCGCGAGCGTGCGATCCGGGAGTACGGGGCCGCGGAGGGCCTCGAGCAGAACGTGGACAAGCTGGCCGAGTACGTCACCCGGGTCCGGCCGGGGTCGTAGGCCGGCGGGAGGGGGCGAGGGCACCGAAGGTGCCCTCGCCCCCGCGGCAGCGTCGTCAGGCTCGCAGACAGGGGTTGCTCGACAACACCTGTCTGAAGTCGTTCGTCCGGTGGATCGGGGTGAACCCCGGTCCCGGGTAGTCCAGGAAGAGGAGCGGGCCGAACTCCGCGGCCGAGCTCCCTCCGAACGTGTTCGTCGTCCCCGGGATGTGCGCGCCGCCGAGCTGCCAGAAGCAGCCCACCGACGAGTTGTTCCGCGTGCTGAAGAACGGGTAGAAGTTCGAACCCGGGGGTGGGTTCACGCATCCGACGCCGGTGCTCCGATCGCAGATCCCGCCGAAGTCCGCGGCTTCGATCCGAGGCAGGTCCGCCTCGAACCCCACGCGGCTGTAGTTCAGCCCACCGTTGAAGGTCGGACTCGTGAATCGGATCGAGCCCGGGTTTCGGGCCGCATCCAGTCGTGGATCGGACAACGAGCCCGGCCAGGTGGTCTGGTACGAGACCCCATCGAAGTCGTTGTCGGTCGCGAAGCACCCTCCGATCGCGATCCGCAGCGACGCGTCCGCGTTGAAGCACTGGGTGTCGTCGGCGTCCTTCTTGTTCTCGGTGACGCCTGGGTTGACGCAGACACCCTTCACGTTCGCGTGGTTGCAGTACTCCCAGTGGCCGATCTCGTCAGCGAAGGCCACGTTGTAGGAGTGCGCCGCCCACGGCACCCGGGTGTGCTCGCTCGACGTGGCGTACATGGGGTGGAAGGCGTACGGGGTCTCGGTGCATGTTGCGGCCGTGGGCTCGTAGTTGACTTGCGCGAACCCGTTCGCCACGCTCGCCGTCATCGAACCCGACTTTCCCGACGTCAGGTCGCGGATCTCGGTCACGAGTCCGTCACTGGAGTCGTGGACCGAGATGTTCAGCCGATCGCCCGCGCCCATGAACAGGTCCTTCGAAGGATCGGGGGTGAACGATCCCGCCGTGAGGTCCAAAGGACCTGGCGGTGCCTGGGGTACACCGCTCGTCGTGATGAATGCGAAGTTCGCCGGCTCGAGGCCCACGCTGTTGAGACACGCTGCGTTGTTGTCCACGAAGGTGTTCTGGTTGCGGTTGAAGCTGAAGATCGCCATCGCCGCGCACCACTGGGTGGCATCGCAGCTGATGGCGTTCAGGAACGGGGCCCATCCCGGCGGATAGAACTGGAGCTCCAGGAACGCGGTCCCGGGATGGTGGCCGATGTAGTTGGCCTGCGTCGGGTCGGCACCGTCGAAGATATTGGTGTCGCTGTTGGGCGTGCATGGAGCGTGTGTGAACTCGGGTGCCGACTGGTTGTCGCACAGATCCATCCCGAACCAGAAGGCGATCCGGTCCTGGAAGTTGAAGGTTCCGCCGGTTCCGTCCTGGGTCGGCAGGATCGGCGGGTCTTGCGGCACGACCATCCGGTATTGCTGGTTGTTCCCCGCGCCCGGGGTGTTGGAATAGAACAGCAGCGACGGCTCGTCGTGGCCGGTGTACTCGCCTTGGTACCCGAGCGCGTCGACCGCCTCGGCACAGATCGGGCTGCCCTCGTTACAGAGAAGCTTCTCGGGACGCTGTCCGCTCGGCGAGGATGCCGACGCCGGGACCAGCGTGGCCGCCGTCGCCAGCAACATGATCCCGCCGAATATCGCGAGTGCCTTCCTCATTCGACCCTCCTCCAGACGGGGGTACGCGGGGCGAGGCCGCGGATCCGTCGGACCGTGGCTCGCCGCCGCTCCGGTACGGAGTGTCCTGTCGAACGGCACCTCCTCCCCACCCGTTCCGTGCTCCGAGGGAACGGGTCCCATCGTTCCGGGACCTGAGCGTGCCACCCTCCGCGGGATAGGGCAAGTCGGCCGACGCCGGTCTTCGCCGGATACGACTAGGCGGGTTGGCGGGCGGCCTCGGCGAGCAGCGTCGCGATCGCCGTCGCGTTCCCCATCGCCTCGTCCACCGCCAGGTGACGCGGCGTGTCCCGACCGCGGAGCACAGCGTCGATGTGTCGGATCGCGGGCGTGAACGAGTGCTCGCCCGCCGGCGCGGCCGGGTGCACGTGCACGTCGTCGCCGTGCACGATCGCGAACGTGTCGTCCGAGCCCGGGTGGAACGGGTTCGTCATGCGGAGCTCGCCCTCGGTCCCGAACACGCGGGTGAACGTGTCGTCCGCGGCGACGAAACCACACGAGAACACGAGCCGGCGGTCGCCGGGGAACGTGAGTGCTCCCCAGAGCTCGGTGTCGACGCCCGACACCGTGAAGACGGCATCGGCGATCGCTCGGTCGAGGACCGGCTCGGCATCGAAGAGCAGCCGAGCGAGGCGGATCGGGTAGCACCCGACGTCGTACAGCGAACCGCCGCCGAGCTCGGCGGACAGACGGATGTCCTGCGGATCGTCCAACACGAAGTGGAACCGGGACGCGATCTCGCGGACCTCGCCGATCTGCCCGCCCGCGAGCGCGTCGTGGACGCGCTCGATCTCCTGGTGGAAGGGGAACACGAACGCCTCCCAGAGCGGGACCGAGGTGGTCTCTGCCGTCGCGAGCACGCGGCGGGTCTCCTCCGGCGTCACGCAGAGCGGCTTCTCGCACAAGACCGCCTTGCCCGCTTCGAGCGCCGCGATCGCCCACTCTGCATGCAGACCGTTGGGCAACGGGATGTAGATCGCCTCGACCTCGGCGTCGTCGAGGACCTGGTTGTAGCCTGCGACCCCGCGAGCGACGTCGTGCTGGGCGGCCCAACTCCGGGCGCGCCCGCCATCGCGACTCCCGACCGAGACCGCGACACCGTCGCCCGTCTGGCGGAGCGCCGGGAGGAAGGAGCTCTCGGCGATGCCCGCGGTGCCGAGGATGCCCCAGCGGATGGGGTCGTCGATCACCAGCGCTCGCGGTGGATGACCTGATCCAGGGGCCGGCGGTCCGGGCGCTCGATCGGCCGGAGCGGCCGATCGGCCGGATGGCCGAACGCGACCAGGCCGACGCAGAACCGATCCTCGGGGATGCCGAGGACCTCACGGGCGAGCGCCTGATCGTCCAGGGCCGCGTGCGAGCTCCCGATGCCGAGATCCGCCGCGGCCAACATCATCTGCATCGTCGCCTGCCCCATGTCGTAGAAGATCCAGTCGCGGGAGTCCTGATCGGCGGGCAGGGGCGCGACGAGGACGACCGTCACGGCCGAGCCGCCAACGTGGCGCGCGTAGCGCCACGTCTCGGCCAGCCGCCGGAGCGCCTCGCGATCGGTGCAGACGACGAAGTCCCACGGCTGCTCGTTCATCGATGAGGGTGTCCGCCAAGCGGCCTCGAGGATCCGCTCGAGGTGCTCGGGCGGGATCGGCCGGTCCTCGTAGGCGCGGACGTTGCGACGGGCTCGGATCGCGTCCCAGGTCTCCATGTCCGTCACGTTACTCGTCACCCGGGGCAGGGCGGCGCGCCGGCGCCACAGAGCGTGAGTCCCTCATCGTTCTGAACCCCCTCGGTATAGACCGACCGGGGGGTGAATCCGAGCAAACGGTCGGCTTCCTCGAAGATCGCAGGCGCGCTGGACCGCGTGAACGACAGTCTGGACGTTACGCATCCCCCGGGGTAGACGTAGTGAAGGAACGTCGCATCCTGGTGGTCCATCTCCGGTCCCTCGTAACTGCGCAATCCAGTCGGTGCGCTGCCCGGGGTGACCTCAACGGACCCTGAGAGGTTGCAGTCGGCAGTCATCATGATCTCGATCGCGTGGGATCCCACGCGGTCTGAGTCCAGCCAGAACCGGACCAAGCCCGTGCGCACCTCTGACCCGGCATAGCTCCACCCTGCCGGGAGCGGCTCGATGCATGGGATGAAGGTCGCAGAGGGCACGGCCTCCGCCGCGAGGATGAAGATCGACTGGCGGTGCGTCCCTTCGCACGAAACCTGTGCGTAGTGGCTGGCGGTACATGCCGACGCGCCGAGCCCGAGGGCCGCGACGAGGCCAAGGGAGCCGATCCGGGCCCGCATCACAGGACCACCTGCCAATTCGCAGCGACCAAGGCGATCACGACGAACGCGGTGACGAACGCTCCGAGCGCGAGGCCCACCCGGCGCGCGCTCCAGCGCTGGATCCCGATCGGCGGGCGCTCGGGGGCCAGCGCCCGGAACCGACGAGGCAGATCGCGTCCGTCGCGTTTCAGGGCGATCCGGAGCTGGGTCGGGGTCGCGACACCGCGCGTGGCGGCGAACGCTTCTGCGATGTCATCGGCCGTGAAGAGGCGCAGCGCGGCTCCGTGAACCCGCTCTGCGTCGCTCCTCAGTGCGAGGACCAGCATCATGTTCGCGAGGTCCACCGCTTGTCGCCACGGCGAGGGCCGGACCTGCACGAAGAAGACGTCGATGAGCAGCACCTTGCTGTCGCGAACCATGAGGTTCGCTGGCTTGATGTCGCGGTGCGCCACACCGGCGTCCCAGAGACGACGGATAAGCATGAGGCCCTCATCGATCACGCTCTCGTCGACATCCGCGTCGCCGATCTCGCGCGCGCCTTCGAAGAACTCCATAACGATCAGGTACTCGCGCTCCGGCGTGATCTCGACGATACCGAAGGGCTCGGGAACGGCGACGCCCAGGTGGCGCAGCAGGAGCAGGGTGTAGTCCTCGTACTCCACGAATCGACGAACCGTGCGGAACGGCGTCTCGTCCTCGAGCGCTCCGTAGAGGATCGCGCGGCCGACCTTGTACCAACGGTCGGCACGCACATGGTTGGTCGCGTAGAGCTTCGCGAACACGTGTCGCGGGGAAGGGTCATCGCCAGACGTCACCGAGAGGCGGAGCGGCGTCGATCCCCCCGAACCTTCCAGCCCGATGGGGCGCAGATCCAGAACCGTCATCCCCAGCTGGTCCTGTACTGCCGTTCTGATCGCGTCGCCGCGTTCACCGTCAACATCGAGGTGGGCCGCTCGCCCGCGCCGGTAGGTCACGGGGAAGACGCTGTCCGGCGCGACGAGACGGAAGGCCACGACGGGGATCGCGACGCCGAGGATCACGCCGCCGATGATGTCCGTGGGATTATCGAGCGCGAGGTAGAGGCGACTCGCTGCGAAGAGCACGATACTCGCACCTGCGAGCCTCAAGCCCCTCGATCTGGCGCTTCCCGCGGGCAGCAACGCGTACGCCATCCCGACGAGCGTCACGGTGAACGCCGCCACCGGTGCTGAAGGGAAAGAGAACCCGCTCCACGACCCCAGGATCCGAACACCGACCGGACGCGCCACGGCGACGAGGATCGACAGCTCGTACACGGCGGCCTCGAGGGCGACGATGCTGATGAGGAAGGCAAGGAGGTGGCGCCAGCGTCGGAACGCGACGAGGGCAACGAAGGTGGCGAGTCGCAGGACCCCGATGGTGGCTCGTGATGCCAGCAGGCGGTCGATCCCGAGCACGATCGGGCTCAGCCATCCGGTGCGAACCGCCGCCAAAGCCCGGAGGATCGACGTGTTGCGGCGGTCGAACCAGGATCCGAGGGTCACATGGCCGAGCACCAAGATGACGATCGCGCCGAGTGCCAGAGTGAGCAGCACCAGCACGTGCCCGCTCGTGCCGAGGGATCGCGGGAGGGGTGGCGGCTCACCCGAAGGACGCCGACGCCTGCCTCCCGTCCGCTGCTCTCGCACCGAGCTCATCGGATCCCCCGGCGTCTATCCTCAGCCTCGACGGGGGGCGGGGCAAGCGGCGTCGGCCCGAGGTGACGTCGCGACAGTATTCAGGGTTCGACGTTCTGGTTCAGCCGGAAGACGTTGTCCGGATCGTAGGTCCGCTTCAGCTGCACCAGGCGCTCGTACTTCGCCTCCCCGTAGATCGAGCGGACCACGTCCTCGCCCGACTCGACCATGTCGTTCACGTAGTGCCCTGCTGCGGTGAATGGCTGGATGGCCGACATCGTCGTTCGTCCCCACTCGACGTGCGCGTCGTCCAGCGCACGGTCGTCCCACTCGGCCTCTACACCCAGCCAGAACGGCGCCTCGCGGCCGGCGAACGCCATGGCATCCGGGTCGACCCGAGCGATCGCGCCTCCCTGGAGCCACAGGGTGATCGAACAGCCCGGCGTGGGCGCGGCCGCCACGCTCTCGATGCCGGCGTCGAGGTACCCGTCCGACAGCTCGGCGAGGAAGCCGCCCTTCATGTAGAAGCGCTTGCCCCACGCCATCTCTTCGTCGGCCATCGTCTGTACGTCCAGGTACCGCCGCTGCTCGATCGTGTCGACCAGCGGATCCAGGTCGCGGAGCGGCCGCAGCGCCTCGTCCGCATCGTCGGGAGCGCCCGAGTGCGTTGCGGACATAGAGACGACCGGGCGGCCAGCAAGCTCCGGCGGGAATGGAGGTTCGTCGATAGCCAGACCGAACCCGAACGACGTCATCAGCTCGTCCGGCGCGGAGGGCGCCCACTCGCGGACCCGCACCGCCAGTTGGTGCGCACGTTCGGCCGGGAAGAGGAGCACCCCTTGCGTGACCGTCTGACCGAGCTCGTGGAGGCGGAACTCGAAGGATGTGACGATCCCGAAGTTCGGCCCGGCCCCGCGGATCCCCCAGAAGAGATCGCCGTTCTCGTCCTCGCTGGCGCGCAGCTGCTTCCCTTCGGCCGTGATGAGGTCGACCGCGAGCATGTTGTCGATCGAGTAGCCCCAGTGCCGCTGGAGCCGCCCCAGCCCGCCGCCCAAGGTCAGTCCCGCCACGCCGGTGTGGCCGACGACACCCACCGGGCACGCGAGCCCGAAGGCCTGCGCCGCCGCGTCCAGGTCGCGCAGGAGGCTCCCGCCGGCCGCGCGCGCGGTGCGAGCCTCCGGATCGACCCGTATCCCCCGCATCAGGGAGAGGTCGATCACGATCCCGTCGTCGCACGTGGAGAAGCCGCCGACGCTGTGCCCGCCGCTCCGTACGGCGATGACCAGGCCCTGGTCCCGAGCGAACCGGATCGACGAGAGCACGTCCTCGACGCCGGCGCACCGGGCGACAAGTGCGGGGCGACGGTCGATCATCGCGTTCCACACGGACCGGGCCGTCTCGTAGTTCGCGCTCCCGGTTGGCACGATCTCGCCCTGGAAGGTGCCGCCGAACGATGCGATCGCCGCCGTGTCCATCGTGAGCGGGCCGCCGGTCAGGGCTGGTTGTAGGCGTCTTCCAGCGGCTTGATCTCGAGCTTCGTCATCGGGAGCATCGCCTGCATGACCCGGTTGGCTCGCTCGGGATCGCCGTCGCTCAGCATCTGGTCCAGCACGCGAGGAACGACCTGCCACGTGACCCCGAAGCGGTCGACGACCCACCCGCACTGCTGTTGCGCCCCGCCGTCGGAGAGCCGGTCCCAGAGCCGGTCGATCTCCTCCTGCGTCTCGCAGTTCACGACGAACGAGACCGCCGACGTGAACGTGAAGCCCGGCTGTGCTCCGCCGTTCAACGCGATGAACCGCTGCCCGGCGATCGTGAACTCGACCGTCATGACCTCGCCGATCGGACCGGGCCAGCCCTCCAGGTAATAGGTCTTCCTCGCGATCGCCGCGTCGTCGAAGACGGACAGGTAGAAGTCCACGGCCGCCTCGGCGTCCTTCTCGAACCACAGGAACGGGTCGATCTTCTGGTTCATGGCAGTCCTCCTTGCCATCCTCGGGTCCCCCCCACCCTCCCACAGTTCCGTCGCACTCTGACCTGAGTTCCCACGCAAGGCCTCCCGCGGCGCGGGCATATCCGCCTCCGTTCCGGCGTTGTGGGCTCCATGTCGTTCCCGGACGAGCCCCGATCCGACGACGAGGCGCTCGACGCGTACTCGCAGGTCGTCACCACGGTCGCCGAGCGCCTGACGCCCTCGGTCGCGAGCCTGCGAGTCGTCCAGCGTGCCGGCCGGGGAGGCGTCGTCCAGGGTGCGGGCTCGGGGGTCGTGATCAGCTCCGACGGGTTCGCCATCACCTCGGCGCACGTCGTGGTCGGGACCTCACGTGGATCGGCAGCGTTCGTCGACGGGCACGAGGAGCGGTTCGAGGTCGTCGGTCGCGACGAGCTCTCGGACCTGGCCGTCCTCCGGCTCGATGGGCGTGACCTCCACCCGGCCGAGCTGGGTGACGCGTCGAAGCTCCAGGTGGGCCAGCTGGTCGTCGCGATCGGGAACCCGCTCGGGTTCTCCGGCTCGGTGACGGCGGGCGTGGTGAGTGCGCTCGGTCGCGCGCTGCCCCTCAGCTCCGGCCGCGCCACGAGGCTCGTCGAGAACGTGATCCAGACCGACGCCGCGCTCAACCCGGGGAACTCCGGCGGTGCGCTCGCGGACGGCCGAGGGACCGTGGTCGGGATCAACACGGCCGTGGCAGGGATCGGTTTGGGGCTCGCCGTACCGATCGACGACGCGACCCGGAGGATCATCTCGGCGCTGATGCGCGACGGCCGCGTCCGGCGTGCCTACATCGGCGTCACCGGCGGGAGCCGCCCTTTGCCGCCGCGCGCGGCTGCCAGCGTCGGACGCACGATGGGGGTCGAGGTCATGGAGGTGGTCGCCGAGAGCCCCGCCGCGCGAACCGGATTCCTTCCCCGCGACATCATCCTCGAGGTCGACGGCATCCCGATCCAGGACGTCGCAGACCTCCAGCGGCTGATGGTCGGGGAGGCGCTGGGTGGCCCGATGCGGGTCCTCGTGTGGCGCGGAGCGGAGACGCTCACGATCGTCGTGCAGCCCGCCGAGCTGGAAGCCGCCTAAGAACCGATGAGTGAAGTCAGCCGACAGGGAGTGATGCGATGAAGGCGCGCGCCGACTCGGCGGCCAATCCGTTCCCTTTGCGTTCGTACAAGGTGAGTGCGGCCCGTGCCGCGTCCGCCGCTTCGCCAGTCTGACCGGCCTCGCGCAGTACCCGGGCGACCGTCATCGACATGTCCCCCTGGAAGTTCGGGCTCTCCGCTGATGCGAACATCTCGGCGGCCTCACGAGCCAGCCGGATCGCCTCCTCGTGCTGACCTCGCAACGAGTGGACGGCCGCGAGGGCGGACCGTCCCATCGCTTGGGAGGAGACGTCGTCTTCCGCAGCAGCCTCCACGGCCTCCCGTGCGAACGTCTCCGCCTCGTCGACACGACCCAGGGCACAGAGCGCGTGCGCAAGGCCCCCGGCCGCGAATGACTTGTGCCCTTCGTCTCCGAGACGGTCCAGGATCTGGTACTGCTTCCGGAACGCCCCTTCGGCGGCCACGGCATCGCCCGTTTGCAGTTCGAAGTCCGCTCGGAACTCGTAGGCCGCCGCGACGAAGAACCCGACCCCCATCCGCTCCGCGAGGGCGATCGCGTCGCCGGACAAGCGTCGCGCCCGGTTCAGGTCGCGCTTCATGGCGGCGATGACGCTCCGGTGCACGAGCGCGATCTGTCCGAAGAGGCCCTCCTGCCCGATCTCTTCGGTCGCCGCCTCCAGCGACGCCAGCATCTCATCGGGACGCATCGTTCCGAACATCTCCGCGGCCATTCGGATACCCATGGCGTGGACAAGGAGCGGTCGCTCTCCCGCTCGCCGTGCATGGTCGACGGCGCGATCGGCCGCCTCGGCGGCGGTGTCGAACCTGCAGGGCATCCACTCGATCTCGGCGCGCCGGCGCCACACGGTCGCGAGCGCGGCCTCGTCTCCCGCCTCCTCCAGGGCCGCGGTCGCCGCAGCCAGCTCGTCTCGGATCTCCTGGGTCGGCTTCCCGTGCGGATCCACCAGCTGATGCGCGAAGCTCCGTTCGAGGCGCGCGAGCCACGCGATCGGGGTCTGTCCCGCCGCGGTGGCCGCTCCTACAGCCTCGTCGGCCGCGGCGAAGGAGAGGCGAGGCTCGAAGGTGAGTCCGTACGCTCGCGCGACCTCGTACAACATGCGTGGGCGGTCGGGGTGTCCCTCCGGGAGCAGATCGCCTGCGTGGCGGAACAACGTGGCCGCGGCCGAGTCGTCGCCTCGCTCGGAGGCTCGCCGGCCGCACGCCGCGTAGCGCGCGGCGGCCTCGAGCGCCAGCCCGCGGGCGTGGTCGTCGAGCGGGCCCAGCTCCTCCAGCAGCCGGTAGGCGCGGTCCAGGTGGTAGGCGACGATCTCCTCTTGCTCCTCGACCCGATCGCGCGCCACGTCGACGATCCACATCGCGTACCGCTCGTGCAGGGCGGCGCGGATCGCTTTCGGCGCGGCCTCGTACGCCGCGTCACGGATCAGCAGGTGTCTGAACCGGAACGCGTCCTCGCCGACCAACAGCGAGCGGTCGGGCCCGATCAGGTCGCGCCGGACCAGGCTCATCACCGTTCCGCGCAGGTCGGCGACCCGACCGCCGTCGAACATGGCGGTCAGGGCGCCGAGGTGGAACTGCTTGCCGGCGACGGCCGCGCGCTGGATCACCGCCCGCTCGTCCTCGCTCAGACGATCCAGGCGCGCGGCCAGCAAGGCCTGGATCGTCGGCGGGACCGACACGCTGCCCAGGTCCCCGGTGGCGATCCAGCGATCGCCCTCGAGCACGAGCAGACCGTCGTCGATCAGCATCGAGAGCATCTCCTCGACGAACAGCGGCGTGCCTTCGGCCGCCTCGAGGATCCGAACGCGAGCCTCGTCCGGAAGCGCGGCGCGGCGCAGCAGGTTGGCGATCAGCTCGCCGCAATCCGCGTCCGAGAGGCGCTCGAGCAAGATCGTCGCGGCGTTGAACTTGCCGCCTCCCCACACCGGACGATCGTCAAGCAGCTCGGGTCGCGCCATGCACAGCACCAGGATCGGGGCGTCGCGCGACCAATCCGCGATGTGTTCGATCAGATCCAGGAAGGTCGGCTCGCCCCATTGGATGTCGTCGAACACGACCGCGAGTGGACCCGCTTGCGCAACCGCCTCCAGGAACCGTCGCACGGCCCAGAAGGTCTCCTCGGCGGCGCTGTCGTGTTCGGCGGCGCCGAAGAGCTGCGCGAGCGTCGCGCACGCGGCGCCCTGCTCGCCGTCGCTCAGGATCGCGCAGATCTTCCGCTCGATGTCCTCCGGCGCGTCGAAGTCGTCGAGCCCCGCGGCCTCCTTCACGACCTCACCTACCGGGAAGAACGTGATCCCCTCGCCGTACGGGAGACACCGCCCGCGGAGCACCGTGGCCTCGCTCTGGACGCCGCCCAGGAACTCGGCGACGAGTCGCGACTTGCCGACCCCCGGCGCGCCGAGCACCGTGAACAGCTGGCACGAGCGGTCGGCCACCGCGGCGTCGAACGCCTGCCGGAGCTGCGCGAGCGGCCGGTCGCGGCCGACCATGGGGGAGTCGAGCCGCCGCGCGACGCCCGCGACCCCGGTCGTGACCTCGACCAGCCGGAACGCCGGGACCGGGTCCGACTTGCCCTTCATCGCCAGCGGCTCGACCGGCTCGGCGGCGACCGCGTCGCGGACCAGGCGCATCGTGTCGCCGCCGAGCAGGACTGAGCCCGGATCGGCCGCCTGCTCGAGCCGCGCCGCGACGTTCACCGCGTCGCCGGTCACGAGCGTCTGTCCCTGCGGGTCGCCGGCGACGACCTCGCCCGTGTTGACGCCGA
>Ga0207684_10000266_pt1 | contig 77335 bp, 65 predicted proteins | sample KBSK5501metaG_FD_184342 | JGI IMG/M metagenome (GOLD analysis project Ga0207684, IMG submission 184342) | Corn, switchgrass and miscanthus rhizosphere microbial communities from Kellogg Biological Station, Michigan, USA - KBS K5-50-1 metaG... | ecosystem: Host-associated > Plants > Roots >...
TCACGTGCGCCCGCTGCGGCGGCCACCTCGGGCACGTGTTCCCGGACGGCCCCGAGCCGACCGGCGACCGCTATTGCATGAACTCGGTCGCGCTGGAGCTCGATCCGGAGGTGCGACCCAGCACCTGAGTACCGGCTGCGTAGACGGGACAGCGACGGGACCCCCTCCGAGACCGCTCCACGAGCTACGCTCAGGTCCCAGGACGTGATCGGCCCGAAGAAGGTAGAACGCGCCGATACCTGATCGTCGCGAAGACCCCCGCCGGCTTCCTGGAACTCCGGTCGGGTTAGGTACGACCTTCATCGTCGCTCGCGAAGCCGATCGCTAGAGCCGCTCTTCCGATGCTCGAGTCAGCCGTCCAGCCCGTGGCCGCGGAGATCGTGAGGATCTTGGCGGCATCCAGCGGTTCGCTTATCCGCGTCCGCAAGAGGAGGACTCCGGTCAAGATCAGACGAGTTCAGCCCCGTCCGATGTCGGAGCGGACCAGGGAGCGGATCGCGTCGGCGTGTCGCATCTGTGGACTCGTCCTGGACGACGCGAATCGCACGATCTGCGACGGATGCCTGCCCGACTACGATCAGGCCCGCACCGACAAGCTCTCGAATGCCGGGAAGGCCACGCTCGCCGCGATGCGTGCATCGGCCGACGACCCGGCGCGATCCCGGGAAGCGACCGCCAAGAAGCGGGAAAAGTCGCGATCGACGAGCCTCGCGATGCGGGCGTGGGAGCGTGAGTACGGTCGAGGCGATCCGGAGGTGTACGAGCGAGAGGTCTTCCCGAAGATCCCGGGGATGACCGTGCCGCAGCTGGTGAAGCTCACGGGCCTGAGCCAGTTCCATTGCTGGAAGGTGCGGAAGGGTGAGAGGCGTCTACACGCCAGGCACTGGACAAGAGTGGCGGCGGCGGCGGGGTTCCCCTAGACGAGCTCGAGGCGGTTCGAGGGGATCCGGCCGAGCTGGTTCCGCGAACTGATGTCGAGCTTGGTGAAGACTTTGCGCAGGTGGTACTGGACCGTTCGCGGACTGATGAACAGTCGTTCACCGATTTCCGGGTTGGAGAGACCGTCTCGAGCGAGCCGGGCTATCTGTGCTTCCTGTGGCGTGAGTGTGCTGGCGGTGCCCTCGGTGCGTTTTCGAGCGGTCGCGCCGGTCGCGAGGAGCTCGTGGCGGCTCCGCTCGGCAAAACCTTCGACGCCCATCTCAACGAACATCTCGTGAGCTGTCCGCAGTTGTTGGCGCGCGTCCGTTCGACGGTTCTCGCGCCGCAGCCACTCGCCATACACGAGGTGCGCGCGGGCGAGCTCTACTCGGACCCGGGTCCGGGCAAGGTGCTCGATTGCCTCTCGATAGAGCTTCTCCGCGGTGTCGCCCTCGTTCAGGAGCGCTCGCGAACGCGCTTCGACACCGAGGGCCCAGTCCGTGCCACTGGCCTGTGTCGCAGCCGAGAGCTGCTCGAGCGCGTCTGTCCCCACGTCGGTCGCGCCGCTCCGGGCAGCTGCCTCGACCAGCTCGACCAGGCCCCATCGCGGTGCGGCAAACTCCTCCTGGTGCTTCGTTGCCACCTGGGCCGCGGTCAGTGCTTCTTCGTATCGACCGAGTCCGTTGCATAGGAGCGCGTGAAACCAGTGTGTGACGGTCACGGCGGCCCCCTGACCACGCGGCACGGCCTCGCTCAACGTGGCGTCGATCAGCGCGCGGGCCTCGTGCTCGCGACCACGAAAAGCAGCTAACCCCAACGGACCGACGCGCCCCTGGGTATTCCCGATCGCGGCACAGACCGTTTCTACCTCCTCCCCTAGCGACGCGGCCGCCGCCAGCTCCCCGGCGAAGAAGCACACGGCGGTGAGCTGGTCGAGTGCATCGGGAAGCTCGCTGAGCGCACCGGCCGCGCGCGCGATCGACACGTACCGCGTCGCGATCACGTGCCAGCGCTCGTCGTCCCACAGATCCGCGGAGAGGATCGATGCAAGCCAGGACCAGCGCAGCACCTCCTGGACGGATATCTCCTCGTCGCAGAACGCCCCGATAACTCGTTCCATCTTCGGCGCCGATGCCGAGTAGCCGTCCGTAAGACGCACGACGAGGGCATCCAGCAGCCTGTCGGGCACCGGCGGCAGCTCCGATCGCGGCGCGCCACTCGCCGCTTTCGCCACCTCCCGCAAGCCTGGGCCGCGGGCGAGACGGCCGGCGAATATAGCGGCTGCGATCGCCTCCAGGTAGGTGGTACGAGCGAGCTCGATGTCTAGCTGCTCGAGCCGCCGAGCGGCAGCAAGCAGAAGTGGCGGCGCCTCATTACCTCGGCTCTGTACGAACGCGATCTGGGCGTGCAGCAGGTCAATCCGTGCGCGCCTTTGCTCATCGGGCGGTCCAGCCCCCGCCATCGCGACAAGAGCGGCCGCGGACTCGAACGCGCCGGCCTGCAGCTTCGCTTGTGCCGCGTCCAGTGCGCGCTGCGCTTGGCGGGCCGGATCTTCAGTCAGCGCCGCCGCGCGCTCGAGGAACGCGGCAGTTGCTGCGACGCCGCCACGAGCCTGAGCCCGACTCGCCGAACGCTCGAGCTCTATGGCGACGTCCTCGTCGGGGCCAGGCGCGGCCCGCGCCCGGTGCCACGCCCGACGTTCGGGATCGACGTCCGCGACGATCGACTCCGCGAGCGCCCTGTGCACCTCCTGGCGCTCGAAAAGGGGTGCCGTCCGGTAGACGGCCGAGCGCACCAGTGGATGGCGGAACTGCACCAAAGCGCCGAGATGGAGCAATCCTGCAACTTCCGCCGGTGCGGCTGCTTCAGGTCCGAGCCCGAGCCGCTCGGCGGCTCGCCACAACAGGCTCACGTCTCCGAGCGGCTCCGCCGCCGCGATGAGCAGCAGCCGTTGTGAATCAGGCGGAAGCGACCGAACCTGCCGATGGAAGCTCCGCTCGATACGGTCAAGAAGCGGCCGCGCGTCAGGAAGTGCGAATCCTCCCGCCAGCTCACTCGGCGTCAGTCCCCGCGGTAGCTCGAGCAGCGCGAGCGGGTTGCCGCGGGTCTCTGCGACGATACGGTTTCGTACCCGCTCGTCTAGTCGTCCTGGCAGCGCCGAGTCCAGCAGCACGCGAGCGTCGTCGTCGCTGAGACCCCCAATCATCAGTGTGGGAATCCCTACCCAATCACGCACGTCGACCGACTCCCGCACCCCGATCAGAAGGCCGATCGGTTCTGCCAACAGGCGGCGGGCGACAAGGCCGAGCGCCAGTGCCGACGCATCATCCAGCCACTGGGCGTCGTCGATCACACACAGCAACGGCCGCTCTTCAGCCGTCCTTGCGAGCAGACTGAGTGTCGCGAGCCCAACGAGGAATGGATCCGGAGCGGGACCGCTGTCGAGCCCGAATACGACTTCTAAGGCCGCCTTCTGCGGAGCCGGGAGGTCATCGCGCCGGTCGAGGATCGGAACGCAGAGCTGATGGAGGGAAGCGAACGCGAGCTCCACCTCCGACTCGACACCGACGGATCGCAGGACCCGGAAGTCCTGGGCCGCATCGATGGTGTAGTCCAGTAGGGCGGTCTTGCCTATTCCCGCTTCGCCGCGCAGGACGATGGTACGGCTCTCGCCCCTGCGCGCTGTGTCAAGGAGGACTTCGAGGGCAGCGCACTCTGCGGCGCGTCCTCGCAAAGTGCCCACCGTGGACATGGCCTCCCCATCTCCGCCACCGCGAGCACGGACGTGGCCTCCCCCACGGGTACCGAATGGTGGACCTAGGCCTCCGGGTTGCTCGCGGATCAACGCGGGTGAACCAGCGCCCTTCGCCGCCGCTCACCTCGCGACGTTTCGCGACCATACACCCGGGCCCTCGCCATTCCCAATCGCGGCTGGGCGTGGCTGGATGTCACGCGACTGGCGACCCAGGCTGGCGTGTCGGCGGATTCGAGCGGACCTCCATAGGGACACCCTCTTAGTGACCGACATCCGTCGGGAGAGGAGGTCTCACGATGAGCGAGAAATCGACGCGCCTCGTTCGGCGCGTAACCGCGCTGACTTCTGCCTTCGTGCTCGTTGCGTTGGTCTGGATCGGCGGCGGCGGTCAGGCGACTGCCGCGCGGTTCGCGAGCTCAGGGCCGAGACCGACGATCGTCCTCGTGCATGGCGACTGGGCGGACGCGTCATCGTGGGACCGCGTGATCCCACGCTTGCAGGACCGCGGGTTCACGGTCGTGGCTCCACCGAACACACTTCGCGGACCGAGCCAAGACGCGCCGTACCTCGCGAGCTACCTCCAGTCGATCCCCGGGCCGATCGTGTTGGTGGCGCACTCCTACGGCGGTTTCGTGATCACCAACGCGGCCACCGCCAATCCGAACGTGAAGGCGCTCGTGTACATCGATTCATTCGCTCCGGACGAGGGTGAGACCGCCCTCGACATCCTGGGAGGGACGAGTTCCTGCGTCACCGCCAGCGGCGCGCTCAAGCCGGTGCCGATCGACGGCGGCCTCGATCTGTACCTGAACTGGGATGCGAGCGGGCAGTACCCCGGGTTCAGGGAGTGTTTCGCCAACGGCGTCGACCCAAGGACGACGAGGGTTCTCTTCGCAACGCAGCGACCGGCGTCGGCCGCGCAGTTCACCGATCCGAGCGGGACACCCGGCTGGCAGAGCATCCCCTCGTGGGCGCTCCTCGGGACGCAGGACCACGTGATCCCGCCGGCCGTCCAGGAACAGATGTACGAGCGCGCCGGCGCCCACATCTCCAGCGTCAAGGCCGGTCATCTAAGCCTGATCACACGTCCGGCCGCCGTCGTTCGGGTCATCCAGTCGGCGGTCGAGGCGACGACGTGATCGCGAGGAGGGCGGCGCGATGAAGATCGTCGTGATCGGCGGGACGGGCCTCATCGGCTCCAAGCTCGTGGCGAAGCTGCAGGATGCCCGCCACGATGCGCTCGCGGCGTCGCCCGAATCGGGCGTTGACACGCTGACGGCCGAGGGGCTGGCCGAGGTGCTCGATGAAGCGCAGGTCGTCGTTGACGTGTCGAACGCACCGGACTGGACGGACGCAGCGGTGCTCGACTTCTTCCTGACATCGACGCGCAACGTTCTCACTGCAGAAGTTGCCGCGAGCGTCGGGCATCACGTGGCGTTGTCGGTCGTCGGCACAGATCGTCTGCTGGAGAGCGGGTACTTCCGAGCGAAGCTCGCTCAAGAGCAAGCGATCGAGGCCGGGCCAACCCCGTACACGATCGTCCGCGCGACGCAGTTCTTCGAGTTCATAGGCCGCATCGCGGATTCGAATAGCGACGGCGAGACGGTCCGCCTGCCGCCCGTGCTGATCCAGCCCGAGGCAGCCGAGGACGTCTCTGCAGCGTTGGCGGTCGCGGCCGTCGGTACGCCGGTGAACGGGACGGTCGAGCTGGCCGGTCCCGAGTGGTTCCGGCTAGACGAGCTGGTCCGGAGAGTCTTGAGCGCCAGCGGTGACATCCGCCGGGTGACCGCTGACTCCGGTGCACGCTACTTCGGTGCTCAGGTCGACGAACGATCACTCATGCCAGGCGACGACGCGCACATCGCACCAACCAGATTTGACGAGTGGCTTGCCGCGAGCCACCTTGAGGAGACGCGGCCGAGGTAGGACGGCGAACTGACCATCACCAAGGAGGGAGCAACGTCATGGCGACATCAACATCAGACACAACCCCGAACACGATCGTGCTGATCCACGGCTTCTGGGTCACGCCTCGAGCTTGGGACGACTGGAAGAAGCGCTTCGAGGCCAAGGGGTACACGGTGTTGGCGCCGGCGTACCCAGGGTTCGAGGTCGAGGTCGAGGCGCTCCGCGCAGATCCGAGACCAATCGAGCGACTCGAGGTCCCGGAGATCATCGACATGCTCGAGAACATGATCGGCAAGCTCGACCGTCCTCCGATCATCATGGGTCATTCGGCGGGCGGCGTGTTCACCCAGATCTTGCTCGACCACGGACTGGGCGCGGCGGGGGTCGTGATGAACTCGGCGCCGACCGAAGGCGTCAAGGTGGTGCCGCTCTCGGAGGTCAGATCCGGGTGGCCGGTCCTGAAGAACCCCGCGAACCGCCATCGGGCGGTCGGCTTCACTCCCGAGCAGTGGCACTACGTCTTCGCGAACACGTTGAGTGACGAGGAGTCGCTGGCGCTGTACGAGCGCTACCAGATCCCCGCGTCGGGGCACGTCTTCTGGGGAAGCGCGCTCGCGAACATCCACCCCGGCAAGGACGACACCTACGTCGACTACCACAACGACTCGCGGCCGCCGTTGCTGTTCATCCTCGGGAAGCAGGATCACCTCTTCCCTCCGAAGGTGGGGCATTCGAACGCGAAGCACTACAAGTCGAAGTCGCTGACCGAGGTTGTGGAGTTCGACGGACCACACTTCTTGCCCGCGGCTCCAGGATGGGAGGCCGTCGCGGACTACGCCCTCGACTGGGCGTTGAAGCACGCGACGTTCGCTTCGGCTTCCTGAGCAGAGAGGAAGAAGACGGTGAGAGAGCGATTGCTTCCGGTCAGCGAGATCCCACCGACCGGGTCTGTCTCGGCGGACCTCCTCGGCAGGGAGGTCCTCGTGACGATGGTGAACGGGAAGCCGAGGGCGTATATCAATATGTGCCAGCATCATGGTGGACCGCTCGTTCTGGAAGGCGATCGCTTCACCTGTGAATGGCACGGGAGCCAATACGACGTTCGCACCGGCCACGCCCTCTCGGGACCGGTCAGGCCCGACGCGCGACTGATCATGCTCCCCACTCGCGTCGAGGAAGGAACCTTGGTCTACGTGTACGACGACAAGGAGAACAACGAGCGAACGGGATCGACCGCTGCGAACGCCTGACGATCGGCCGCGGGAGAGCGCTCCCGCGTCGGTCTCATACTCGCGAGAGAAAGCGGCAGAGCGAGCTGGGGTAGCGCCTGGGTACGTCGATGAGCTGATCGATCTCGGCATCCTCGTCGCCGGGAACGAGGACTATTTCTCGCCGGGCGATGTGCGCCGGCTGCTGATGGCGAAGTCGCTCGAGGACGCCGGGATCCCGCTCGCAGACGTGGCCGCCGCGACCGAACGAGGGGCCTTCTCCCTCGACTTCCTCGACGCCACCGGCTTCGAGCGGATCGCCGACTTCGCCGCCGATTCGTTCCAGCAGGTGAGCGATCGGACCGGGATCCCTCTCGAGCTCCTCACGGTCATCCGCGAGGCGGTCGGCATGGCGTCGCCGTCCCCCGACGATCGACTTCGTGACGACGAGATGGCGATCGTCCGGTTCATCGAGATGCAGCTCGCCGAAGGATTCCGTCCCGTCGCCATCGAGCGGGTCCTACGTGTTCAGGGCGAAAGCACCCGACGGATCGCCGACGCCGAGGCGGCGTGGTGGAACTCAGAAGTCATCGAACCCGCCGTCGCCGCCGATGCAGACCCGGCGAAGATCTCAGATGCCGAGCTCACGGATCGGATCTCTCCGGTCATGGAGCGATCCGTCGTGGCCATGTATCACATCCAACAAGCGCGAGCCTGGACGGCCAACCTCATCGAAGGCTTCGAAGGGCTGATGGCGAAGGCGGGGATCCGGAGCCGCCTCGAGCGCCTCCCGGCGGTCTGTTTCCTCGACATCACGGGCTACACGCAGCTGACACAAGAGCGAGGCGACGATGAGGCCGCGGACCTGGCGTCGAGGGTGGCGAGGCTGGCGGAGCGTTGCTCCGTGCGGCGCGGCGGCAAGACGATCAAGTGGCTCGGGGACGGCGTGATGTTCTACTTCGACGATCCAGGCCAAGGCGTTCGTGCCGCCCTCGAGATGGTGGATGGGCTGGCAGCCGGCGCGCTACCGCCCGCTCATGTCGGCGTGCACGCTGGGCCGGTCTTGTTCCAGGAAGGCGACTACTTCGGCCAAACCATCAACCTCACTTCCCGCATCGCGGACTTCGCCAAGGCGGGTGAAGTGGTGGTGAGCCAGGCGGCAGCCGACGCGAGCCGTGGCGACCGATTGATGTTCGACGATATAGGTCCGGTGGCTCTCAAGGGCGTGTCCGGGACCGTGCGCCTGTTCCGAGCTAAGCTGAGCTCCTGACCGCACGAAATCCACTTGGACCGATCCGCGACCCTTGAGATCAGCCTGAACGGATTTGCGTGTGCCGCCTTCGCGGAGGTGGCGGCTTCCTGTACCGACAACTGCTGCGGCGACCCCGGTCAATCACGGCCCCCTGAACAGCGGCTCCGGTAGCTCAGGTCGGCCTAGCGTCCACGAAACGCCCACGACGGAGGGAGCGCCCCACCCAGCTGCGAATGGTCAACCTCGGGGGGAAGACTGTGCGGCTTCTGCCTTGTCGAGCCGGCGCTGCTCGGCTCGGATGACCAGAGGGATGGCAGCCGCGGCGATCGCGAACGTCAGGATCCAGAACCACGGGAAAGGGCTAAGCCGGACCACCGTCGTGACGTAGATCCAAAGAGAACTGAACGTCAGGGCGACCACGACCTGGCGCCCGCCATCGGTTCTGCCTCCGTCGCCGGGCGATCAGGCCGTAGACGAACGGCTCCAGCCTGGTGTCGGCGATCCGGACGCCCTCCCGAACGGCGCGGGCGACCTCTTCCCTCGAGGTGGGATCGAGTTCGTTCTCCCACGCCACTCGCCAAGCCGGGTCTCGCCCCGCGAAGACGTCGGGATCGACCGGTCCAGACACCCCGCGAGTCTGACAGGCGATCAGCTCATGGGCCTGTCCACGAAACGCCCACGCCCAGGGGAGCGCCCCACCCAGCCCCTCAAACGCAAGACGGGATAGGCCATAGGCCGCTCAGGAATCGGAGTTTGTGTCCCAGGAATCTTGTGCCCGCGGTGAAGGGAAACGGAACGCCACTTCCCGCTGGTTCGCGAGGACTGCTCTGCGCGGATGAGGAGGACGATGCCATCCCGGCGGCCCGGTCTCACGATTCTCCTTGTAACTTGGGGGCGGAAGCAATTTGGAGGGGGCGCTATGCCTTGGTCCCGCCATGGCAGACTTGTTGGCATAACAATCTCGGTACTCCTGTTTGGCGCCGTCCTGACGTCACTGCTTCCTTCCGGGCACTCGGCAAAGCTCGACCGAGTTAGCAACTACAAGACGATCTACCCTGCGATTTGCAATCCCCCAGAGCTCGGCCTGACTGACGCTCCACTGAGGCTGCAAGATTGGCTGCCACGGCGTTCACGGTCGCCGATCTGCTCAGCGCGATGTGCGGCAATCCAAAGCGCTCTTTGTCCGACTGAGATATTGAGCCTGGCGTGGAGCCCAGATGGGAAGAGGCTCGCGGCTGGAGGGACGGATGGACTTGTGCACCTGATTCCGCTGACCGGGGGCCTGAGCCCGGTCACACTCGCGGGTCACACCGGAGTCGTCCGATCTATCGCCTGGAGTCCAGACGGACTGACACTAGCGACTGCGGGGAACGATCGGACTGTGCGCCTGTGGGACGGGACCACTGGCGACCTGGTGCGGGATTTTGGAGCCGCAGAACGGGAAGAGGGTGCTTGGGCAATAGCCTGGAGTCCGGATGGCAGCCTCATTGCGACCGCGAGCGAAAACGCTCCTCTTGTGCGACTCTGGCGTACTCGCGATGGTAGCCTCGCCCGAACTCTCAGGGGCCACTCTCTTGACGTCAAGAGCGTGGCTTGGAGCCCCGACGGGACAATGCTCGCTAGCGCGAGCTTCGACCGCACCGTGCGAGTCTGGCGGAGTCGGAACGGCGTGCTTCTCAGAACCATCCGATGGCGATCCAACAACAATGCAAACGTCGTAGCGTGGAGTCCGGATGGGCTAGTCCTGGCAACAGGGGACTACATCGGCACCGTGCGTCTCTGGCGATCTAGCGATGGTTCCCTTGCTCGAACCCTCGCCGGAGGGGCGTACACCATGAACAGCATCGCCTGGAGCCCGGATGGGGCGTTTCTGGCCGGCGGGAGCTATAGCGAGGACATTCTCGTTTGGCGGGTCAGCGATGGTTCTGCCTACATCTTCCACGGCCACCAGGGACCTGTCTTCAGTGTGGCTTGGAGCCCCGATGGATTGACCCTTGCGACTGGAGGCAGCGACGGAAGCGTGCGACTGTGGAATATGCCCCCGGGTGATGGACTTGAGGATCTCCAAGCCCAAGCCAGCGCTCGAAGGTAGTCTAGCGGCGTAGCCTTGCGCGGTCGCCGTGGCAGCTCACCACAGTGAGGCGCCCTCCCCGACTAGCCAGCAATCGCGATCCGCTCACCAGTCACTTGCTTTCGTAGAACAGCATGAAAGTGGTTCCGTTCAACCCGCCGGCTCCTGCCCCAACAAACGGGCCGACATACTTCCCATTTTGCCCGTCGTACTCCAGAACCATGTTGTTGATGCAGCTAGTCACGAACAGGTTTCCATTCGGCCCGAAAGCCATCTTGCCCGCGTACTCCAGGGGGCTACTGCCCTCAGCAACGAACTGGCCGATGAGCTTTCCTGTTTCACCATCGTATCGGAACACCGCGTTATTCGGGAAGCTAGTCACGTAGAGGTCGCCATCCGGACCGAACACAATGTCGTGGGGTCGAGATAAGCCACCGGACCCGGATTTCACGAACTCGTCAACGAATGCTCCAGTGTTCGCGTCGTATCGCAGGACACTTGCAGTCTCCAAGCTGTCGACGTAAAGCAAGCCATCGTTGTGAAAGATCAATCGGTCGGCGTCATTCAAGCCTCCACTACCACTCTCCACAAACACGTCCATAAACTCGCCCGTGCGCCCGTCATACCGAAGAACCGAGTCTGTGAAGCGGGTAGCCACATAGAGGTTGCCATCGGGCCCGAAGGCCAGTCCGTGAGGCCCGTCCAGGATCTCCGACGGCTGAATGAATACATTCATGAACTCACCTGTCACGGGGTTGTAGCGTAATACCGAGTCCCTGCTGCCCTTCACTGGATCGATGCGGCCAGGGTCGAAGTTGGTGACATACAGGTTCCCATCGGGGCCGATGATGCCGTCGCCCTCCGCGCATGCGAGTTCGCCCTTGCCCGCAAACTTATCCATGAAGGCACCTGTTGTCCCGTCAAATCGGAGAACGCGACCTCCCTCCCAGCAACTGCCCACAAGTAGAGTCATTGTTGAGGTCGATCCGGTCGTCGTGGCTGCTCCCGTTGACTCGACCCCACTTGATCCATTACTGGTGCAGCTCGACAGCAGGAGGACTGCGGCGCACATTGGTGTGAGGACTTGTACTTTCATCGATCGTCCCCCTCGCGAGGCGTGATGCCTGAGATTCGCACGTAAATCTGCTTCCGTCCGTCTAAGACTGATGGGATCCCCATCTGCTCTGGCCGTGGAAGCGGACGGACCGACGATGGGCGGATACACTTCCTTAACCCGCGTTGATCCAGGAACAGCCTCCCCACCTCCTCCCAAGTTGGTGGCTGCGGGAGGCGCCGTCAGTTTCGCTCTTTCTACTAGAAGCACACATAGCACGGAGGCTGCGGTCGAGAAAGACACTCATTGGGTCTAAGCGCGACTCCGTAGGCGAGAATGCCGACAACGATCATCCCGACGACGACCGCCTGCAGACTTCTGTTGGTCGTTTGCGCGCCGACCCGGTCGGACGAACCAAGCCCCGAGGGTGGGCCGGGTGGGCGAACGGAGGAACAGATTCGCCCGTCGTCCGCGCCCCGAGCCCCGAGGGCTGCTCAGACCCGCCCTCAAATAAGGGTTCGGCCAACTGTCCATCGCTCGTTTTAGGCTTTGCCATGGCGTCCTTGGCAGCGTTCCCCGCGATGGGACGAATCCCCCAAGCAAACCCCTCAGATCTCAGCCTCTTGGATCCGACGGTTCTGGGGTCTTAGGCGGCTATCCCCGCGTCCTGAGACTCGGAATCCAGCCAAAAGACAAAGCCCCTGCAAGCTCGGGCACATTCGACCAGAGCCGAATCGCTAATAAGTAGCGTCCCCGCCCGAACGACGATGCCGACCAGGGCGCATGCCTCAACGATCGCCTTGCCGCCGTCCTTGCGCAGCTGTCGTGGTGTTAGGCGACCAAGTCCATGCATGATGGCGTTTCTTGCCTCGTTGAACGTGGCAACGGCTAGCCAATCCGGGCAATCAGTGAAATCGATGTCATACCACTGTTTCCAAGCCTCCCGATGTTGAGGCCAAGGTCCCTCGGCTCGACGACGCCCGTCCTTGTTCCAGAGATCCAGCATGAGGCGCATCGTTGGATCCATAGATGCCTCAGAGCCGGCGACGAGGAGGGCTCGCGAATACTCTTCCGCTATCGCGACGATGTGTGGGAGAACCATGGAGTGTCGCGGGTCACCAAGAAGCATCGCTCTGGGAGGAAGTAACCGTTCGGGGAGGTCGAGACCTATGACCACCTGTCCGTAGGCGAGCGTGGTCATCACTCTCGCAGCTGCTTCCTCAGCCTGTTCCGAAGAGACTCTTCTCATGTCCAGCTACGGCTCCTTGTTCCCTCCACAATCATCCGGTGCAAAGGGTTCTCACGAATTTCCGCTCTGAGAATGGGATCGGAGTCCGAACAAATCAACGCAAGGGCCGCGACGGCATCCGAATTCGACGCAGGATGGACTTCTTCAACAAGCGAGGCCACGAGGGAGGCATCGACGGCCTGATGTCGCGCAAGAACGAGAGCTGCTCTAGCGCGAACAATGCCTGGGAGGGAATCTGCTGTTCTCGAAGCAACCCACTCCCTCAATTCTTTGGTCAGAGTCGGCGCAGCAAGAAGAGGCGTCAGAATCCAGAGTTCTTGCCACGGCGTGAGGAAGAGCTCTTCGTCAACCAGCCATTCCTGCAGTTCTTCAAGAGTCTGGTCGATCAGAATCACCTGCGTGAGGTAGGACGCAATTTCTTCCGTAACGCTGCGCTCGGTTGCGAGCGCTTGACGACATACTCGCAGAGCCCGAGTGTCGTGCTCTGCCCCCATGAGAACGAGAGAAATCGCCAAGAGCTCTCGAAGGACATGTATGGAGCCTTCTTGCGCGAGTTGATCGCGGGCAACAGGGTCGGCCCACAGGTCAAGCGCTCGATCCGATGCCTCAAGCGACAAGTCAGCGGCTGTCAGCTCTGGCAAATCGTCTGAGTAGAGCTCGAGCCGTGCTTGCTGAAAGTCAAAGTTGACCGCCCCTTCAATCGCGTTCCATGTGCGATCCGAGGAACCGATCCACCGTTCATAGGTGTCGCGAGCACGAGTGAACGTCTTCGAGTCATTCAGCGTGAGGCCGATTGCTCTCGCTTCACGCACTAGCTCCGCAAGTCCTTCTTGAGCCTCGCGCCACGACGCAGCTGCCAACCTGAAGTCGTCGTTATAGCGCCAGATAGCGACGCCCTTTCGGAGCAAGCGCCTTTCCATGATGTCTATGACGAGCTCTGAGAAGACATCGGAAGCCATCGAGAGTTGGGGAAGCCCAAATCGGCGTCCCATCACGCCGTGCAAGAACTCCCCCAACGTGGCAGCCACGGTTGCGCCTCCCATCTGAGAGACGAGTTCGGTCCGCAACAGATCGTGATCGACATACTGGTAGAAGGAGGCGATATCCGCCGTAACCACGTATCGAGTGGAATCGAGCTCAAGCGGTCCGTCTTTCATCTGAATCCATCTTTCGTACGTCCGTTTCAGTGCCGGCTGTCGAGACAATGCCCACTCAGCCAACGCCCGATAGAGCACGCGACTCGCGAACGGAAGTAGCTCCAGCGTCCTGAAGCCACCGCCGGGCTTGGATGACTCAATGTGGTCAGCCGGTTGATCGTCCGTTCCATCCAGAAGAGATGCCGCCACAAGTGCAGCGACGCGCTGTTGCACTTCGCTATTGGCAAGAGACAGATCCAAGGCTTGCTCGGGAATCTCCAGAATTCCGCGCTCCACCTCTGCGGAAACCGCCCCAGGAAGATCGAGCTCGTCGAGAAGGGATTCGCGAATTCTCATTTAACGGTTCGCTCCAGCGGGAGTCGACGGATTCAGAAGGTTCCTTCTTCCCCCGACCTACTCGCAGCCAAGCCCATTGTTGTTAGTCACCTGGGCGAATTGTTGGGCGACGGCGGGGATGTAGATCGCGGTAGTAAGCGCAAACGCCACGACCAGCCTTCTCCAGTCCCTCATCGACGCCTAGACTCCCACCGTGTTGTCCGAGTAGTCAATAGGGGGGGCTTGTCGGGAAGGTGCTGGTCGCAGCCATTTACGACATCGAATGCGCTTGGCGCTTCCGCCCGATTCGGCAATGGCCCGTGAAGACCAAGAACACTGACGTCGGCGCTGAGTGTTTGATTCAGGCGAGCGGGAGGAGGACAAGTGATCAAGGACGAGAAGTGGCCGGTTGCCCGACTGATCCCAATCTCCTCGGCATCCGGGGTGGAGGCGCAGGAGCGACGACTCGCGTCTGCATTGCTCGCCGTGATGTCGTCCGTACCAGAGTTCGGCTACGCCCTCCTCAAGCCCCTCGGAGCGCCGGTCGGCAAGATCGAAACCTTCATCGAAGTCCCTTTCAAGATGGGTGACCGGGCGATCCGGCCCGATGGCGTCATCACCGTCACTCGGGCAGGCAAGTCGTGGAGCGCAATCGTCGAGGCCAAGGTGGCGAGCAACCAGTTGGACGCCGCGCAGATGAACACATATCTGGATCTCGCTCGGGAGCTTGAGTTCCAGGCCGTCCTTTCGATCTCGAACCAGTACGTCACATCGTCAACCGATTACCCGATCGAGATCGACGGTCGGAAGCTGCGTCGCACGAAGCTCCACCACTGGTCCTGGATCGACCTCCTCACGGTCGCCATCGTCGAGAAGGAGTACCGAGGCATCGGCGATCCCGACCAGGCGTACATCCTGGGCGAGCTCATCCGGTACCTCAGCGACCCGCGCTCGGGAGCGGTCGCGTTCGACGGGATGGGACCGTCGTGGGTCGCCGTCCGTGACGGTGCACGCGAGCAGACCCTGAGGAAGACGGATCCGGCCGTCCTCGCGGTCGCTGCCCGCTGGGATGACCTCGTGAGATACCTCGGGCTCAGCCTCACGAGCGAACTTGGTCGCGAGGTGAAGCCAGCACTCGCGGCAGCCGAGAAAACCTCCGCTGCCCGTCGACAAGCGCTTATCGACTCACTGGCTTCGACGGGTCGCCTATACGGCGACCTCCAGATCCCTAACGTGACGAGCCCTCTGTCGGTCATCGCCGATCTCCGCTCCCGGCAGATCATCGCTTCGACGTCCATCGATGCTCCCAAGGAGGGCACGTCCCGAGGGCGTGTGTCCTGGATGCTCCGCCAGTTGCAGGGCGCCCCGGACAACGTGAAAGTGGAGGCGAAGGCGGCCTACCGCTCGACGCCGATTGCTGCACCCTTATCGGCGGTACGAGAGGACCCCTCAGTGATCTATCCCGAGGCCGGGCGGGAGATCCGTGTCTTCATCCTAAGCCTCAGTTCGAACGCGGGCTTGAAGCGGGACGATTCTCGCGGCTCTTTCGTCGAGAGCGTCGTGAGCGCAACCGAGAGATTCTACGGAGAGGTGCTCCAGAAACTTCGTGCCTGGAAAGCGGCGCCGCCCAAGCTCAAGAAATCCGGCGAGCAGGAAGAGACGCCCGCGGAGACCGTCGCCGACATCCTCGGTATTGAGCCCACGCAGATCGGCGAGGTTCAAAGCCCAGGCGAAAGTCGGGGACTGGAGCTCCCCCCTCCGGATCCGGACGTTGCCGATGAGCCATCGGCGCCAACGCAGGGTCCACCGGGTACGTGATGAACAGCCAGTCGCGGACCTGGCGCACGATCATTAGCCCTCAAGTTGAAGCAATCCGGTCTCGGCGAAACAAGTCCTGAGGACCCGCTAGGCTCCGAGGATGCCGACGCTGGCCGCGTACCCGGGGGATGATGCGGCGCGATCGGAAGCGTGAGGGTCTCAGGGTTTGTCGTGCAGCCTGGTTGGTCGGTGTCAGCGTCCGGGAGTACCGAGAGCTCGAGGCCGGCGAGCGCTACCCGACGTCCCAGACCTGGGACCGGATCTGCGAGCTTACGGGTGGCCGCAGAGGTTCGTTCCGTCGGGCCAGAGGAGGCGGCGTGGAACGTCACTACGGGAGTACGTGGGCGATACTGGCCCTGATCATCCTTGCTGCGGCGCTCGGTAGTTGCCTCGCATTCGTCGGCCTCCACGTCAACCGCGAGGTGGGCGGCGTCGTGGGCTTCATCGCGGGTGTTGGCCCTGATCTTCGTGCTCTATCTCTCCGGCTACAACGTCGGTTCAGACGAGGAGCACAGGTTCCAGGAATGGAAGTCGCAGACGCCAGGCCCGGGCATGTGCGGCTGGAAATGGGGTGCAGTCTTAACGCACGGCGAGTTCTGGGATGTGCAAGAGCGAATCAATCGCCTGTTCGGCACGGAGCACTACTGCAAGCGCGACCCTGGACATGCGGGGCGTCACGTCTGCGGGATCAGTTGTAGGGCCGAGGCCGAGCAGCAGCATCAGCCCGAAGATGACGCATGTCGTCGAGCAGCTCGCCAAAGCTCTCGACAGGGACGACACCGTCGAGATCAACGGCTACCTCAACTACTTCTTGACTAGGCGTGGCCCCTCGTACCAGGACCAGGGAGGTTAATGGCGGGATCAGCGTTGCAGACCCAGCGCCCGTAGACGATGTGCGTCGTGTCGGGTTGCGTCAGCGGTCCCCTTGCCGCCGCTCCTCTGTTCCGAAGTAGTTGAAATACGCCTGCCGGAGCCTCGGGTCGGCCGCGAGATCTGACACCGTTACACCTCCACTTAACATGGCGACGTACTCGTATTCCCCCCCGATGTAGTCCAGGCGCCGGATAAATCGACTGTGAACGAACGAAAGCGCGATGCCAGCGAGCAACAGCGAGGGCACGGCGACGGCGATCACCGCGAAGATGACTATCAGCGCATCGAGGGGGTTGACGGCGAGCACGCTAGGTCAGCCCCAGGGCGGTCGGGTACTCCTCCGCGAGCCGCCTGAGCTCGATGAGGATCAAGCCGGCCCAGATGAACAGCTCCGCGATCGCCAAAGCCGCGAGCGCAACGGTCCTCCCCGAAGCTGTGATGGAACCTTCGATCGCAGCAGCGATGAGGCCCGTGAGGATCGTGACCGCGGCGCTAGCAAGTCCTTTCGCCAGTCCCATCAGACGGTCACGCTCCCATGCGTAGAGTTGCAAGACGACTCCCTCCGGATCGTTGGAGAACTGGGACGCCAGGACAGCTGACACGGAGACGGTTGGAAACACGAGCGCCCTCATCCGCAGGAAGAGACCGTTGAGGAACCCCATCAACCGGCCTGCCTGCTCATCCCAACCGCCTCTTCATCTGTCTCAGCCGCGACTCGGACCAGCGTTCCCCCACGGCCTCCACTTCCCCATCATCAGCGGGGATGCTACTGCTGCCTTGACTACCCTTGCTGGATGCCAGTTCTGATGCCGGTCAGCATCGCGGCGAGCGCCGTACCCATTCCAGCTCGGCTTCCCGGATCCGGGCGAGCCCGGGTAACGCATTCGCTCTTGTCCACGGGGTCATCGCTGATTCCGGTCAATCGTCCCAAACGTTCTCCATGATGTTGGTCGCAACGATTCCCGCGAATGTGGTCGGGTCGAGCAGGTGGCTCCCGAACTTGAAGTGAGACTCATCCCAGATCTCGAACGATACCTTCCACTGTGGCCGCGTTGACGAAGACGGGTCGAGACACTCGACGACGAGCTTCGTATCGGGGTATTGGCCGGTTAGGTAGATGCCGCGCAAGACGAGATCCACATTTTGGCGATGCAGATAGCCCTCGATTTCATCGACAATCCGCATCGTCGCTGCAAGGCACTCCTCGGCGTAGGATTCGTCGTGCCAGGTTCAGCCATTCATTGCTCCTCGGCATCCAGCTCGCCCAGCAGCCTGACGTACCTGCGTCGTAGCTCGGGGTCGAGCGTAAGCCGATCGACGAGACTTGCCCAAGCGGTCCCGCGCTCATCCCGGTACCTGAGCAGTTGTGAGGCGATCGCGTCCCGGTCGGCCTGGTCACGGATCAGGACGTCGCGGAGGTGTTCGCGAGCCAAGGGGCTGAGGGTGCCAAGGAGATCACGGAGGTCAGCATCCGATGTCACAGCGCGCCTAGTTTCCTCGCTGCTCTGTTGAGCGGTTCGGAGCCCAGGGATTGAAACCCCATGCCACTACCACACGCGGGGCACTTTCTTTCTGCTCCTTCGAACATGAGCCAACCCAGGGTCGTGTTCATGACCGTTTCCTCGAACTCATGACCGCATGCGTCGCACCGAAGAGTTTGACGGTACCTAGCATCAAGAACCCGCCGCATGATCCGTGTTCTTCGGATCTGCCGCCACGGCCAGAACACGAACGAATCGACCGACGGAATCTGAAGAATAAGGATCAGAAGGCCGGCCATGAACCCACCCCACGCTAGGCCCCAAGCCCACCGCGAGAACGTCTGATCCGACACGGCAAGCGCGACAACGGCACCGCCGCCTACCGCGGCTAGGGTTGCTCCGAGACGTGCTACGGCGGCTCGATACCTATCGTCCATCCGACGATCTTGCCTCTAGGCGTGGCCATCCGAATACGCGGCACATGCGCTCCCAAGTCACGGAGTCCGGGAACCGCCCCCCGGCTTCGAGCTCCCGATACTCCCGGACGCTGACTCCAATCAGCCACGCAGCGCGACATACGCGGAGCCCTTCGCGCTTCCGGTCTCGCTCCATCATCGAAGGGAACGCGGCCAAGGATGCAGCCATGGATTCAGCCTAGCGAGTGACTCGGACCGTGCAGTATCGAATGCCTACGCCCCCGGCGCTGTGTCTCCGCCGCACAGGCCGCAGCAGATAGAGCCATCCGCCATTTCCGTGTAGTCCTGAGCGCCCTGCCCACATGCCTCGGTTACCCGGTCAGCAAGTGATTTCGGGCGATGGCTCTGCTCGTATACGAAGACACCCGCGGCCAAGATGCTTACGGCAACGACCAACACGATCACCCACTGCCTCATCCTAGGCCGCCGGCTCGTAGCAAGGGAGCGTTGGGTCGTTCGCCATGTTCGAATCTGTGAAGCACTTCGGCGGCGCCTGATGAATCGAGAGTGACGCGACGAGCATCGCCGCCACAAGGACGGCTACGACCACCGCCGCCATCCACCACTTCACGCGCTGACCCCAAGCTCCCTCGGTCGTGGTTCATAGAGCGCCCACGAAACGACGCCTAACATGATGGCAAGCACCCCGCCGGCGACAGCCTCCACAGGCACCCAGTCCAAGGGTTCCGTTTGGCACGCGGGATCGTGTTCGTTCGACCAACTGTTGTCGCATTCCAGCTCGCCAGGCACCGGACGAGGGTCTGGCGGCGGCCGGACGTTCAGCCACACGATCAAGCCAACGTCCCCAATCACGACCGTGACGGCTATCAGCAGGACGATGATCCATCGCCTCATCGCGAAGGCCCCGGAGTGATTGGTCCGCCAGTGAGGAACGGGCCGCTGCTCTCCGGTGGGGGTGGTCGGTGGGTCATCACCCAGCCAACGATCAACAGAAGCAGGAGCACGTACATCCACCGCTCCCAACGCCTCGCTAAGGACAAAGCACCACGTCTCCGGTGGTTTTGCACGCCTGAGAAGGGTGGTTCTGATGCCAGAAGAACAGCCCTCCCACGACGAGAACCAGGACCACTGCAGCGAAGGCTAGCCACTAGGCTAACGCCCGAGCCGGCATCCAACGCCTCATCGCCACAGACCTGCGCATAGGACGGCTACACCCTTGGCGCCCTCTTGGCGAGCGAACGACGCGCAGTCTTGATGGCTCGGCCTACTGGCCTGGTAGGCCCAAACTCCACCCACCAGAACCATCAGCAGGAAAGCTGACACAACGCCCCACCTCTTCACGCGTTGAATCCTGGCACGGCCCAACGACTGGAGCCAGCGGTCAACCGGCCGAGGGCTAATTTAGGTAGTGGGTACCCGTCGACAGGGTCAGTAGCGATGAGAGTGACCCTTCACGCCCCCGAGTGGGCAACACGCCACACCGCGTACCCGTTCTCGTTCGACCCCGGAGCCCTCCTGATCTCTCGGTATTCCCGAAAGGTCATCTCCGCAGGGACGCTCGAGCTCACGCGAGATGGACACGGATCTCTTTCCAGGTTTGTCCAGCCCGACCACTGCCAGAACCAGGACCCAGAGCGGGCCCACGGGGAGCCAGAACAACAGCTGGGGTTCCGTACACATCAAGTTCATACCGCTGACGTTCAGGTAACCCACGGAATATGAACTGGCCGGCAATAACCCCTGATGGAAGGGTCGCAGGGGATGAACTTGAAAGTTCGTATGTACCGGGATCTCCGTGCCAAAGCATCGCTTCGCGCGCACTTGGTTTTATGGTCCGGGTCACCATCTACCGGAACCAAACGCCAGGGCCGCCAAGAGTTTGAGAGATAGGCGCTGTTATCTCTGTCCCTCAGAGGGCGAGCTGGTGAGGATCGGATCGCCAAGCCGCGGGTGCACGCCAATTTGTGTGCAGGGGGCCGCCGGAGTTACGCGACCGTTACGCGAGCTCGAACGTACGGCGTTCTACCAGCGGAGATAGCTCGACTGCCGCCCTGCTGAGGCGCAGGCCAGGTCAATGCACGCGAAAGCGAAAATCCTTCCGGCTGCGTCTGGTTGGCGAATCGGTAATCGGGTGAACCGAAACCAGAACCTAGACCAACTTAGACCACGGTCCAGGTCGAGACCAACCTAGACCGCCTAGACCACCTCGTCCCTAGACGAGGGTCTAGGGGTCTAGGTCTCGGTCGTTCGTGATGTACTCGAATCGCTGGGGTTGCGTGGTCCCGGAACGCACGCGTGGATGTGGACCCCCGTGCCGGACGTGCATCGGGGGCCCGTCCCGTCCTTCGATGGCTAGCTACGCCGCGGAGGGATCCCCACCCTTCGCGGCACCACGGCTCGAGCAGTCGGACTCGCGATAAGCGGAACGCGATGATTTGGTGAGAGGCCAGAACCACGTCGGAGGTTTCTGCGGTTGCCACGTGAATCGGCGGGTCTACGACGAGCAGCGGAGAAGCCAAGAAGAAGCGACCTGAGCCTCCGCGTCGTGGGTTCTAGCCGACTTAGGACGTCGCTGTCCCGTTGCTCTTCACTCACGCGGAGTTCTTCGGCTCGCGGTAGGGCTTCATGGATGTGTGCAGGTATGTCTGCCCGTTCACGTCTACGCGGACGTACTCTCCTGCGACGAGCTCAGAGATCGCCGTCTTCTTTGAGGGCACGTGGCCAGGAACGCCGTCGAGGATCGCCTTCTGTGATCGGCCATCGATCTGGGGCTCGAGCCACCGGCTGATGCGCTCCATAAGCACCGTCGGCTTCCAGTCCCCCGCGATCCCGCCATCGTCGGGTGCTGCGAAGCTGACGGAAGGCGGATCGACCTGGCCGTCGATCATCACGGTGGTTGCGAAGTCGGTGCTCCCGATCCGCTTCGACCGCTGTCGGACTCCGCCGTGTCGGTCCTTAGCGACCACGAGTTGTACCTTGCCGACGCGCCCGGGGGCCGGCTGCACTTTCACTCGCGTTTCGTACGAGACTCCGTCAAGCGCAGCCCGCTTCTGCTGCGAACCCGACGCCCACGTGCCACGCCTCTCGCGGTCTTTCACTACGTGGTCGATGGAGAAGGTTGTTCGATCGCTGCCTCGGAGCGGGTTAACGATAACTCTGTAGAACCATGAGACGTCTCTGTCTTCGTTCGGGCTCCGGCCGTGCATCTCGATAGCCCGGTTCACGCCGTCGAGCACGACCAGGCTAAGGCCTGGTATCTCTGCGATCTCGCGCAGGGTGGTCACTCCTTCGTCTTCAAGTTCACCGTTCCTCTTGAGTGGTAGCGGCTCGGTGATCGAGAAGACGTAGAGGCCTTCGACACATTGTTCAGCGGTAGCTCCGCCGGCGATCGCTCGGACTACGACCCCGTTAGGGTCCACATCGAAGTCAAGGTGAGCCACAGTGGAGCCAGCGACGAGGTCTTCGGCGGCAAGCGCACCGGCAACGAACCCTTTACCCGACTCGGGTTCGCCGTGGATCTCGTTGATCTTCCCGCGGTAGAGCAGGTGTTCGCCGTCGGACCGACGCAGCATTTCCGGGATCGGCTGTGGGGGACCGTCTCCCGAGAGTAGCGCCTTGAGGTCGACGGGTTCCCGCCAGCAGTCGAACGGCGCCCTTGGCTCGATCCCAGCCTGCGACGTGACTTCCCGTAGGAGTTGCTTGTGGTCGGTGACCATCACGCGATCGCCGCCTCTCGGGTCCGCAACTCCGCGATCGCGTCCAGCCGGAACTGCTTCTCGCGGTCGACGTTGGCCTCGGTCAAGAGCGGTTGCTTGCACGTTCGGCAGGCCGGCCCGTTGGTTCGCAGCTTGCGGTGGAGATCCCAGGTCGGATCGATCCATGCGTCGGCGATCAGATCGGGCAGCTCGATAGACAACTCAACCTCTTCGGCGATGGCCCGCATACACATCTCGGGGAGCTCGGCGCCACGGGCATGGCGGACTAACCCGACCAAGGAATCGAGACGTCTCGCCTCGTCTAGTTCAGGCATCCGCAAGAGGGCGCGAGCCGCCCTCCGATACTCTCGGATCTCGTCGGTCTCGTGCGTCATCGAGACGGCCCTCGGTGCAGAACCCCGCCGCATGTGTGGATCGCGTCAACGTCGAGGCGAAGTGACTCCCAGGCATCCTCGACGTCTATCGACTGACCCCAATCGACGCAGACGCTCGGCCAGCCTCTTGCGATATGCCGACGAGGATGGTCAACCTGCTTGGCGATGTCGACGCCGGGTCCCACGTCGTGCTGCGACGAGCGGGTTTCGGAGACCGTCGGGTTCCCACCCCGGCGGCTTTTCTCTTGGGCCACCATCAGTCGTCACCCCGCTCCTCGAAGTAGCGGAGCACGGCTGCGGGGTCGAAGCGAACGCGGCGCCCGATCCGCACGTAAGGGATGTCCGTCGTCTCGAGCAATTTGTAGACGGCGCGGTGGTTGGCCAGCGAGAGGAACTCGGCCAACTCGTGAGCGTCCAGCAGCGGCTGGAGCGTGCTGCCATACATGTGACTCTCCTTAGGGTCCGAGCCGATCGTGATCGGCTGTTCGGATTCCCCTGGAGCTCCACTACTCCGCGCCGCCGCGCGACGCAGGGGACGATGAGTCGGGCACCTGGCCGTCCGCCGCCAGCCTGTCCACCGGGGACCGTTGCTACCCGGTTCTCACCGAATCGCTATTGCGATCCCCCAACTACTACCACACGCCGCTGACACCCTGAGGGACCGTGGACAACGGTCATGCTACGAGTCGGGACTACTCGGCACGAGCCAGCTTCACGAGGGTCCCGCCGTTCCGAGCCTCCCGCATGGTCTTCCCCAAGCCCTCGGCCTTCCTGGCGATGTCGTCCTGGAAGAGGTGCGCGTACAGATCAGACGTCAATGTGATCGTCGAATGCCCCAGCATCGTCTTGAGCTCATGGAGCGAGTACCCGTCCTTTTGAGCCAGGCTCGCGAAAGTGTGCCTCAGGTCGTGGACGCGAGGCGGGCGCATCTTCCCGTCCTTCCCCGGTCGCACAATCCCCACCCGAACCGCCGCCGGCTGGAAGGTGCGCTTGCGCCAGTTGTTCTGACGGATCGCGGACCCCCGCAGGGCGGTGAACACCAGAGCCTCGCCGTCCCAGGAGCCGAATCGGTCGATGTGCCGACGAAGCTCGGCCTCGAGCGCGTCGAAGACGGGTACGGATCGTGTCTTCTTTCCCTTGGTCTTGCCAGCTTCGAGCTTCCTGCCGCCGACCTCGGCGGAGCTCTCGGAGATGGTGATCAGCCGCCGGGTGAAGTCGACGCTGCGGACCCGGAGGGCTGTCGCCTCACCGATCCGCATCCCCGTGTAAGCGAGGGTGTAGACGAGGGCTCGGTCCCGCTCTGGGATCTCCTGGGCGATAGCGTCGACCTCGCCGGCCGTGAGGAAGAACGGCTCGTGATCTTCCATGTCGGGGGTCTCAATCCGTGTGGCTGGGTTGACTTCGATCTTGCCGTCCTTTACGGCCTCGTTGAGGCATGCTCGAAGCGTCCGCGCCGCCTTGTCGATCGTTGGAGCCGGGACCTTCCGCTTCGCCATCTTGTCGACCCACGCCTTGACGTCTTCACGGGTTATCTCCGTGAGGGGGAGCCGACCGAGATCACTCCCGATGATGTAGAGGCGCCCGACGTCGATGTACCGCCGGTGGGTGGACGGCGTCAGCTTGTGCTTCCCGGCGAGCCAGATGGGGAAGTAGTCCGCGAGGGTCGCCGAACTCCGCCGGCGCTTCTCTTCCTTCGCCGCCGCCTTCGGATTCCGCATATTCGCCTGAAAGTCGCGAGCCTCTTCAAGCCGGGGGTAGGACTTGGTCCGCTGCCCGGCGCCACGCACTCGGTAGGACACGACGTAGCGGACCGTCTTGCCCCGGGTCACCTTGTAGATCCCCGGATAGCGAGTCTTTACGGTAGTGCCCCACTCCCCCATCTCAGCCTCCTCAATGTTACGCAATGTTACGCGAACCGAATGACAGGAGTGTAAGCGGGCGGGTCAAATCCGTCAAAGAGGGCACCTGAGCTGCGGTTTCGTGGTGGGCGCTGAGGGACTCGAACCCCCGACCTTCGCCTTGTAAGGGCGACGCTCTTCCAGCTGAGCTAAGCGCCCGCGCGTGCGGTTGCTGTGTGACCGCACGCGCGGCACACCACGTCGCCGAGCTGTACCGACAGGCGCGTCGCATCGCACGCCTCGCACCGGTCCAGACCGTCGGTCCATCCCGGCTCGCCCTGGCACTCGGGGCACACGAGCACCTGTCGTCCGCCCGCCACCGCCCGAGCCCACGGAACCGAACGCTTGTCGGGATCGTAGGTGGGACGGCCGCAGCGCCAACACGCCGGTCGATCGCTCGGCTCGTGGGGTCCGTCGAACGGCCTCACGGCTCGAAGGATACGCTTCGCGCGGTGGCTAGACTGCTCGCCGCCGAACCAGATATCGAGGAGTCGCATGAGCGAACCCACGACCCCGTTCCAAGCGAAGGGCCTGTTCGCCGGTCTCACGACCGACGACGTCGATGGCATCGTGCAGGTGGGAGAACCGGTCACGTTCGAGCCTGACCACGCGATCTTCGAATCCGGCGACAACGGCGACGCGATGTACGTGATCACCGAAGGCGAGGCACGCGTCGACGTCGGCGGCCGCTCCCACGTCCTTGGACCCGGTGACGTCTTCGGGGAGATGGCGCTCCTCGCGCCCGGCAAGCGGATGGCCACGGTCCGCGCCGTTTCGACGGTCGCCGCCCTTCGGGTCCCCGCCGACTCGTTCCAGGCATTCCTGCTCCAACATCCGGGCGTCGGGATCTCGATCATGAAGCAGCTGGTGCTTCGGCTCCGCGAGGTCGAACAACGCATCGAAGCCTGGATGGCCTGACGCTCTGCTCGTCGGTGCAGGTCAGAGCACCCGCGAGCGAGTTCTCTCGAGAAGTCGCACAATCGCAGGGTTCGTGGGTGCCTTCCCTCGCCCGCGATGAACCTTCCCAGGGCGAGCGAAGCCACCGCCTGAGCCGAGCAGGAGGTGGTGTCGATGGTTATGACCCGGTCCGACCGGGAGAACCGGCGGACCCAAGATGGCTTCGTCATGGAGTGCCCGCTCTGCGGCGCGTATCTCCGATGGGTGCACCTCGAGGCGTCGTCGCACGGATCCATCTGCACGTTCTGCGGAACGACGGTCGTGCCGACGCGACCCGATGGGTTCCGCGACTTGGACGAGCGACTGATCGAGGTCGAGGACCTGGGCTTGATCGGGGAACAGTTCGAGGATCCGCCTTCCCCCCTCGAGCCGATCCGCCAGCCCCGGCGAGTGCCCGGCTGGATGTTCGCCCTCGTGTCGATCATCGCCATCGTCGGTTTCGGTGTGTGGCGCCTCGCGATCGCGCCGTCCACACCGGCGTCGCCGATCCATCCCGCTGCCGCTCGGTCGGTCCCCGTGCACGTTCCTCCGGCAACGAAAGGAGACCCGAAGCAGCCGCCGGCGACCCGCATCACCGCAACGATCCAGTTCGACACTCCAACGTGGGTCGACGTGACCGGCGACGGACAGAAGCTGACGTCGACGACGTATCAACCCCAGTTACTCGTCTTCCACGCGAAGCACGACCTGCTGTTATGGCTGGGGCACGGCAGCGGCGTCACGCTGACGGTGAACGGCAAGAACGTGAGCCTCGGATCCAATAGCACGAAGGTCAGCGTCACGCTCCAGACCGGACACGTTTCGATCAAGCGGCTCTGAGATCACGACGCGACGTGCACCACGCGGCCTGCGGCGAGTGTCATCGTCACGCGCGTCGTGGCGATCTGGTTCGACGGACCGTCGAACGGGTTGCGGTCGAGCACGGCGAGGTCCGCGCGCATCCCGGCCTCGATCGAGCCGGCGTCGTCGTCGTGGTTCACGAACGCCGACCCGCGGGTGAACGCCGCGAGAGCAGCGTGCAGGCCGATGCGTTGTGCCGCAACGAGCACCGGGCCTTCCGATGAGCCGGGAGCCCGCCTCGTGACTGCGACCTCCATCTGCAGGAACGGGTCCGGCGTCGAGACCGGCCAGTCGCTCCCGAAGGCCAGGACGGCGCCCGCCCGCCGGAGGTCGCCGATCGGGTAGAGACGCTCCGCGCGGTCGCCGACCCGCGGCCTCGTCATCGTTTCGATCACCGGGTCGGGCTGCGCCCAGAAGGGCTGCAGGTTCGCGACGGCTCCGACCGCCCGGACGCGCGGGACGTCCTCGGGGTCCGGCAACTGGAGGTGGGCGATGTGGTGCCGCAGGTCGTTCGCGCCGTTCGTAGCACGCGCCGTCTCCAGCGCGTCGAGCGCGCTTCGGACCGCGCGGTCGCCGAGCGCGTGCTGATGCACCTGGAACCCCAGCGCATCGAGCCGGACGACCGCTTCGTTCAGCGGCTCCGCGTCGACGAACTGGATCCCGCGGTCGTGCTCCCGCCCGAAGGATCCCTCGTACGGCGCCATCATCGACGCGGTACACGTCTCCGGACAGCCGTCCAACATGATCTTGACGGTCGACGCGTGAACGTTGCCGGTACTCCCCCACGCCCGCTGATCCACCAGCGCGTCGATCTGTTGCATCCCTCGATGGCGATCCCACCAGAGGGCCGTCACGACGCGGGCGCGGAGCTCGCTCGTGTCGTCGAGCGATCGATAGGCACGGAGCAGATCGGGCTCGACCCACGCATCCTGCCATCCGGTGATCCCGAGGGAGTGCAGCCGGGTTCGCGCGACGCGGATCGCACGCGCCCAGTCCTCGGCCGATGTTCGCGGCACGACGTCGGACCAGAAGGAGTATGCGGCGCCCTCCTGCAGGCAGCCCGTCGGCACGCCGTCGGCATCCCGGACGTAGTAGCCGTCCCAGGGGTCGGACCTCGACGACCTGATCCCGCCCGCCTCCAGCGCTCTCGTGTTGACCCATGCCGCGTGCGTGTCGGCGTTCATGAGGAAGACCGGCCGGTCCGCGACGACGGCATCGAGGTCCGCGGCTCGAGGACCGTCGGTCGCTTGGAAGACCGGGTTGGACCAACCACCTCCAACGATCCACGGGAGGTCGGGATGCTCGCCTGCGAAGGTCGCGATCCGCTCGAGGTACGCGTCCCTCGTCGTCAGGTCATCGAGGTTGACGTTCAGGAGGATCCGACCCGCGAACGCGGCATGGATGTGCGCGTCCTGGAACCCGGGCACGATACAGGCGCCGCCGACGACCTCGTCCGCGGCGCCGACCCGGTCACGCACCTCGTCCTCGGTGCCGACCGCGACGATCCGGTCGCCCTCGATCGCGACCGCCCGCGCCCACCGCCGCGCCGCATCGACCGTGAAGACGTCTCCGACGAGCACCAGGTCCGCACCGCTCACGGTCGCGGACGCTACCACCGGTCGTGATGCAGCTCAGCGGATCATGATGCTCCCGTGCATCCCGTAGGCGTAATGCCCCGGGAGGTGACACGCGAACTGCAGATGCTGGCCGGGCGTCGTCGGGAACGTGTACGTCGTCTCGGCCGTCGTCTCGGCCGGCACCGAAACCTCGCCCGGCTTCGCGCCGTGCGAGGGTTCGGTGCCGATCTCGTGGATCAGCTGAACGTACCGATCGCCCACGATGAACTCGTGGGCGATCGGATCCTCGTTGTGGATCACGAACCGGACGGTCTCCCCCGGGTCGACGGTGATCGATGACGCATCGAAGTGAGAGAAGTGGATCGTGATGTTCACGGTGCGCGCGGTGGAACCGGCGCTGCTCCACGCGACCAGTGCGCCGACCAGCACGAGCCCGGCCACGATCGCCGCGACCCTCGCTCGAAGCATCAGCGCGCGGCCTGGTGCGCGATCCCCCGTCGGCCGGCGGCGACGACGAACGCGAGCACTACGAGCGAGAGGACGCCGACCCACGCCACCGGCCATGCCGCGGGAAGGGGCGGCGTGGCCGGCGCGTACCCGGCGGCGACGGGGTCCGGATGCCCGTACCCGCTCGCATCGATCGCGAGGTCGTTGATCAGCGTGCTCGCGGGCGTGTCGATCTTCAGATAGGTCAGCCACAGGCCGCTCGACGGCAGCCAGCCCATCCTGCGGTCCGACCGGAGGTCCGTCAGCAAGCTGGGAGATGCTGCCTCGCTCACCACTCGCACGATCCCTTGCTGACCGGGGTCGCCGTTCGGCCGCACCGCGTGCGGGAGCATGGCGGGGGCGCGGTCGGTGAGCAGATAGACATCGGCTTGAACGAGCTGGGTGGGCTTCAGTCCGAGCGTGAGGATGCGGAGCGGGACCCACGGGTTCGGCGTGGGGATCACGATGTCGACCGGGGTGCCCTCGCCTTGCAGGACCCCCTGCGCCGCCGCGCGCTTCGCGTTGAATCGGACCGCCATGAAGATCGGGCTCCGCTGCGCGTAGAAGTCCAGGATCTCCGGGGCGTCGGGCGGAAGGAAGAACCCGTGCTCGGTCGCCCACGTGCCGACGGCGACCGCACCACCCTTCAGCACCGTGACGTCGAGCGAGTCGATCTTCGTCTTCAAGATGACGACGGCCTTCTCCGGGGCGCCGCTCGCGGCGGCGAAGATCGAATCCCGTGCGAAGATCGGGGGGTTGGTCTCAAGCTCCAGCCGCTGCAGCGTCCAGCCACCACCCTTGATCACCTTCGACGGGATCCCCGGCAGGGGGATGATCGACCCCACGTCCCCGCTCGTCTTCCCGGCGTACTCGAACGACGTGATGTAGTGCTCGACGCCGTTGTGGTACGCGGCGAGCGTCGTGGTGCGGGTCAGGCTGATCGTTCCGTTCGGTGCCAGGAGGGCGCCACACGCGAACGCGCTCCCCACGGGAGCGAGCACGAGGACGGCGGTGATCCCGGCGACCACGAGACGGCGGACGGTACGTGTTCGGGCCATAGCCTCTCCCCTTCGTGTGAGGACCGCCGTTCGACGGCGCCGGCCGCCGCGATGGTTCCCGCGGCTCGACGATCCATGCCGTGGATCGGCGGAGTTGTGACCGCAGGCGCCGGCCGCGTGTCTCAGGCGGGCGTGGTGAACCGCTGTCCGGCGCCGAAGGTCTCTCGCCGGTCCGGCCCTCGAACATCGACCTCGCCGCGCCCGAAGACCTCCCAGCGTCCCCCGTCGCCGAGGATCGCCGTGCGCTCGGCGATCCCCACGAACCAGGTCGCATCGGGCAGCCGGGAGGTCATCCACCAGGCGAGCCCCGGGATCTTCGCCGCACGATCCCAATGGACGCCGAACGACGCATGCGCGACGAGCCCCAGACCGAAGAGCCACGAGCTCCCCCGGGCCCCATCCCGCGCGCGGCTCACGACCATCGCACCGGCGCTGCATCCGGCCCAGACCGCGCCGCGATCCATGGCACGGAGGATCGCGTCGAGGAGCGGCGTGTCGCGGAGCACGTCCGCGAGGTGTTGCGGCTTGCCGCCGGAGAAGTAGACGACGGAGGCCGCCTCGACGCGTTCCGCGAGCTCCTCGCGGAACGCGTCGTCCCGTCGTTTCACGGGGAGCACCTCGGCGCGGAGGTCGACCTCGGCGTAATGATCCAGCCCCATCCGTCCCCACCGATCGAACACGGCGTCGCCCTCGGTGGCGCTCGCGGTCGGGAGGATCGCAACGCTGCCGTCGCCGGTCGCATCGGCGAGCGCCCGCGACTCCACGTCATGCGTCCACGGCTCGAACTCGCCGGAGCCGAGCAACAGGAAGGTGCGCGCCATCTCGGCGAGCGTACCCGCCCGGCGTCAATCTTCGGCGAGCGGGGTCTCCGGCAGCGAGATGACCTCCGCCGGCACGTTGATCCGCCCTTCCCGGTGTCGCCCGCCACGTTCCCGACGCTGACGACGGGCGGCCGACTGGCGCTCGCTCGGCTCGCGCGGCGACCGCGCACGCCAGACGGCCACGATCATCGCTCCCAGGCCGAACACGCCACCGAGGGTCCACCAGCCGACGTTGACGAACGGCACGAGCCCGATCGCAGAGCCCACACCCCATCCGGCCAAGAGCGAAGCCCACCGGGAGCGAGGCTGCCCCAGCAGCGCGCGCCCCACGACCCACGTGGTCAGCGCCATCCCGGTGAGCCAGAGCAAGCCGATACCGAGGAGCAGCGCGAGCGCGAGCGGCAACCCGAGGATCGTCGCCCCCGCCGCGATCGAGACGACCGGGACCGCGATCATCGTGAGCAGTCCCCAGCCAGCCGATGCCAACGGGGATGTGCGCCCGGCAGCGGCGACGCGTTCGACCCCCCGTGGCGCGATGAGGAGCAGGACCAGCGCGAGCGAGAGGATCGAGACAGCCATCGCGGCCGAGGCGAGGAGCGGACCGAGCACGTCGAGCGGACCGGACAGCGTGAAGCGAGCATCGCGCTGGATCCCCCCGCCGACCTGTGCGCCCTCGGTCTGGCGAACATCGCCGCCCGCGCGAACGGTCCCGGCGACCTGCGCCGTCGCGAGGAGCCGCACCGATCCATGGAGCGCGATCACGTCACCGCCGACCTGTCCCGCGACCGTGATGGGTCCGTCGAGGACCACGACATCACCGCGAGCCACCCCGGCCACGGTCGCACTCCCGCTGAACACGACGATCTCCCCCACCACCTGGCCCCGCGCGACGACCACGTCGCCGCGCAGCACCACCTGATCGACCGCGGCCTTGGCGCCGGAGACCTGTGCGGAGGCGGGCCTCGGCCACAACCCGATCGCGATCAGGAGCACGATCATCGCGGAGCGGCGCGACATGGTGAGGCATCGTACCCAGGTCGCATGCGCTCCCCGCCCGCGCATGTCGGCAGCAGCGGGTAGCGTGTGATGGCCGTGTCCGCCCCTGCCTTCTCCCCCGCCACGCGTGCTTGGTTCGAAGGGTCGTTCGAGGCGCCCACGGACGCGCAGACCAAGGGCTGGAAGGCGATCGCCGAGGGCCGGCACACGTTGCTCCTGGCGCCTACCGGTTCCGGGAAGACCCTCGCGGCGTTCCTCGCCGCGATCGACCGGTTGGCCACCACGCCGCCACCCGGTCGCGACCGGCGCACCAGCGTGCTGTACATCTCTCCGCTTCGCGCGCTCGCCGTCGACATCGAGAAGAACCTCCGGGCGCCGCTGGCCGGCATCCAACACGCCGCCGAACGCGGCGGGCTGACGCTCGCCCACGTGCCCAGCGTGGGAGTCCGCACGGGCGACACCGATGCCCGCGAGCGGCGCCGGCTGCTGAGCCACCCCCCGGACATCCTCATCACCACGCCCGAATCGCTGTACCTGATGTTGACCTCCTCTGCCCGGGAGACGCTCCGGAACGTGCGGACCGTGATCGTCGACGAGATCCACGCCATCGCGGCGACCAAGCGCGGCGCCCATCTGATGCTCTCGTTGGAGCGACTCGAAGAGCTGACGGAGGACGCCCCGCAGCGCATCGGCCTGTCCGCCACGCAGCGGCCGCTCGAAGAGATCGCGCGGCTGCTCGGCGGATTCGAAGCGCCCGGCCGTCCTCGCGACGTCGCCGTCGTCGACGCGGGCCGTCGGAAGACGCTCGATCTGGAGATCATCGTGCCCGTCGAAGACATGGCCGATCTCAGCGTCCGCCCGGTCGATGCGCCGGCCGCCCGGCTCACGGATGAACCGGACCACACCTCGATCTGGCCGTCGATCCACCCGGTCCTGCTGGATCTGATCCGCGACCATCGTTCGACGATCGTGTTCGTCAACAACCGGCGGAGCGCCGAGCGGCTCGCCTCGCGGCTGAACGAGCTCGCCGGCGAAGACCTCGTCCGGGCGCATCACGGGTCCATCGCCCGTGAGCAACGTCTGGAGGTGGAGGACGCGCTCAAGGACGGGCGGCTCCGCGGTATCGTCGCAACGTCCTCGCTCGAACTGGGGATCGATATGGGCGCGGTCGATCTCGTGGCGCAGGTCGAGGCGCCGCCTTCCGTCGCCGGTGGGCTGCAGCGGATCGGCCGGGCCGGACATCAGGTCGGCGCGCCCAGCATCGGCAAACTCATCCCGAAGTACCGGGGCGACCTGCTCCAGATGACGGTCGTCGCCGAACGGATGCTCGGCGCGGACATCGAGTCGACCCGCTACCCGCGCAACCCGCTCGACGTGCTCGCCCAGCAGCTCGTCGCGATGTCCGCGATGGACGAGTGGCGCGTCGAGGATCTCTTCGCTGCCGTGCGGCGCTGCGCCAGCTTCGCGGACCTCTCGGAGGATCTGTTCCTCGCGGTGCTCGACATGTTGGCGGGCCGGTATCCCTCCGACGCCTTCGCGGAGCTCCGACCTCGGATCGTCTGGGACCGAGCGACGAACGTGATCCGGGCGCGGGAGGGCGCCGGGCGCATCGCGATCGTCTCGGGCGGCACCATCCCAGATCGAGGACTGTTCGGCGTCTTCATGCCCGACGGCACCCGCGTCGGCGAGCTGGACGAGGAGTGCGTGTACGAATCCCGGCGCGGCGAGGTCATCCTGCTCGGCGCGAGCGCCTGGCGGATCGAGGACATCACGCGCGACCGCGTGGTCGTCGTCCCCGCGCCCGGCGAGCACGGGAAGCTCCCCTTCTGGAAGGCACCCGGCCCGGGGAGGCCGATCGAGCTCGGCCGGGCGATCGGGCGGTTCACGCGCGAGCTGCGCTCCACGCGGCGCGATGACGCGCTTCGCCGCCTCCGCGAGGACATCGGGCTCGACGAGCGTGCCGCTCGGAACCTCGTCGCCTACATCGACGAGCAGTCCGAGGCCACAGGCGGCGCGGTCCCGGATGACCGGACGATCGTCGTCGAGCGCTTCCGCGACGAGCTCGGCGACTGGCGGGTGTGCATCCTGTCTCCGTTCGGCTCACGCGTCCACGCGCCCTGGGCGCTCGCGATCGAGGCACGCGTCCAGGAACGCCTCGGGTCCGGCGCCCAGGTGCTGTGGTCCGACGACGGGATCGTGCTCCGGCTCCCCGAGGCCGTCGAGCGGATCCCCGTCGAGGACCTCGTGTTTGACCCCGACGAGATCGAGGAGGCCGTCGTCGGCGTGCTGCCGGGAACGACGATGTTCGCCACCGTCTTCCGAGAGGTCGCCGCCCGAGCGTTGCTGCTCCCCCGTCGGCTCCCCGGGCGCCGCACCCCGCTCTGGCAGCAGCGGCAGCGGAGCGCGGATCTCCTGGGCCAGGCTGGCCGGTACCCCGGCTTCCCCATGCTGCTCGAGACCACGCGCGAATGCCTGCGCGACGTCTTCGACGTGCCCGCCCTCCGCCAGGTGATGGCCGACCTCCGCTCTCGAACGACGCGGCTGGTCGCGGTCGAGACCGACAAGGCGTCCCCGTTCTCCCAATCACTCTTGTTCAGCTGGATCGCGGTCTACATGTACGAGGGCGACGCCCCGCTCGCCGAGCGCCGCGCGACGGCCCTCTCCCTCGACCGCGACCTGCTCCGCGAGCTGCTGGGCACGGACGAGCTCCGCGAGCTCCTCGATCCCCGCGCCCTCGACGAGCTGGAGCTCGAGCTGCAACGGCTGCCCGCCGGACGGCGCGCGCGCCACGCGGACGGCGTGCACGACCTGCTCCGCGACCTCGGCCCACTCCGCCACGACGAGGTTGCGGCGCGCACCGACGGTGACGCCGATCCCCTGCTCGCGCGCGTCCTGGAGGACGGTCGTGCGATCCGCGTGCGCATCGCCGGCGAGGATCGATACGCCGCGGCCGAAGACGCGGCGAGGCTCCGCGACGCGCTCGGCGTCTCACTGCCGCTCGGCGTGCCGGGAGCGTTCACCGCCGGCGTCGAACGGCCGCTCGACGATCTGGTCGCGCGGTACGCCAGGACGCACGGTCCCTGCACGGCCGAGGAGATCTCGGCCCGGCTCGGTGCCGGCGCGGACCGGGTGCGCGAAGCGCTCGAGCGGCTCCAGACCGAGGGGCGTGTGGTCCACGGCGCGTTCCGTCCCAACGGCGTCGAGCCCGAATGGTGCGACATCGACGTGTTGCGCCGGATCCGTGCGCGTTCGCTGGCCGCTTTGCGTCGCGAGGTCGAACCCGTCGACGCCGCCGCGCTCGCGCGATTCCTGCCCGCGTGGCAGGGGGCGGACCGACCGCGCGGCGGCGCCGACGCCCTGCCCGAAACGATCGCGAGGCTTCAGGGAGCCGCGATCCCGGCCTCCATCCTGGAGAGCGACGTCCTTCCCGCGCGCGTGCGCGGGTTCCGACCGGCGGACCTGGACGCGCTGTGCGCCAGCGGGGACCTGGTGTGGGTCGGGGCCGGGGCGCTCGGCGCGACCGACGGCCGCGTTTCGCTCCTCTTCCGGCACCGCGCCGGGTTGCTCGCGCCGAGCGCTCCGGCCCCCGAGGACCGGCCGGCCGGCCGGCTCCACGACGCGATCCGCGACCGCCTGGCCACGCGCGGCGCCTCGTTCTGGCCCGACCTCGTCGACGCGGCCGGGACCGCGAACGAAGGTGTGCTGCTCCGAGCCCTCTGGGACTTGGTGTGGGCGGGCGAGGTCACGAACGACACGCTCGCCCCGCTCCGGGCGTCGATCGGCGGAACCGGGTCGCGGCGCCCGCGGGCGAGTCACGGATCGGCGCAGCGTCCCCGCCCGGGGACGCTGCGACGAGCCGGCCCGCCGGCGGGCGCCGGCCGCTGGTCGCTCGTCACCGATGTGGTCCGCGAGGTCCCCGGCGCCACGGAGCGCGCCCATGCCCTCGCCAGCCAGCTCCTCGACCGACACGGCGTCGTCACGCGCGAGGCCGCGCTCGCGGAGGGAACCCCCGGGGGATTCGCCGCGGTGTATCCCGTCCTCAAGCTGATGGAGGAGACGGGGGTGGTCCGGCGCGGGTACTTCATCGCGGGCCTCGGCGGGGCCCAGTTCGCCCACCCAGGCGCCGTCGATCGCCTCCGGACCCTCCGCGAGGGCCTTGACGCAGGCGACGTCGTCACCCTCGCCGCGGCCGACCCCGCCCAGCCGTACGGTGCGGCGCTCACCTGGCCTGAGACCACCGGCAGGCCCAGCCGGAGCGCGGGTGCCTATGTCGTGCTCGCCGAGGGTGAGCCAGCAGCGTTCCTCGAACGAGGGGCGAAGACGCTCGTGACGTTCGGCGCCGACCCCAGCCGGTGGGCCGACGCGCTCGCCGCGCTCGTGAAGGACGGCCGGGTGCGCCGGATCGAGCTCCGGCAGATCGACGGAGCCGCGGCCGGCGACCACGCGGCCGCGCCGCTGCTCCGCCAGGTGGGCTTCACGGACGGATATCGCGGTCTGACGCTCCGCGGGTAACCTCGCGTCCATGGACCGATCGGCCTCGGGACCGACCTGGGCGATCGCCACGCCGCACGAAGAAGCGACCCGCGCGGGCGCCGCCGCGTTCGAGGATGGCGGCAACGCGGTGGACGCGGCGCTCCGCGCCGCCACCGTCCTAGCCGTCGCTTACCCGCACATGTGTGGCGTCGGCGGTGACCTCTTCGCCCTGGTCCAGCGACCCGACGGCGAGACCCTCGCGGTCAGCTCCAGCGGAAGGGCGCCGGGTGCGGCGGACCCCGTAGACGCGAGGCGTGCCGGTCACACGATGCCGATCCGCGGCCCCGTGCCCATCACCGTGCCCGGAGCGGTCGCCGGGTGGCGCGCGGTGCACGGCACCGGGGCGGTCCTGCCGTGGGCCGCCGCGTTCTCACGCGCGATCGAGCTCGCGATCGACGGCGTGCCCGTCGCCCGCTCGCTCGCCGAAACCCTCGCTTGGCCGGACGAGCCCTTCGGAGCCGATCCAGGGCTCTCCGCGATCTTCTTCGCAGACGGGATCGCGCCGCCAGCAGGCGCGACGGTCCACCAGCTCGCGCTCGGGGCCACGCTCGCCGGGATCGCAGAAGGCGGCCCCGAGGCCCTGTACGGGGGCGACATCGGCAGTGCCTATGTCCGCGGGCTCAACGCCGCCGGCTCTCCGATCGCGATCGAGGACCTGGCCGCGCATCGCGCGCTCGTCCTCCCGCCGCTCGCCGCCGCGTTCCGCGGCCTCCACGTCTCGGTCGTTCCGCCCAACTCACAAGGGTTCGTGCTCCTCGAGATCCTCGCGTTGCTCGAACGGCTCCGGGTCGACGCCGACCCGCACGGCCACGAGGCGGGCACGATCGCGCGGGTCTTCGCCTCGTCCGCCCGGGACCGCGACCGTCACCTCGGCGACCCGGACGACATGACCGTGCACCCCTCGACGCTCCTCGACGATGGGCATCTCGCCTCGCTGGCGGATGAGATCCGGCTGGAGCGCACGGCGACGCCGCCACCCCGCACGACCGGTGACACGATCGCCCTCGTGACCGCCGACGCCGAGGGCTTCGCAGTGTCGCTGATCCAGAGCCTGTTCTGGGGGTTCGGGTCGGGGATCTGCGAGCCGACCACAGGGATCGTCGCCCAGAACCGCGGCGCCTGCTTCACCCTGGAGCCGGGGCACCCCAATTCCTTCGCGCCCGGCAAGCTCCCGGCGCACACGCTGATGCCCGTGATCATCCACGACGAGCATGGTCTGGCGGCCGTCGCGGGGTCGATGGGGGGGTACGCGCAACCGCAGATCAACGCGCAGACCCTGCTCCACCTGATGGGCGGCGCCACACCCGCGGATGCCGTCGCGGCACCACGTTGGATCCTCGAGCGGCCGGAGCAGGCCGCGCCCGCGCGGATCGTCATCGAAGCCAGCGTCCCAGCCGAGGCGAGGCGCTCGCTCGAGTCATTGCCCTACCCGGTGGCCGTGGTTCCGGACCGCTCGGACGAGCTCGGACACGCGCAGCTGATCCGCGTGCGGACGGACGCGTTCGATGCCGGTTCGGACCCTCGGTCGGACGGGGGTTCCCTAGCCGGCTGACGGGCTACGCCGTTCTGGTGGTGGCGCCGCGCGCGTGGTGGCTGTCAGACTTCGGAAGGAGACGATGCCGCATCCCCCGATGACCCCTCCCGAGTCCGAGCTGCCCCGCGTCCAGAGCTTGATGGCCGATCTCCACGGGATCGCCTGGGAGGCGGACGCGACCTCGATGACGTTCACGTTCGTGTCCGAGGGTGTCCGGGAGATCCTCGGCTACGACGTCGCCGACTGGCTGGCCGACCCCGGGTTCTGGAACGACCACCTCCATCCAGACGACCACGAGCGCATGGTTGGCAGGCTCGTCCGCATCGCGACCGCGGGTGGCCCCTTCGACGAGGAGTACCGCCTCCTCGCGAAGGACGGCAGGTGGGCGTGGATCCGAGACCTCGGGCACGCTGTCAAGGACGCCGGAGGCTCGCCGGCGCTGATCCGCGGCCTGATGGTCGAGATCACGGCACAGAAGGCGCGCGAGCAGGAGCGCGAGGAGCGGCAGGGACGCTTCCAGCGCGTCGTCGAGAACCTGCCGGCGATCGTCTACCTCGAATCCGTCACCCGTGAGGACAACGGCATCGGGGAGATGCTCTACGTCAGCCCGCAGGTGGAGGAGATCCTAGGGTTCCCTCCCGAGCAGTGGATCGAAGATCCGGCGGCGTGGGCCCGTCAGTTCCACCCGGACGACCGGATGCGGGTCCGCCAGGAGTACGAGCGCATCGAGCGCACGGGCGGTCCCTTCCGGGCCGAGTACCGGATGTTCGCGCGTGACGGCGACGTCCGCTGGTTCCGCGACGAGGCGGCGTTGATCCGGAACGAGGCAGGAGGCCCGCTCTACTGGCAGGGGATCATGTACGACATCACCGCCCAGCGCGAAACGGAAGAGCGGGCGCGTGCATCCGAGGATCGCTACCGCACCCTCGTGGAGCAGATCCCCGCGATCGTCTACCGCGAGGAGGTCACCGGCGACGGCCTCAAGCTGGTCTACATCAACGCACGGGTCCAGGAGCTGATCGGGATCACCCCGGACGAATTTATGCGCGATCCGGGCGTCTGGCTCGATTCGATCCACGAGGACGACCGGCCGTCCGTGATCGAGGAGAACCGCCGGACCGAGCTGAGCGGCGAGCCGTTCCTCAGCGAGTACCGGATGCGTGCGCGCGACGGTCGGGTCGTGTGGTTCCGCGACCAGGCCGTGATGATGCGCGGGCCCGATGGGCAACCCGCCTATTGGCAGGGCGTCATGATCGACATCACGCCGCTCAAGGAGGCGACCGGCCAGCTCTCCGAGGCCGAGGCGCGCTACCGGACGCTCGTCGAGCAGATCCCGGCGATCGCGTACATCGACCCGGTGGACGATGGTCCGACCGTCTACATCAGCCCGCAGACCGAGACGATCCTGGGCTACGAGCCCGAGGCGTGGTACGCCGACAAGGGTCTGTGGACGAAACTCGTCCACCCCGACGACCGAGCACTGATGGAGGTGAGCGCCGCGCGCGGTGAGCCGCACGCAGCGACCTATCGGCTGATCGCGCGCGACGGGCACGAGGTCTGGGTCCAGGACCAGGCGCGATTGGTGCTCGACGACGAAGGTCGGCCGGTCTACTGGCAGGGCGTGCTGATCGACGTGACCGAGCAGCGGCGTACGCACGACCTGGAGCGTGATCTGGAACGGGAGCGGACGGAGGCGGAGCGCCTGCGCGTCGAGGACGAGATGAAGACCACGTTCCTCCAGGCGGTCTCGCACGACCTCCGCACACCGCTCGCCGCGATCCTCGGTCTCGCCGTCACGATGGAGCGCGACGACATCGAGATCACCGAAGACGAGACCCGCGACATGGCGCGTCGCATCGCATCCAACGCGCGCAAACTCGATCGGATCGTCTCGGACTTCCTGGATCTGGAGCGTCTGAACCGAGGGCTCGCAGAGACGCACTTCGAGCCGATCGACGTCGGTGCGCTGATCCGCGAGATCGTCGCGAACTCCGACCTGGTCGCAGAGCGCCGTCTGGCCATCGACGTCGCGCCGATCACCGTCAAGGCGGACGCCGCGATGGTCGAGCGGATCGTCGAGAACCTGCTCGGCAACACGGTGAAGCACACGCCTGGCGATTCGCGGATCTGGGTGCGGCTGGAGCGGACGGACGGGGGCGCGATGCTCGTGGTCGAGGACGATGGCCCCGGCGTCGCGCCGGGCGATCGCGAGCGGATCTTCGAGACGTTCCGGCAAGGGGCGGGCGCGGGCGCCGGCTCAGGCCTCGGGCTCGCCCTCGTCACGCGGTTCGCTGAGCTGCACGACGGTCGCGCGTGGGTGCAGGAGCGGACCGGCGGGGGTGCATCGTTCAGGGTCACGCTGGCCGCCGACCCGACCCCCCGGCCGCCCGACGTCGACCTGACCGAGCTCGACCGCGATCAGCCGACGGGCACCGGCTCGCCCGACGACAGCCACGCGTAGGCCTCTTCCTCCTGCGCGAAATGCAACCGCAGGATCGCGTGCAGGCCGTAGAGCACGCGCCGGAGGTCGAGGAGATCCTCGGGTGAGGGGCCCTCGGGCGGCAGATCCTCCAGCAGCTGCTGGAAGATCCGGCCCAGGTGCGAGATCTCGACGTGGGCTCGCGCCATGCTGGACATCGGATCCTCGCCCCCCATCAGGCTCGCGACGATCGGATAGACGGCGGCCTCCTCCTCCTCCTCGTGCCGCGGCAGCCGCTCGGCGATGAACACCCGAACCGTCTCGAGCTCGCGGATCGCCTCCGGGCCGGACATCTGCTCCAGACGGTCGGCGACCGACCGGAGGCGTTGGAGCTCGGGCGCGAACTCGCGGTGCTCCCGCCGGAAGCGATCGGCGACGTCGGTGGAAGGGCCCGCAGGTCCCTGCTCACCACCGCCGCCGATCGCCCGCAGCGAGTTCAGGATCGACATGACGTCGATCCCCTCCTGGATCAGCGCGCCGGCGATCGGACCGAAGAGCCCGATCGCCGCCAACCCCATGAACCCGAACGCCAGCCCCATCCCGACTACCACGCTCTGAACGGCGATGCCGCGCGAGCGTCGCGCGATCGCGATCGCCTCGACGAGTCGATCCAAGCGATCGACCACCAGCACCACGTCCGCAGCTTCGGACGACGCCGTTGCGCCGCGCGCTCCCATCGCCACTCCGACGTCGGCCGCCGCGAGCGCCGGCGCGTCGTTGAGCCCGTCCCCCACCATGATGACGACGCCGTGCTCACGTTCGGCCCTGACGGCCTCGACCTTCTCGTCGGGGGCGCGTTCGGACAGGATCCGGTCCACGCCGAGGGCGGCCCCGACCGATTCCGCCACGTCAGGGTGATCCCCCGTGACCATCACCACGCGCTCGATACCCGATCGTCGGAGCGCACGGATCACCCGCGGTGTGTCCGGTCTGATCGGGTCGTCGATCACGAGGGCACCTGCAACCTCCCCGTCCACGCCGACGAACACGGATGACGATCCGTCCATCATCGTTCGCCGACGCACCTCGCGGGCGCGCCGTGGCAGGGGCCCACCTCCGGTGACGAAGCCCGCCTTGCCCAGCGACACCTTCCGGCCGTCGACGACCCCGGCGATCCCGGCGCCGTAGCGCTCGCCGACATCCTCGGGGAACGAAAGCTCCAGGTCCCGCTCCCGGGCGGCGCGCACGATCGCCGTCGCGAGCACGTGCGGCGACACCTGGTCGAGCGAGGCGGCCAGGCGCAGGAGCTCGTCCGCGTCGATCACCGCGAACGTCTCGACATCGGCGACCTGCGGGATCCCGGATGTGAGCGTCCCGGTCTTGTCGAACAGCAGGGTCTTACCGCGCGCCAGGGTCTCGAGCGCCCCGCCACCCTTGACGATGATCCCCCGCTTGGCCGCCCGCGAGATGCCCGCCACGACCGCGATGGGAACGGCAAGGATCAGTGGGCACGGCGTGGCGACGACGAGTACGGAAAGCGCCCGGATCGGATCGCCGCTGATCGCCCACGCTCCCCCAGCCAACACGAGCGTGACCGGCACGAAGACGAGCGCATACCGATCGGCCAGACGGACAGCGGGCGCCTTCTGACGCTCCGCCTCCTCGACCAACCGAACGATCCCGGCGTAGGTGCTGTCGGCAGCGGTCGAGGTGGCGTGCAGGTCGAAGCCGACGCCGGCGTTCAGCGCGCCCGACCGAACCAGATCGCCGCGCGGTCGCTCGACGGGTCGCGACTCGCCAGTGAGCGCGGATTCGTCGAGGACGGCGTCGCCTTCCAAGACGCCGTCGACCGGGACCACCTCCCCCGTCTTGACGAAGAGCCGGTCCCCCAACCCGACCTCGTCGATCGCGCGCGTCCGCAGCTCGTCGTCCTCGTACCGGTGGACCAACTGCGGGGCTCGCTCCAACAAGGCGGAGAGCTCACGGTGAGCGCGCCGGTCCGCGTAGGACTCGAGCGCCTGGCCGGTTGAGAGCATCAGCGCGATCACGGCGCCCGCCAGGTATTCGTCGAGGGCGAGCGAGCCGACGATCGCGAGGAGCGCGATGATATCCACGCCGGGCTCCCGCTTCGCGATCGAACGGACCACATCCACGACCATCGGGATCCCACCGATCACCGTCGTGATCGCCCAGGCGACGTTCGCGCCGTCATGCGCTCCCGAGATCCACAGCCCTGCCCCGACGGTGATCCCGATGATCGACGACACGAGCCACACACGATCGAGGTAGCGCGTCGCGTTCACGGGAACCTCCGCAGCTCGGCACGAAGATGCAGGGCGTTCGGTGTGGATCCGGTCGCCATGAACAGCTCGTAGGTGAGCCGGTCACGGTCTGCCCGGTAGGTGCGGCTGAGCGCCGTCACCTCGAGACCCGTCCGGGTCCGCCCGACGACGCCCTCGCGATCAGTCGAAAGCTCGACCGTCGGACCGTCGACGACGCCGTGGGCGATCTCCGTCAATCCGATCGGGTGCGCCAGGCAGAGTTCTACCTCGCCGGGAGCCGATCCGGGGCGCAGGAACCCACGCTCCAGATGGAGCGCCTCACCGTCATCCGGGCTCCAGCTGGATTGCCGGTACAACAAGTACGGTTCCCCCACGTGCTCGACGACGATTTCCTCGTCGTAGGGGAAGGGGTCGATCGTCGGGTACTCGCCTCGACCCGATCCTCTCCACGTTCCGAGGAGGAACGACAGCGCGGCGAGGTCGGGATGCACGTCGAGCTTCACGCGACCGAAGGTATCACCCGGTCTGTACTCGGCCGGAAGGACGCCGGTCAGGAGTCGCGCAGCCGTCGATCGATCGTGCGCTGCAGGTCGACGACGCTCGTGAACTCGCGTTCGAGTTCGGCCAACCGGGCGTGGAGCTGCGCCAGGCGCCGTTCCGCGAGCGCGGGATCGACGGGAGCCACCGGATACGGATCGTCGATAGGAACCGGACCATCGTCGATGTGGGCGGGGCCACGAGCCAGGACGAGCGTCGCGGGATCGCCGCGGAGCCGCGCCTGCAGGTCGCAGAGGTTGGAAAGGACCACCTGGTGGACGGGCGGTGCGTTCGTGGCTCGGATCATCCCCGGTGCCTCCGTCGAGCGTGACGCCCTGATCGGCTGATGATATGCCCTGCCGACGGTAGCGGTCCAACCGGCCGACCAGGCTTCTCACGCTCCGCCGCTACGATTCCTGCCAGGTCATGCGACGGTCCTCCCTTGTACCTGCGCTCTTCGCCGCCGCCCTGCTCACGCTGACCGCATGCGACCACTTCGCCGCGGCGCAGGCGACCCCGTCGGCCCAGCCGCAGCTCACGCCGGCCATCAACGACCCATGCCGCGTTCGGCTCGACCCCGCCTCGACGATCACGGTGGAGACGCTTCGCGCGGCGGATGGGAGTTGCGTGCCTCCATCCAACCTCGTCATCTACCGCTGCGATCCTTCCCTCGATCCGCCGGTTGCGGTCGTCGATGTCGCGGGCGTCCGTCGCCGGTTCCTCGGCGGCCCGTACGCCGTTCCCGTGGCCGCGATCCCGACCGACGCACTGTCGGTCGGGATCGCGGAGATCGGCAGGATCTGGATCACCCGAGACAGCCGGCGGCTCTATGTGGAGGCCGGCGGGCGGATCGAACGCTGGCTCTCCCTGCCGGCAGACGGCGCGGTCTCGAACCCTCCGACGGCGTTCATGCTCGGCGATTCGATCCTGGACGGCGGTCAGGACGACATCGTCGCCCGTCTGTCGGATTGGAACGTGACGGTCGATGCCGTCATCGGACGCGGTTCCTCCGGGGGGATCACGCCGGCCGAATCGCTCCCAACGATCCCCGATGTCGTGGTCGTGGAGCTCGGGGTGAACGACGTCGATGTCGAGAGCTTCGCAGCGAACGCCCAACGGATCCTCGCCGCGATCGACGGCGCCCATCTGGTGGTGTGGGTCACCGCGCACGGCCCGCAACCCGTTACCGACCAGGTGGACCGCGCGATCTTCACGATGATGGGATCGATCCCCAACGGCGCCATCCTCGATTGGGACCGGCTCGTCCCGCCGGAGCTCTTGGGGAGCGACGGGGTGCATCCGACCAGCGGGCAGGAGGGGCTGTTGGGCAGCTTCCTCGTCCCGTTCCTGCAGACGTGGCGGGACGCAGCGTCGGGCCGCGGTCCGACGCGGTGCGACGGCGACGTCGCGAACGCGGTGCACGGATGAAAGGAGCGATCGAGGATAGATGGGTCAAGTGCGGCGATCGTCGCCGGGCGGATCCGGCCCAGCGCGACGGCGCCGGGAGAAGTGGATCCTCTGACGCAGCGCGGCTTGCGAGCGCCGCTCGGTGGCGGCATGACTCAATCGCTCTCTGTTCCGTTCTTTTTCCACACCGCTGCCGTAGCGGTGATCCCAGCACACCATGCCCTGCACCGCTGGTGATTCGCTAGGGTAGTAGGCGGGTCGCCGCACGCCTCGTTCCAAGCACACCGGACAATCGTCGCCAAGCCTCATCCATTCCCTCCCCTGACCGGGGGTGTACCCGGGGCGGGACCGAGCGAATCCTACCGGCTTTACCGTTCAAGCAAGGGTCCGCGCCTCAGACCGTGATGACGATCTTCCCGCTGGCGTGTCCCTCATCGAGGTGTCGGACGGCCTCGGGGGCGTCGACCAACGGAAAGGCACTGTCGATCACCGGCGTGACCTTCCCAGCCTCGATGAGTTCCTTCAGGGCGACGAGGTCCTCCTGCCTCACTTTGGAGTTCAGCCCGCGAAGGCTCTGACCCACGAAGAGGGACACGACGGGTGCTCGGAGCACCCCGCGGAAGAAGCCACCGGTCCAATGTCCACCGCCGTCGCCACCCACGATCACGAGGGTCCCTTTCGGGGCAAGGGCTCGGCGCAGTCGTGACAGCGGGCGGCGGCCCGCGGTGTCGATGATGACGTCCCAGCGCCGCACGCCGTCCGTGAAGTCCTCACGCGTGTAGTCGATGACGTCGTCAGCGCCGATCGACTGAACCAGGTCCTTCTTCGACGTGCTACACACCCCGGTGACCACCGCGCCGAACGCCTTCGCGATCTGCACCGCGAGCGAGCCCACGCCTCCGCCTGCCCCGATGACCAGCACGGTCTGCCCGGACCGCACCTTCCCCTCGTGACGCACAGCTTGCAAGGCGGTGGTGCCGGAGATCGGAACCGCGGCGGCCTGCTGGAAGGTGAGGTTCGCCGGCTTCCAGACGAGCTTGTCCGGTTGGGTGAGGGCGAACTCGGCGAACGAGCCGCCCTCGGCCGAACCCATCACCTCGTCGCCAGGTTGGAAGCCCGTGACCTTCGCGCCGATCGCCTCGACCGTCCCGGCAACGTCCCAGCCGCGGACGGCGACCTTCGGTCGGCGGAACCCGATCGCGAGTCGAGCCATGTAGGGCATCCCGGTCATCAGGTGCCACACATCCGGGCCACAGCCCGCCGCGTGCACGCCGACCAGCACGTCAGCGTCGCCGACTACCGGGATGTCGATGTCCATGAGTTCAAGCACATCGGCGGAGCCGTACGCGTCTTGGACGATCGCTTTCATGTGGTTCCCCGCAGGTCGGCGTTCCTGATGCAGAGCCGGACTTCCCTGTGTAGCGATCCTCGTGCTCATGGCGTTCCCTCCGGTCGACACAACCTCTTCCAGCGAGGGGTGTTCCCTGGGTCAGGTCTTGAGTCGATCCGCTGCGACGGACGCAACGCTCGAGGAGCACCAGATAACGAGCCAGCGTTGGCTTTCCATCAACACCCTACTCCTCTTCTTTCCTCGTTGACTGAGTGATGGCAAGACGAACGTTCCAGTCCCGGATGACCTACGGACGGCCCGCAGATGCCGCTGATTTTCGACCTCATCGCTGCGGCGAGGACGTATCCGCCTCGTCTGACTCCAGGGAGCCGCCGCCTCCGCGCAAGCGCTGACGAGTGATGCGCCTGCTGTCGGGAGGATCGATCACCGTGACCGCCTGATACCTCTGCTCAACGACGCTCAGCTCCACGGGCATGCTCGGGAGTGTGTCGCGGATCAGGCGGAGCCAGCGTCACCTGTCAGGTGAAGCCGAAACGTCACGCGTCAGGCGGAACCAAGCACCCCATCGGTGGGGCGAGCAGCTGACCGCGTCACGGTCGGCCTGACCGCGGATCACAACGGGAAGGGAGGGCGTCGCGGCCGAGCGGGTCGAGCATCTCGATGACGGCGCGCAGGTCGTCACCGGCGCTCATTCAGCCTCTGAGTGCCTCTCTAGCTCGAGATCCATCCCATTGAGGAGGCAGCGCACCAGGTCGCGATCCTTCCAGTTCGAAAGGAGTGGTTCTAGCAGTTCGCTCACACGGGCTGCCTCGGGGGATTGCTCCGATATACCCTCGCGCACCTCACGCGAAGACTGTTCTCCGAAGTTGAGCCCCTCGCGGAGCCAAAAGCGAATGGCATGTCGATCTTCGGGTTGTATCTGTTTCAGCAGTGTCTTGATCTGGTCCCAGTCCTCAACCATCCCTATCGCTCCGATTCCACCACGAACGTCTGCGGCCACCCGTACCGCTTGCAGATCACTCGCCGAGGAAAGCACGCCGCGCCCTGCCGGGAAGTAAGGCGACGAGGATGACACCAGCCGGGACGAGGCGGTGGACAAGGGCGTCCAACACCACGTACTCCCCTCGAACGAAGATGATCGAGTGCAGGCCGTCCACGATGAAGAGCACCGCAGTTGCTACACCGAGGAGCCATCCCCACCGACGTCGAAGGAGCAACCCACAGCCGATCGCCAGCTCCAACGTGACCGGAACCATCGCCCTCCAGAACAGAGGGTCGAACCTCTCGAGAGAGAGCCATGCAATCAGTAGGACGAAGGCCCAACCGAGCAGCAGGATCGCCGCCGCGAAGACATACCAAGGGACGCGTGGTGCCACCCTCGTTGGCGGGATGGCTTGGGACTGGAGCCCACTCATATACGTGATTCTATGAACGTCTGCGGCCACCCGTACAGTTCGGAGATCGTGCTGTGATCGGGCCACGCGTGCGTGTGGGATCGCAGGCCGCCGCCTCACGCCCGAAGAGTGGCGGGTGGTGTTCCCTGCCCACTGGCCGTATGCCGCGACCTGCGGCTCCTGTGGATCGTTCGGATCCGCAGCCGAACCGCAGCCGAACCGCAGCCGATCCGTAGCGAGCTAGGAGCACGCTCGGGGCACGCGGTCAGATATCCCGCGCAGGAAGGAGATGGTCACGCGTGATCTCGACAGCGTCGTGTGGGCACTCGCTGTCGCGATCGCGGCGCTGGCGTTCCAGCGAGGCAGCCTTGTCGGAAGGCATCGACGCGATGCCCCCGAAACGCCGATCGAATCGTCCATCAACCGAGAGGGAGGGGAACCATGAAGCAATCCCTGAGGATGGTCACCGTCGCCATCGTGGCGCTGCTCGCGATGAGCTTCGCCGCGATCCCGGCCTCGGCCGGATCGAGGGTCATCCGTGACACCATCACGATATCGGGCACCGAGACGGGCCTCTCCGACGACTGTCGCCCGGGCGTCACCGGAACGATCGTCGGAACCGGCGTCGTTTCCTATCAAAGCGTCGAGAACTCCGAGGGGTTCCACATCGTCGGGACGGAAACGGATACCGGCCAGATCGACTGGAACGACGGGTCGTACACCGTCATCTGGTCGGTCGACCACTTCTCCTACGACACGGGGAAGGGCGCGGAGGCCTACACCAACGCACATCAGGATGCCGGCAACACCTACACGGCTGATGGGGTGTTCCTTTTCCGAACGACCTTCCACACGACGGAGCGCTTCACGATCGCCGGCGGCGTGCTCCGGGTCGAGTTCGAGCGAGGGCATCTCCACGTCTTCGGGGGGTGCTGAGAGGAGGTTCAGGCGCTCTGCTTCGACCGGACTGGTGGTCGGAGCAGAGCGCCGCCCAACACCGACCACGTCGTCACGCAGCGCCGAGAGGACCACGAAGGAGTTCGATGCGCCACGTTCACCCAAACGTAACGGCGAACCGCAAGTGTAGATAGAGCACGACTAGCAGCCCTTCTCCGTTGGCCACCTGGCCCGTCCTCGATCGTAGGACCGCAACAGGTAGCCGGACTCCTGGAACTTGGCGAACGCACGAACACCTCGAGTAGCCAGTTGGTGGAACGGTGTTCAGCCACGCGTCGCCGGACCAGGATGAGACAAAGGTCCGAAAACCGAACAAGGGCCCCGACCGTATTACCTCGACTGCCGCCTCCCCGTAGGGCGGAGATCGGAGGAATGGAGATGAAACGCGCATTCATCGCCGGAGCTGCATTCTTGGCGCTGGTTCTTCCTCTCGGCGGACAGGCCTTAGCAATGCAGAACCCCACCACGGGACAGCCAGGGAAGACCTGCTTGGATCCGGGTGCGACAACCGAGCCGGGGAACGCCGCCACCGCGCGCGGCTCGGCGTTCAACGAGACTGGTCCTGGCACGGCAGGCGTCGTCTACGCGGGCAACGGCGTCTCAGCCACGACCGCAGGCAGCACCGCTGCCGTCTCCCAGTACGACGTTGCCTGCTTCCAGGTGACGAGCCACACCTAGACGGTCCCGAGGAACGTCAAGCCCACGAGCAGGAGGATCTTCTCAACCAGGCTGCCCAGCGCACGTTTTGGAACAGGAGAAAAGACACTGCGGAACCAACGACGGCTCCGATGATCCCGAGACCTCGGCTCGAACGTTCACCGTGGGAGGATGACACAACCACCGACGGGAGCCACGGCATTTCTGGCGCGAATGCGCCAACGTTCGCGATTCCGTCGGAGCATGTCGGGGAACGCTGCCACGAACCCGAGACTACCCAGCGTCGAGGACGTGCATGGTTGGATCCGTTCGGCGGGTCGTCGGTGCTTGTACGGCCTGCAACAAGAACAACAACGCGAGGAGGGCGATGTCGAAGGCGAGCAGCCTCAGCGCCCGTACGCCGAACTTCGGTACGCACCCCGCGAATCGCCTGAAGGGATCGTTGGGGTCGAGCGCGTAGCAGGGACCGTCCGGCGTTTGTCGCGTCCACCCGAGGACGACTTCCGACGCCGCGCTGAAGTAGAGGAGCACCAGCAACCCGACGACAGGGATGCCCGACAGCCCCGCCTTGACGCGTCGAGCGATCGGGTCAACGCGTCCCCCCGTAGAGTTGAAGAAGAGCCCAACGAGGCCGAGCGTGATCGCGCCGACGATGGCCCCGGGGACCGCGAGGCCCGGGAAGCCGTCGGGGTCCGGGCTGGCGAGGACACCCGCAAGAGCACCCGCCATGGAGCCAAGCAAGGCCGACCCGGCCACGGATCCGAGCAGGTCCCACCCGGCCGCCCTCGCTCCGACCAAGAGGAGGGCCAGCAACGCGACCAGGCAGGTGACCCCCCATGCCACCATCAGGACGTATCCGTGACGGTACGGAACGACCAACAGAACGCCACTCATGACATGCAACATCAGCCAGACATGATCACGAGCAAGCGTCCCTGGGCAACTTCCGCTACTGAACCACCGTCGGGGCCGCTCATGAACACAGGATCGGTCCGATGCTGTCGGTTGGCAACGATGCCGACCGCGCCCGTCGCAACGGCCGAGCTAGCCCTTGCTCGTCCTTTTCGTTCGTGGATCACGAACGTCCGCGGCCACCCGCACAGTTTGCAGATCACTCGACGAGGAAAGCACGCCGCGCTCTGCCGGGAAGTAGTGCGACGAGGATGACGATCGCCGGCGCGAGGTAATAGATCAGGGCAACCGCCCACTCGATATTGACGTGAACGAAGAGAAGCCGGCGGAGCCCTTCCGCCACGAGAATGGCCGAGGTCAAGATGCCCACGACCCATGCCCACCGTCGGCGGAAGAGCAGCCCTGCGCCGGTCACTAGTTCCAAGGCGACCGGAATCATTACCCGCGCCCAGTGGGCATTGAAATCTCTCAGCGCCGTAGAGACCCACGCGGAGAGAAGAAGAGTTCCCCACCCGAGCAAGAGAATCGCCACGACGGACACGTACCAAGGGACGGCCGATCTACTCTTGGGGGGGCTGAGCGACTTGGGACTGAACGGTACTCACGCTGGTGAGTCTACGAACGTCTGCGGCTACCCGTACAGCTTGCGGATCACGCAGGTTGCCAGGCGAGCGGGTACTCACCGGCCGCGGGCGTATCCGTAAGCTGGCCGAGGATCGTCCCGTTCGGATCCATCAGCCAGAGATCGTATTTGGGGCCTGCGGATCCAACAGCGAGAACACGACCCCGGTGTCGCCGATGTGGTGGACCTTGTAGACACGGTGCAGCCGGACGTGCGCGCCCGCGCTGTCGGATCGATCCTGCGCCGACGCCGTGGTTCGCTCGTCCTGCATCCAGGTCATTCGGGATCGCCTCGCAGGACGGCGCTGACCGACGAGCGCAGCAGCGCGCGCGTCGCCGCCACGACCGCGATGGTGGCGGCGACCGCGATCACGACCAACGCGACGATCAACGCGGTCACGTCGATCACGATCACGGGCGATGGGAACGACGTCGAGACGGTCCGCAGCAGCGGGGCCGTCGCGAGCCGGACCACGACGTCGCCGAGGAGCACGCCCGCGACCCAGGCCACGCCGATCAGGGCGAACTGCTCCCGGGCGATCGTGCCGCGCAACGCCGGCGCCCCCGCCCCCATGGCGCGGAGCGATGCGAACTCGAAGTCCCGGCGGCGCTGTGCGAAGTACAGCGTCGCCGTGACGCCCACGATCACGAGGCCGAGCCCCGCGATCGCGGCCGCCGCGTCCAGACCCACCGCCAGACTCCCGGGTGCTTCGTCGAGCCGGCCCTCGATCGTCCGCGCGGACAGGAGGTCGACGACCGGGAATCCCGCCGCTTGGATCGCCGCGGTCGGGTCCGCGTCGCCGTGTGCCCAGACCTCATCCACGCGATCCCCTTGCCCCGGCACCGCGGCTTCGAGCTCGAACAGGGCCGGCCCCGAGACCACGATGAACGGCGTCGAGGGTGGGATCCCGGGGAACGATGTCGCGGTGCCCACCCGCTGGACCGGGAGGATCCGGTCCCCGATCCGGAGCTGCATCGTGGTGGATTCTTGTTGGGCGATGTCCGGGGACACGATGGCGGGAACGGCCACCGGCTTGGGCTCGATCCCGACGAGCGCCGAGCCGACCGCGAACGAGGCCGCGAACGTCCATCCTCCGGAGGCCGGTGTGATCCGACCGCCTGCCCCGAGCGATCCGATCGGCACCCAGCCGGCGAGTGACGCCGGGGCGCCGTCCAGTCGCACCCCCGTCATCGCAAGGAGCATGCGCCGAGCATGGGTCGTGGTCGACGGAGCCTCGAACGTGAGGGAGAGCAGGGTGGCTCCACCCGAGACGTCGAGCGCATACGGGTGCGATCCCTCGGCCAGGGTGATCGGCTCGGTGCTGGTGAACGACCCATCCGCTCGGCGGATCGCCGCGCGGAGCTCGAGGCCAGCCGCGTCACGGGGGCTGTCGATCGTCAGCTCGAGGGTCCGCGAGCCCTGGGGGAGCGTCATCCCCTCGGTCGGCGCCGCGAGGCGACCGAGCAACCCCTCGAAGGACTCCGTGGCGAAGTCGGCTCGCCACCACGCCGCCTGCCGGAAGGTCGCCGGGTCGACCGCCAGCCCCTCCGGTGGGTCCGAGTACGTCCCCCCGAACCCGTCGGGTTGGACCCGTCCGACGTCGGCCATGCCGGGCGGCAACGGCCGGTCGAACGCGTTCGACCCCACGGCTGAGGCGCCCACGGTCGCCACCCAGTCGGCGCCGGCGAACGCGTGCGCCGCGTCCTCGTGGTTCTGCAACGTGGTCGCGCGGTAGGTCGTCGAGACGAAGAGCAACCCGGTGGCGAGCACCACCAGGACCGCCGACGCGAAGACGACGCCGGGGGTGCGCCCGAGCCGGCGGCCCGCCAGGTACGTCGAGAGCCGCCGGGACCGCCCGATCCTCCCGTCCAGCGAACCGAGTCCCCACGACAGCACGCGGACGACCAGGAAGGACGCGCCGAGGATCACGAGCGTCGGCCCGAACAGCAGGAGCGGGTCGATCGATCCCTGGCCGGCGGTCGCGGGTGCCAGCGCCTCCCCGTTGCGGAGCTGCGCGAGTGCGAACAGTCCCACCGGCAAGACGATGAGCTCGACGGGGGCACGCGCCAACGCGGGGCGCGTCTCCCGGGACGTCTGGCGTCGCTCGGCGATGATCGTTCGACGCACCGCCGGGATCGACGGCAGCCACAGCACCACCGCGCCCGCCGCGGCCGCCGCCGCGCCGAACAGGATCGAGCTCAGCGAGACGCTGGTGGGGAACCCCGCCTCCCCCGGCCGCGGGCCGTTCGTGAGACCCGCGAAGCGGGCGAGCAGGGCTCCGATCGCGATGCCGATCGGCAGGGCGAGCGCCGCGGCGAGCAGCGCCTGGAGCCCCTGCGCGAGGAGCAACGTCCTCGTCGTGAACCCGCGCGAGTGCAGGACCGCGAGCTCGAACGACTGCCGGGAGACGAGCAACACCCCGACGCCCGCGAGCACGACGAGGGTGACCACGAGGATCTGCAGGAGGACGAGCAGGATCGGCACCCGCAGATCGGAGACCGAACGCTGGACCCCCGCGATCAAGATCTGGACCCCGCTGGAGACGTGCGGGGGTTGCTGCTGGACGACCAACGGGTTTCGGCCTCCCTGTGATCGTGTGATGTCGGTCGAGAACTGCACGTAGTCGTTCGGCAGGTGCAAGGCATCCGGGTACGTGATGCCGGTGAGCGAGAGGTAGAGGTCCCACGCGAAGTGGGTCGACAGGCCGAGCTCGGTCGCGAGCGTCCGCTCGGTCGTCTGATCGACCAGCACCGGGACTGGGTCGGAGGAGTCGCCCTGCGGGAACGGAGTGTCTTCTCCGAACCAGAACGCGTCCGTGCGAGCGGGTGGATCGAAGATCCCTGACACCTGAACCGTCCGGTGCTCGTTCGTCGGGCCCAGGACCTGCACCCGATCTCCAAGCTTGAGACCGGAGAGCTGAGCGAGGCCGAAGGGGACGGCAACCTGCCCGGCGCCGGGAGCCGTTCCCGAGCGGTAGGCCAGGTGGGCGCCGCCGCCCGCGCGGAAGAGCATGGGGACGGAGCCCCCGGTCGGTCCGATGCGGACGGTCGTCTCACCCTGGGGGACGATCGTCTGCACCGGAAGCAGGGAGGACACCTCCCGCACCTGTCGATCGGCCGCGGCCCAGTCGAAGGAGGCGCCGCCGTAGAGGTCGACGCGAACGTTCTCCACCGGGACGCTCGCCGTGGCGATCGCCGACGCCAGGATGGAGTTTCGAGCGGCGTCCGTGTAGATGGGACCGGACGCCATCACGCCAACGCTGAACGCCAGCGTCAGCACGACGCCCAGCGCCAGCAGGCGCTGAGCGACCAAGCGTCGGAACAAGAAGCGGAGCATCGCCATCCGTAGCCCTCGCCGGACTATACGGAGGTGGTTCCAGCGGCGGTTGCTGCCTGGTCGGCCGGGAACCGACTGTTAGGCTGAGCGAACCGCGCCGCCCGATCGATCGAGGAGTGATACCCGTGCACAGGCCCGAGATCATCCTCGCGCCCGGACCGACTCCCATCCCACCGGAGGTCCTCCTCGCGCAGGGTAGTCCGCTGGTGTATCACCGGGGTCCAGGCTTCGGCGGGCTGATGCGCGACGTGACGGCCCGGCTGCGGACGCTGTACCGCGCCGAGCACGCACGGATCCTGCTCCTGACCTCGAGCGGAACGGGCGGGCTCGAATCCGCGATCCAGAACTGCTTCTCACCGGGCGACGAGGTGTTCGTGCCGCTCGCGGGGTTCTTCGCGGAGCGATGGGCACGGCTCGCGGAGGCGTTCCGGCTGACCGTGCACCCATTGGAGGAGGAGTGGGGGACGCGACTCGATCCGGACAGGGTCGCGGACGCGCTCGCTCGGCATCCCGGGATCAAGGCGGTCCTCCTCACGCACTCGGAAACGTCGACCGGCGTGATCCAACCGGTCCGCGAACTCGCACGGGTCTCCAAGGACGCCGGCACGATGGTGGTCGTCGACGTGGTGAGCAGCCTCGGCGCGGTGCCGTTCGCGTTCGATGACTGGGGGATCGACGTGGCGATCGGCGGGTCCCAGAAGGCCCTCTCCGCCAGCCCGGGGATCTCGTTCGTGGCCATCAGCGATCGCGCGTGGGGAGCGGCCCAGGAAGCCGAGAACCCTCGGTTCTACTTCGATTGGCGCGAGTATCAACGGTTCGCGGAGCTCCCGGATCCGGAGAACCCGTGGACGCCGGCGATCAGCGTGATGCAGGGGCTGCACGCAGCGCTGGAGCTGTACTTCCAAGACGGGGTGGACACCGCGCTGCTGCGGCACCAGCGGCTCAGCCGAGCCGTGAAGGATGGGGTTCGTGCCCTCGGTCTCGATCTGTTCGGCCAGGGGCTCGATGACAACTGGACGGTGACGGCGATCCGGGCACCGGAGGGCATCAGCGCGGATACGATCTGCGACCGGATCCGGTCGGATTTCGGATGCGTGCTGGCGCCGGGACAGGGTCCGCTCAAGGGGAGGGTCTTCCGGATCGGCCACTTCGGCTACGTGAGCGAGCTGGACATCATCCGTGGCCTCGCGGCGCTCGAGATGACGCTCGAACGCCTCGACCACCCGGTGAAGCGCGGGGCTGCGGTCGCCGCCGCCGAGCAGGTGTTCCAGGAGGCTCGCTGACCGTGCGCGTGCTCGTCACGGAGCGGCTCAGCGACCAGGGTCTCGAGCTCCTCCGGAAGGACTTCCAGGTCGACGTCCGGACGGATCTCGCGATGGGGGCGCTCGCGTCGGAGATCGCGCCCTACGACGCATTGATCATCCGGAGCGCGACCCGGGTCACGGAAGCGGTCCTCGCCGCCGCCTTGAATCTCAAGGTCGTTGCGCGCGCCGGGATCGGGCTGGACAACGTCGACGTCGAGGCTGCAACTCGGCGGGGGGTCATGGTGGTCAACGCGCCCCAATCCAACATCATCAGCGCCGCCGAGCAGACGCTGGCGCTCCTGCTGGCGCAGGCACGCAACGTGCCCCAGGCGCATTCGGACCTCATCGACGGCCATTGGGAGCGCTCGCGGTGGGAGGGCGTCGAGCTCGCCGGCAAGACGATCGGGCTCGTGGGCCTCGGGCGGGTCGGTTCGCTCGTCGCCGCACGCGCCGCCGGGTTCGGGATGCGGGTGATCGCGTTCGATCCGTACGTGAGCGTCGATCGTGCGAAGGAGATGGGCGTCGAGATGATGCCGACGCTCGAGGCCCTCCTGGTGCAGTCGGACTTCGTGACGATCCATCTGCCGCGCACACCAGAGACGGAGGGACTGATCGGAGCGAAGGAGCTCCGGATGATGAAGCCCGGCGCTCGTCTCGTGAACACCGCTCGAGGTGGCATCGTCGACGAGGAGGCGCTCGCCAAGGCGCTCGAAGACGGCCATCTCGCGGGCGCGGCGCTGGATGTGTTCGCCGTCGAGCCCACCACCGACTCTCCGCTGTTCGGGATGAGCAACGTCGTCGTCGCCCCGCACCTGGGCGCGGCGACGCGCGAGGCGCAGGACAAGGCGGGCACGACGGTGGCCGAGATGGTTCGGCTGGCGCTGAAAGGCGAGTTCGTGCCGTACGCGGTGAACGTCTCGGCCGGTGCCGAGGTGTCGGAGGTCGTCCGCCCGTTCGTCCCGCTTGCCGAACGGCTCGGTTCGCTCACCGCAGGGCTCGCGCAGGGCGGGGTCCGAAGCGTCGTGGCTTCCTACCTGGGCAGGATCGCGGAGCACGATACCCGCGTCCTCACGCTCGCGATCCTGAAGGGCATCCTCGGCCGATCCGTCAACGAGCCGGTGTCATTCGTCAACGCACCGATGCTCGCGCGCGACCGTGGTGTCACGGTCAGCGAGATGCGTTCCACCGTGAGCCAGGACTACGTCAGCCTCATCTCGATCCGCGCGGAGACCGATGAGGGCCCGGCCAGCGTGGAGGGCACGGTGGTGACCCGCAACGCCGAGCGGATCACGAACGTGAATGACTTCGACATCGAGATCGCGCCCGCGCCACGGATGGTGTTCTTCAATTACGTCGATCGGCCGGGCATCATCGGCAAGGTGGGGACCATCCTCGGTGAGCATTCGATCAACATCGCGACGATGGACGTCGGGCGGAAGCCTGAGGGGCAGGGGATGGAGGCGCTGATGTGCGTGACCGTCGACTCCGACGTTCCTTCCGAGGTGCTGGAGCACATCGCCGTGGCGATCGAAGCCAAGCGCGTCCGCCCGGTCACGCTGCCCGATTGACCGGTCCCGATCGACCGCCCGACGCCTGCTCATGACCCCGGGTCCTCGGTCCCCCGCCGGTGTGTGCTACCGTGCATGGGCTATGGAGCAGATGGTGATCTCGGCAGGAGATACGGGCGGACGCTGAGTCCCCCGCGTGCCACTTCGCACCCCTGCCGTCGCCCGATCACCTCTCCGGAACCACCTCTCGAGGAGCCGCTCCATGAGCACCCGTCAACGATCCGCCCGTACCAAGATCCGGCGTCTCGCCGTCGGTCGGCTGATCTCGATCACCGGCGGTGCGGCCGCGTATACGGCCCTCAACTTCACAGTCTGGGAACGGACGCATTCCCCCAGCATGCAGGCGCTAACCCTGCTCCTCACCTTCGGTGTGGCCGGCCTGCTCGGCTCCTTCGCCGGTGCGTTCGGCGACCGCTTCGATCGCAGGAAGGTGATGATCTGGTCTGAGGCGATCTCGGCCGCGTTCTTCCTGGCGATGGTGTTCGCGCACGCGCCCGTGACCCTGATCGTCCTCGCCTTCGGATCGGCGATCGCCGAGCTGCCGTTCTTCTCCGCATCGCGAGCGGCGATCCCCAACCTCGTCGAGTCCGATGACCAGATCTCCTGGGCGAACGGCCTCATCACGATGGGCGTGCACGCCGGCATCGCGGCCGGCCCTCTCCTCGGTGGTCTCCTCCTCCTGCTCCCGTTCCGCGCGTCCGGGGTCTTCGCACTCAACGCCGTCACCTTCGGGGTGTCGCTGGTCCTGACGCTCACGGTCCACGGGAACTTCCAGGAGGACCGGGGAACCGAACGGGCCGCTTCGACCGATCACGACGCGGGCGTCCTCGCGGGGCTCGCGTTCCTCTGGCATGAATCGGTCCTCCGCCGATTGGCGATCGCATGGTTCGTGTTCGTCCTCGGCATGGGGATGAGCATGGTGGCGGACGCGCCGCTGGCCGAGTCCTTCAAGACAGGATCGATCGGTTTCGCGCTGCTCATCACGTGCTGGGGGACCGGATCGGTCCTCGGCGCGGCCTTCGGGCGGTTCATGCACGCGCGGACGGAGCCGGTGTGGCTGGCCATCGCTTCCTTCGGGATCGCCGCAGCGGCGTTCGGCGTGGGGTGGGCACCGGTATTCCCGGTTGCCCTGGTTTGCCTGTTGATCATGGGCACGAGCGACGGCATCACGATGGTCGCGGAGAACGGGATCATGCAACGGCGCACGCCGGATGCGCTTCGAAGCCGCACGATGGCGGCCTTCGACGCCGTCCTCTCGTGCGGGCTGGCGATCGCGTACATCCTGGCCGGGCCGGTGCTGCATCGCTTCGGACCGCAGCCGGTCTATCGGATCGGCGGCGTGACCGCCCTGCTCGCGGCGCTCATGCTCTCGCCGTTGATCCGGCTCCGGCACGAGCCTGAGGTCGAGCCGCAGGTCGAGGATGGATCCGAACCGGCCGCGCAGCCTCGGTTCACGTCGGCGGGATCCATGGACGGCGAGCCGGTCGGGGTCCTGAGCGCGACGTCAGATCGTCCTTCCGCCTGAACGGCGTCCGATACCACCCTGATGCCGTTCAGACGTATCGTCGGCGGATGGCGACCGCGGGCCCGTACGACGTGATCGTCATCGGCGGGGGACACAACGGCCTCGTCGCAGCTGCGTACCTCGCGAGGGACGGAGCATGGCCGCTCGTCCTCGAGGCTCGACACAAGACCGGCGGGGCGGCCGACACCATGGCGCCCTGGCCCGAGGCACCGGGGTTCAAGGTCACGACGCTCAGCTACGTGATGAGTCTGATGCCCAACACGATCCTCCACGATCTCCGGTTGGAGCGACACGGCTATCGGGGGATCCCGGTCGGGCCGTACTTCGTCCCGTTCCCGGACGGACGCAGCATCATCCAGTCGGACGACGCCAAGGCTGACCACGACGAGTTCGCGAAGTTCTCGAAACGTGACGCGGACGCGTTGGAGCGATGGGAGGCATGGATCGGTGGCCTCGCCGATGTGCTCGGGCCACTGTTGATGCGGACGCCCCCTCGACTCGGCTCGCGGGCGCTGGGGGATGTGAAGGAGCAACTCACGCTCGCCTGGCGGTACCGGGGACTCGGCGTCCGCGGGGTCGCGGATCTGACGCGTCTGATGACGATGTCGATCGCCGACATCGTCGATCGGTTCTTCGAGTCGGACCAGGTGAAGACGGTGATGGCACTGAACGGTCTGATCGGGACCTGGGCAGGTCCGCACGAGCCTGGCACCGGATACGTGATGGCGCATCATTCGATCGGTGATGTCGGCGGAGGACACCTGGGCTCATGGGCGACGCCGATCGGGGGGATGGGCGCCGTCGCGGCAGCGCTCGAGTCGAGCGCGAGGAGCCTCGGTGCGGAGATCCGCACCGAGGCTCCGGTCGACCGGATCCTCACCTCCGGCGGCGCCGTGCGGGGCGTCCTCCTCGCCTCCGGCGAGGAGATCGCCGCGCCGATCGTCGTGGCCGCCACCCACCCGAAGATCACGTTCCTCCGGCAGCTCGACGAGAGCGAGCTGCCGGAGGAGTTCGTCGCCGATATCGAGGGCTGGAGATCGAGGAGTGGCACCGTCAAGATCAACCTCGCACTGGATCGTGCTCCGGTATTCACAGCCGACCCGGAGCATCGCGACCTGACCGGGGGCTTCGAGCTCGCCCACTCAGTGGAGTACCTCGAGAAGGCATTCGAGGAGGCGCGGGCGGGGATACCGGCGACCGCTCCGTTCAGCGACGGCGTGATGCCCACGTTCCACGACCCGACGATGGCGCCTGAAGGAAAGCACGTCGTCAGCCTGTTCACCCAATGGTGCCCGGCGGGGTACGCGGAGGAGCCGCACCAGCAGGAGTTGGATGCCTACGCGAACCGGGTGATCGACGGCTACGACGAGCTCGCGCCCGGGTTCAAGGACTCGATCCTCCAAATGCAGGTGATCGGGCCCTACGACATGGAACACGAGTGGGGGCTGATCGGAGGCAACATCTTCCACGGCGAGCTCTCGGCCGAACAGCTGTTCCATATGCGGCCCGCGCCCGGATACGCGGACTACCGGACGCCGATCCGGGGGCTGTACCAGTGCTCGAGCGCCACCCACGGCGGCGGGGGCGTGAGCGGGATCCCCGCGTACAACTGCGTCCGGGAGATCGTGAAGGACAGGAGAGCCGCACGTCGACGCAACGGGCGGCGACGGTCGTGACCGATCCGCAACCACGGGTGAACGACAGCTTCACGTTCTACTTCGCCAGCTGGTACAAGAAGTCGCCCTACTTCGCCCGAACCGTCGAAGCCGGGTGCACCAGCTGGGATCTCTACAACCACATGCTGATCCCCACGCTGTATGACGACGATGTTGCGGAGTACTGGCACCTGCTGGAGCACGTGACGCTCTGGGACGTTGCCGTGGAGCGACAGGTCGAGATCGCAGGTCCGGACGCCGCCCGGTTCGCCCAGCTCCTGACCCCGCGTGACCTGTCGGCGTGCGAGGTCGGGCAATGCAAGTACGTCGTGCTGTGCGCCCCTGACGGCGGGATCGTCAACGATCCGATCCTGCTCCGGCTGGCGCAGGATCGGTTCTGGCTCTCGCTCGCGGATTCCGACGCGTTGCTGTACGCGCTCGGCGTTCAGGCGTTCGCCGGTCTGGATGTGGAGATCCGCGAGCCCGACGTGTCACCGCTGCAGGTGCAGGGTCCAAAGTCGAAGCCGCTGATCCGCAAGCTCTTCGGCGAGGCGATCGCCGATCTCCGGTACTACCGGTGCGGGGAGGCCGAGCTGGACGGGATCCCGCTCATCGTGTCGCGAACCGGGTGGTCGGGTGAGGTCGGCTACGAGCTCTACCTCCGCGACGCCGCGCGCGGCACGGAGCTCTGGGATCGGGTGATGAGCGCGGGCGAGGAGTTCCGGATCCGCGCGATCGCGCCCAGCGACCAGCGGCGGATGGAAGCCGGGATCTTCAACTACGGGAACGACATGGATGTGACGAACAACCCCTTCGAGGTCACCGGCTTGGAACGTCTGGTAGAGCTGGACAACGACCACCGGGTCATCGCGCGAGCGGCGCTCGAGCGGGTCGCGGTCGCAGGCGTGCGGAAGAAGATCGTGGGGGTCCGGTTGGCAGGTGCGCCCCTGACGATGTGGTTGGAGGACTTCTGGCCGGTCGTTTCCGGAGGTCGCGAGGTGGGCCGCCTGACGAGCGCGGCCTACTCGCCGCGTCTCCGGATCAACATGGGCTACGCGTGGGTCCCCGTCGAGCTGTCCGCGCACGGGTCGACGGTGGTCGCGATGTCGCCCGACGGCCCCCTGAAGGCGGAGGTCGTCCCCCTTCCCTTCTGGGATCCCGCCAAGGAAGTCCCTAAGGCATAGCCCACCGAAGCTGCATGATGGTGGTGCCATGGGATCGCTGACGGGACAGCTCTTGCTGTCGAACGCGTCGTTGTTCGACCCGAACTTCCGCAGGACGGTCGTGCTGATCGGTCATCACGACGAGGAGGGTGCGGTGGGCGTCGTCCTGAACCGGCCGTTCGACGTGACGGTGGACGAGGCGGTCCCACCGCTCGCGGAGCTCGTGCGCGAAGGCGAGGCGTTGTTCCACGGTGGTCCGGTTCAGCCCGAGGCGGCCGTGGTGGTGGCGGACTTCGAAGATCCCTCGGAGGCGGGCGTCGTCGCGTTCGACTCGATCGGCTTCCTATCCGAGGAAGCCGATCAGGTCGACCTCGGCACGATCCGTCGAGCGCGTGTCTTCGCCGGCTACTCCGGCTGGGGCCCGGGCCAGCTCGAGGCGGAGCTCGAGGAGGAGGCCTGGATCGTCACGCCGGCGCGGCGCGAGGACGTCTTCCACGACGAGCCCGAGCGGCTGTGGGACGCGGTACTCACGCGGCTCGGTCCGGGGTACGCCATCTTGCGGACGATGCCGTTCGATCCGTCGGCGAACTAGCGACGGGGATCGGGAGCCTCGGCCGGCATCACCACGTGGAAGGAGGCGCCTCCTCCCGCTCGCTCCTCCACCCAGGCGCGACCCCCGTGCAGCTCGGCGAACCGCGCGACCAGGGAAAGGCCCAGTCCGACGCCGGGCGCGTGGGGGGTGGCGCTCGGTCCTCGTTCGAAGGGCTGGAACAGCGTGCTCCGCAAGGCCTCGGGAATCCCCGGCCCATCGTCCTCCACCACGATCTCGACGCCGTCCGGGTGGCGCCGCACGCGCACCCAGACCGTGGCGGCGGCGGGCGTGTGTTTGGCAGCATTCACGATGAGGTTCTCGACGATCCGCTCGACCATCGCACGGTCGATGACGGCGACGATGGGCCACGTATCCACCTCGAGGCGACGGCCCTCGAGCGCGTCCGTATCCCGGACGATCCTCGCGACCAGCGCCCCGATCTCCTCGGGTGCGGACCGGGGTTCGAAGGCACCGCGGGAGAGACGATCGATGTCCAGCAGGTCCGTGATCAAGTCGGTGAGCCGCCGAGCCTTGCTCGAGAGCGTGCTGAGCAGCTCCCGCCGATCGGCCTCCGAGAGCCCGAGCGCTTCCCCGTGTTCGAGCGTGATGGCGTTCCCGAGGATCGTCGAAAGTGGCGTGCGAAGGTCATGGGAGACAGCGGTCAGGAATGCGTCTTTGATCTCATCCGCCCGGCGGAGCTCCTCGAGGGCATGTTGGAGCTCGCGCTCAGCTCGTTTGCTGTCCGTCACATCGAAAAGCACCCCTTGGTGGAACAGCGGCGTCCCATCCTCATCCCGGACGAGCACTGCCTGGTCCCGCACCCAGACCGTATGTCCGTCACGGTGGAGCATCCGATACTCGAGCGACCACCCCTCGACGTCGTCCCGCATCGTGTCGATCTCGGCGAGCACGCGAGCTCGGTCATCGGGGTGGAGCCGCGACTCCCACAGTCCGGCATCGCCCATCCTCTCCTCGGCCGTGTACCCGAGGATCGCGGCGTACTGCGGACTCATGTACAAGGCTTGCGCTGTTCCGCCGAGCCGCTCGATGTACGTGACCGCGGGGATCTGCTCGGCCAGCGTCCGGAACTTCGCCGCTTCCGCGCGCAGCGCCTCCTCGGTTCGCTTCCGTGCGGTGATGTCCGTGGCCACGCCCTGCCAGAACAACGGATCGCCGTCGTCGTCCCGAACCAGCACCGTCTCGTCGTGGACCCATGCGGTTTCGCCGTTCTTCCTGATCACGCGATAGTCCATCGAGAACGGCTCGCCGGTACGGGCGGCCTGCCGAGCCGTCTGCATGGCTTGCGCCCGGTCCTCCGGATGCAGGATCTTCGACCAGAGGTCGGGATCCGCCAGGCGCTCGTCGATGGGATACCCGAAGATCTCCTCGTAGCGGCGGCTCATGAACTCAGGGATGTTCGCGGGTTCGCCGTCGGTAGGGCGGTGGAAGTAGACGACCGCGGGGAGCTGTTCGACGAGCGCCCGAAAGGTGGCGACCGTCTCGCGGAGCGAGCCCTGGGCTTCCCGCGCATCGGTCACGTCGACCAGGAGCCCGATCCAGACGTCACCGTCGGGGTCGGCATCGACGACCGCCTCGTCCCGGAACCACCGGTACGAACCGTCGATCGAGCGAACGCGATATTCGTTCACCCGCCGAACCCTCGTCTTCGTCGCCCGGTCGATCGCCTCGAGGACGGCGGGGAGGTCGTCCGGATGGACGAGGCGTTCCCACAGGCCGCGGTCATCCTCGAACGCCTCAGGCGGATGCCCGAGCACCGCTTCGACCTGTGATCCGAAGACGATCGACCCCCGCGGCTCGTCCGACGTGACGTACGGGATCCCCGGTATCCGCGCGCCGACGACGTCGAGACGCCGCCTGAGCTGTTCATCGGTCGCGCGCATGGGTCCGTCCACGGTATCGGCAGGTCGTACTCGGAGCCTCGATGCGAGCATGACATCGGCAGGGTGAAGTGGAGTAGGTTGCCCGGACCCGACCAGATCCGAAACCGAGGAGGAGATCCGTGGCATCCGAGAGCTTCACGTTCTACGTCCAGCCCTGGTACCGCAAGTCTCCCTACTACGAGGCGACGAAGCGCGCCGGCTGCACCAGCTGGGGTCTCTATAACCACATGTTGCTCCCCACGCTGTACGACGACCCGATCGCGGAGTACTGGGCGCTCGTCAACGACGTGACGATGTGGGACGTGAGCGTAGAACGGTGCGTGGAGATCACGGGACCGGACGCGTTCGAGTTCACCGACCTCCTCACATGCCGGGACCTGACGACGTGTGGGGTGGGCCAGTGCAAGTACGTGTTGATCACGGCACGACGGGGCGGCATCGTGAACGACCCGGTGTTGCTCCGACTGGACGAGGACCGGTTCTGGCTCGCCCTCGCGGATTCTGATGCGCTGCTCTACGCGAAGGGCGTCGCTGCGTTCGCGGGCATGGAGGTGGACATCCAGGAGGCCGACGTCTCGCCGATGCAGGTCCAAGGGCCTCGATCCAAGGACGTGATCCGCTCGCTGTTCGGCGACGCGATCGCCGACCTCCGTTATTACCGCTGCGCCGAGGCGGCCGTCGACGGGATCCCGGTCGTGGTCTCCCGCACCGGTTGGACCGGCGAGGTGGGCTACGAGATCTACCTCCAGGACGGCTCCCGTGGGGATGACCTCTGGCGACGGGTCGAGGAAGCCGGAGAACCGTTCGGGATCCGCGCGATCGCACCGAGCGAGGCCCGACGGATCGAGGCCGGCATCTTCAACTACGGCTCGGACATCCGCCCGGAAGACACGCCGTTCCACGTGACCGGGCTGGAGCGGTACGTCGAGCTCGACCAACCGCAGGATTTCATCGGGAAGGAGGCGCTCGCTCGCATCGCCGAGGAGGGCGTCGATCGCAAGCTCGTCGGGATCGAGATCGAGGGCGAGCCGATGACCGACGAGGGCGCGCTCAACGACTTCTGGCCGGTGCACGCTGAGCGGGGGGAGGCGCCGGCCGGCGACGCGGCCATCGGGCGCGTCACGGCCGGCGCGTGGTCTCCGCGGCTGGAGAAGAACATCGGCTACGCGTGGGTCCCCTCCTCCCACCGGGAGGAGGGGACCCAGCTGGACGTGCGCTCGTCCACGGGTCCGCGTCGCGCGACCGTGAGCCCGCTGCCGTTCTTCGACCCGGCGAAACGGGTGCCGGTGTCGTGAGCTCGGGTGGGTCGATCCCGTTCGACCGGGCCGCCGAGGTCTACGACGAGACCAGGGGACTGACCGCGGAGGCGAGCGCGGCGACCACCGACCTCCTTCGTCGCGAGCTGGAAGTCCGGCAACCGTGCCTGGAGATCGGGGTCGGGACGGGGCTGATCGGGCTTCCTCTCCATCGCGCAGGGATCCGCATGATCGGGGTCGATCTGTCGGCGCCGATGCTCGGGAAGCTGGTCGACAAGGCCGAGGGCCGCGTCCCCTTTCCGCTGGTCATCGCCGATGCCACGCGGTTGCCGTTCGCCGACGGTGTCTTCGGCGGCGCGCTCGCGCGACACGTGCTCCACCTGATCCCCCTCTGGCAGGACGCGTTGCGGGAGCTGGTCCGCGTCGTGCGCCCCCGCGGCGTCCTCCTGATAAACATCGGGTTCAACGAGGGACCGTGGCGGGAGATCGGCGACCATCTGGATGCTCGGATCGGCGAGACCGCCCGACGGGTCGGCCTGGACGTCAGTCGCGGCGCCGAGCTGGATCACGCGATGGCTTCGCTCGGCGCCAACGCTCGCGAGCTCTCGACCGTCTGGCAGGAGAGCGAGCTCACGATGGAGCGGTACTTCGCGGAGGTCGAGGCTGGCGTCTATTCATGGACCTGGAACGTCCTCCCGGACCTGCTGGCCGACGCCGTCGCGGAGACGAAGGCATGGGCCGCCGACCGGTTCGGCGATCTCGACCGGGTGCTCGAGCCACGATCCCCGAGCGTGTGGCGCGCCTACGACCTTGCCTGATCCCCCCGCAGGAGTGCTCGTCGGTCGGTATCCTTGTCCCCTCCCCGATGCGGGGCGGGGACCATCACGAGGAGGAGCTCCCGGTGCCCATCGCCGAGGTCGAGAAGATCTGGATGGATGGCGAGCTCGTGGATTGGGCTGATGCCAGGATCCACGTGCTCTCGCACGCGCTGCATTACGGCAGCGGGGTCTTCGAGGGTATCCGGGCGTACGAGACGGCCCGGGGCGCCGCCGTTTGGCATCTGGAGGAGCACCTCCACCGCCTCTTCCGGAGCGCGAAGCTCTATCACATGGACCTCCCGTTCTCCTACGAGGAGCTCCTACGCGCGACCAAGGACCTGATCCGGGTCAACCGTCTGACCAGCTGCTACGTCAGACCGATCGCCTTCCGCGGGTACGGCGAGATGGGTGTGAATCCCCTCAACGCTCCCGTCAACGTGAGCATCGCGGTCTGGCCGTGGGGCGCGTACCTCGGCGAGGACGCGCTCGAACAGGGTGTGCGGATCAAGATCAGCAGCTGGCGGCGGAACTCCCAGAACGCGCTCCCCGCCGCCGCCAAGGCGGATGGCCAATACATCAACAGCGTGCTGGCCAAGGTCGAGTCGCTCAAGGCCGGCTACGACGAGGCGATCATGCTCAACGAGGCGGGCTTCATCACGGACGGGTCGGGCGAGAACGTCTTCATCGTCCGCGACGGGGTTCTGTTCACCCCGCCGACCCAGGCCGGGTGCCTCGATGGCATCACGCGCGGCAGCGTGATCACGCTGGCTCGGGAGCGCGATTACATCGTCCGGGAGGAGAACCTCGTTCGTACCGACCTCTACAACGCGGACGAGTGCTTCTTCACCGGGACAGCGGCCGAGCTCACCCCGATCCGCGAGGTCGACGACCGCCAGGTGGGGGCCGGCCACCGCGGTGCCGTGACGAAGGAGCTGCAGGACGCCTTCTTCGCCGCGACCAAAGGCGAGGACCCGCGGCACGCCGACTGGCTCTCCTACGTCGACGACTGAGACCTGCGTGGATCACGAGCCGTCGACGGATTCTGAGGCCACGTACCGCCTCCCGCGGAGCGTGACCCCATCACGCTACGACCTCACCCTCGAGCCCTCCCTCGACACGGCCACGTTCGAGGGCTACGAAGCGATCGCGGTGACCGTGCACGAACCGGTGACCGAGATCGTGCTCAACGCGAAAGAGCTCGAGGTCCTGGACGGCTCGCTCGAGGCTGTGGGCGGTTCCGCGATCGATCTGGAGAAGGTCGTCCTGGACGCGGGCTCCGAGCGGGTGACCCTTGGACTCGCGGACACGGCGACGCCGGGAGAGTGGAGCCTTCGGCTCCGGTTCCGCGGCACGCTCAACGACCGGATGGTCGGCTTCTACCGATCGCGGTACGACGACGAGGGCGCCTCGCACGTGATCGCGGCCACCCACTTCGAAGCGACGGACGCCAGGATGTGTTTCCCGTGCTGGGACGAGCCCGACCTCAAGGCAACCTTCGGCATCACGGTCGTCGCGGCCGCCGGGTTGACCGCGCTGTCCAACGCGCCCGAGATCGAACGGAGCTCGCTCGCCGACGGTCGGGTGAGCGTCCGGTTCGCGGACACGATGATCATGTCGACCTACCTCGTCTGCGTGATCGTCGGGCGGCTCGTCGTCACCGAACCGTCGGACGCGCGCGGCGTCCCGCTCCGGGTGGCCTGCCGGCCCGGGAAGGAGCACCTCACGGGCTTCGCCGGCGAGGTCGGGGTGTTCGCGCTGGGCTGGTTCGCCGACTACTACGACATCGCCTATCCCGAGGCGAAGCTGGACCAGGCCGCGATCCCGGACTTCGCGCAGGGCGCGATGGAGAACACGGGGCTCGTGACCTACCGCGAGACGCTCCTACTGATGAACGACGCGCTCGCGACCTTCGCGGAGCGCCTCGACGTCGCGGAGACGATCGCGCACGAGCTCGCGCACATGTGGTTCGGGGACCTGGTCACGATGCGCTGGTGGAACGGGATCTGGCTGAACGAAGCGTTCGCGACCTTCATGTCCTACCTGTGCGTGGATGCGATGGAGCCGGATTGGAGGGTCTTCGACGTGTTCCAGCGCATCCGTGCGAACGCCTTCGAGATCGACGCCCTGGAGACGACGCGTCCGATCGAGTACCCGGTGCATTCGCCGAACGACGCGAGCGGCATGTTCGACACCCTCACGTACACGAAGGGCGGCGCCGTGCTGCGGATGATCGAGCAGTGGCTGGGCCGCGACCGCTTCCGCGACGGGATCCGCCGGTACCTGCGCGCCCACGCGTACGCCAACACCGAGACGCACGATCTGTGGGACGCGATCGGCGAGGAGACCGGGGAGCCGGTCCGCCGGATCATGGACGCGTGGATCTTCCAGCCCGGCTACCCGGCGATCGCCGTGCATCGAGACGGCGATCTGGTCCGCTTCGATCAGAAGCGCTTCAGCCCATCGCATCCGGATGATCCCACGACCTGGCCGGTGCCGTTGATCGTCCGACAGGTCTGGGGCGGTGGCGAGCAGGTCGACCGCGTGCTCGTCGAGCGCGAGGGCCTCCAGCTCCCGCTGGTCTCCGGGGACGCCGTGGTGATCGGGAACGCGGGCGGAGCGGCCTTCGTTCGGGTCTTCTACGACGACGAGTTGCGAGCCCGGTTGACCGCGCGCGCCTCCACGGATCTCACGCCTGCGGAACGGCAGTGCCTGGTCGACGACGCATGGGCCTCGGTGGTTGCAGGGGATGCATCGGCCTCGTCGTTCATCGATCTCGTCGCCGGCTTCGCTCAGGAAACCGATCCCTCGGTCTGGCAGGCGATCGTCGCCGGGCTCGCGTGGTGCGATCGCTTCGTCGAGGGAGCAGCTCGCGACCGGTTCCGCGACTTCGTCAGGAACCTCGTGCGGCCTGCCCTCGAACGCCTCGGATGGGAGGGCCGGCCGGAGGACGGTGATCTCGACCGCGAGCTCCGAGGCGACCTCATCCGTGCGCTCGGCATCCTCGGGGACGACCTGGAAACGCAGGCAGCCGCGCGCGAAGCGGAGTCCGAGTCGCGCGCGGGCGCCGACGTGGAACCCTCGGTGGCGGCCGCGGCGGTCGACGTGGTCGCGTTCGCCGGCGGCCCGGAGGATTACGAACGGTTCCGGGCGCGAGCGAAGGACGCGCCGACGCCGCAGGAGCACGACCGGTACCTGTACGCGCTCACGCGGTTCCGCGACGAGGAGCTGTTCGAGCGAACGTTGCGAGCGACCACCACCGACGAGATCCGGGCGCAGGACACCCCGTTCATACTGGCGCGGGCGCAGGTCAATCGGGACCTCGGGCCACGGGCGTGGCGCTTCGTCCGCGAACGGTGGGACGACCTCCTTGGGCGGATCGCGCCATCGAACGCGATCGCGCTCGCTGGAGGCATCCGGACATTGACGGATCCCGACCTCGTCGCCGACGTGCAAGCGTTCTTCGCGGACCACGACATCCCGCAGAACCACCTGATGCTCCTGCAAGCGCTCGAACGCCAGCGGGTGTTCGCCGCGCTCCGCCGGCGTGCGGCTCCGGAGCTCACCCAACGTTTCGGAGGGTGAGGCCGGCCCTCAGTCGGTGTCGTCCGACGCGGCCGCGGCCAGGTCGGCAGGATCCGCGTTGCCGCCGCAGACGACGAGCGCGACCCGCTCATCGGGCTGCGGGACGTAGCCGTCCGACAGGAGGGCCGCCAGTGGGGCCGCCGCTCCCGGCTCCGCCGCAACGCGGCAGTCGTCCCAGAGGAGGCGTCGCGCTCGGGTGACGTCGTCGTCGGTCACGAGGATCACCCGCTCGACGTACCGCTGGGCGATCGCAAGCCCGATCATGCCGGCGCGTCCCGCGCCCAGCGCGTCGGCGGCTACGCCCCCGACCTCGACGTCCACCGGCTTGCCCGCCGCGAGCGCGGCGGTGAGCGTCGGGCACCGTTCCGGCTCGACGCCGATCACCCGGACGTCGCTCGCGAACCACGCGGCGATCCCGCCGATCAGACCACCGCCGCCCACCGCGACGATCACGGTGTCGAGCGTCGGCTCCTGGTCTCCGAGCTCCTGCGCGAGGGTGCCCTGGCCGGCGACCACCGCGGGCTGGTCGTACGGGTGCAGGAACGCCGCGCCGGTGTCGAACGCTCGCTCCTCGCAGGCCGCGTAGGCTTGCGCGTAGAAACCGTCGACCACGTGCACCGTCGCCCCATACGACCGGATCCGCTCGATCTTCATCGGGGGCGACGTGGAGGGAACGAAGATCTCCGCCGGATGCCCCAGACGGTGCGCGGCGTACGCGACGGCCAACCCGAAGTTCCCGCCCGATGCCGCGAGCACACCCGTCTCGTCGATGTCGGCGGTCAGCATCCGGTTGAACGCGCCGCGAGGCTTGAACGAGCCCGTGTGCTGCAAGAGCTCCAGCTTGAGGACGAGTCGCCCGGGGATGCCGAACGCCCCGCGCTCCAGCTCGGCGACCGGCGTGTGCCGGACCCAGGTCCCGAGCAGGTCGCTGGCACTCTCCACGTCGAATCGCGTGACGTCGAGTGGCTGTTCGCCGGGAGACAGGGTGCCCATCGGCGGTAATGCAACCATGCGGCGCGCTGCAGGTCATCCCGGGAACCCATGCGCGACCCCGCCGTTTGACGTGCCGCGACGTCGACCCTACCGTTCGTACCCGAACGACCGGCCGCGGCCGGTCATCGTGGAGGGGCCACCACGGGCGAACGAACCATCGTCGATGACATCGCGGTCTCCACCGATCACTGGATCGGCGGAGAGCGTGTGTCGTCGACGGAACGGTTCGAGGACGTGTCCCCGATCGACGAAGAGGTCATCGCGGACGTCGCGCGCGGCGGAGCATCCGAAGCTCGCGCGGCCGTCGCCGCGGCGCGCGCCGTCTTCGACGGCTGGAGCAGGACCGGGCCCAAGGAACGGGCGGAGATCCTCCACCGGATCGCGGACGGCGTCGAGGCGCGTGTAGCCGAGCTGGCAACGGTCGAGACGGTCGACAACGGTTCCCTCCTGCGCTCGCATCTGCGCTCGGTGATGCCCCGGGTGGCGCGGAACTTCCGGTTCTTCGCGGATCGGCTCCTCGCGCTCGAAGGGACCGCGGACGCCACGTACGATGGCAACGCGGAGCACGTCTCGTGGGACCCGGCGGGAGTCACCGTCGTGATCAGTCCATGGAACGCGCCCCTGATGCTCGCGACCTGGCGGATCGCACCCGCGCTGGCGGCGGGGAACACGGTGATCCAGAAGCCACCCGAATGGGCGCCCCTCACCGCGTCGCTCCTCGCCGACGTCGCGCGCGACGCGGGCCTCCCCGACGGCGTCTTCAACGTGGTGCAGGGGGTCGGCGAGGAGGCCGGCGCCGCGCTCACGAGCGATCCCGACGTCGCCCGCATCGCGTTCACCGGCTCGGTCGACACGGGCAGACTGGTCGCGCGGGCCGCGGCCGAGAACCTCACGCCGGTCTCCCTCGAGCTCGGGGGGAAATCGCCGTTCCTGATCTTCGCCGACGCGGACCCCGACGCCGCCCTGCGGCAGGCGATCAACCAGTTCGACAACGCGGGCCAGGTGTGTCTCGCCGGCACGCGGCTCCTGATCGAGGGTTCCATCTACGACGGGTTCATCGACCGGTTCACCGAGGCCGCGTCGGCGATCCGCCAAGGCGACCCGCGGAAGGAGAGCACCGACCTGGGACCCCTTATCACCCGCGCCCATCTCGAGCGGGTCGAGGGGTTCGTCGAGCGCGCGAAGGCGGACGGCGCGCGGCTCGTCTTCGGCGGGGGCGTCGTTCCCCAGCTCGGCGGCCTCTACCACCGTCCGACGCTGTTCGTCGACGCGCCCGCCGGCTCCGAGATCCTCACGAAGGAGGTCTTCGGACCGGTCCTCACGGCTCAGCCTTTCGCCGACGAGGACGAGGCGGTCGCGCTCGCCAACGCCACCGACTTCGGACTGGCCGCCACCGTCTACACGTCGGACCTCGCCCGCGCCCAGCGGGTCTCCGAGCGGCTCGTCGCCGGGACGGTGTGGGTCAACTGCTTCTTCGTGCGCGACCTGAACGCACCGTTCGGCGGTTCGAAGGACTCCGGGGTCGGTCGCGAGGGCGGCGTGTGGAGCTTCGATTTCTACGCGGACGTGAAGAACACGGTCGTCGCGCCCGCGCCCGCGGCGCGCGATCGTCCAGCGGAAGGTGAGCAGGAGGGGAGGACCTGAGCCATGGGTGAGGTCGTCGGAGCCGGACTCGTCGCGCACGTGCCGACGATCATGTTGCCCGAAGAGGTCCGGCTGGAGATCAACGAGGGCAGGGAGATCAGCCTCGTGCCGGGTCTGCACCGGCTGAAGGCCGAAGTGCTCGATCGCTTGCACCCCGACGTCGTGATCGTCTTCGACACGCATTGGGAATCGACGTTCGAGCACATCGTGACGTCGCATGAGCGGCGGCAAGGCCATTTCACGAGCCATGAGCTCCCGCGGGGGATGAGCGCGATCCCGTACGACATCCCGGGGGACCCTGGGCTCGCGCGCGCGATCGCGCATCAAGCGGAAGGGCGCGACGACATCTGGATCTTGGCTTGCGACGACCCGTACCTTCCGATCTTCTACGGGACGGTCAACGTCTGGACGTTCCTCGGCGACCCGGCGACCGCCTGGATCAGCGTTGCGGTCAACCAGACGTGCACCACGGAGGACTTCTTGTTGTTCGGCGAGCTGATCGGCAAGGCGATCGCCGGCCTGGATCGGCGCGTGGTGCTGCTCGCGTCGGGGGGCATGACCCACCGATTCTTCCGGTTCCGCGAGCTCCGGCAGCACGAGGCGAGCGACCCGAGTCGCAACCTGATCTCGCCGGAGGCCTGGGCCGCGGACCGGCACGTGATGGACCTGCTGCAGAAGGGGGATCACGCCGGCGCGATCGACTGGATGCCGGAGTACCGGAAGCACGCGCCCGAGGGGAAGTTCGGACATTATCTGATGATGGCGGCCGCGATCGGCGGCGCGCGATGTCAAGCGCCCGGGGAGCTGTTCAGCGAGTATGAGGCGTCCGTCGGCACCGGCCAGGTGCACGTGTGGTTCGAGCGGCCGGGCGACGGATGGACGGGAGAAGGCACGGCGGCCTGAGGCGGCCGACGGTAGAGCCTGCGGGAGGGGGTCCGGAGATGGACGTACAGGAACGGTCGGGCTACGAACGGTTAGGCGCGGCGAAGCTTTCCCTGTGGGATTGCATCGCCCAGTCCGTGGGGTTCATCGGCCCCGTGTTCTCGACGGCGTTCGTGTTCCCTCTGCTGATGGGCGTTCTCTCGGCGTCCGGGAAGGGCGCGGGCGTCGCAGCGCCCCTTGCCGTCTTGATCTCCGCCGTCGGCATCTTCGCGCTCGGCTGGATCGTGGCTCAGTACGCGAAACGAATCCATGCAGCGGGCTCGCTGTACGACTACGTGTCGAACGGTCTCGGATCGACCCTCGGGTCGGCGGCCGGATGGCTCTACTACGGCGGGGCGATCGCTTTGACGGTCGGCCTGGGGGTCTTCATCGGCGGATTCATCCACGACACGATCCTCACGGAGTTCAACAGGGAGCCGCTGCCGGTGTGGGCATGGAACGTCATCTGGGCCGTCGTGCTGTTCTTCGTCCTGTTCTTGGGGGTGAAGCTCTCAACGCGGTTGCAGCTCGGCCTCGCCCTCGTGTCGATGCTCGTGCTCCTGACGTTCAACATCTATGTGATCGCCAAGGTGGGCAGTGGCAATGACCTCGGCAAGGCGTTCAACCCGAGCGGATCCACCACGGGGGGCCTGAGCGGGGTCCTCTTCGGGGTCCTCTACGGGCTGCTGATCTTCGTGGGGTTCGAAACGGCCGCGAATCTGGCTGAGGAGACGTCCCAACCGAAGCGACAGATCCCGAGGGCCGTTCTCCTGTCGGTGGCCATCGTCTCGGTCTTCTACCTCATCGGTTCCTACACGCAGGTCGCCGGGTTCCATTTCAGCCTGGAGACGTTCTCGACCCCCGATGTCTTCCTCGCTCCGGTGTTCGCACTCGGTGGTCAGTACAGCTCTACCGGAACGGTCCGGCTGCTCGAGCTCATCGTGTTGCTCGACATGATGGCGGTCGGGATCGGTGCCGCGGTCGCTTCCACGAGAGGTGTCTTCGCGATGTCGCGGGATCGGCGCCTCCCGGGCATGCTCGCGAAGGTGTCTGCCCGCTTCGGTACTCCCGCGGGGGCGATCGTGTTCCTGATGGTCATCCAGGCCCTGCTGATCTGGGCGACCCAAGCGTGGACGTCCCTGTTCGCACTGCCCGACACGCCTCACTACGCGGCGATCTTCGGGTGGATGTCGACGTTCGGGGCGTTCGCGCTCGTGGTCGTGTATCTGATGATGTCGATCGGGGCTCTGCTCGGGCTCCAGGATCACCCGAATCGAGTCGGACTGTGGATCGCGGCACTGCTCGGTATCGCCGTCACCGGAGGGGCCGTGTTCGGGGCCTTCTATCAGGTGAAGAGCCCGACGCTGCTCGCTCCGATGTACGCCGCGATCCTCTTCGGGATCGGGCTGGTCGCAGCGCTCCTCTTCAAGGGTCGCCAACCCGCGCGCATCGCCATCCCGGAGCTCCGAACGCATCAGGAGTAGGGGTCGAAGCGGCCGGGATCCCGAGGAGTTCCGGCCGCCCCCTGTTCGCAGCATGACGCCCCCGAAGCTGATACTGATCCTCAGCGAGAATTGGACCCTCGTGTCCCCGAACGACCTGCAGTCGCTCGTACGGATGGCCCGGGACGCGGAGGATGCGGGGTTCGACGCGGTGATGGTGAGCGAGCACGTCGTGCTCGGGTTGAGCTCCGGCAAGGCCGGCCAGCCCGAGAACCCCCGGGACTATGCGCTGCCGGAGAACCAGGACCCGCGGACGCCGTGGCCCAGTTCCCTCCTGCTGCTGGCGGCGGTCGCCGCCGCCACCGAGCGGGTCCGACTCGTGGCCGGCGCCGTGATCCCGCCACTGCGCCACCCCCTGCTCCTGGCGAAGGAGCTCGCGACGCTCGACCTCCTTTCCGAAGGCCGTCTCGTCGTACAGCCGACGGTCAGCTGGCATCGCGACGAATACGAGGCTCTCGGCGTGCCGTTCGAGGAGCGCGGAGCGCGGCTCGATGAACACCTGGCGGCGTGGCGACGTGCGTGGGGCGAGAGCCCTGCGTCCTTCCACGGCCGGCACTACCTGTTCACCGACGTCTTCCTCGAACCGAAGCCCGTCCGCTCGGAGGGACCGCCGCTCTGGTTCGGCGGGGCGCGCCTCCATGATCGGTTGCTCCGCCGGCTGGTCGACTATGGGAGCGGATTCAACCCCCTGGGTCGACCGACCTCGGACGACCTCGTTCGCGTGCGCTCGGCGATGGCGGACGCCAATCGCAGCATGGATGAGCTCGAGATGGTGGGCGGTACCAGGGGCCTGTTCTCCGACGCGGTGGGCGTGGCGGATCTGGGGGAAGCGCTGCGAACGATCCCCGCGCAGGTCGAAGCCGGCTTCACGTCCATCTGCGTCAAGCCGTCGCAGTTCACCGACGATCCGGCGGCGGTCGGTGCGCTGTGCCGGGACATCGTCGCGCGCGTGTCGGCACTGACGGCCTGACGGTCGCGCTCAGCCGCCCGGATCGTCGAACGCGAGACTCCCCACATCCACCGCCATCTGGCCGCCATCGGCGACCAGCGTGGCGCCGTTGACGATCGAAGCATCGTCGCTCGCGAGGAACAGGCAGCAGGCGGCGATCTCCTCGGCGGTCGCCGGTCGCCGAGCCGGCACGTGAGCGGTCGCGCGCAGGTACGCATCCTCGCGCGAGATGCCCCGCTCCGCCGCGAGTTCGTCCATCGACTCGTCGCCCAGCGGGGTGACGACCCAACCGGGGCATACGGCGTTCGTCCGAACGCCGTGCGGCCCGTAGTCCACCACGAGCGATCGCATCAATCCCAGGAGCGCCGTCTTGGAGCTGACGTAGGCCACGGACCCTGCGGAGCTCACGAGACCCGAGACGCTGGACACCAGCACGATCGCTCCGTTCCCGTGCTCCTGCAACGAAGGCAGAGCCGCGCGCGCGAGCAGGAGCGGTGCGGTCACGTTCACGTCGAGGGTCCGCTTCCACGACTCGTCGGAGACGTCGCCGGCCGCACCTCCCAACGCCACCGCGGCATTCGCGATCACGATGTCGAGCCGGCCGAAAGAATCCAGCGTCACGGTGGTGAGCTGCTCGACGTGGGCGGGGTCGGCGGCGTCGCCGGCGACGGCGACGCCGCCGATCTCGTCCGCGACCGACCGGATCGGACCCTCGCGGCGCCCGGTGACGACGACGTGGGCCCCTTCCTGGGCGAACCGTCGCGCGGTGGCGGCACCGATCCCGGTGCCGCCACCGCTCACGATCGCCACCTTCCCCTGGATCCGCACGCGTGACCCTTCCGTCGGTCCTCGCCGTTCAGTGGAACGGCAGGTAATACGCGAGCTCCCACGGCGTCACGTCCGTGGTCGCCGGGTCGGCCCCCGAGGCGAGGTAGCGCTCCCACTCGGCGCGTTTGAGGATCGTGAACGCTTCGACGAGCTCGCGGCCTAGAGCCTCGACCAGGTCGTCGTCTTTCCCGAGCGCGTCGAGCGCCGCGTCCAGGTTGGGCGGGATCCGCACGTCCGTGTTGGGCGGGGCCCCGGGTTCCTGGGGCGGCGGGAGCTCCAGCTCGTTCTGAACGCCCAACCGGGCTGCGTGCAGGACCGCCGCCGCCGCAAGGTACGGATTCGCGGCCGCGTCCGACGTCCTTTGCTCGAGTCGGGTCCCGGCCCCCCGTGCTGGGGGTACGCGCACCGTCACCGATCGGTCGTCGTGGCCCCAGTTCGCCCAGTAGCCGTTCAGCATGTCGGGCTGGAGACGCTTGTACGCGTTCACATGGGGAGCGAGGATCGCGGCCATGCCTTCGTGGTGGAACAGGAGCCCCGCGATGCATCGGCGAGTCAGATCGGAGATCCCCTCGGGATCGTTCGGATCGTGGAACGCGTTCGACCCATCGCTTCGACGGAACGAGAAGTTGATGTGGAGTCCGCTGCCGCCGCGGTCGCCGAGCGGCCTGCCGAGGAACGTCGCGAGCTTGCCGTGCCGCTCGCAGATCTCGCGGACGAGCAACTTGAACAGGAAGGCCTCATCGGCCGCAGGGATCGCGTCGTCGTAGCGGACGTTGACCTCGTATGCGGCGTTGTCGTACTCGCTGCACCAGCTCTCGACCGGGAAGCCGCATCCGAGCGCGACGTTGACGACGTCGTCGATCGTTCCCGACGGGTCCACCGACATCCCCGTCCCGTACACGCGGTGCCCGGGGATCGATACCGGCAGCCATGCGCCGTCGACGCCGGCCTCCAGCAGGTAGAACTCGAGTTCGAACGCGACCTGCGGATCGAGCCCCATGTCCTCCCACGCTCGACACGCCTCACGGAGGGCGTTGCGGGTGTCCCAAGGCGCCGGCTCGCCGTGCAGCTCGACGTCGGCGAGTCCGACCACGGTGTTCGGCTCCCATCCCGGTCGCAGCGACTCGCGATCGAGCATGGCCTCAACGTCATGCAGACCGACGTCGAACTGGGTCCGCGGGATGGCGAGGATCTCCTTGTCGTGTGTCAGCGGATACACGCCGATGCAGAACGCGGCCATCCCCGTCGAGGCCCAATCTCCGAAGAGGTACTTCCCCCGCTCGAGACCGTGGATGTCTGGGTAGAGGAGTCTCAGGCGCTTCCCGTCCGTGTCCATCGACCGCTCCTTCGCCCTCGTCGCGCGGTTTGCGCGCGACGATGATTCGGCCCCAAAATACCTCAGCCGCGCGACCGTTGGGAGGGATCCGTGAGCCTCGGCGAGACCGTGACGCTGGAGCAGCTGGAGACCGACCCGTACCCGGTCTACGCACGGCTCCGGGACGACGAACCCGTCAGCTGGGTGCCCGCCGTGCAGCTGTGGCTGGTGACCCGCTACGACGATGTCCGAGAGGTGGATCTGACTCCGGACGTGTTCACGGGTGCAACGACGCCGTCGACCCTCAATCGCACGATGGGCACGAACATGCTCGGATCGGAGGGGCCCGACCAGCAGCGTGTTCGGCGCATCACGGAAGCGCCGTTCCGGCCGCGCGACGTCGAGGCACGGATGCACGGCATGATCCCGAGGCTCGCGCACGAGCTCATCGACGGGATCGCGGACGATGGGGAAGCGGATCTGTTCACCGCGTTCTGCGACCCCATGTCGGTCCGGTCGCTCCGGTTCATGCTCGGGCTCGAGGAGGTCGCCTGGGAAGCCATCCTCGGGTGGAACCAGGCGATGATGCTCGGGCTCGCGAATTTCGAGGGCGATCCGGAGAAACAGGCGCCGGCCGATCGCGCGAGCGCCGAGCTCGG